>Ga0302270_10002649_pt1 | contig 17315 bp, 12 predicted proteins | sample III_Bog_E2_3_FD_198773 | JGI IMG/M metagenome (GOLD analysis project Ga0302270, IMG submission 198773) | Peat permafrost microbial communities from Stordalen Mire near Abisko, Sweden - III_Bog_E2_3 | ecosystem: Environmental > Terrestrial > Soil > Wetlands > Peat | place: Sweden: Abisko... | reverse complement strand
CACATTTTCCTCGATGGAGCAGAACCGGTGCAGGGTTCCGATCCCGCCCTTGGCCGAGATGAAATCGGCCATGCCGTCCTCGGTGATGGTGTCCATATTGGCGGTCATGATCGGCAACTGGAGGGTCAACTTGCCGGTCTTGTCGGTCATGCTGATATCGACGATTCGCCTGGATTCATGGTGATTGTAGGCCGGGACCAGGAGCACGTCGTCGAAGGTTATGGCGGTTTCGGGCATGGATCAGCCTTTCAAGACAAGCACTCAGTCTACATCCGTCCGACCATCCTTGGTCCGGGAAGGCGGCGATTGGTTGATTTTGAACAATTATTTATATTTCTAATATTGAACTTAAACCTAGCCAGTCGGCACTCCGGCCCTTTCCAACCGGGGGGCATGTGCTTTAACTAATTAATTTTTTGAACCTTAAGCAAAGGCAAAAGATAACAGGAAGATAAACCCCTTCCCGGAACAAAGGTTCCAGACCTCGACCATCCTCGGGAACTAATTTATTGTTCATTACAGTTCTTAATGGGTGTCAATTCTATGGAGGAATAATGACAACGATAATCCCAAATAAAGATGGAAACCCATCCATCAAACAGCCGGCCACGTTCGGGAAATTCAAACGAACCTTGACCGGGTCTTCCTTTGCCATGTTGGCCATGACGCCCTTGGCGTTAGGGTTGATAGGTTGCCCTGGCGGCAGGTCGCAGTCAAAACCCAACATCAGCGTCCAAACGTTGAAGCAGGAGGTTTCGGTCACCGCCGGCCACAAGGTGCAACTCGAGGCCAAGGTCCTGGGTGCCGACAAAAACGACACCAAGAAGCTTACCTGGATCGTCCTGGGTGCCAACGGCGGCACGGTTTCCGCCACCGGCCTCTATACCGCGCCCGCCGCTATCGGAACCTACCAAGTGGAGGCCCGGGTCACGGGCGTTCCCGGGGCCACCGACCGAATCAAGGTCAAGGTGATCGCCGCCCCCGAGGCGCTGGAGTTGAAGGTCGCCCCCGACCAGCAGATCACCCTGGGCCAGCACGTGACTCTGACCCCTCATTTCACGGGCGGCGTCGCCAAGATCGAACCGGGATCCGTGCAGGTGGAAGATGGCAAGCCCTACGATTTCACCGCCTTGAACGATACCGTTTATAAGCTTATCGTCACCAACGAGCTTGGCGTCGTGGCTGAAGTGACCGCTCCCATCAAGGTGTTCGGGTCCTCCCCCCAGACCAAGGGCATCCAGGTGGCCGGTCCGGCCAGGGTGGGAGCCAATCAGGTCGCCTGGGCGGAGGTACCGGAAGGCGAGAACCTGGATTGGACCGTTCACGAAGCCGGTATCGCCCGACATCTGGGTAGGGGTTCCAAGGTTGTCTTCGCCCCGCGAGTCACCGGTTTTGAGTTGGTCGCCACCCCGGTTTCCCTGGCCGGCGGCCCGGCCCAAGGAGGCGCCCCCAGGAGGGGCGAACTGCGCTTCCATGGCACCGTCGATGCGCCGGCCACGGACGGCCAGGCGCCGCAATTTGACCTCCAGCCGAAGCTGACCGCCGGGGACCAGATCAAAATCCAGGTCACCGACCCGAAACCGGGTATTGCCTATGAGTGGGCCTTGCGCAATGACGGGGCTACATTCGAAGGTTCGGGCAAATCGGCCAAAGGACGGGAAGTCACCTTGAACGTCGGCCACGGCCCGGCCCTTTACGTCGACTGCGTTGCCATAGAGGAGAGCACCCTCAGCGAGATTTCAAGAATCCGCCAGGTCGCGGGGATCTACCAACCGGCTGAACAGCCGAAGGTCAAACTGGTGACCAAGGTTGACGGGGCCGGCCGGCTGAGCGCGCAGGTTGAATCCGGCAAACCCGGTGTGGAGTATGTGTGGGAATTGCGAGAGGGCAGGTTCCACGGCGGCGACAAGCCCCGTCCGGATCCCCGGTTCAGCGAGGGATCCCGGGTGGAGTTCGAAGTGCCGGCGGAGCAGATCGAATTGACCTGCTGGGCCATCAATGCCGCCGGTGTCCGCTCTGCCCCATTACAGCTGTCGAGTCCGGTGGAGGCGGCAACTCCCGCTTCGGATCCAGCCCCCGACTCGACGCCAGCGCCGGTCCTGGGCTTGGGTTCCGGAGAAGCGAACCCGGAAGCCCCGTTCAGGCCAGAGGGCGCCCCAGATGCATGGCGAGAGCCAAAAAGACCGAATAGGCCGTTCAGCGGCACGGTAGGGGGGTCTGCCACTCCGACGCCTTCCCAAGGGAGGCCGCTGCCCTTGAACCTGGACCTGGACCTCTTGAGTCCAGCAACCTCAGCAACCCCAATTATTCCAGGGAACGTCCCAGCGCAACAACCAGCCCAAGGCCAACCGGATATGCCGACTCTCACCCGGGTGGAAGCGCCTGACGCAGAGGGGTGGTTCACCCTCTCCGTTGCCGCCACGAAGGAGGAAGAACTCTACTCGTGGCGCGTGCAAGGGGGAAGATTCAAAGACAAAGGCGGCAGCCAGAGCTCGGGCAATATCGAGTGGATGACTGTTGGCGAAAGTGCTCAAGTCAAGATGCTTGGGGATGTGGTCACGGTGTCCTGCCGTGCCATCACCAGCCAAGGAATTTCTGCGCCCGCCGAGGTGCGGATAGAGGCCAGCCGCCCCGCCGCTCCGGTTTCTGTTTCCGATCCAGCAGCAGCAGCCGGGGATCCATTCCCGGCCAACCGGGAGGACTCGAGTGAGGACGGGGGGAGCCAAGCCTCATCCTCCCCACGGTCCGAGCGCAGGCACTCCGACGGATGGATCCCCTTCAACGCTGGCGGTTCTGGCTTGGCTTCCGGCGACGATGAGTCCCCGCGCTCCCTCCCAGTGCCCGTGGCAATCCGCCTGTCGCCTTTGGATACGCCATCGGTGAATCCAGACGTCCTGTTCGGCCGTTCGCCTTTACCCTTGAGCTTGAATTCGCCATCCGCCCCGACTTTACCCCAAACCGCATCGGGTTCCGGTCGCCGGTCAGGGGAATCGAGAATACAGGTCAAACCAGCCACGCCGGCGATCACCAACCTCCATTATTCGGCTGATGAGAACAATGGCAGCGCCGAGGCGCATTCCGAGGTGCCCGCGGCAAGATATGGTTGGAAACTGAAATGGGGCAGGAAGGACTCCTCCAACCAGGTGATCCGACGACTTCCGGGACAGAGGTTAACTTTCAGTTTCTCGCCACTGTATGATTTTGTTGATCTGTCCGTCTACGCCTACAACCAGGATAACGTTGTTTCTGATTTCAGCCGTGAAGTGCGGGTTTGGCGGACGGCTTCCGGTCCGGATGAGACCAAGGGTGGGGCCCCGGAACCGGAAAGCCCGCGAAGGTTCTCCGGCGAGCCCGCCGGCTCCGACTTCAAACCGGTACCAGCCATGGATCAGCCCAAGCCCCAGGCGGGAAGCGCTCTCGCCAGCATTCCGACGATTTTCCAGCCCGAGGGCAGTCCAACAGCAGAGGCGGCCCAGGACCGATCGGAAAGGCCGGAAATCGGTGATATCCAAAAACTGGACGAAAAAGGCACGTGCAGCATTCGGGTGCTGGACCCCCAGCTTGACCTGACCTACCAGTGGCAATTGGAGGGGGGAAGGTTCAACCACAGCGGTGATCCCCAGAAGTTTGAGGGTCCCGGGGTCGAGTTCAATGTGCCTGGGGATGAAGCCGTGTTGATCTGCCACTCGGTCAACGCCCAAGGGGTCTTGTCCAACCCCACGAAAGTGAGGGTAAGAAGAAAGCAGAAGGCTTCGGAATTGCCCGGGAACTCGGCCGCCCTGGCGGAACCCGGCACCCCAAGACGCCCCCTGCCATTGGACGTGGATTCATCCATGTCGGCCCTGGGCTTGGCATCCAGCCATCCGAAGGAGAGCGAGTTGTCGCCGCTTCGCAGAGCCACAACCCCATCGCCCACCATGGGCTTGGCCCGGCCCACGGAACCGGTAAGCCCCCGGAGCGTCCACAACTCGCCCGTCGGCACCGGCATTATATCGGCGCCACCCATGGGTCAGCCCACCGCCCAGACCGGAAGCGCTCTCGCCTTGGTCCCGGCGGTCGCGATCCCGGCGTCCCTGGGCGGGGATTCCCGTCGCCCGTCCGCGGAACTGGCTGCTCTGGTCAGACCGAAGGAGCCGAAGGTCAGGCTCGGTGGAGTTGATGCAGGCGGCTCCCGGAGCGCCGAAGTGAGATCCATCCGGGCTGAGGATAGAGATCTTAAATATGTGTGGCACGTGATAAGGGGAACCTTCAAGGCTGGCGATACCTTCCGGCAGGAAACCACTATCCAGATAGAGATGGGTCCCGAGGTGAGGTATAAAGAGCCGGCAGGTCTCTATTCACTGACCTGCCAGGCCGTCAACGCTGCAGGCGTTTCCTCAGAGCCCATTGTAAAGAATCTTGGAGGGGACCACCGGGCGGACGAGAAAGCTGCCATTCAGGAGCCCTTGAACGTGGTTCCATTTGCGCCGGCGATGGACGCCGACCGTGAGGCCGCGTCTCGGACCCCGAAAGCTGCCGATGAGAAGTCCCCGGTCCGGGAAGAGAAGGGGGGCGCGGGTCAGTCCTCGACTGTTGTTGCCGCAGCCGGATCAGCCGCATCAGGCCAGGCCCAGTCAGAGCAAGAGCCGGAAGCTGGCAAGAAGAAAAGGCTTAACCAGAGTGCCAGGGCGCGGTTGAAGAAAAAGCAGGCGGCCACACTTCTTCACCACCCAGTCCCTGCGCTCGATCTTTCGGGTTCACTGGACGCGCCGTTACCCGATGGCCCATTCGTCCAGACCGAGGTTGCAAGGATCGAACGCAAAGAAGACCGGGTCAATGCGCAAGAGTCGAAGGCAGCGCAAGAACCGGGGAGCGGGGTGATCTCGAAGACCAGGCAAGAGAAGCAAAAAGACAGGAAAAAGCAGAACAAGAAAAAACGGACCCTGGCGGCCAAAGAAGCTCAGAGACTCCGGCAGGATCAGGGGGCTGGGCAGTAACGAAGTGATCGCCTAGCGCAAGGGCCAGCAAGGGGCCGCCGGGAAACCATCCTGGCGGCCCCCGTCTTTTGAGAACCTAGGTCTTCTTGAACTGTCGGTCGTAGGCTTCCTGGGCGTACTTGCTGGGCGGGACGCTGAACCGGCGCTTGAAGGCGCGGGTGAAGGCGGAGGCGTCATAGAAGCCCAGGGACTCGGCCACGTCCAGCGGCCGCTCGCCGTCCGAAAGCAGCTGCACGGCCCGCTGCAGCCGGCGCTCGATCAGGTACTGGTGCGGGGTCGTGCTGGTGGCTTCCCGGAACAGGCGGATGAAGTGGTCCGGGGTGCACCGGGCCAGCTTGGCCATCTCCGGCACGCTGTTGGGCGCACCCAGATGGGCCTCCATGTGGTCCAGCACCACCTGCAGGGTGGAACGGCTCAGGCGGTAGGGGAACCGCGCCCGGTCCTCCTTCTCGCACAGCCGGGTCAGCTCGGCGCCCAGCAGGATCAGGAACAGCTCCCGGGTCATGAGTTGCAGACCCTCGGGATTGGCGATCTCCTGGACGAAGATGCCGAACAGCTGCTTCAGGCTCTGGCTGCGCAGCACCGCGTAGCTCGCCTCCTGCCACTTCCTCGGCGGATGCTGCAGCACGGAGACGAGGGGCTCGGGGAATGGCCCATCCATCTGCAACGCCGTGAAGCCGAACGGCGTGTCCGGGTGATGGCGCTTGAAGGTGTGCCCGAACCCGGGCATCAGCAGGGCCAGACTGCCCCTGGGGATGACGCCCTCCTCGGTGTCCTCGCCGGTGCAGACCCGGATGGGGCTGCCCGGAAGCAACAAGGTCCACGACTCGTTGGACGGCATCGCCTTGGCGGGAACCGGATCGCGTTTGCAGACCACAAGCCGCAAGGGGCCGCTGGTATAGGTTTGGACGTTTTTTGTTTCAGGACCGGTCATAGGTTTTTTCTTGGGGACAAATGACGGGTGGGCGGAGATAGCACTCCAAAATGATGGCATCGACCCAAATGGATCGATTCCTGCTCAAGCCTATTCGGGTATCAAACCTTTCAAAGCATACCCTCGATGCCGTCCGACAACCACAATCCGTCGATTCATTACGTTTCTTCTTCCACCTTTGCCCTCGCCACGGCAAGGCGGTACAGTTCGCTGGCCGCCACCCCCAGATGCCGGGCCAGCGGTTTCACCGCCTCCCGCAGGGTCATGCCTCCTTCCCGGGCCGCATCCAGGTAGCGCTCGGCCCAGGGCGGAAGCTCGTCGCCGCCGAAGTCCGCCACCGGGTCGGTGACCGTGCGCTTGGCATCGGCGCCGGCCAGGACCAGGACCATCTCGCCCCGGTTCTCGGCCCCCAGCTGGCGGGCCACCTCGGCCGGGGTGCCCCGGTACCAGGTCTCATGCAGCTTGGTCAGCTCCCGGCCCAGGGCGATCTCCCGCTCCGGCATGATCTCCGCCAGCTCGGACAGGGCCTCGTGGATCCGGTGCGGGGTCTCGAACACCACCAGGGTCTCCTCCTGGGCGGCCAGCTTGCGCAGGAAGGTCTTGCGGGGCTCGCTGCGGGACGGGAGATAGCCCCAGAAGCTGAAGGCGTGGTTGGGCAGGCCGGAGGCCACCACCGCCAGGGTCACCGCCGAGGGGCCGGGCAGGACCGTCACCTTGACCTGAGCCTCCCGGGCCAGCCGGGCCAGTTCGAACCCGGGGTCGTTGACCCCCGGCATGCCGGCATCCGAGCAGTAGGCCACGGTCTTGCCCATGGCCAGGGCCTGGGCGACGCGCTCGGCGGCATCCAGCCCGGCATGGTCGTCAAACCGCATGAGAGGCTTGTCTATGCCCAGGTGGCCCAGCAGGCCCCCGGTGCGGCGGGTGTCCTCGCAGGCCACCAGGTCGCACGTTTCCAGGGCCTGCACCGCCCGGTGGGTGAGGTCGCCCAGATTGCCCAACGGGGTTGGGACCAAGATGAGATGTCCAGGCACGGTCGCCCTCCAGAGGCTACAGTCTACAGGGTAAGCTTCAGCAGGAGAGGTTGTTGCCCGCCGCCGTCCCACACCTTGCCCTGGGCCAGAGTCGCCGCCTGCTGCTGGCCGGCCAGGCCCTGCTGGGGGAGCTCCCGCCGGGCGGGCTGGAGGGCCTGGTGCGCCAACTGGGCTACGTCCAGCTGGACTCCATCAATGTGCTGGAACGGGCGCATCACCTGATCCTGGGCAGCCGGATTGAGGACTACCGGCCGGCCCAGTTCGAGGCCCTCCTGGCCGGGCGCCGGCTGTTCGAGCATTGGACCCACGATGCCGCTGCCATTCCCCTGGAATGGTACGGTCACTGGAAGGTGCGCTTCCCCCGGAGCCGGGCCCGGATCCTGGCCAGCCCCTGGTGGCGGGAACGGGTGGGGGACCAGCTGGAGGCGCTGCTGGAGCAGGTTCTGGGGCGGATCCGGGCGGAGGGGCCGCTGTCCAGCGCGGATTTCGAACAGGTGCGGACCGGCGCCGCGGGCTGGTGGGGCTGGAAACCGGAGAAGGCGGCCCTGGAACTGCTGTGGCATACCGGAGAGCTGGCGGTGGCCGGCCGGGTGCATTTCCACAAGCGCTACGACCTGGCCGAACGGGTATTCCCCGAGGCCCACGCCAGGCCCGCCCCGGATCCGGAAGCACACCTGGACTGGGCCTGTGCCACCGCCCTGGACCGGCTTGGGGTGGCGACCCCGAAGGAGCTCGCCGGCTTCTGGAACGCGGTGGAGCCGGCCGCGGCAGCCGTATGGTGCGCCGCCGCCCTGGCCGAGGGCAGGATCGAACGGGTGGTGGTGGACGCCGGGGAGGTCAGCGCGGCCAAGCCGTGCTACGCCGCTCCCGGCTGGCGGGAGCGCCTGGACGCCCTGCCGGAACCCGGTGACCGCACGGTGATCCTCTGCCCGTTCGACCCGATCCTCAGGGACCGGGCCCGGGCGCTGCGCCTGTTCGGCTTCGACTACCGGTTCGAGGCCTTCGTCCCTGAAGCCAAGCGCCAGTATGGCTATTACGTGCTGCCGGTGCTGGAGGGGGAGATCCTGGCGGGCCGCCTGGATGCCAAATTCCACCGGGACCGGGACCTGCTGGAAGTGAAGGGACTCTGGTGGGAGAAGGGCATCCGGCCGACCAAGGCGAGGCTGCGCCGGTTGGGCGCGGCGCTGGAACAACTGGCCTTGAGGATCGGGGCCTCAGCTGTGAATATGGCCCCATGAGCTCCCGCCCCCCCCTGCCCCAACGCAAGCCCGGCGTCTGCTACGCCCTGACCGACGAAGGGGTGGAACTGCCGGTGATCGACGTGACCCACCCGGCCTTCCGGCTGGACCTGAGCGCCGGCGACCTGGCCCAAAGGCTGAAGGACCACGTGCGGATGATGCGGCGGCGGGAACGGCTCCCGGCCTTCCTGGGCCGCCTGCTCATGCGCCTGGCGAGCCGGCGCTCGGCCCTGATCCGCGGCATCCTGGGCGCCGAGGGCGGCTTCCTGAGCGGCATGAACACCTACCTGATGAAGCTGGGGCCGGCCAACCTGGTCCCGGGCTTTTCCAGCCGGGTCGACCGGCAGGTGGCCGACTCCTTCCCGGCCGTGGCCGCAAGGATCCGCCTGCAGGAAGCGGCCCGGCGCCTCGCCCTTGGCCTGGCGCCGGCCCTGGCCGCCAGGCCGGGTCCGCTCCATTTCGTGAACATCGCCGGCGGCCCCGCATCCGACAGCCTCAACGCGCTGATCCTGCTCCGGTCGGCTCATCCGGAATGGCTGGAGGGCCGCCGGATCCACATCCACGTGCTGGACCTGCACCGGGATGCTCCCCGTTTCGGCGCCAGGGCCCTGGCCGCCCTCTGCGCCGAAGGGGGCCCCTTGAGCGGCCTGACCGTGGCCTTCGGCCAGCGGGACTATGACTGGTCCGACACCCGGGTGCTGCGGGAGCTCCTGGCCGGTCTGGAGCCGGATTCAGTGGTGGTGGGTTCCTCCGAGGGCGGGCTGTTCAATTACGGCTCCGACCAGGCCATCCGCGCCAACCTGGTGGCACTCCGGGAAGCGACCCCCGCCGACTTCGTCATGGTCGGCTCCCTGTCCTGGGATACGCCAAGGGCGCGCCGGTTCAGGAGGTTCAGCCAGATCGCGGTGCGGGATTTCACCCGGGAGGCTTTCGAGAGCCTGGCCGACGAAGCCGGATGGGCCCTGGAGCAGGGCATCCACAGCCCCACCAGGCAGGTGGTCTGCCTGGTGAAGCGGCCGGATCAGAGTTCTCAGTAGCCTTCGCCTTCCTTGGGCGCCTTGACCTTGCCCTGGTGGATCCAGAACAGATAGGCGAAGTAGAGCAAGGCGATGGGGAAGCCGATGAACCACCAGACCATCCCCGCCCTGAGGCTGACCGGGCCGGCGCTGGCGTTGAAAGCGGTGAGGCTGGCCGCCGGGTCCAGGGTGGAGGGCAGCATCACCGGCCAGACACAGGCCGCGGTGGCGGCCAGGATGCCGATGATGAAGGCGCTCGAGCCCAGGAAGGCCATCAGGAACCGGTTCCGCTGGATCCCCACGAACACCGTGACCAGGCCGCCCAGGAACAGGGCGATGCCCACCCAGGCCAGGGGGGCGTGGGGCAGGTTGCCGTAGAGGGCCGGATTCACCGTCGCCGTGCCCCAGGTGGCCACCAGGGCCAGGGCGACCACAGCCAGCCACAACGCCTGGGCGGTGCGGTGGCAGCGGTAGTGCAGCGTCCCCACCGTCTTCCAGGCCAGGAACAGGGCCCCGTGAGCGGTCACGGTGACCAGCGCCAGCACGCCCATGAGCACGGTGTACCAGTCCAGGATGCCTACGGGATTGCCGGGGCCAAAGTGGGTGAAGAGCGGGATCTCGAAATAGCCGCTGGCGTCCAGGGGCACGCCCCGCACCACGTTGCCCAGGGCCGCTCCCAGCAGTACCGGCAGCAGCGTGCTGGCCAGGGCGAACACCCCGTCCCAGAACGTGCGCCACAGGGTGTCGTTCACGTGGGAGCGGAACTCGATGGCGATCCCCCTCAGGATGAGCGACCAGATGACCATGAACATGGCCAGGTAGAACCCGGAGAAGCCGGAAGCCAGCAACCGCGGGAAGGACAGGAACATCGCCCCGCCCGCCGCCAGCAGCCAGACCTCGTTGCCGTCCCAGAGCGGACCGATGGCCGCCAGCACTTCCCGGCGTTCGGCCTCGGTGCGGGCCACGAACAGATGGAGGACCCCACTGCCGAAATCGAACCCGTCCATGACGGCATAGATCGCGACCATGACGGAAACCAACCAGAACCAGAGCATTTCCATCACAGGACTCCTATGGAGTGTGTCCATGTATTATTCGGCCCCGCGCTGATGGCACCGGGCCCGGCAAGGCAAGGAAGGTGACGAAGGCGGTATAGGTTATACCGCTGAGGAGCCTGACGCAGCATTGTTGGGCCCGCTGCCATCAGCCCGGAGGGACGGCACCCAGACCCGCGCTTCTCGGGTGCAAGTCCCTTGAAGGATGAACCACATCCTCCTGCGGGCCTTGCGCACGATAGGCACGGGTCTGGATGTCGTCGCGAGGCCGAATAATACATGGACACACTCCTACAGATGATCCACCGGGCCAGCCTGGATTTCCCGGCTCACCAGGAACAGGAACAGCAGGCCCAGCACGAAATACAACCCGGCGAAGCCGAGGCTGGTGAACACGGTCTGGCCCGGATGCACCAGGCGGGAGGTCCCGTCGGCGGTGCGCAGGAGCCCGTAGACCAGCCATGGCTGGCGTCCGAACTCGGCCACCACCCAGCCCGCCGAGTTGGCGATGAAGGGGAACGGAAAAGCCAGCATCAGCACCCAGAGCAGGGGCCGGGTCCGCTGCAGCCGCCCGGTCAGCATCAGGAGCCCCGCCAGCCCCATGATCGCGATGAACAGGGTGCCCAGTCCCACCATGATGTGGAAGCCGTAGTAGAGGAATTCCAGGTTGGTCGGCCACTGGTCCCGGGGGAACTCGTCGAGCCCCTTCACGTTGGCCGAGAACGAACCGTAGGCGATGAAGCTCAGCACCCCGGGCAGCCGCACCGGGTTGTCCAGGGTGCGGCCCTCGACGTTGGGCTGGCCGATGACGTTCAGCGCGGCGTGGGGCCCGCTGTTCCACCGGCCCTCCATGGCCGCCAGGGTCGCCGGCTGGTGCCGGGCCACCCGCTTGCCCTGCTGGTCCCCGGTGGGGAAGGCCACCAGAAGGCTGGCCAGCAGTCCGCAGCAGACCCCGGTCTTCAGGGAGAGGGCGGCCTGATCCAGGTGGGTTCCGCGCAGGGTCCAGAAGGCGCCCACGGCCGCCACCGCGAAGGCGCCGGTCACCGCCGCGCCCATCATGGTGTGGAGGTATTGGACCAGGGCCCATGGGTTGAGCAGGTAGACCCAGAAGTCGGCCAGCTGGAGACTGCCGTCGGCCGCGGTCAGGTAGCCCACCGGGTGCTGCATGAAGGCGTTGGTGGCGACGATGAAGTAGCCCGACAGCCAGCTCCCGGCGAACAGCGCCAGCGCCGCCATGAAGTGGCGCTTCCGGCCCAGCTTGCGCTCGCCCCAGACCAGCAGGCCCAGGAAGGTGCTCTCCAGGAAGAAGGCGAACATGCCCTCCATGCCCAAGGTCTGCCCGATCACCCCGCCGGCGTGGGCGGAGAACCTGGCCCAGTTGGTGCCGAACTGGAATTCCAGCGGAATGCCGGTGACCACGCCCACGGCGAAGCTGAGCCCGAAGATCCGGATCCAGAACCGGGCCGCGGTGTCGAATCGCTCATCCCCTTTGGCCAGACCCAAGCCCTTGAGCACCACGATGATCAGGGCCAATCCCATGGTTAGCTGAGGAAATAGGTAGTGAAAAGTCGCGGTGAATCCAAACTGGAGTCGATGCCAAAACAACAAGTCACCCATATTTACTCCATGCCGATACTTCTTACTTGGAATTCAAGCTTGTGCCATCGTACAGTGTCATCCACAACAGCCACGAACAAATCTGATTTTTGACCCTCGCCTGAAACCCCTTCCTGATCTGAAACCGCCGGGTGGCTAAGCAGACACCTTGACCCTCAGGCCTGGACCGCTTCAGGTCTTATTCGCTTCATCGCATCTTTTCTGTGACCTAATTGAGCCATTTCGGATAAGTTAGTCTCATTCCCCCTTGGCAGTTTGTCCCTTGTACCCGCCCGGCCAGTTTCCATGGCCGTTCTGGACGATTGAAGGATAGTCCACTCCTCACCCCACCAGCCTTGCGGCCCGGCATCGGGCCTCGCGATCGGAGACAGCATGGAGTCAACGGTACCACCCGCCCTCTTTCCAACGAAAAAGCGCCCCTTTTACCGGGTCCTGTACGTGCAAGTGCTCTTCGCCATCGTCCTGGGTGGCCTGCTGGGGTGGATGTCCCCGCGGATCGCCACCAACGACTGGATCAAGAACCTGGGCGACGGGTTCATCAACCTGATCAAGATGGTGATCGCTCCCATCATCTTCTGCACCGTCGTCTCGGGCATCGCCCACATCCAGAGCGCCAAGTCGGTCGGCCGGATCGGGATCAAGGCGCTGTTCTACTTCGAGATCGTGTCCACCTTCGCCCTGGTCATCGGTCTGATCGTGGGCAACGTGCTGCACCCCGGCCTGAACTTCGGCGGCAAGGCGCCGGACCCGACCATGGTGGCCCAGTTCGCCAAGCAGGCCCATGAGATGAAGGCTTCCGACTTCGTCCTGCACATCATCCCGGACAGCGTCGTCGGCGCGTTCGCCCGGGGCGACATCCTCCAGGTGCTGCTGTTCTCCATCCTGTTCGGCCTGGCCCTGATGGGCATGGGTGACAAGGGCAAGGGCCTGCGCAACCTGATCGACGATCTGACCACGGGCGTATTCGGGGTCATCGGCCTGGTCATGAAGGCCGCCCCCGTGGGTGCCTTCGGCGCGATGGCCTACACCATCGGCAAGTACGGGACCGCGGCGTTGGGCAACCTGCTCGGACTGGTCGCCACCTTCTACCTGACCTCCGCCCTGTTCGTGCTGGTCATCCTGGGCATCGTCGCCCGGATCGCCGGGTTCAACATCCTGCGCTTCCTCTTCTACATCAAGGACGAGCTCCTGATCGTCCTGGGCACCAGTTCCTCGGAGAGCGCCCTGCCCCAGCTCATGGCGAAGATGGAACGGCTGGGCTGCTCCAAGCCGGTGGTCGGACTGGTGGTGCCCACCGGATATTCCTTCAACCTGGACGGCACCAACATCTACATGAGCCTGGCGACCATCTTCATCGCCCAGGCCCTGGGCACCCATCTGACTCTCTGGAACCAGTTGGTCATCATCGGCGTCGCGATGCTCACCTCCAAGGGCGCTTCCGGCGTCACCGGCGCGGGTTTCATCACCCTCGCCGCCACCCTGTCGGTGGTGAGTCCGGCCCTGGTGCCCGGCATCGCCATCGTGTTCGGCATCGACAAGTTCATGAGCGAATGCCGCGCCCTCACCAACATCACCGGCAACGGCGTCGCCTGCGTGGTGGTTTCCTGGTGGGAAGGCGAGCTGGACCGGAAGAAGCTGCGGGAAGCCCTCAATCCCAAAGCCTATCCCCCCGAGATCTCAGCCATCCCGGCCGCGGTCAAACTTTAGCATCGTTGGCGCCCTGGTTGGATTGAACGACCGTGCGAGGCGCTAGGGGCCGCATGAAACGGACTCGTTTATTTCGTCACGACGGCTTGAGCAGATCGACCGCCCGGAGCACAAGAGCGTGGCCCGCATCCAGCGGACCACGCTCTTGCCCGTTGAACCCATGCACCGGTACCGCCCCCCGCAGGGCATTGGTGAGCAGGGCGGCTTCGGCCCGGGCCAGATCCTCCGGCCCCAGCCGGGCCTCCGTGGCCAGCCCGGCCTCCAGGAGGGTTCTCCGGGCCACCCCCGGCAGCGCCCCGTCCGCCACGGGCGGGGTCAGCAGGCAGCCTCCGAGCACCAGGAACAGGCTGGTGCGGGAGCCGTCCGTGAGTCGGCCCTGCTCGTTCGCGGCGATCACTTCGTAGAGGCCGCGCCGGCCGGCTTCCTGGGCCATGAGCCGGTTTTCCAGATAGGAGAGGGTCTTGAACCGGTTGAGCGGGCTCCCGCTGAAACGCCGGGTCTCCAGACTCAGCCCCGCCTCGATCCAGGCCGGGCGATCAGGCTCCCAGGGGCTGACGGTCACGTGCAGGTTGCCGTCCAGGGCCACCAGCCGGAGCGCGCCGCTGGCCAGGGCGGCGCAGGGAGTCCGGGCTGCGAGGAAAGTCAGGACCGCGGCCGGGTCCGGCGGGGCGTCCAGGCCCAGGAACCGGGCGCCAGCGGCCAACCGTTCCAGGTGGGCGCCCAGACGCAGGGGCAGCCCGGCGAACACCCGGATCGTTTCGAACAGCCCGACCCCGTGCCGGGCGCCGGAATGGGCCAGGTCGATGCGGGTATCGGTCAGGAGTTCAAGCATCGGACGATGGAGCTCGCCTTGTGGACCGTTTCCAAGTACTCGGCCATGGGGTCCGAGTCCCAGATCACCCCGCCCCCGGCCCCGAACAGAAGGTCGTCGGTGGAGGCCCAGGCGGTGCGGATGGGGATGTTGAAGTCGGCCTGGAGCAGATCGTGAGAGAACCAGCCCAGGGCGCCGGTGTAGACCATCCTCGGGTGCGCCTCCAGTTCCCGGATCAGTTTCATGGCGGTGAGCTTCGGACAGCCGGTCACCGAGCCGCCCGGGAACAGGGCCGCGAACAGCGTCTCCAGGGTCAGGCCGGGCACCAGCTCTCCGGAGATGTCCGCCACCAGGTGGTGGACGTTGGCATAGCTCTCGAGCCTCGGAAACACCTCGACCCCCACCGAAGGGATCTGGCACACCCGGGTGAGGTCGTTGCGCATCAGGTCAGTGATCATGGCCAGTTCCGCCCGGTCCTTGGCGCTGGACAGGAGGTTGCGCTTCATCAGGGCGTCCGATACCGGATTGTCGCCCCGGGCGGCGGTCCCTTTGATGGGGCTGGTGAGGATCCGGCCGCCCTGGATCCGGAAGAACCGCTCGGGGGAGGAGGAGATCACCGAGAAGTCGGTCCCGCCGATGAAGGCCGAGAAGGGGGCCGGGTTGGCCTCGAACAGCCGGCGGGCGAACATCCCCAGATCGCCCCGGAAAGCCCAGCGCTCCTGCCGGGTCAGGTTGACCTGGTAGACATTGCCCTGGGCGATCTCCTGGCGGATCCGTTCCACTTTCTCCTGGTAGCCCTTGGCCGTGTCGCTGTCCCAGACCTTGCGGGCCCGGAACCCGGACTCCGGTCCGGCGGCGCGCAGCGCCAGGAGCGACTCCCCACCCTCGCGCCGGGCCTGATAGAGGGTTTCGGTCTCCCGGTCATAGAGGCGCAGGGACCGGTAGACCGCCAGGTGGCAGTCGGGAAACGGAAACGGTTTCGGGGCGGGCGGGGCCAGGAAAGGGGAATACCGGCCAGCGCATTCGTATGCTACGTAGCCCATGAAATCCGGAAAGATCGGCGGCAGGTCCCCGGTCCGCCGGAACGCCGGCAGGGGCCCCCTGGGCTCGGACAGCACCAGCACGGGATCCTCGCCCAGGATCAACCAACGGGTCTCGGGCCCGTCGCCGTACAGGAAGGCGAACGGCTTCCCGCCCACAGCGTCGAAGAAGTCCACCGTCTTCAACCGGCAGGGCCGGGCCGTCCAGGTTTCAGAAATCTCCTCGCAGGACATGCTCCATTATCGCAGGCCCATCGTCGGTGAGAAAGGACTCCGGATGGAACTGCACGCCGGCCATGCGGATCCCGCGGTGGCGCAGGGCCATGGGGATCCCGTCCTCGCTCCGGGCCGTCACCTCCAGACATGCGGGCACCGAACTCACGCAAAGGGAGTGGTAGCGCGCCGCCCGGATGGGCGAGGGCAGCCCCTGGAACAGCCCCCGTCCGTCATGGAGGATCCGGGTGGTCTTGCCGTGGACCGGGTCCGTGCCCGGTTCAACCGAGCCGCCGTAGGCCACGGCCAGGCACTGCATGCCCAGGCATACTCCGAAGATCGGCACCTTGCCCGCGAACCGGCGGATGGCGGCCAGGGAGAGGTGGGCATCCTGGGGCCGGCCTGGGCCCGGGGAAAGGACCAGCAGGTCCGGCAGGTCGGCCTCCAGCCCGTCCAGGTCCACCCCGTCCGCCCGGCGCACCTCCACCGTCGCCCCCGCCGCCGCCAGGCCGTGGGCGATGTTGTAGGTGAAGGAATCGAAATTGTCGATCAGGAAAACGCGGCAGGCAGGCACGGAAACTCCGTGCAGCCATGTTAACCCAGAGCCCGTCGCGGCAGACAGCCTCTCAGTCCAGCATCTGGGCGACCGCCGCATAGGGGTCCAGGGTTTTCCGGGCGATGGCCTGGATCAGTTCCTCCTCCTTCCCCGCTCCGGCCCGGGCCCGCGCCCGGCGGGCCGCCTCCTCAGCCAGCAGGCTGCCGAACCGGAGCCTGGCCCGCGCCTGGGCCTTGGCCTCGAACCCGCCGTGCGCCCTCAGCCAGGCGCCATGTTCGCGGATCATGGCCAGAAGTTCCGGGACGCCCTGCCCCGCTCCGGCCACGGTGCGCAGGGCCGGCGGATCCCAGGCCTTGGGTCCGGACAGGGATTTCATCCCCTGGATCTCCGCCTCAACCTTGTCCACCCCGTCATGGTCTGCCTTGTTGATGACGAAGATGTCCGCCACTTCCATGATCCCGGCCTTGATGGCCTGGATCTCGTCGCCCATCCCCGGCACCAGGACCACGCAGCAGGTCTGGACGCAGCTCACCACATCCACTTCATCCTGGCCCACCCCCACGGTCTCGACGATCACCACGTCCCAGCCGGCGGCGTCCAGCAGGTCGATGGCATCCTGGGTGGCCCGGGCCAATCCGCCCAGGGCACCCCGGGTGGCCATGGAGCGGATGAAGATGCCCGGGTCGGCCGCGATCCGGTTCATGCGGATCCGGTCGCCGAGGATGGCCCCGCCGCTGAAGGGGGAAGTGGGGTCCACCGCCAGGATGCCGACCTTCTTGCCCTCGGCGCGCAAGGCTCGGGCCAGCTGGTCGGTGAGGGTCGATTTTCCCGCCCCTGGGGAGCCGGTGAGGCCCACCACCATGGCCCGGCCCAGGTGCGGCCAGGCCAAGGCCATGAGCTCCCGGGCCTGGGGATGGCCGTTCTCCATCCAGGTGATGGCCCTGGCCAGGGCTCTGGGCTGGCCGTACAATAGGGGTTGTATGAGGCTCGCTGCCGTTTCCATACCTAGAGGATGCCATTGCCACGGCCTCCAGGCGAGAATGCTCTTGGCCATCCCACGGTTGCAGTCATGGGGATGTTATGATTCATCCAGACCTTCCCGTCTTTTCGAGAAACCCATG
>Ga0302270_10002639_pt1 | contig 17335 bp, 15 predicted proteins | sample III_Bog_E2_3_FD_198773 | JGI IMG/M metagenome (GOLD analysis project Ga0302270, IMG submission 198773) | Peat permafrost microbial communities from Stordalen Mire near Abisko, Sweden - III_Bog_E2_3 | ecosystem: Environmental > Terrestrial > Soil > Wetlands > Peat | place: Sweden: Abisko... | reverse complement strand
AACCCTCAGCCCGGTGCTGGGTTTCCTCATGCTATACACATTTTTGTATTCCTTCGTGGCGGACCATTACCAGTATCTGGCTTGTATTGGCCCCATTGCACTGGCGGCGGCGGGCATGAAACTGGGACTGGAACGAGTGGCGGCGGGAAAGCTCTGGCTTCCGCCCATACTGGCCGCACTGTTGTTGACCGGGCTGGGAACCTTGACGCGGCAGCAAGGTGGGATTTACCGGAACGATCAAACGCTGTGGCAGGAAACTCTGCGGAGCAATCCCGATTCCTGGATGGCGCACGTCAACCTCGGCAACCATTTGGCCCTGGAGGGCCAAGTGGATGGCGCGATCAGCCATTTCCGCCAGGCGCTCCAAATCAATCCAAACCAATGGGATGCCCATATCAGTTACGGGACCGCCCTGGCCCAAACGGGCGACTGGGAAGGGGCGATCGGCCAGTACCAGGCAGCCCTCCACAGCAAACCCGACGACGAGCTGGCGCGCGTAAACCTGGGCATCGCACTGTGGCAAAGCGGTCGATCAGCCGAGGCGATTCCGCATTTTCAGAAAGTGCTGGAGCGCGCGCCCAACGATCTCACGGCGCAAAAATATCTGGCGTGGGTTTTGGCCACGAACCCGGAGGCTTCCCTGCGCGACGGGCCACGGGCGGTGGCACTGGCGCGGCAGGCCAATACCCTGACCGGGGGGGGAAATCCGAACGTGCTCCACACGCTCGCCGCCGCCCTCGCCGAAACCGGGCGGTTTGCCGAGGCGCTGGCGACCGCGCAGCGGGCTTTGCTACGCGCCGAGGCCAATCCCAGGCTGGCGGGGCAAATTCAATATGAGATGACATTCTATCAAGCCGGCCGGCCGTTGCGCGTCGCCCAATAAATCACCGCAATCAATTGGCCGGACTGGCCGACTCAAGCGGGATGTTTTGAACCCAGGCATTGGCGGCGTCCCGGTCCGTGTGCACCCAGTAACCGGCCACGATTTGGACGGCGGAGGCCTTGACGCTGCCCGCGGGAAAATCCGAGACCCAGTCGGCCGCCTGGGCGGGATTTTGGGCGGCCCAGGTTTTGACGATGTTGAGTGCCGTGTCATTCATCAACGCGCCAGAATTGATGGACGATACCATCCCATTAGCCGCCTGCACCGGATCGGTCAGCGCATAGGATTGCGCGGTAGCGGCGACCAATTGACTACGCAAAGATGGCCCACGAACCGCCGGCGGACCCGGCGGTCTTGAAGGAAACGGCCACATAGTTCCCCGCATCGGCCGCCTGGGCGGGATAGGTGAGGGTGTATTCGGTGAAAGCGCCGCCGTTGCCGGTATTATTCAGCGCCGCGGTGACGGTGATTGGGCTGGAAAATCTCATTGCGCTTGACCGGCTGGCCGGCGGTCCGCCCACCGAAGGGGTGGGATTCTTGGCAGATGCCAATCTGCACCGCGACACCTTTGCCAAAGCCTGTCCGTGGCCGATGCTCATCTGGCTGACACCGGCGGACACCATGGCGTTTGCGCAATCGGCCACCGACCTCTGGCACTGGCGTTCGGCCACGTTCGACTTCACTTCCGATTCCGGCAGACCGGAAGGGATGATTGAAAATCTTACCGACCGCAACCAGTCCCTTGAAGCCCCGCTTTCCCCGGACCGGCTGCGCGGGCGCCGCGAGCTGCTGAAAAGACAATTGGCGGAACTGCAAACGAGTCCCCAGGCCGGCACCCCGCGCGCCCTAACTCAGCGTGCCAATCTGCTGGGGGAACTGGGTGACGTCTATCAGGACTTGGCCGAATATGACAAAGCCCGGCGGTGCTTGGAAGAACGTCTGATCCTGGCCGAACAAATCAAGGATGAGCCACAACTCGCGGCGGCTCTGAATGATCTGGCTATACAGGTTCCACCGGTCAATTTGATAAAACTGAACCCTTGATGCGCCGCGCACTGACCATTGACGAACAGAGCTTTGGGCCGGAACACCCCAACGTAGCCATCCGCCTCAACAATCTGGCGCACTTGCTCCTAGCCACCAACCGGCTGGCCGAAGCAGTACCACTTATGGAGCGCAGTATATCCATCCGCAAAAAATTTAAGCAGGCCACCGGCCATCAACACCCGAACTGGCCAACCGCGATTGGCAATTACAAAGCCATGTTGGCGGCGATGGGTTTAAGCCAGCCCGAGATTGAGGCAAAGCTGAACCAATTGTCCGAATGACGCCCTCCACGCCATCGTTTTGTCACCCAGCCGGCACGATTTTGTCACCGTCCCGTTCTTGAATCCCGGTCCGTCCCGGGGGAGAATCTGGCCGAAATGAAACCAACGGAAGCGAAAGAGGAGTTTGAACGGTTTGTGGCGGAAGCGGGCGCGACGGTGTCGGAATTCAAGCCGATTGATGCGATTCGCCTGATGCTGGATTTTTACCAGCAGGAGCGCGCGGAGGGCTGTGATCTGCCGGCGGACGGGGACATGCTCTTGTTTCAATGGGGCACCAATGACGTGGGCCACCAGGGGCGTTTTTTCGAGTTCAGCCTGGCCCGGCAGTTCATTGACAATGACGCCGATGAAGAAGAGAACACCACCCAACTCTCGCTGACCTGTTATTTTCCGCCCACGCCGGAGCTGGAGGCGTTAAAAAGCGGCTCCAAATGGTGTGCCTCACCGGATGAACTGGCCGGTTTTGAATACTTCATCGGCCGAACCCCGGCCTACAAGGCCGTGGGCAAATCGCGGCCGGAGAATGTGGCGCTGACTTACGGCCCGGTTTGAGTGCCGGTGGTTCGTGGTGTAACGCCGGGATCAGGGCGCAGGCTGACACTATCCGCGAATAGGGGAGACAAGGCCATGCATCCCGAAGTTGTTGGTGAGGCCGGAGAGGCTCACGTTTTTGAACTTGACGATCCCGCGACTGCGGGACCGCACTCCGCAAAGGCCTTCGGCCTGAAAAGCGCCAATCGCTCCGGGATGCAGCGGATCCATTGGGGAGGGCCGACCGACTGGAGGCGACAATCCTGCGCCCCGCCACGGAAAATCATAGGCTGGCGAAGCTGCGGACAACCTGTTAAACAGACTTTATTATGAAACTTGATCCGGCGGCGAAATCAAAAATACATCCGTGGATGGGGTTGTTTTTACTTTGCGTCTGGTGGTGGAATGTGACGGCGGTTTTGGGTGCGGCCACGCTGGAATATCGTAGCGATCAAATTCTCATTCAACCCCGGGCGGGGGTGGGGCTCTCGGCGCTGGCGTCGTTTCATGCCGCCACCGGGGCCGGGGTGATGCGGACGTTTCCCAGGGTCGGCGGGTTGCAGGTCATCACGGTGCCGCCGGGGACAACGGTGCCGGGTCTCATCGCCCGGTATCAGCAAAGCGGGTTGGTGGCGTACGCGGAACCGGATTATCCGGTGTACGCGGATGCGACGCTGCCGGACGACCCCAAATTTCTAGACGGGACGTTATGGGGCTTGAACAATTACGGCCAAAACGGCGGGACGGCCCATGCGGACATTGATGCCATCGACGGGTGGGACGTGTTGACCTCGGCCAGCAACATCGTGGTGGCAGTGTTGGATTCCGGCATTCGCGCCACGCACGAAGACCTCGCGGCCAACATGTGGGTGAATCCCGACGACGGGGGCAACGGGTTCAATGCGTTCACCGGCACGAACGATCCGAGTGATGACTCCACCAGCCACGGCACGATGGTCGCGGGGGTGTTGGGGGCCGTGGGCAACAATGGCAAGGGGGTGACCGGCGTGGCGTGGCGGGTGCGGATGATGGCGTGCAAATGTTTGAACAATGGCGTGGGTGGCGATTCGACGGTGATTGCCTGCATTGATTATGCCCTCGCCAACGGAGCGCAGATCATCAATGCCAGCTTTGACACCCCGACCCCTTCCCTCGCGCTGTCCAATGCCATCGTCGCCGTGCGGAACGCCGGCATCATCTGGGTGGCGTCCGCCGGGAACAACTCCTACAACGTTGAGGTCAACCCCAGTTACCCGACTTGTTACGGCATTGATAACGTCGTCTCCGTGGCCTACACCACCCGCACCGACGCTTTGGGCTTCCTTTCCAATTATGGCGCCACGCATGTGGCTTTGGCCGCCCCCGGCGACCAGATTTACACCACCTTCGCCGCCTCCGATACGTATTACTATCCCCCGAGCGGTTTGGGCATCAACCTCGCCGGCACTTCTTTCTCCGCCCCTTACGTTTCCGGGGCGCTGGCGTTGATGCTGGCCAAATACCCGACGGAGAATTATCAGCAGATCATCCAACGATTGTTGCGGGCCACAGACCCATTGCCAGCGTTGGCCGGGAAATGCGTGACGGGGGGGCGCCTCAACTTGGAGAAGGTGTTGAATCCCCCCCTCTGGCTGGCCCCGTTGCCGTCCCCGGCCGCCGGGCAATTTCAACTGCAACTGTCCACGGGGGCGAACCGCCAGTGTTTCATCCAGGCGTCCACCAACCTGACGGTTTGGACTTCCATCTATACGAATACCACGTCAACCATCGGCACCTTTGACTTCACGAATCCCATCACTTCGCCCTGGCAATTTTTCCGCGCCGTCACCACGTTGCAATGACCCGTCCCCACCCCGGAGAACCGGGTGCCGGATGGGTTTAACCGAGCGAATCTCCCATAAATTGGGGACTCAGTTTCTTCCCGGATCGTCCGATGAATGAAGGGTGTTTAAATTTCTAATCGCGGCGATGGTGGCGGGTGCCGGCATCTGGTTTACACCGCAAATTGCCAACGCCCTGGAGCAATCGGTCATGCTGCACGGCCATGTTCCCGAGGCCATCGCCCGTTTGAATTTGCAACCCACCGGCCGTCTGCCGGGCACCAATCGTTTGCATTTGGTGCTGGGACTGCCGTTGCGCAACCCGGCGGCCCTCAGCAATTTTCTGGCCCAAGTCTATGATCCGGCCAGCCCCAATTACCGGCGGTATCTGACCCGGGAGCAGTTCACGGAAAAGTTTGGCCCCACGGCCCAGGCTTATCAAGCGGCCATTGATTTCGCCCAAAAACATGGTCTGGAAGTCTCCGCCACGCACGGCAACCGGATTCTGCTGGACATCCAGGGCCGGGCTTCGGACATCGAAGCCGCCTTCCATGTCAACTTGCACACCTATCAACACCCGACGGAATCCCGGACCTTTTACGCCCCGGACGTTGAACCGACGGTGGATCCCGGGGTGCCGGTCCGGGAAGTCATTGGCCTCAATGATTACGCCCGCCTGCATTCGTCAGGGCAGGTGCGGGCCGCCGCCGGAACCGGCGTCACGGCTTCCGGCTCCGGAGCGGACGGGTTTTACCTCAGCAAGGATTTCCGCAACGCCTACCTGCCGGGCTCATCGCTGGCGGGCAGCGGGCAGGTCGTCGGCTTGTTTGAGGCCGATGGTTATTACGCCAACGACATTACGTCGTATGAATCAAAGGCCGGGCTGACCAATGTGCCCCTGCAAAACATTCTGATTGACGGCTTCAACGGCACCCCGGTTTCGGACGAACTCGAAGTGGCGCTGGATATTGAAATGGCCATCGCCATGGCGCCCGCCCTGGCCAAGGTGGTCGTCTTCGAAAGTCCGGGCACCATTGCCGACTGGGTGGACATCCTCGATTCCATGGCGGCCAGCACCCAGATCAATCAATTCAGCTCCTCGTGGGGTTACACGGGGGGAAGTAATCCCAACGGCACTTATGACAGCATTTTCATGGAGATGGCCGCGCAAGGTCAGTCCTTCTTTCAGGCGGCGGGCGACGGCGATGCGTGGGTTAATACGATCTGGGTGCCGGGGGACAGTCCCTATGTCACGGTGGTGGGTGGAACCAGCCTGACGATGAGCGGTTCCGGCAAAGCCTACACCTCTGAAACCGTTTGGAATCTCGGGGATTACACGACGAATGGGGTTGGCCTCACGGGCGGCTGGTCGCCGAATGGCAACGGTTACTGGGGCAGTGGCGGCGGGATTTGCAGCTTGTATTCCATCCCCTCCTGGCAGGCGGGTATCAACATGACCACCAACCACGGCTCCACCTCCCAGCGCAACATTCCGGATGTCGCCATGGTCGCCTACAACATTGCGGTGGAATACAACAATGGCAGTTATGGCGAGTCCATCGGCACCAGTGCGTCGGCCCCGTTGTGGGCCGGTTTTACGGCGTTGATTAATCAAGAAGCCGCCGCCAGTCACAAATTCCCCATCGGCTTCCTCAACCCGACGATCTATGCGTTCGCACAACAGACGAATTACACCACCCTGTTTCACGACATCACCACTGGGAACAATACCTCGGCGTCCAGTCCCTCTAGTTTCTATGCCGTTCCAGGTTATGACCTGTGCACCGGCCTGGGCACTCCGAACGGGACTAATTTGATCTACGCCCTGATGACCACGCTGACCGCCGAGACGGCCCCGGGCATCACCAACCCGCCCGCCAGTCAAACGGTGGCCGTTGGCGGAACCGCCAGTTTCAGCCTGACCGCCACCGGGACGGCCCCGCTCAGCTACTTCTGGCGGTGCAACGCCGCCCTCATTCCCGGTGCCACCAATGCCACCTACACCACCAATAACGCGCAATTGACCGATTCCGGCAAACAGTTCAGTTGCCTGATCACCAATGCGGAGGGGTCGGTCACCAGCCAGGTGGCGACCTTGACGGTGCTGTTGCCCCCGGGCCTCACCGCCTCGCCGACCAATCAAACGATCGTCACCGGGGGAACGGCCGGCTTCAGCGTGACCGCCACCGGAGCGGCCCCCTTGAGCTATTTCTGGATGTGCAATACCGTCTTCATCCCCGGTGCCACCAACGCCAACTATGCCACCAATAATGTCCAGTTGACCGATTCGGGCACCCAGTTCAGTTGCCTGGTCAGTAATGCCGTGGGCACCATCACCAGCCAAGCGGCGACCCTGACCGTGCTGTCCCCGCCAAGTGTTACTGCGCCGCCAGTCAACCAAACCGTGGCCACCAGGGGAACCGCTAGTTTCAGTATCACCACCGCCGGATCAACCCCGTTAAGCTACTTCTGGCGGTGCAACACCGCTTTCATTCCCGGCGCGACCAACGCCACCTACGCCACCAACAATGTACAATTGACCGATTCGGGAAAACAATTCAGTTGCCTGGTCAGCAACGCCGTGGGCGTGGCCACCAGTCAAGCGGCGACCCTGACCGTGCTCTCGCCGCCGAGTATTACCACGCCCCCCACCAATTTAACGGTGGCCGTGGGCGGAACCGCCAGCTTTAGCGTGACCGCCACTGGCGCGGCCCCCTTGAGCTACTTCTGGCTATGCAACGCCGCCATCATCCCCGGCGCCACCAACGCCACCTACGCCACCAACAATGTACAATTGACCGATTCGGGAAAACAGTTCAGTTGTCTGGTCAGCAACGCCGTGGGCACCGTCACCAGTCCGGCGGCGACCCTGATTGTATTATCGCCGCCAAGCATCACCACCTCGCCGACTAATCTGACCGTCGCCGTGGGTGGAACGGTGGGCTTCAGCGTGACCGCCACGGGCGCGGCCCCGTTGGGCTACTTCTGGTTGTGCAACTCCAACTTGATCGCCGGTGCCACCAACGCCACTTATGCCACCAACAATGTCCAGTTGACCGATTCAGGCAAACAGTTCAGTTGCTTGGTCAGCAACGCCGTGGGCACCGTCACCAGCCAAGCGGCGACCCTGACCGTGCTGTCGCCGCCGAGCATCACCGCCTCACCGACCAATCTGACCGTGGCCGTGGGCGGAACCGCCAACTTCAGCGCGACCGCCACGGGATCCACCCCGTTGGGCTACTTCTGGTTGTGCAACTCCAATTTTATCGCCGGGGCCACCAATGCCGCCTATGCCGCCAGTAATCTGCAATTACCCAACTCGGGCGCCCAGTTTAGCTGCCTGGTGAGCAATGCCGTCGGCACGGCCACGAGCGCTGCGGCAACGCTAACCATACTCGCCCCGCCCAGCATCATCACGCCACCGACCAATGTCACCGTGGCCATCGGAGGCTCAGCCAGCTTCGCTGTAAATGCCGTTGGCGCGGCCCCGCTTTACTACTGCTGGATGTGCAACTCCAACCTCATTGCCGGGGCCACCAATGCCGCCTATGCCGCCAGTAATCTGCAATTACCCAACTCGGGCGCGCAGTTCAGTTGCGTGGTCAGTAATGCCGTGGGCATGGCCATCAGCGCGGGGGCAACGCTGACGGTGACGATCGGTCAGGCCCAAGCCCCCATCTTCAACATCAGCCTGGCGGGAGCGAACCTGATCATCAACGGATCGAACGGGGTGGCCGGCGGAATTTATGCCGTGTTGGTGAGTTCAAATCTGATGCTTCCGATCAACCAATGGACCCCCGTGGCGACCAATGTTCTCGGTGCCAACGGTCCCTTCACCCTGACGGCCACCAACGCCGTCAATCCCGCCGCCCCGCAACAATTTTACCTGCTCCAAGTTCAATGACGGCGGAGGAATCCTCTGGTGGCTATCGGCAGGGCTTTGCCCAGACCAACCCCACCCCGGAGGCATCCATTGACCCCGTCAAGGACGCCGTGCGCGAGGAATACGAGCGGGAGCAACAGGTGAAGCGCAGCCCATCCGTTGAGCCGTCCAGCCCGACGCCGGAACGGCAAAAGAGCGCGAGCCGGAGGAGCCTGAGCCTTAATCTTCATATTTTCGTTCTGGAATATCTCCCGATCAGGCTGAATTTCCACTTTTTACCGGTTAATGGCTGGCAAAATCCACATTTTGCGGTTTGATCCCCCCGTCGGCAATCTTCACCAAGTGCCATGTTAAAGTGCAAAAAGTGGAATATATGGGTTCTACGAGGTCGTTAATGGTCAAAAAATTGTCTGTCAGCCTGGATAGACTGCCCGAGGTTTTTGTTTCCAACAAAGACATGGCCTCCACCGTGTCCAAAGCGGTTCAAGCCGGGCGGCTCCGCAAAATTGCCTCACGGCTTTACACCAGCAACCTGACCGAGGTTCCCGAAAAGATCGTCAAACGCAACTGGTATGCCCTGCTAAAGGAGTATTTCCCGGACGCGCTGATTACTGACCGCACTGCTCTGGAAAACCGGCCAGCCGCAGACGGTTCGGTTTTTATCATCTCCGCAGGCACACGAGATGTTGTTTTGCCGGGCATCACCTTCCGGCCGCGCCCCGGTCCCCCTCCCTTGGACAGTGACCGCCCGTTTTTGGGTGGCATCCGCTTATGTTCCGCCCCGCGCGCGTGGCTGGAAAACATGCGCCCGTCCCGCAGCCATGGCGGCGCGGTGTCACGGACATTGTCAAAGGTGGAATTGGAGGAGCAGCTTGACTGGCTGTTACGGCAGGGGGATGAAAAGTCCCTCAATGCGTTGCGCGATGACGCCCGCGCCATCAGCCGCCCAATCGGCTTGGAAGCAGAATTCAAAAAGCTGGACGAGTTGATTGGTGCGTTTCTTGGCACACGGGAAGCCAAAATGGAATCCAACGTTGGGCGAGCGCGTAAAAAAGGCTCGCCCTATGACCCTGATCGCCTGAATCTTTTCGTGGCACTTTTTGAGGAATTGCGGGCGCTGGCCCCGAACACCCGACCGGCGGAGCGCATGAGCGAGCCTGCCAAAACGCATCTGGCGTTTTTCGAGGCGTATTTTTCCAATTACATTGAAGGCACCGAGTTTTTAGTGGAGGAAGCGGTCAACATCGTCTTTAACGGCTTCATTCCCAAGGATCGCCCGGAGGATGCCCACGACGTTCTGGGCACCTACCGGATTGTTTCCGACCAGAAAGATATGGCGCGGACACCGCGTGATTTCGACAGCTTTGTTTCCCTTCTGAAAAGCCGCCATGCCGGATTCATGGAATGGCGCCCGGACAAAAGGCCGTGGCAGTTCAAGACGCAGGGCAACCAAGCGGGCAGCACGGTGTTCGTCGCCCCTGATCTTGTATTGGGAACACTGGAAAAAGGGTTTGAGATTTACCGGGGCATCGGGCCGGCACTTCACCGAGCCATATTCATGATGCTCTTGGTCAGCGAGGTTCATCCCTTCGCGGACGGCAATGGACGTGCCGCCCGCATCATGATGAATGCGGAGTTGGTGGCGGAAGGGGAACAGAAAATCATCATCCCCACGGTTTACCGGAATAATTATCTCAGCGCCTTGAAGGCCATGTCGCACAGCGGCAAATGCCCGGCTTTTATCCGGGTGCTGGATTTTGCCCAGAAATACACCGGGGCAATCCGGTGGGATGACTTCGACCATGCCAGGGCGGAGTTACAGGCAACCAATGCCTTTATGGACGCAAACGAGGCGGAAGATCAGGGATTCCGGCTTGTATTGCCATCCAGATAATCCGCCCACCACTGCATCATCTTCCGCCGTTCGGCTCTGTTGCAAGCCAACTCGCGACATAAGCCAGGACAGCGGAACTAAAACAGCCAACGGCGGTTAACTCCGGCGACTTGTCGAACCGGGTCATAATCCAAGTAATTCCCACTTTTCAAGATACTCTCCATCTGAATCTGTGAATATCCGTTAACCGCTTGCGGATTTCCGCCTCGCACTCCTTGGCCAGTTGCAATTCGGCCCTTTGCTTTTCCCAGGCCGGTGACGGGCGCAGGTGATCCAGGGTGATCTCCGCAACAGGGCACCAGCAGGACCGGCCAGGGTCGCCGCCCTTGGTCAACCAGCGAACCTCCACTTTGAAATTATGCTCCTGGATGGCTTCCGCCATCGCTAAAGCTTCCCCCTTTGATAATTCGGGGGGGGGAATTTGCGGCGCTCGCCAGAGACGCCGCTATGGTGCGACAAGTCCGCCCGGGTTCTGCCGGCGCGGTGCGGCGGGTGCTGGTATCGGAAGAAATTTTCCTCAGACGGGCGACTGAGGATTGGAGCGGGCTTTCAGCCCTTGGTTATTCGTTGGTCATGGAACCTGGGGCGAGGGCCCCAGGCTGTTATAAAGTCGGGCCTTTGGCCCTAGAGAAACTGGCTTTGGTCGGAGGATTGGGGAGTTCTGGCACCCCTGTCCCCGCCGTCATTCCCGGCGTTGCAGGCGGGCGACATAGGCCCCGTCCACGCCATTCACGAAGGGAATCAATTCGTGTTCGGCCAGGCACTCAAACTCGCGGTGACCGGCGGTGAATTGGGCGGCCACCTCATGATTCTCCTCCGGCTCCAGACTGCAGGTGCTGTATACCAGGATGCCCCCGGGCTTGAGCAGGGCGGCCGCCTTTTCCAACAGGCCGAGTTGCGCGGTCCGCAGCCGGGCGATTTCCGCCGGTTGAATGCGCCAGCGCAAATCCACCCGCCGCCGCATCACCCCGGTGTTCGAGCAGGGCGCATCCACCAGAATCCGGTCAAACACCGCCGCCCCGGAACTCGCGGGCGGGATCAGGGTCGGCTCCACACAAGTGACCCCGAGGCGCCGGCAGTTGTCGCGAATGAGTTGCAGGCGGTCTTCGGCCACATCATGCGCCACCAACCGGCCCTGATTATTCATCAATTGGGCGATGAACACCGTCTTGCCGCCGGGCGCGGCGCACAAGTCCAGAATGGTCTCGCCGGGTTGCGGCCGGAGCTGGCTGACGGCCAGCAGGGTGCTGGGGTCCTGCAAATAAAACCAGCCGTCGGTGAAGCTTTTCAGCGAACCCAGGGGCGGATGCGATTTAAGCTCGAACACCTGGTTTTCCGGCCAGGGCCCGGGCGGGACGAAATCGTAGGTCACATTTTCCTCGCGCCATTGCGCGATCAGGCTGGCGGCATCGGTTTTGAGGCGGTTCACGCGGGCATAGTTTTTGGGCGGGGTGTTGTTCCACGCAAGGAGTTGGGCGGTGCGCGCCACCCCCCAGCGCCGCTGCCAGCGGTCCACGAGCCATTCGGGCTGGGACCAGCCGAGGGCCGGCTGCGCGGTTTTGAGGTCGGCCAGCAGTTGGCGGGTGGGCTCGGTTTCCCGCAAATAGCCGCGCAACACGGCGTTGAGGAAGCCCGCCTCCGGCCCCATGCCGTTGCGTTTGGCCTGCTCGACCGTTTCATTGACGGCCGCGTGCGGCGGGATGCGGTCCAGCCAGAAAATCTGGTAGAGGCCCAGTTGCAGCAGGATTTGCAGGGCGGGCGGCTGCTCGCGGCCCGGGGTTTTCCGGGCGATGAGCCAGTCCAGGGCGGCCTGCCAGCGCACGACGCCATAGACCAGCTCCTGGCAAAGCCTGCGGTCGGGGGGGGACAGGTGCGCCCCGGCCAGGGCCGTTTCGAGCCGGTTTTCGGTGAATTCCCCCGGGGTGCGCCTTTGAAGCAACACCCGGGCCGCAATTTCTCTTGGTTTTTGTTCGGTGAACACGTTTAATTAGGTATAGTGAATACGTGACGGGAAAATTGCGATTTTTTTATGAGAGCAGAATTCGAAAAATTGGCCGCGGCCGGAAAGATTGAGGGACGCCATGTGGAGGCGCTCACTCAACTGGCTGACGGAGGATGTTGCACCCACCGTAGTTGGGGTTTCGGACGGATCAAGGCCGTGGACACGGTCTTCGCCCGGTTCACCATTGATTTCCCGGGCAAGCCGGGCCACACAATGGACCTCGCGTTTGCCGCTGAATTGTTGAAGCCGATCCCGAAGGATCACATTCTGGCGCGCAAAGCCGCGGATATTGAAGGCGTGCGCCATCTGGCGGCGCACCATCTGGATTTGATCAAGCTGGTGCTCAACAGCCATGGCGGCAAGGCCACGGTGGACCAGATTCAAAAAGACCTCGTGCCCGATGTCATCCGGGATGACTGGAAAAAATGGTGGGACACCACCAAGCGGGAAATGAAAAAGGACGGCCATTTCATCGTGCCCGTCAAAAAAACCGAGCCGGTGGTGTTTCAAGCCCGCGAAACCTCGCTGCAGGACCGCCTGCTGACGGATTTCCGCGCCGCCAAAGGCTTGAAGGCCAAAGTGATCGTGGTCGGCGAACTGGCCAAGAGCGCCGAGGACTTAAAGGACAAGGCCGCCGCCGCGAAGGAAGTGGTGACCGCCTTGAACGCGGAAATCGTCACCTACCAACGCAACCAGCCCAGCGTGGCCATGGAGGCCGTGCTGGCGCGGGATGAACTCCGGGAAATCGCCGGGCTGGACCCGGTGGAGGGCGAGGTGACCGCCGGGCAGATCTGGCTGCAGGACAACATCCGGTTCGGGCCGCTGCTCGAATTGATCCCGGCCGCAAAACATCACCGGGCCCTGGCCTCGTTCAAACTGGCCAATCCCGACCGCTGGCAGGATATTCTGCGCAATTCCCTGAACTTGGTTTCCTCGAAACTGTGCCGGGAATTTGCCGGCCTGCTGATTACCGAGGGGAAATGGGACTTGCTCAAGGAATCGCTGGCCCGCCTCGTCAACCAGCACACCGCCAGCAGCGAACTGCTGTTGTGGCTCGGTCGGGAACGGAGCGATGCCTTCGCCGACATTCTCGGGCCGGAAGTCTTCCGCGCCATGCTCACCGCCATGGAACGCGATCAGTTCAACGAAAAACGCTCCAACCGCCTGCGGGATTTCATTCTGGAAGACCAGGACCTGCTGGGCGAGCTGACCGCCAGTGCGGACATCGAGGTGGTCAAAGACCTCACCCGCGCCCTGCAACTCTCGCCCGTGTTTGACGACATGGACAAGCGTTCCCTGCTGGCGCGGCTGGTGAAGAAGCATCCCGCCGTGCAATCCCTCGTGAGCGGCGAACAGACCAAGCAAGACGCCGGACTGCTGGTTTCGTGGGAGAGCCTCGACCGCCGGCGCACCGAATATCAGGAATTGGTCCAGAAGAAAATCCCGGCCAACTCCAAGGAAATCGCCATTGCCCGCAGCTACGGGGATTTGCGCGAAAACCACGAATACAAGGCCGCCAAGGAAATGCAAAAAGTGCTTATGCGCCGCAAAGAGGAGCTGGAAGCCCAGCTCATGCGCGCCCGGGGCACGGATTTCTCGAACGCCAAAACCGACGTCGTCAACATCGGCACCATCGTGCTGGCCACCGATCTGGGCACCAGCCAGCCCGAAACTTTCACCATCCTCGGCGCCTGGGATTCCGACCCGGACAAAGGCTTGATCAGCTACCTCTCGCCCGTGGGCGCGGCCTTCCTCAACCACAAAGTGGGCGATGAAGTGGAATTTGAATTGCACGGCACCAAGCGCCGGCACCGCATCGAGAAAATCGAAATGTGGACGGCCCCGGCTCCGGCGGTGGAACCGGCCGAAACCGCCGAAACGCCCGTGACCGCCTGACCGGACGCGATGGCTTCAAAAGCCGCGAAGCGAAAGCTTCGCGGCTTTTTTGTGCCGCAGACTTTCCTGCCGGAACCCGTTTGTGAACTCGCCGACCAAACCGCGTGGCGCAAACGCCGCCGCAAAATTGATCCCGCCATAAGGGGCCGATCACCCCAGCAACGCCGCGTGCTGTTTCAACCAGCGTTCGGCCGCTGCATGATCCGGGCAGACCGCCTTCACCTCCCGCCAGAAGGCGGCGGAATGGTTCAATTGCCGCCGGTGCATGAGTTCGTGGAGAATGACATAGTCGCACACCGGGCCGGGCAACTGGATCAGCCGCCAGTTCAGCGAAATGGCGCCGCGCCGCGAACAGGAGCCCCAACGGGAACGCTGGTCGCGCACCGTCACGCGCGTGACGGTCACGTCATGCCGGTGCGCCAGTTCCGCCACGCGCGCGGGCAGTTCCCGGGCGGCCAGCCGGCGGAGATGCCCTTGGACGACAGACCGCAGGTCGGCGGCTTCCGGGGCGCGGACTAATTCACCGCCAAATTGCACCCAACCCGGCGCGGGGCTCTGCAGGATCACCGTTTCGCCCCGGAACCAGATCGGCTGACCGACCGCCCAGGCCGGGGAAACCGGGGGCTGCTCCTGGAGGCGCTGAAGTTGACGTTCGAGCCAGGGAATTTGTCGGTTGGCAAAATTCCGGGCCTCGTGCACCGTGCCGCCCCGCGGAACGGTCACCCGGGCCGAGCCATCGGGCAGCAACCGGAGCAAATAGCGCCGCGCGCGCGGATGGCGCACCAGCCGGAGCGGCACCCGGCGCGTACCCACCGCCAGCCATTCCCCGGCGACGGGGGGCGCGACCGGGGACACGGGCGGACGGCCGAAAATCAAATCCCACAACACGCACCCAGTAAACCCCGAACGGCCCGGTTTGGCAAATGTTCACAGCAACCTGGCGAGTTTAATCAGCAGTTCGCGCGGCGGGATGATTTGAATGCCAAACGGCTTTTCCAGCGCCAGCAAATCGTCATCGCGTGACACGATGATTTTTGCCCCGGCCGCCAGGGCGCAGGCGAGATAAGGATCGTCTTTTGCATCCCGGCTGCGTTGCTTTCCCAAAGGCGCCGGTTCCACCAGTTTTACGCGGTCGTAATACCGGTTCAGGGTGGTGTCCGGGCTGTATTTGAATTTATCACCCCGCTCCGCAGTCAGCGAGCGCACCTCCTCCAAAATTTCCAACGTGGCAAAAACAATGATTCGCCTTCGGGCCATGGCCACGAGGCATTGGTAAGCTTCCCCACGCCAGCCCACCCCGGCAAAGACGACGTTGGCATCAAGAACGACGCGCACCGTTTTTTCTTTCTGCACGGAGGCGGTGCTGGGTTTTCACAATTTCAGCCATTTCCTCATCCGAAGGATCGCCCACCGGGGCGCCTTCCATGGCCTTCTCCAAAAAGGCCACGTCCGCATTGATTTGCTCCTGCCGGCGTTTGCGAATCAGGTCGCGCATGTATTCACTCATGGAACCAAACGCGTGCGCGGCGGAGTCTGATCGCGCAAAATCCGCCAGTTCGGGGTTCAGCGAAATGTTGATGGTCACTGCCTTCATAACCTCAAATTAAGACGTTGGCAGGATTTGTCAAGGCTTGCCATGTCGGTTTCAGCACCCGTCACGAACGCTTTTGCGGCGGCAGCGGACGGAGGATTTTCACCGCTTCCGGCATTTTGTAATGCCGCTTGATCCCCACTTCGGACAGCATCCCCGCCGGTGCGCGGCTGATGAATTCCGGGAAACTGCGTTCCACCCGGTCGCGCAGCAGTTTCTGGCCCGTTTTCGACGCCCAGAAATCATCCTCCAACTTGGCGATGGCGATGCCCGCCTCCTCCGCCGTCATGTTTTCCCGCTTGGCCAGCAGCCAGACCAGTTCGGGATCGCCGGGCAGACTCACCGGACACGGCGCAAATTTCAGCGCGATTTCCTGCTCCTCACTCCCCTCGGGCGGCAGGGCGCGGACGGGAATCTGACTCTGCAGTTGGGTGCCGTCCGGCAGGTCAATTTCCACCGCCAGACTCTTCGTTTTCGCGTCGGGCTTGATCACCACATCCCCGGTGGCGCCAAACGCGGACGCCAGTTGCAGCTTCACGTCCTTGAGCGTCTTGGGTTCCAGGTCCGGCAACTCGACCTGCGTGCAAAATTTCTCAAACGCCACCGCCCGCGACTTCGTTTTCAGTTCGGATTCGATGGCGGCATAAATTTTGCCGGCCAGTTCCGGGTCATGGGTGGCCTTGGGCAGCACCAGTTTCAACAATTGCAACAATTGCGCTTCGGGATTGATTTTTTGCGTCGTTTTCCGGCTCATAATTTAAAGAGCTGGCAAGTATGCCGTCTTTGCCCCCCGGCGCAATCCCCGTTTTCAGCAAATTTGAAGGAGTCGCAATCCTTGGCCCGAACGATGCCTTTCAACCGCAGATGCACGCAGATAAAAACCGGCCGGCCAAAGCGGATAGCGGAAACCATTCTCCTTCTCCTGGCTTGTCGCGCCGTAGCGCCAGCGAAGGCGGAGGAGAAGGCCGGGATGAGGGCGGATTTTCCCCGTTTCCGCTTTCCCGCTTTCCCGCCTTCCGCTTTGTCTTTCCCCGCCCCGCGCCCCGCGCCTCAAAACACGGCTGCGGGCAAAGACGATGATGACGATGAAATGAACCGCCACAAAATATGACAATACCATTAACTGACACCTAGATGGCTGAGGGCTGAAAGCCCGGCATGTGACAGCCCGGGCTGAAGGCCCGGGTCAACCGCCCCCCAAAACCATCCCCGGCCTGTAAGGCTGAAACCGAGGCTGAAAACTTATGCTCGTATCGGCTGGTTTAACTTGGTTTCTTGGAAATTTAACCTGGTTTCTTGGGCATTTAGCCTGGTTTCTTGCTGGTTTGGCTGGTTCCGGCGGGGGGGCCGACACGGTGGCCGGCCTAACTTCCCCGGCCGCAAGTCGTTGGGGCAATGGCTCTCCCAGGTCGGCGGGGAGTCGTCCGACTTTGCAGGGATAGATATTCATATATCTTGCCTTCATAATACGCATCTATATGCTTTATGTCAATATTATAATAGCACT
>Ga0302270_10002629_pt1 | contig 17361 bp, 10 predicted proteins | sample III_Bog_E2_3_FD_198773 | JGI IMG/M metagenome (GOLD analysis project Ga0302270, IMG submission 198773) | Peat permafrost microbial communities from Stordalen Mire near Abisko, Sweden - III_Bog_E2_3 | ecosystem: Environmental > Terrestrial > Soil > Wetlands > Peat | place: Sweden: Abisko... | reverse complement strand
CCAAGGTGGCGAGGCTGACGGCCGACATGAAGCAGTTTGCCCATGAGGCCAAGGACGTGGTGATTCTGGATGAGAAGGGGAAGCCGGTGCTGGCCGGCGATCACGAGCGGCGCTTCTTCGAGGCCTCATGGCTCTTCAAGCACAACGGGAAGTACTACTTCACCTATTCGACCGGCGATACGCATCTGCTGGCCTACTCGGTGAGCGATTCGCCCTATGGCCCGTTCACCTTCAAGGGGCATTTCCTCGAGCCAGTGCAGGGCTGGACCTCGCATCACTCGGTGGTGGAGTTCAAGGGCAAGTGGTGGCTCTTCTACCACGACATTCAACTGTCGGACAAGAATCATCTGCGTTCGGTGAAGGTGACGGAGTTGAAGTTCACGGCAGACGGCACGATTCAGAAGATCGATCCGTTCAGGGATTGACGAGTACGGAAACGCAAAACGAGGGAGCGCGATCCGCCTCCCTCGTTTTTTTTGCGCGCTGGCCGGGCAGAGAGTGTTCGATGGAAGAGGCTCGGCAGGAAGTCGTTACACTAAAGAGATGAGCAAAGGCGGTCTCATTCTCGGCATTGAATCCTCCTGCGACGAGACGGCGGCGGCGGTGGTGGAGCGGGGCGAGCGGACGCTCTCTTCGGTGGTGGCCTCGCAGATTTCGACGCACGCGCGCTACGGCGGAGTGGTGCCGGAGTTGGCCAGCCGCGAGCATCTGCGGGCAATTGTTCCGGTGGTGCGGGCGGCGCTGGCCGAGGCAGGCGTCGCGCTCGACGATCTGGATGCGATTGCGGTGACCGCAGGGCCGGGATTGGCCGGAGCGCTGCTGGTGGGCGTCAGCTATGCCAAGGCGCTGGCCTTTGCCGCAGGGCTGCCTCTGATCGCGGTCAACCATCTGGAGGGACATATTCATGCGGTGCTTCTTCAGGGATTGCAGAACGCAACCGCAGCATCCGGAAACAACCCCCAATGGACGGGCCGCAGCCCGTCTGATTCGCCGGACGCGCAGTCCCTGGCGCTGGTGGTCTCCGGCGGGCACACGCACCTCTATTGGGCGCAGCACGGCGAGGGCGGGTGGCGATACCGGCTGGTGGGACGGACGGTGGACGACGCGGCGGGCGAGGCCTATGACAAGGTGGCCAAGCTGCTGGGCTTCGGCTATCCCGGCGGCCCTTGGATCGATGCGCTGGCTCGCTTTGGCGACCCGCGGGCGGTGCCTTTCAGCTTTTCGCAGATCAAACACAAGATTCACCTGGGCGACAGGCCTCCGCGGACCAAGGCGGCGGTAAGTGCGCCGATTGCCGATCTCGATCCGCACTTTCTCTTCTCCTTTTCCGGGATCAAGACGGCGGTGCTGCGTTATGTGGAGCTGCATGGACTGAGGGAGGAGGCGCAGGCGCGGGCGGCGCGGCTCTTTGCCCCCGGAGCGGATGCCCGCCCTCCACGGAGCAAGGAAGAGGCGCTGGAACTCTGCCCGCAACAGGTGCTGGACCTGGTGGCGAGCTTCCAGCACGCGGTGGTAGGCGACCTGATGAAGAAGAGCTTTGCGGCGGCCGAGGCGCTGGGGGCGCGGCGGATTCTGGTGACCGGCGGCGTGGCCGCGAATCGGGAGCTGCGCACTCGCTTCAGCGCCGAGGCCGGACGGCACCGAGTGCGCGTGGAGTTTCCGACGCTGGCGCTCTCAACCGACAATGCGGCGATGATTGCCGCCGCCGCCTGGCCGCGCTTCCAGGCAGGCGAGTTTGCCTCTGGCGAGCTGAGCGGCAATCCGTCACTCGCGCTGGGCGGATCATAGGAGGGGTTGGCCTCCCACCCAAAGTGTTGACTTTGGAGCCTAAGTCTTTATCGCTTGCTTCGGAAACCACTCGTCATTGGGGTGGCTGGAGTATGCTTTTGTGAGGGGATATTCTATTGAGCCGCTTTCATCTTTTGACGGGCCTGCTGCTGCTGGGCATGGGCGTGGGCTGCAAGGCGCAGCCAGCCACGCCGGCGCAGAATGAGGAAATGATCCGCCGCATCGAAACAGTGGTGCGCGCGCAATACGGGATACCGTCGGATATCGTGATCGTCCTGGGGGCGCGCAAGCCGAGCCAACTAGCCGGCTATGACTCGCTGCAGGTGACGATGCAGAAGAGCGGTCAGTCGCAGGTGGTGGATTTTCTGATCTCGACCGACAACAAGACACTGGCCCACCTGGAGACGTACAGCCTGACGGATTATCCTCTCTTCGATCTCACCAATCGTCCGGTGCGGGGGAATCCCGCAGCCAAGGTGACGGTGATCAACTACGACGATCTGGAGTGCCCTTACTGCGCGCAGATGCACCAGTCGCTCTTTCCGGCGACGCTCAATCGCTACAAGGATACGGTTCGTTTTATCTACAAAGGCAACCCGCTGGTGTCGATTCATCCCTGGGCGATGCACGCGGCCGTGGACTCGAACTGCCTGGCCGAGCAGGGTGGCGAGGCCTATTGGGCGTATGTGGATTACATCCATAGCCACGCCAATGAGGTCAACGGCGAGGATAGGGATCTGACGAAGAGCTTCGAGCGGCTGGACCTGATTGCGCGCCAGCACGCGACACTGAACAAGCTGGACGAAGCGCGGCTGAATGCGTGCATGGCCAAGCAGGACGAGAGCGCGGTGCGGGCTACGATGAAAGAGGCCGAGACACTGCGGGTGGAGGGCGCGCCGGCGCTGTTTGTGAATGGCGTGCGCGTCGAAGGGGCGATTCCGCAGGCGGAGATATGGAAGGTGCTGGACAAGGTGCTGCGCGCCGAGGGCGTGACACCGCCGGCGGCAGTGCCCGCACCTGCGGCGCCAGCCAGCGCCATGCCGTCGCAGGCCAAGCCCGAGCCGCCGGGAAATTAGGGTTTTCCAGAGTCTTCGCATGAGCCGCGAGAGGGCGCTACAGAGAGAAAGAAATGCCGGAGAAACTGTGAAAAACAGTATCGCTCTACCGGCTTTGGGATTTATTCTTAATTGCCAGGGGCTACTGCGCCCTCCAGGAGATACCAAGTTGCAAAGCAATGCGTTATGCCGCACGCCGGTCCGTTTTACTGGAGTGATTCTTTGTGGGGCAGCCTTGATGAGCGCCGTGAGCGGATGCCATCGCCCGCCGTCGGCGGATGTGGTGGCGACGGTGAATGGCAAGGATATTCTGCGCTCGGATATGGAGAAGTATTACAAGGCGAATCTGGCCGACAATCCGCAGAAGCCCTCGGCCGAGCAGGCCGACATTGTGCGGCTGAATATCCTGAAGCAGATGATCGACGACGAGATACTCTGGCAGCGCGCGGCCAAGCTCAATCTGGCCGCCAGCGACGAGGACGTGAACGTCAAGCTGACCGAGATGAAGGCGCCGTTTACGCAGGAGGAGTTTGACAAGCAACTGCAGGCGCGCAACATCACCGTGGACGACCTCAAGCGCGACCTGCGTCGCTCGCTGACCAAGACCAAGCTGCTGAACAAGGAGATCGAGTCGAAGATCAACATCAACGACGCGGAGATCGGTGCGTACTACGCGGCGCACCGAGCGGAGTTCAATCTGATTGAGCCGCAATATCACTTGGCGCAGATCGCGGTCTCCAACACGCCGGCACAGCAGAACGGCGCCCCGCCAAACAATAAGACCGCGGGCGACACCGATGCGAGAAAAAGAATTCAGACTCTGCGCGAACGCGTGGAGGGCGGCGAGGATTTCAGCTCGTTGGCGGCGACGTACTCGGAGAATCCCAGCACCTCGACCAACGGCGGCGACATGGGCTTCTACTCGGATACGCAGTTGCGCGATATTCCCGACGTCTATAGCGCGATCGGCAAGCTGAAGCCGGGCGAGATTACCGATATCCTGCCCGTCAGCGACGGCTCCCACCGGACGATGGGATACGCGATTTACAAGTTGATTGCGCGCGAGCCGGCTGGACAACGCGAGCTGAACGATCCGCGCGTGCAACAGGTGATCCGCCAAGAGCTGCGCGAAAGCCACGCGCAACTGCTGCGCAACGCCTACTTCGAGATGCTGCACAACGAGGCCAAAGTGCACGATTACTTCGCCGAGCAGATCCTCAAGCAAGGCGCGCAATAAGGGTGGGTTTCATTCAAGAATGCCCTGGAGATGGCGGATACCGCGCCGCTTCCAGGGCATTTTTGCGTTCTGGCAGGAGTGCTTCGCATCCATTCATTCGTCAATCAATTCAAGTGGCAGGCAAGCATTGATCCCTTGATTCCCTGCCCTTGCGAGTCCGGAATGCCCGCTTGGAAACATTCACCATCGCTTGGATGATTGTTCACGCTATTCCCGCAGCGGCGGACTCTTGGCAATATACCCCCCAGATTCTTCGCCTGGATGAGAGACAAACCTGATGAACCGGATAATCGGCATAGGGGGAGAGTTTCCTCTCCTCCCCTGCCACACCACCGTACGAGCGGGTCCGCATACGGCGGTTCAAGAAGTTGAGGTCAACAGAGACGGGGTATGCCCAGCCTGTCCGCCCACGCAAGAGTCAGCACCGAGTTCAAAAGCATTCCGCTGTTGCGCCACCAGCGACGAGCATTCACCGCCACCTGTGCCGCCACATCGGGGGATGCTTTCCGGGCCAACAGTTCCGAGTAGATGGTTTGGGCGCGCTTCCAGTGCTTGAGTTGAATCGCCCGCATCCGGTGGCGTATCCATTGATCCAGATCGCTCCAGACCCCCGGAGTATCTGCCAGCATGAAATAAGCTTTCCATCCCAATACATAGACCCGTAGTCGTTTAACCACCTCATCCAAGCTGTACCCGCCTGATCGGCGGGTCAGTTCCCGGACGCGCTGCTTGAACGTTGCAATAGACTTTGTAGCCACCCGGCGTTTGATCTTGCCGCCAGGAGCCACCCAGAAGCTGTAGCCCAGGAATTTGCGCTGGAACACGCTGGCTATCGTACTCTTGGTCTCGTTGACCGTGAGCCGTAATTGGCCATAGAGTTCCCGCAACAGTTGCATCACTCGCGCGCCTGCGCGGCGGCTGCGAACATACACATTCGCATCGTCGGCGTAACGCACGAACGAGTGGCCCCTCCATTCCAGTTCCTTGTCCACTTCATCCAGCATCACGTTGGCCAGCAGTGGAGACAACGGACAGCCTTGCGGCGTCCCTTCGTCGCGACCCATTGCTATGCCGTTCATCAAGACGCCGCTGGTCCGATAGGCTCGCACCAACCGGATGACTCCGGCATCGGCGATCCTCCTCCGCAGACGGTCGATCAGGATGTCGTGATTGACCCGGTCGAAGAACTTTTCGCAGTAGCTGTTCGCGGATCAAAGGCCAGTCGGTGCGCAGTCGTTCGGCGGTTTCGTCGATGCCGAGACCGTCTACGCCCGCTGCGCCCTTGTTGGCTCGCACCCGCTTCCAGGCTTGCTGCATGTTTCCTCTGGCCAAAACCGCGTGAAGCAGTCCTGACCCCGTGTCCTCCGGTTCGTGACGCGGGCCGAGGGCTTCGTCGCTGACCGGCGCGGACAGGGCTTCACCCTGTTGCCTGCCGGACCGCTCCGCTTCCGCGGACATCTGACGCACTGCCCTCCGTATCGTCATGGCGGATTCCACTCCTCTTCGTTTGGGCCTTCGAATTATCGTTCCCGGCTAACCTAGCTGTATCTCCGCCTTTCGGCCTTGGAGTGCCTCAATAGTCGCACCGACTGCATAATCTACTACGCCCTCGGCTGACTTCTCGCTCCGATTTGCATCGTCGCCCTTTCAGGCATGAGGCGAGATCTCCCCAGGTAAGAACGCACTCCTTCGCTGCACGACCGCCGGATCTACGACACCAAACCTCGGTCACAAGAGCTTCGCGGTATTGGGCCCGCTCGCCCTGTTTGGCACCGCCTTGTATCCAGTTCTTGTTCATCGGCCCGCAGCTTCGCTCCACGCTTCCTCCCCACACTCGGTCACCCTCATGCAGTTGCGCTTCACTTCGTTCGCTGTGACCTGCTTACGGCGGGACTTACACCCGTAAGAACGCGCCCATGCTGGGCGCACCAAAAGGAGAGGGGATGGCCTCGGCCATCCCCTCTCACCACTACACAGTTGTTCGCGTCTCAGAAGTGGTACGCCACGCCGACCGTCGGAATGAAGATGTTGTACCACTTGTCGGTGGTAAAGTTGGGGCCGGAACTGTTCGTGCTCGATACTACGCCAAAGGTTGGCACCTTGGTGACGATCGCGCGATACTCCACGCGAATATCATAGCTGGGGCTGATCTCGTACGCTACGCCGATGCCATACAATCCGCCGATGCGGGTCTGCCGCCTGGCATCGATATCCGTCGTGCCCGAGTTGCGGATCGGCATGAAGATCATACCTGCCGCGCCCACCTCGACAAAGGGATTGTATTTGCGATAGTTGAAGGAGCGCACATAGGCGCCCGACATCTCCATGTTGCGCGTCAGTACGGTAAGGCTCTCCGGCGCTCCCGGTAACGGATTGTTAATGATATTGGGCCCGGAAAATCCAATCCTGTTCTGGTAGGTTACGCCGTAGTTGCCTTCCAGAGCGCTCGAAGGCGTCAGCATGAAACGGTAGCTGGCCAGTAATCCATAAGCCGGGGTCGCATGGACATACACGTCCGTGGGCGCGGCAATCGGCGGTTCAATCAGCCCGATACCGCTCAGGCTGACATCCTGGCGGCTCTCCTGGGCACGGACTGCGGCCACGCTCACGGCCAGCAGAAATGCAACTAAGGCGATCTTCTTCATTCGGTCCTGAACCTCACGACTGCGCAACCGTCCGGCTGGCAACGAACTTTCGATTCCGGCGCTCCGGTCGAGCCGGGCCCCACTCTCAGCATTGTAAATGGCCGAGGCGGTCCTTGGCTGCAGCCGCGCAGCAAAATGATCTGATGCCTTAGACGCAAGGACAGGCAAACCGTCTCTCCACGAGCAAGAACAGGCATCCAACCGCCAAACAGGTTATCCTGAATAGAGTGCTTCGATCCTTCTTTGAGGTGTAGATTTAGTGCCCACCACCAAGCGTCCTGTTGTCCTGACCATCCTCGACGGATGGGGCTATCGCCCGGAAACCGCCAATAACGCCGTTGCGCTGGCCCGCAAGCCCACCTACGACCTGCTGATGCGCCAGTATCCCAACACGCTCATTCAGGCCTCGGAGCACTTTGTCGGACTGCCCGACGGCCAGATGGGCAACAGCGAGGTCGGCCACCTGAATATCGGCGCCGGGCGCATTGTGCAGATGGACATCACGCGCATCGATCTGATGGTGCTCAACAACACGCTCAAGGACAATCCCCGCATCCAGGCCTGCTTCGAGTACGCCCGCCAGCAGGGCCGCGCGCTGCATCTGGTCGGTCTGGTCTCCGACGGCGGCGTCCACTCCCACCAGGAGCATTTATACGCCTTGCTCCGCGCCGCCCGCGAGGCCGGTCTCACCCGCGTCTTCATCCACGCCTTCCTCGACGGCCGCGATACCCCGCCCACTTCGGGCATCGATTACATCGCCAAACTCGAACAGAAGCTCCGCGAGATCGGCACCGGCAAGATCGCCTCCGTCAGCGGAAGATATTACGCCATGGACCGCGACAAGCGCTGGGAGCGCCAGCGCAAGGCCTTCGACGCCATGGTCCTCGGCAAGGGCGAGTGCTCCACGGCCACCGACGCGGTCACCGCCATCCGCGCCAGTTACAACAACAGCGTGCAAGATGAGTTCGTTCTGCCCATCACCATCGTCGACGAGCACAACAAGCCGCTGGCGCTCATTCGCGACGAGGACGCCGTGCTCAACTTCAACTTCCGCGCCGATCGCGCCCGCCAGGTCACCCGCGTCCTCACCCGCGAGAGCGGCATCAACGCCGCCGGCGGTCGCGACCTCGACTCCTGGGAGGCGCTCGATCAAACCATTCCCCGCTCCGAGCTGCCCAAAAATCTTCACTACACCTGCATGACGCAGTACGACGAAAAGTTTCAGCTGCCCATCGTCAGCCCGCCGCAGTCAATGGAGCACATTCTCGGCAATATGCTCGCCCAGGCCAATCTGCGCAACCTGCGCACCGCCGAGACGGAAAAATTCGCCCACGTGACGTTCTTCTTCAATGGCGGCGTAGAAAAACCCTTCGCCGGCGAGGAGCGCGTCCTCACGCCTTCACCCAAGGTGGCCACCTACGATCTGATGCCGGAGATGAGCTCCGTCAAGGTCGGCGACTCGATCGAGAAGGCCATCCTCGACACCAGCTTCGATGTCGTCATCTCCAACTTCGCCAACCCCGACATGGTCGGCCACACCGGTGTTCTATCGGCTGCCATTCTGGCCGTCGAGGCCGTCGACCGCCAGCTCGCCCGCGTCTATGAGGCCGTCAAGCAGCGCAACGCCATCTGGATCGTCACCGCCGATCACGGCAACTGCGAGACCATGGTCGATCCCATCACCGGCGAGCCGCACACGGCGCACACCACCAACCCGGTGCCGCTGATTTATGTGGCCGAGGAGGCGAAGAACTTCCGCCTGCGCCCCGACGGTTCCCTGCGCGACATCGCCCCGACGTTGCTCAACCTGCTCAACCTGGGCGAGCCCAAGGAGATGACCGGCCGCGATCTGCGCCTGCCGCTGGCACAATAGCGTCATCTCTCCTGCAAATGCACAAAGGCGAAGCCATTCCGGCTTCGCCTTTGTCGTCTCGCAACGATTACACAAATCGTCTATTGCGCTTTCAAGCCGCGGGCTTCTGCGTTGCCGCCATCTCCGCATCGGGAACGATACACTTTTCAGAAGAGAGCAACTGCTGCAACTCAGCAGGCAGCGCAGAGATAGGAACAAATCTCTCGAAGTCGCTTTCGGTCAATTCGCGGACTTCACCCTCATCATTTGTCAATGGTCTTTGGTTTGCCATATTTTCGAGCCTCCCGATCATTAGCCTTCCGAAAACTGATGACGCGAATCCCTCCTGCCGTGGGCAAAAAACAAAGGATATGCAGACGTTTCAGCAAGTATCTCACTGCTACGATGCGATTCTCACCATGATGCACTTCGCCAAAATAGGAAGCCGAAACAAGGTCAAACTCGGCTGCCTGTTCAAAGCTGAGGTTACGCTCATGAAGATTGCGCTCACTCTTCCGCGGGTCGAACGTGATCTCCACAGATAGAATTATATGCCGAAAACAGTTTTGCCTCCCATTCCTTGCGAATTCTGCAAGAAATAGAAGGCAAAACCATCACAATGTAAACGAGCTTTACGCCATCGCCCGTTACCGCAACGGCGCAGGCTCATCCACCGCGGCCAGATAGCGGTCCACGGCGGCGGCGGCTTTGCGGCCTTCACTGATCGCCCAGACAACGAGTGATTGTCCGCGACGCATATCGCCCGCGGCGAAGACATTTTCAACTGAGCTTTGATAGTTGTTGGCGGCCACGTTGCCGCGCCCATCCAGCGCCACGCCCAACTGCTCGATCAAGCCGGAACGCACCGGCCCGAGAAAGCCCATCGCCAGCAGAACCAGATCCACGTCCAACGTGAACTCGGAACCTTCGATGGCTTCGAACTTCGGCGGCGGCCCGACGCGCACCGCGTGCAACTGCTTCACGTTGCCCTCGGCGTCGCCGGTAAATTTGACGCTGTTGATGCTCCAATCGCGAATGCCGCCCTCTTCGTGCGCGCTCTCGGTGCGCAGTTGCAGCGGCCACATCGGCCACGGCGTCGAGGAGGCGCGCTGGACCGGCGGCTTGGGCATGATCTCGAATTGATGCACGCTCAAGGCCTTTTGCCGCAGGCTGGTTCCCAGGCAATCGGCGCCCGTGTCGCCGCCGCCGATAATCACCACGCGCTTGCCGGTGGCCAGAATATCGAGCGCCGGATCCAGTTGATCGCCCTCGCAGCGCTTGTTCTGCTGCGGAAGAAACTCCATCGCAAAGTGAATCCCCTTCAGCTCGCGTCCGGGAATCTTCAAGTCGCGCGGCTGCTCTGAGCCACCCGCCAGCAGGATCGCGTCGTAGTGCTCGGTCAATGCATCGACGGGCACATTCACGCCCACGTGCGCGTTGGTCACAAAGGTGACGCCCTCTTCGCGCATCTGCTCAACGCGCCGGTCGATGACGTGCTTTTCCAGCTTGAAGTTGGGAATACCGTAGCGCAGCAATCCGCCGATGCGGTCGGCCTTCTCGTAGACCGTCACGGAGTGTCCGGCGCGGCGCAGTTGCTGCGCGGCGGCCAATCCCGCCGGCCCGCTGCCGACGACGGCGACCCGCTTGCCGGTGTTCTGCTCCGGCGGCTCGGGATGGATCCAGCCCTCATCCCAGCCGCGCTCGACAATGCTTTTTTCCATCAGCTTGATGGAGACCGGCGGCTGGCTGATTCCCAGCACGCAGGCCGCCTCGCACGGCGCGGGGCAGATGCGCCCGGTGAACTCCGGAAAGTTGTTGGTCGCGTGCAGGCGATGGATCGCCGCCTCCCAGCGACTGGTATAGACCAGATCGTTCCAATCGGGAATCAGATTGTTCACCGGACAGCCCGTATGGCAGAAGGGAACGCCGCAGTCCATGCAGCGCGCGCCCTGCTCGCGCTGCTTCTCTTCGGGAAAGGGTTGATAGATCTCGAACCAATCCTCGACCCGCTCCTCGACCGCGCGCCGTGCGGGCTGCTCGCGTTCAATCTCCAGAAATCCTGTCACCTTACCCATGCTTCACCTCTGTTGCCGCCATCAGAGGCGACGGATTCTTTGGGGAAACGGAATTGATCGCGGCGGAGTTGGCGCCCTCGTTTCCTTCCTTGCGCTCGATACCCAAAACGCGTTTGTACTCATGCGGGAAGACCTTGATGAAGCGCGGCTGCGATTCGGCCCAATTCTCCAGAATCCATGCCGCGCGCGGCGAACCGGTCAGATCGCGATGGCGCTCCAGCAGTCCGCGCACCCGAACCACGTCCTCGGCAAGATCGAGCGGCTCCAGATCGACGCTGGCTGTGTTGCAGCGGCGCGCGGCAAAGTCGCCCTGCTCGTCGTAGACAAAAGCGAAGCCGCCGCTCATGCCCGCGGCAAAGTTGCGTCCCGTCTTGCCGATGATCACCGTCAAACCGTTGGTCATATACTCGCAGCCGTGGTCGCCCACGCCTTCCACCACCGCCGTCGCTCCCGAGTTGCGCACGCAGAAGCGCTCGCCGGCGATGCCGTTCAGGAAGACCTCGCCGCTGGTGGCGCCGTAGAGCACCACGTTGCCCACCAGAATGCTCTCCTCCGGCAGGAAGCTGGAATCCTTCGGCGGATAGGCGATGATGCGCCCGCCGCTCAACCCCTTGCCCAGATAATCGTTCGAGTCGCCCTCCAGCTCCAGCGTCACGCCGCGCGGCACGAATGCCCCGAAGCTCTGCCCAGCCGAGCCGTTGAAGTTGAAGTGGATCGTCTCCTCCGGCAATCCTTCCGAGCCGTAGCGCATGGCGATCTCGCCGCCCAGCATCGCGCCCACCGTGCGATGCACGTTGCGAATCGCAAAGCTCGCCTTCACCGGAGTCTTCGCTTCGAGAGCCGGCTGCGCGGCGGCAATCAGCTGATGATCGAGCGCCGTCTCCAGTCCATGATCCTGGCAACTGGTCTGCCGCCGCGCCACGCGCGAGGGCAGCGTCGGCGCATACAGAATCGACGAAATATCGATGCCCTTGGCCTTCCAGTGATCGTGCGCTATCGCGGCGTCGATCTTGTCCACGCGGCCCACCATCTCATTGACCGTGCGGAAGCCCAGCTTGGCCATATGCACGCGCACCTGTTCGGCGATGAAGAAGAAGAAGTTCACCACGTGCTCCGGAGCACCCGTGAAGCGCGCTCGCAGAACCGGGTCCTGCGTGGCGATGCCCACCGAACAGGTATTCAGATGGCATTTGCGCATCATGATGCAGCCCATCGTGATTAATGGCGCAGTCGCAAAGCCGTACTCTTCGGCGCCCAGCAACGCGGCGATCACCACATCCCGGCCCGTCGCCAGCTTGCCGTCGGTCTGCACCTTGATGCGTCCGCGCAGATCGTTCAGCAGCAGCACCTGCTGCGTCTCGGCCAAGCCCAGTTCCCATGGCAGTCCGGCGTGCTTGATCGAACTGAGCGGCGAAGCTCCCGTGCCGCCGTTGTCGCCCGAGATCAGCACCACGTCGGCGTGCGCCTTGCTGACGCCCGCCGCCACCGTGCCCACGCCCACCTCCGAGACCAATTTCACCGCGATACGCGCCTTGGGATTCACATTCTTCAGGTCGTAGATCAGTTGCGCCAGATCTTCTATCGAATAAATGTCGTGGTGCGGCGGCGGCGAGATCAACCCCACTCCGGCAATCGAGTGGCGCGTCTTGGCAATGATCGCATCCACCTTGTGGCCGGGCAGTTGTCCGCCCTCGCCAGGCTTGGCCCCCTGCGCCATCTTGATCTGCAATTCGTCGGCATTCACCAGATAATTCGTCGTAACCCCGAAGCGGCCCGAGGCCACCTGCTTCACCGCCGAGCGCCGCAGGTCGCCATTCGCATCGCGCTTGAAGCGCTCTTCCTCCTCGCCGCCCTCGCCGGTGTTGGACATTCCGCCCAGCCGGTTCATGGCAATCGCCAGCGTCTCGTGTGCTTCTTTGCTGATCGACCCAAAGCTCATCGCGCCCGTCGTAAAGCGCTTGACGATCTCCTTGGCCGGCTCGACCTCATCCAGCGGTATCGGCTTCTCGGCGTACTTCAACTGCATCAGCCCGCGCAGCGTACACAGATGCCGGCTCTGATCGTCCAGCAGGTCGCTGTACTCCTGGAAGCTCGCGAAGCTGTTCTCGCGCACCGCGCGCTGCAGTTTGGCGATCGTCTCCGGATTCTGCAAATGGTACTCGCCGTCGATGCGGAACTGGTATTGTCCGCCCACCGCCAGCTCCGTCTCCGACTCCGTCAGCGGCTCGAAGGCATAGCGATGCTTCAGGAGCGCCTCGCGCGCCAGCACCTCCAGGCCCACGCCCTCGATGCGCGAGGCCGTGCCCGAGAAGTACGCCTCCACCAAATCGTGATTCAGCCCAACGGCCTCGAAGACCTGCGCCCCGCGATAGCTTTGCAGCGTGCTGATGCCCATCTTCGAGAAGGTCTTCAGCAATCCCTTGTTGATCGCCTTGATGAAGTTCTTCTCCGCATGCGGCCCGGTCACGCTGTGCGGCAGCAGACCCAGACGCTTCAGGTCGTGCAGGGTCTCAAAGGCCAGATAGGGATTGATCGCGCTGGCGCCGTAGCCAATCAGCAAGGCGAAGTGCATCACCTCTCGCGGCTCGCCGCTCTCGATAATCAGCGCCACCTGCGTGCGCGTCTTGTCCTGCACAAGCCGGTTGTGCACGGCGGCCATCGCCAGCAGGCTGGGAATCGGCGCGTATGTCGCATCCACGCCGCGATCGGAAAGAATCAGCAGCGTATAGCCCGAGTCCACGGCGTGCGCCGCGCGCGCGCTCAGGTCGTCCAGCGCGTGCTTCAGCGCCTTCTCGCCGTCCGCCGCGCGGAAGAGCGTCGGCAGCGTCGTCGCCAATAAATCTCCCGAGGAGACGCGCTTCAGCTTATCCAAGTCGCGATTGCTCAGGATCGGATGCGGCAGCTTCAGCGTGTGGCAGTTGTCCGGCGCCTCCTCCAGAATGTTGCGCTCCGTGCCGATGTAGCTGATCAGCGACATCACCAGCTCTTCGCGAATCGGATCGATCGGCGGATTCGTCACCTGTGCAAAGAGTTGTTTGAAGTAATTGAATAACGGCTGCGGACGGTCGCTCAGGCAGGCCAGCGGCACATCGGTGCCCATCGAGCCGATCGGCTCCGCGCCCGCCGCGCCCATCGGCCCCAGCAGCACCTTCAAATCCTCTTCGCTGTAACCGAAGGCACGCTGTCTGCGCAGCAGCGGCTCGGTCTTGGCCACGACGTTGCGCGCCGGCGGCTCCGGCAACTGCTCCATCGTCACCTGCTGCTCTTTCAGCCACTCCGCATAAGGCTGGCGTCCGGCCAGTTGCTTCTTGATCTCCGCGTCCGAGATGATGCGCTGCGCAACGGTATCCACCAGGAACATACGTCCCGGCTGCAAGCGTCCCTTGGTGCGAATATCCGCGGCAGGTACCTCCAGCACGCCGGCCTCGGAGGCCAGCACCACCAGGTCATCCTTGGTGACGATGTAACGCCCCGGGCGCAATCCATTGCGGTCCAGCGTTGCGCCGATCACCTTGCCGTCGGTAAAGCAGAGCGCCGCGGGGCCATCCCACGGCTCCATCAGCGAGGCGTGGTACTCGTAAAAAGCGCGCTTGTCCTCGTCCATATCCGGATTGCCCGACCAGGCCTCCGGCACCAGCATCGCCATCACGTGCGGAATCGAACGGCCCGATTGCACCAGGAACTCGACCGCATTGTCCAGCGAGGCCGAGTCGCTCCCGCCCGGCATAATCACCGGATAGAGCTTGTCAATCTCTTCGCCGTAGAGCGCGCTCTCCAGCACCGACTGGCGCGCATTCATCCAGCTGATGTTGCCGCGAATCGTGTTGATCTCGCCGTTGTGCGCCAGATAGCGGTAAGGATGCGCCAGCTTCCAGCTCGGAAAGGTATTCGTCGAAAAGCGCTGATGGATCAGGCAGAGCGCGCTTTTCACCTGCGGGTTGGCCAGCTCGTAGTAGAACTTCTCAATCTGCGGCGCCAGCATCAGTCCCTTGTAGACGATCGTCCGGCAGGAGAGCGAGGGAATATAGAACTCTTCCTTGCCCTCGATCTCCGTCAGCAGCGTCTCATTCTCCGTCCGGCGGCGCACCTTGTAGAGCAGCCGCTCGAAGGCGTCGTCGTCGGCCTTCATCCCCTCGGGCTTGCCTAGAAACAATTGCTCGATGTAGGGTTGCGAGGCCCGCGCCTCGCGTCCGATCACCTCGCCATTGACCGGCGTATCGCGCCAGCCGAGAACCGTCAATCCCTCTTCCTTGGCGATGCGCTCGATCACGCCCTCGCACTGCAAGCGGCTGTGCTTGTCCACCGGCAAAAAGCACATCGCCACGCCATACTCGCCTACCGCGGGCAGCGGCGGCATTCCCAGCACGCCGCATTCATGCACATAATATTCATGCGGAATCTGAATCAGTATCCCCGCACCGTCGCCCGTCTCCGGATCGCAGCCCGCCGCGCCGCGATGCGTCAGGTTGATCAGCACCTCCAGCCCCTTGCGGATAATATCGTGGCTCTTTTCGCCGCGGATGTTGGCCACCAATCCCATGCCGCAGGCGTCGTGCTCCTGCTGCGGGTGATAGAGCCCTTGCGGCTTGGGTGTGCGGGTACAACCATTCAATCTCTGCATGGCAACCTTCTCAATTGATATTTTTCCCTGCGAAGTGCAATTCTTCCGGCCCATCGACACAAACGCCGCGCGATTCCGCAGGGGGGAAATCGCCTTGTCTCTCTGCAAGAGGCCCATCAGGCAGGCCCGGCCGCATCTGGAGCTAAACTGGAGTCTCTAGTATATCGAAAAATTCTCGTCCTCGCAGGCCGCCGCCCCCAACTGTATCTTCGATTTCCCATATCTTGATGCTTCAGAGAAGGGTACAGAGTTCATTCAGGTCAACAAACCTCTTGAAACGCCGCTTCCTCTTCTCGAAAGTACTGCAAGAATATTCCCTCACACCAATCCTAACTCCCGCAGCAGAAAGGCATAATCCAGCGCAATCTCCTTCAGGTAGTCGTAGCGCCCGCTCGCGCCGCCGTGTCCGGCCTTCATATTCGTCACCAGCAGCAACCGATTCGAGTCCGTCTTCAGCGTCCTCAGTTTGGCCACATACTTCGCCGGCTCCCAATACATCACCTGGCTGTCGTGCAGCGAAGTCTTCACCAACATCGCCGGGTAACTGGCCGCGCGCAGATTGTCATAGGGGGAATAGCTCATCATGTACTTGAAGTATTCTTCCTCGTTCGGATCCCCCCATTCCTCGTACTCGGGCACCGTCAGCGGCAGCGTCGCGTCCAGCATGGTATTCATCACATCCACAAACGGCACGTGCGAGACGACGGCGCGGAAGAGATCCGGTCGCAGGTTCACCACCGCGCCCATCAGCAATCCGCCCGCCGATCCGCCCTCGATCGCCACGCGCGCTGGATCGCCGTAACCGGCCGCCGTCAGATGCTCAACCGAGGCAATGAAGTCCGTGAAGGTATTGCGCTTCACCAGCATCTTGCCCGCGTCGTGCCAGGGCTCGCCCAGATCGCCGCCGCCGCGGATATGCGCGTAGGCCATCACCACGCCACGATCGAGCAAACTCAGCCGGTTCGAGCTGAAGTTCACCGGCAGCGCGTAGCCGTACGATCCGTAGCCGTAGACGTAAAGCGGATTCCGGCCCGCCACGCGCTTGTCTTTTCTGTACACCAGCGAGACAGGCACTTGGACGCCGTCCGGCGCCGTGGCCTGAACGCGCTCGCTCGCATAGAGCGTGCGGTCGAAGCCGCCTGGAACCTCCAACTGCTTCAGCAGCTTCGAAGTTCCCGTCGTCACGTCATACTCGTAGACCGAGGCCGGCGTCACCAGCGACTGGTAGGCATAGCGAAAGGAGGGAGTTTGGAAGATGCGGTTCACATGCGGATGCGCGCTGTAGGCCGGCTCGGGAAATCCGATCTCTCCGGCCATCGCCAACTCCGGCCCATCACCCTTGAAGCGCCACACGCGCAGCCGAGGAAGCCCTTGCTCGCGTTCGCAGGCCACAAAGAAATCCGCGAAGAGATCGATCTCTTCAATCATCACGCCCTCGCGGTGCGGGATGAGTTCCCTCCAGTGCTCGCGTCCCGGCGCGGCCGCCGGCGCGGTCACCAGGCGAAAGTTCCGCCCTTGATCGTTGGTGCGGATGAACCAAAGCCCATTGCGATGGTCGATGGAATACTCATGATCGTCCTCGCGCTCGGCGATCCGCGTGAACTCACTCTCCGGCTTATCGGCATCGAGCACCCACGACTCGCTGGTGATGTGGCTGGCCGACTCCATCACGATGTACTTGCCGTCGCGCGTGCGTCCCGCGCCCAGGTTAAAGCGCTCATCATCCTCTTGATAAACCAGCTCGTCCGTCGTGTGCGGCGAGCCAAGTGAATGCCGCCAAAGCTGGTACTGCCGCTTCTGCTCTTCATCCTCGACGGTATAAAAAAGTGTTTTGCTTTCCGCCGCCCAAACCACCGAGCCGACTCTCTCGACGCGCTCACCAAACGTCTCGTTTGTCTGCAAATCCTTCACGTGAAGCGTGTACTGCCGGAAGCCGGTCGTGTCGGTCGTATAGGCCAGCCAGCGCCCGTCGCGGCTGATATCGGTTGCGCCAATCGAGAAGAAGGCCTGCCCTTCGGCCAGCAGGTTGCCGTCAAGAATCACTTCCTCCGGCGCTTCCGCATCCGGTCCGGCCTCGGCTCCGCGCCT
>Ga0302270_10002618_pt1 | contig 17387 bp, 12 predicted proteins | sample III_Bog_E2_3_FD_198773 | JGI IMG/M metagenome (GOLD analysis project Ga0302270, IMG submission 198773) | Peat permafrost microbial communities from Stordalen Mire near Abisko, Sweden - III_Bog_E2_3 | ecosystem: Environmental > Terrestrial > Soil > Wetlands > Peat | place: Sweden: Abisko... | reverse complement strand
GCGACGCGGAGCGCGTGTTTATCTTGGGAGGGTGGCACCCACCCAACCCGCCCTTGCACACACATGCACTTGCACACACTCGCACCACACCACTTCCACGGCCACCACTGCACGCGAAGCACGCACACGCACAGAGGGCGCAAAACACGGCGTCCCTGTACCAAAAAACTCGGCACCAACCCAGATTGCGATCATGGGCATGCGTGGGGCACGTCAGCGAAGGTGGGCACCCGCCGTGCACAACACTGGGAAGGCGGACGCACAACACAAACGCGCAACATTGTGTGAGTGTGCGTCACTTACACTTGACAGAGGCCTTGGGCAACGATCGGTTTATTTGAGTAGGAAGAGTCAGGCATCCCAATGCCACGCATAAAGGGCGCCGCGCGAGCGCCACCTCCACGCGCACCGCTTTCGCCAGCGCCCGCCGCCGCCGCCGCGGCGCGCCACGTCCATGCGCACGGCGTCGTGTTTGCCGCAGCTGGCGGCGATGTCGGTGCAAATGCACACGCGGATGCGGACCTGGCACCACTGATGCAGCTTGACGCGCACAACCACCCCGTGATGGTGCCGCCCCGTGCCAACTTTGTGTTGCGGCCGCGAGGAGGTGGGCGGCGGCGTGCCCGGGCCCCGCTGCTGCCGGCCATTGCCGAGCAGATGGGTGCGGCAGCAGGAGACACACCCATCGAGGCGTGGATGCCAGAGGCGTGGATGCCAGAGGCGGTGGCGATGGATCCGACTGGCGCCCCCGCCGCCGCAACTGCTCTCGCAGACACTGGTCTAGTCGAAACCGCACTGACGGCCCAGGTAGAAGCAGCACCCCCACCAGCACCCGCCCCGCCCCTGCCGCGCGCAGCCGTCCATTTTGCAGGCGGTGCAGTGGCGCATGTGCGAACGGAAGTACACTCTCCGCGCGCTGCTGCCGTGGCGACGGTTGCCGCAGCGGCCGCAGCGGCCGCACATGAGGGGATGCATATGGCGCGCATCCCCGCGCCTCGCGCACAAAACCCACAGCCGGTGCCGCCACTGCAGCTGCAGTGTGTCGTTCCACGTGCTGCTCACGCAGGTGCTGGCGCCCATCCACTGCAGCATGCGCCGCAGCATGCGCCGCAGCATGCGCCGCAGCAAGCGCCGCAGCAAGCACCGCATCTAGCGCCGCAGCAGGTGCCGAAGCATGCGCCGCCCACGCCTGTCACGTCTTCTTGGCCTGCACCTGCAGCCGCAAGCACAGGTGCAGATGCAGGAACAGGCGCAGGGAATGCCGCAGGCACAGCTGCAGGCACAGGCACAGGAGCAGCCCCGCCAGCCCTTGACGAGTGGCTGGAACCATTGACGAGTGCACCGTGGACAGCGGGGCGTCTGATTCATGGCGTGACGACCCACACGCTGGGAGAGGGGTCGTACGGCCAGGTGTTCAAGACGGCGCTGCTGGTGGCGCCCCCCGACGCTGCAGCAGCAGCGTCTTCCACCGCCGCTGCTGCCGCGGGGGGCGCGCCTCCTGCACCTTCCGCCGCTGCCGCAAGCGGAGAGGAGGATGCTGCGCTCGCCGCCAGCGCGCCACGCGTGGCCGCCTTTTGGTGCGCGCTGAAGCAGCTCATCGACTTTGGGCCAGACAATGACGGCCCGCGCGCCGAGTTCCTGCGCGAGCTGCATCCCATCGTGGCGCTTGAGCCGCACCCGTTCGTGGCCATGGCGGACGGGGCGCTGCGCACGTCCGCCGCCGCCACCGCCGCGGTGGCGCTCGTGTCGCCACTGCAATGCAACAACGTGATGAAGTTCCTGCGGGCAGAGTGGCCCGTCGGCCCGCCGCCCGAGCTGGTGCAGCTGTGGCTGTACATGATCTGCGAGGGCACCGCGCACCTGCACAGGTCCGGCTTCATGCACCGCGACCTGAAGCTGGAGAACTGCCTGATTGGACCCGACGGGGTGGTGCGCGTGTGCGACCTGGGCATGCTGCGGTGGCTGGACACGCCAGAGACGGGCACGGGGCTGACGCTGCAGGTGTGCACCATGTGGACGCGCGCACCCGAGCTGTTGCTGCTGCAGCAGCCCGCGTCGGACAAGGGCGTGCAGTACGGCGCGGAGGTGGACGTGTGGTCGCTGGGCGCGTGCGCCGCGGCGCTGGCGCACGCCGCGTACCCGTCCGAGGCGCCCACCGAGGAGAAGTACATGCACGACGTCTTCTCCATCACCGGCAAGCCCAGCGACCACGAGTGGCCGCTGGTGGGGCAGGCGGCGGTGTGGGAGCGACAGCGCGCCTCCCTCGTGCGCCGCGTCAACGCCGCCGCGCTCACGCCGCACAAGGCGCGCACCGCCAAGATGGCGCTGCTGTCGTGCGGCGACTTCCACCGCTACGGCGACATGGCGGCAACGTACGCGGCGCTCAGGGCACGCGTGCAGCGGTCCAAGGTGCCCGACAGCTTTTGGAACCTGCTGGGGCGCATGATGGAGCCGATCCCGGCGCGACGCGCAATGATGGATGAGGTCATGGCGCACCCGTACTTTGAGGGGCTCACGCCCGCCACCGCGCTTGCCCGCGCCGCAGAGCTGTTGCCATCCATGCGCCTGCCCGCTGCGCCCGACGCCAACAGTGCCGCCGAGGCGCTCGTGTGGAACCCGGTTATAAAGGGGGCGTCGACTGCAGGTGCGTTTCCCGGGTTGGCTGCGCCACCGGGACACGCGCTCGCGACGCTGCTCCACGCTGCTGCGGCGGAGGGTCGTGCCGTATGGGGCTGGCCGCGCCGCCGCGCCGTGCCCGGGCACGTGCCAATGCCGCGCGGTGCACACATCTACGGCTCCGCGATCGAGTGGGTTGTGCCGCTGCGCGCGCACCGCCGGCGCGTGCGCGTGCCCGAAAACGGCACGCGCCTGCTGGACCTGAACCCCGAGGTCAACGCGCAGCAGCGCGCAATCGTGGCGGACTGGATGCTGCGCATGGCCACGCGCCTGCACTTGCAGCCGGCGGTGATGCTGGACGCGCTGCAGCTGGTGGACCGCGTGCTGCAGGCGGTGCGCGTCACCGCGGACCACGTGCAGGCGGTGGCGGCGGCGGCGCTGATGCTCGTGGCCAAGCTGCTCGAGGTGTACCCGCCGCTGGTCAGTGACATGGTCAAGGCCACGGCCGGCGACCTGCGGGACGCCGAGCTCGCGCGCATCCAGTGGCGCCTGCTCGTGGCGATTCACGGCGAGGTGCTGCTGCCGGTGGAGGACCGCCTCGTCAACGCGCTGCAAAGCGCGCTGCGCGGCATGGCGTGGGACGCCGGCGTCACGGCGCTGGCGGCCGTGGCGGCGGGCCACGACGCGCTGCTGCCGTGGTGCGCGTCGCCTGCCACCGTCGCAGCCGCCGTCGCGCGCATCGTGCGCGAGCTGCACGTGGGCCGCAGCCACGTGACGGAGCTGATGCCGGCCGAGCAGAGTGTGCTGGTGGCCAAGCTGCGCGCCCTAGTTCCCAAGCTCGGCCCAGGCATCCCCGGCCGCTCCAGCGGCGCCTTTGAGCACGTGCCAGCACTGCTGCGCGAGGGGCACTTCCACTATTCCACCGTTTTTGCGTGAGCGTCTGGTGGTGGTACCGCTATCTGCGATTGAAGACGAGAACCATTGAACGGCAGCTATAACACCGTTTTTTCGTCAGCGTCTGGTGGTGGTACCGCTTTCCGCGATTGAAGACGAGAACCATTGAACGGCAGGCGCCTCCGCTAGAGTATCCACGTACTTCCACTGTCATGTCTGCAGCAGCTGCACCCCACCCGATTTTTTTGTCTGGCGTGGCGGCATTTGCGCTGCGCACGACGCCGTTACAGTCCGATGCACAGGGCATGACCAACGCAGTGTACGTGTCTCTCTCCGTGCGCAACAAGATGGTGGACTTGATGGCGGAGAAGTGGGTTGATGGCTTGGGGCCGTTGGCGTACGTTGGAGACGCCGTCTTTGCTGTCGCTCTGTGGGAGCACGAGGACGCGCTGGCTATCGGCCTCAGCGCGTCGCAGCGCGCCGCGGCAGGCGTCGCCGTGGCAGACCCGGTGCTGGTCACGCCGATGACGTCCAAAAATGATTGGCGCGTGACGCGCGCGAGCAAGGTGGTCATGGCTGTGCGCGTGCTGCATGGGCGGGAGGACGCGGCGGACAAACCAATCACTCGTCAAGCCACTGCCGAAGCCATCCATACGCGCCTTGACACCCACGTACTGAAAGTGGGGCAGCAGTTTACGCTTCCCGTGGGTGGCAAGGTACTGTTGTGTACGGTAAAATCGGCCTATACGGAAAGGCCATCCAACGCCACCGAACGATCGATCATGCAGCTGAGTGATATACGAGGGTTTATGCAGCTGTACCCCTCCACGTGCATAGAACTGATGACGGAGAGCGTGTTTGCCGACTGACATGGGTGAGGGTTTTTGTTGTCTGCTTGGAAACGCTACGAATCTTTACGCACCAAACGCGGCATTGCGGTCGCCTCTGCTCGCACCGCGTCCTCCTGCGGCACTTGCGGCACCTGCGGCTCCTGCGGCTCCTGCGGCGGCAGCACCGGCGCTCATTTTTTCCTCCACGGCAAACATGGCGTCAAAATCTTCATCACCCAGCCGCAACATGTCGGCCACGTCGAATCTGTCCCGTGCTGGCGGCAGGTAGCCAAGTCGCGTCATGGCGTCCAACACGACTTTTGCGCGGTCCGCACTACCACCAGGTCCGCTCGCGGCCGCCTGGCCAATCGCCTGCCGAGCCGCCTCTGCGTCATTCCCGGCAAACATGTCCTTGAACTTGCCACTCCTCCAACTCACATACAAGTCACGCACATCGGCCGGACGTCCCCACGTGCCTGGGAAGGCGGCGCGCAGCTCCGCAATGACATCCTCCGCCTGGGTGTCCATGTTGTACTTGCCGCTCGCACGCGCCTGCTCCAAGAACAGCGCTCCGCGACGGCGGTCCGCAGCGGTGGGGCGGTACACCCCAGGCGGCACAAAGGAGGATGCAGCAGACATGATGGGTGTGCAAAGTCTTTGGAGAAACACTGCTCGCGTTTGGGCCCAAACGAAGTGGCCTCACGTACTATTGGGTATTGGAGTCTTGCGCGCCAGTTGGCCCTCTTCGAACCGAACATTGTACCCTCGCTTGTGGAGCGCTCCAGACAGCAGCGACCGCATACGCCGAAACTCGCGCGGTGGGGCACCCACGGGTTCCAGCGGATGCAGCGGAATGGAATAATAATTCTGGCCTGAAGAATTGGAGCTCGGTGCGGACTCGCAAACCAGGTGCACTGTGGTCGATACATCCTGCCGTAATCCGGCGCGCACCAGCACCGCAGGAAATGCTTCATCGCAATACCCGCCATTCAAAAAAATACCATTCCCTGCGGATCCATACAATCTGGCAGCGTATGGCGCGGGACACGCGGGGAAGGCCATCGTTTTGAGCAACATGCGTCCGCCAGGTGCAAGGAGTGGTTGCAGCACGGACAGTAATCCATCCAGGTGATACAGAACGTTCGATGTGCAGCAGCGGCACAGACACATCACAATGCAGTCATACCGTACGTTGCCATTGAGCGCCTCGCGCACTGCCCCGTGCTTTTCCAAGTTTACCACCACGTCAGGGTTGGTCTCTGGAGCTAGGTCAACGCATGTGACAGCCCACGGCTGCAGCGCCAGCGAGAACGGTGGAACCCTTTCGCGTTGGGTTTCGCGGGGCGCGTACTCGCTGAACTCGTCCTCCCAGTTCTGCACGCGCATCGTGATGGGTATTCCATGCGCCCACCCGTGCGAGAGCAGCAGCACTTTTGGCGCCTGTCTTTGGGAACGCAGCGGGTTCAGAGACAGCGCCCAGCAACGTAGCCAGCTTCCCAGCTTGAGGCCACGGTAGTACATTGCCCCCCGAAAGGCATGGTCGCCAAGAAGCCGGATGCCAACGGTCGTAAACGTTCGTTCGGTGGCCTTGCACAGCTGACGCAACCGGACCAATCGTTCCAGCAGCCACTGCTCCAACATGTGTCGTGTCTCCTCCACAACATCGCTGCACCATCTGGTCTGTGCCGCCTGTACTGCCACCGCCGAGTCTCGTATGGTGCCTTCTGTGTGTGAATGTGTGCTCGGGATCTGCGGTAAACATGTCGTGGAGGCAACGACGGAAAAGACCGAGTTAGCGTCAGGGACGGTGGGTGATTGCTGTGGCATTGGCGATTGCTCTGGAGTGGGCGACGGGCCACGCAACCATTCTGGCGTCAGGTCGTCGTCGTACATGCAGCCGCGTGTGGGCACGCATGCGTGCAGCTTTGATTGCGCTGCCGCAACCCACTGCCGCGGTGACGCCAAATTTATTGCGGTCGTCATGAAACCAGAAACACACAGCAATGAAATCAGCACGCGAAATTGAGTGGTACACGAAAACCAAAACAAACATTCTGCAATTTCCGTTTTATGGGGTTTTAAAATATAATTCCCAGTGTATTGTACAGTTTGAGGATGAATACGCGCTGCTGCGAACGCCGACTGTTTGCTGTGGGTTACCGCTGCAACCGGTTTGGTTTCGATCAAGAAAAGTTGTGTGGCATAGTCGCGCTCTTCACAGCCGTTGTCATTTGCCTTGGCATCGGTCTATCGCCATGCGCCTGGGGAACGACTCAGCTGGTCCCAGCGGTGTCGCAGGAATGGGTGCCAGTGTCTGTGACGTCTAGTTGTGCGGTGTCGCTTTCCACGACGTGGGCCACTGATACTCGCTTCGGCACCGTCACGGCGCAGACGTCTGCGGGCGTGTGCTTTTGCAATGACGCGGTGTGCACCAACGAGACGATGCGTCTGACCCACATTGGCAGCCTGGCAAATGGCTGCGTCTGGATCACCGAGTCCGCAGGCACCGCGTACTCCGCAGCCTTGGGGGCCGTCGGCGAAGGCGACAACAGCTGTGGCAGCTCTTGTTTGCAGCGCAATCTCTTTCTTGGTGGCTTGTCCGTCCTGTGGGGATCGTTGCTCGTCATGGGCCTCTGTATCATCTGTAACTGGGTCAAGGAGGACTTTGACAGGGGAGCGGGGGATCCGTGTCTTGGATGCTGCTGGACGGAGCGCTCCCGGCCTGTCGCCCCGACGCTGTTGCCATGCGCAACACTAACGGAAAGTCCCACGTCCACGCCGTGTCTACCCGTCGTTATCCATGACGACGAGGCCGTGCGCGTGCAAATACCCACTGCTTCCGCTGCGACTTCTGCGGAAGCCCCACAGTCCACGGAAAGCCAGGTTGATACAGATATGTGATCTTGACGCAGCTTTCGCTGACGACTATTGAATTGATTGGAACAGTTCATTCCAATGGGCAGGCAAAAGAAACGCGCGGCAAAGTTAGCAAAGTTAGCCGCGGCCAACGCAGCCGCCGTTGTTAAAATCATCGACGACGCAGCTGCTGCCGTAGCTCCTGGCGCCACACACGCACATGACGCTGCCGATGTCGACGATGCGGCGCGGCGTGCACGGCAGGTTCGCTGGCTGGCTGCATTTTCTGACAGCACACCATCCAATCGCTATCGATACTTGGGCCCTCGGTACCCTGACAGCGCGTGGTATCGCATGGAATGACGGCACCAACTACTTGAACTCACGCAGTCGTGCCGTCTCGAAACAAGGCCAGCACCGCCGTCAGCGCGGCGTCGTCTTGCATCAGGAAGCGCACCTCGTCTGTGGTGCCCGCGAGGCGCAGCGTCAAGCACGGCGGGTCGCCCGCGATGCCGCGCAGGTCCACGTTGAAGCGGGGGTTGAAGGTGCCACGCGCCACAACGACAGCGCGGTGGGCCACAACCACGGCGTGGCCGTCAATGTCCTTGAATGCGGCCGCGCCGCCCACTTGACGCAACACGGCCTCAACTGCCGCATCGTCCTCCATCAGATACTTTTCCAGCTCCTTGCTCCCCTCCAGCCGCATCTCAATGTGTGGCGGGGCAAGAAACGTGCGCACGCCACGAAGGAAGCCCGGGCGCATCGTGCCAAACACCATCTCCACGCGGTGCTGCGGCACGAATATTTGCTCGCTCGTGTAGGTTGTGAAAACAATGGCGGCGGCCATGGGTGCGGCGACCGTGGGGGCTGAAAGAGACGTGGTGTGGGGGGCGGACGACGGAAGGGCAGCCATGACGTGTTTGGCGTTTACCTGGAACAGACCATGACAAGTGACACGAGATTCAAAAAATAAAAGAACGACAGAAAACCAATCCTCATTTTTTTGTGTGCAGCCATGTTTTCCTGGCGGATACTTCCAAGTGCACGTGCAGCCGTGGCTGCTGCGGGGGTTGCTTCGGCCGCCTCAAGCAACCCACCACCGCCGCCGGCGCCAACGATTTTTTTTACGGACTTGGACCGTTTCAAGGCGTTTGCACGAACGCAGACAGTGTCCAACACGCAGGTGAACATCCGTGGGGTTGTGGAGTCCCCGGGGTTTGTCACTGTAACTGGCATCCGGATGCATTTTTCACCGTCCGACACGACCGCAGAGTGGTCTGGGGAGGCGGACGAGAGCGACCTTGAACACAGCGAGTGGCCGCTGATGTACGCTGAGGCGTCCACAATCGTTGCTACCACCATTGCGGCTGTGGCGCTAGTGTCACTGGCATGTTTGTTCAAACGGCGGTGATTCCGAGCGCGGTGGCGAGGGCGCAAAACGGACCATGCTGCGCTTGCGCTTGGAGCCAGTCACGGTCCCTGCCACTGTCCCTGCCACTTTCGCGCTACTGTCTGGGGCAATCGTCCACACTGCCTTGCTGCGGCCAAACGAGCCTTTGCCGTAGTTGCTGCTGCTCCCGAAACGTGCTGCGCCATCCTCACCCTCGTCATCCTCCGCTGCCGTCTTGGCGGAACAGTTGCGCGCGGTGGATGCCGTCTGCGCCGTCAGCTGTGCGTCAAGCTGTGCGTCACGCTGCGCGTCTTGTCCGCTTAATTCACCGCCCGCCGCGAGCATGGCGCGCGTGCGGGCGAGGTCGGCGTCGGCGGCCGCGCGCACGCGCGAGTGCAGCGGCGTTTGCCACGCCGCCTCGAGAGCACCTGCAGCTCTTGAGGCGGCCTCTCCCAGCAACGCCCCTGCCGCCTCGTCGCCGTCGTGCGCCGCCGGCACGAGCAAGGGCACCGGCACGTCGGCGGCGGCGGGCATCCACGCCTGGTTGTGCGTGTCCACCAGCGTGTGGCGCACACCGATGCCCAGCATGGCCGCCTGCGGCTGGAAGCGCGCCATGTAGCCCCACGTTGATTCCACCTGCCGAAGCGCGGTGCTCTTGCACGCGCCGCAGTACGGCGGCTGCACCTGCGGCAAGTGCCCCTGGCCGGACGCCAGCAGTGCCGCCGACAGCGCGTCCTGCCGCGCCGTCAGCGCGCGGCCGCACGCCTTGCAAACTAGCACGCGCTCGCCGTCGCCACCCTTGTGCACACGGTCCTTCAGCACCGCCTCGCAGCCCTCCTCCTGGATGCAGTCCAGCTCCATGCCGCCCAGGCGCAGGCCGCCCTCCTCGGACAGGCCCTGCGTGGGCAGGCGCGTCCCGGGTACGAGGGGGCCTGTGCGCCGCACGTGGAACTTGTCGAGAGCCTGGTGGCACAGCGCCGCCACGTTGATGGCCATGATGCACACGGGCTCCTTGTACAGGGTGCCGGTGATGGGATTTTGAAGCCATACACGTGGGCACAGGCCACGCTCGCCCATGACACGCAGCAGCGCGGCGGCGGCAGCGCGGCCGTCCGTTGCCTCGCAGCCGTCGCCGGAAAACAGCGCGCGGAAGGCGGTGCCGTCTAGGAATTGCCCGTACTCGAGGCACAGCAGACTGAGCACGCCCTCCAGCAGCAGGTTGTCCGTGCCGCGGGTTGAAATGCACGCCATGGACAGCACCGCGTCAAGGGTGACACCCACCAGACCAGGCGGCCCAAACATGACCACAGGCATGGACTCCTGCCCCACGAGGCGCTGCACTGTGAACTTTTGCCCATGCTGCGTGCGCGCCTTGTTGCCGAGGGCCAGCGGTCGCAGCGAATGCAGCGAGATGCGGTGCAGCGGGTGCCCCGCCGCAGTGGTGGACACCGCCACCTTGTGCACGCGAAACTTGGAGGCGGGGTGGCACCGCAGCACGGTGGAGGCGTCACGCCGGCCCAAGCGGCAGACGGCGCCGTCCTTGTCCTTGTCGTTCCCGCCGCCTACCCCGCTGCCACCGCGACCAGGCTCCGTCTCCAGCACTGCTACCGCCTTGCCCATCAGCACGGATCCGTTGCCCACAATGTCGCCGGGGTTTGGCAGGCCGCGCTCGTCCAGCGCCGAGTAGTCGACGCCCGCACGCAGGTGGCTGGCGCCCACCAGCCGCGGGTTGCAAAAATTGTGGCCCTCGTCGGCGACGGCGGCCGCAACGCGGTTGTGGCCACCCTCCACGGTGGGCAGGCCTACACCGTCCGGCCCCGTCGCCATGGGCCGGCGGCCGCGCCGCGGCGCCGCGTCGGCGTACGACCGCGTGAAAAGCGTGGCCAGCATGCCGCGCTCCACGCTCGCCTTGTTGACCAGCAGCGCGTCCTCGATGGTGCCGCCGCCGCCCTCGCGCCCGTCGTGCGCAGCGGTGATGGCCACGAACAGGACCTGCCCGCCGCCGCCCGTCTCGGCAAAGCACGGCAGCCGCGCCACGTCCGTCGCCACCAGCGGCGCCTGCGGGTTGAGAAGCGCGCGGCCGTAGTTGATGCTGGGGTTCCACGGGTAGTCTAGGCCCGGGCTCTCGATCACCTGCTTCTCCATGGTTGCAGAGACGCCCTGGCGCGTCGGCTGCGCCCAGTTCGCAAAGGGCACGCACGCCGCTGGCCGCGAGAACTGCGCCATGGGGTGCGGCACGAGGTGCGTGTAAGGCTGCGCCGCCTGCGCGGCGGCGTCGGGGCCGCCGCGCGCCACGACCTTGACCCAGTCCTCCACGTCCGCCGTGCAGAAGGCAAACCGCATGTCCTGCATCAGCTCCTCAGGCTCCATATACTCGAGCGCGCCCACGCGCATGTACGCATCCCACAGCTCCATCGCGCCGTCTGCTTGTGCTAGCGCGCGGCCCGCGGCGCGCCGGCCCCAGTTGGACGCGTTGAACAGCGGGAAGGTGGGCTGGCCCATGTCTGTGCGGATGTGCACCTCCTGCGGCAGCAGGTCGCGCCGCCAGATGACGCCCGCGTTGTGCGGCTGCAGCGCGCCGTTGCGCCGCGCAGAGCACGCGACGGCGCGGAAGGCGCACGCAAAGTCGGTGACGGCGATGGGGTCGCCGTTCAGGTACACCAGCGCCGGGCCGCCGCCCCGCGCCGCGTCGGCAGAGGAGGAGCGTATCGCCAGGTCGGCGGGCGTGTCAAAGGCCCGCACAAACGCGGGTGTCGCAAACCAGTCCGACACGGTCGTGGCGGCGGGCGGCAGGTCGTGCGCGGTGACGCCGGGCGGCAAGCCGCGGCCCGCCATCGTGCCCGCCGCGTATGCTCCCAGCCGCCGCAGCGTGCGCACCGTCTGCTCCATGTGCACCGGCTGGCGCACCTCCATCAGCAGCGCCGCCTCCTGCACCAGGCCGACGCTGGTGCCCTCGGGCGTCGTCAGTGGGCAGATGGTGAGCGGGTCCAGGTCGCTCACGTTGCGCGCCTTGGTGTACCGGCCCTCCTTGGACATGCCCGTCACAAACCGGCGCAGCTCCTGCTGGTGCGCGAGCGTGTTGGCGGACGCCACGAACTGAATGACGGGTGTGCCCGAGTTGGACGCCTTCTTGCGGATGACCACCTGGCCGTCGGAAAAGGCGGACGCCACGCCGTTGGAAAAGACGTTGACACCCGAGGTAATGGCCAGCAGATCCTGCGGGCCCGCCGCCGCGCCGCCGCCACCGCTACTGTCGCTGCTTGTGGTGCAGAAACCACTTGTGCGGAAGCCGCTTTTGTGAAAACCATCAAGTAATGCATCGTCGTCGGGATGCCCGAGGAATCCCACCGCGCCGCGAATCAGCGCAGCCAGACCGACGTCTACTGCAATGTCATCGGCGGCAGCGGCGGCAGCGGCGGCAGCGCCGCCGACGTCTGCGGTCGAGACCGTGTCAAACCCAGCGCCCCATACCGCCGCCACGTCCTGTGGCCGCCGCAGGGGCGGCGCCGTCTTGCGGCGCCCGCCGCGTCGGAGAACGTCCGACAGCGCCACGCCGCTGGCCTTGGCCAGGTTTTGCAGCATGCCCAGGCGCACTTGCGTATTGTACTGCACTACGCGCGTGCGGGCGTGCCGGCCAAGAAGAATGGAGGCCATCTCCAGCGACTTCATAAACACGGCGTCCTCGTGCTCTGCGCGCTCCAGGCCCAGGTACCGACCCAGCATGCGGCGGCACATGGCGCCCAGCACCAGTGCCTTCTTGCGGCGCACGGTGGCTGGGTCATCCCAGTGCCCCATGACGTGCGGCAGCAGCTCCCCATGGACCTGTAGGTCAGTCTGCCACACCTCACGCCCTGCGTCCACCGTGATGCCGCGGCACGCCGCGGCGTACACGTCCGGCATCGGTGCCGTGGCCAAGGGGTGCAGGAAGTTGGCCTCAAAGAGCCGCACTGCCTCGATGCCGAGGCCGCAGCCCACGTTGGCGTCCTCGTCCTCGTCGTCAAGAAAATCTTCGTCCGCGCCCCGCGGCGCCGCTGCCCGGCCGTCGTGGCGGGGGAACACGTACGTAAGAATCTCCGCGAGCGTGTGGAAGCCGAGCAGGCGAAACACGGCGATGATTGGAAGGCCTTTGGAGGCATTGACGGGCGGCGTAAACAGGTACGGAATGAGAATGGAAATCATGGCGGGGATGTCACCCGTCATGATACTGCCGCCCGCGCCTGTGCCTGCACCCGAGCCTGCGATGCTCTCTGCGCCATCTGCACCACCGCCACCCCCACCCGCACCCGCGAAACCCTTTGCCCCGCCGCCTTTGCCGCTTCCAGCCGTTGTTGGCACCAGGAACGCCTCGAGCGTGGACGAGTGCCTGTACCGCTCGTCGGTGCGCGTGCACCGCAGCTGCAGGTGGATGGGCCCGAACGGGTCGCCGCGCATGTGAAAGACGTTGGCCCGCTTCTCTTTCTGAGGCCGCGGGACCTTGCGCTGCCCCGACTTGATGTAGACGCCAGGTGGCACCATGGATGGCGGTCCGGTAGGGGTGCCGTCCGCAGCCGTGTGGCGCCCGTCGAAGCGGAACTGGTTGCACAGGCTGCACCCCACGGGAATAAACATTGTGCCAAAGGGGACCTCCCGCAGAATTTGCGGCGGGCCGAGCGGCTCCAGCACCTCACTCTCCTCCGTTCGCAGCCAGCCGGCGGGCAGCGGGTCAGGATACGCCGCCTCTGTCGCCGCGGTAGCCGCGGCAACGGTGGCGGCGGCCTCCTCGGGATCCAAGCCGTCCGTGCACGGCGCGGCGCCACGCACCGTGTACACCTGGTAGCTGTGGTCGTGCAGCTGTGTGATGGTGTAGTCCAGCCGCCGCACCTCCGCCTCAAACGGTTGCAGCCGCTCCGTGGGCTCACGCGAGATGGTGGAGCCCTTGCTGGCCCGTGGCCGCGGCGCCGCCGGCGGCACGATGCGCAACGGACCGCGCCGAATGACGTGGCGCTGCCCCGTTGGCGGCCAGTCCACCACGATCGTGGCCGCCTCGGCGTGGATGTGCTGCAGGCGCTCCCCCAGCAGGTGTTCCGCGTCCGCGAGGGTATCGAATGCGGGCGGCCGCACCACCTCGTGAGACAGCAACAGTTCGCGCTGCTCCTCCACTGGGAAGTCGACCAGTGCTGTGAAGCCGCCAGTATTTGGGGCCTTTGCCTCTGCAGCCTCTGCCGCGGCATCCTGTGGCTCTGCGGCGGAATCCTGCGCTGCGGCGGCCGACGGCCGGGACACAACCGCGGCGCTGCGTTCGGCTCTCACCGCACGCTTCACTTTGCACTCCATTCAATGCAGGCACTTTTTTAGAATTTGACTTGCGAATTTCTCCAATGTCCGTTAAATGTTCCGTTCAACGGCATAGATCATGTTGCAAAATCAAAGAGTGCCGGACCGGCCTTGAATTTTGTCGGAGAGAGCCATGTGAGCTCTATCAGCAGCATCACGTGCTTTGTGCTGCTGCTGATGTTGTGCGTGTCGCCGGCTTCCACAGTGTCGGCAGCAGCACCGGCGGCTTTAGCAGCGAGCACAGGCTTTGGGCGCGCAGCGCGCACCACCACCGCCCCACCACGCCGCAACCGACCCTGCGTATTTTTCACGTGCGCCCGCAGCGCCTGCCATGGAGAGCTTTTGATGCCGGCCGCCGCTAGGCTGCTCGGGTGCGCCCACACGCCGTGTGCGACGTCCGCCCACATGAAAATACCGCCAAATGCCTCCTCTGCCTCTGCCGCTGTCTTGCGTAACAGCGTCTTTGGTCGCTCCGGCAACTCCTCCCACGCGCCCGTCAGCGCCTCCCACAATCGTGTTGCCTCAGTGCGTGCATCTCCAGGAATCTCTGCCTCAGCTCTCTCTTTGGCGTGCGCTTGCGCCTGTGCTTTTTGCGTAGATGCCGGTGCTTCTTCCGCAAATGCCTGTGAATCCAGTGATGATGCTGGTGATGCGTCGTGAAGCACGTATGCAGCCGAAGATGCCTCTACGGGTAACGTTTCCATCGTTTTTGGTGATTGTGACGGCTTCTAAAAGGCAAGCCAGTGTCAAGTGAACACTATCTGTGCACAAAATCGTAATGTGGCTGCCATGACACAATTAAAATCAAAGTCTGCGTGGGCAGACGCAGCAATGCGGCATCCGTACCTGTTTACGCCGCCCGTCACCTCGTAATGTGGCTGCCATGACACAATTAAATTACGGCAGACGTCGAGACGCTAGCCAAGGGCACGTTTGTTGCCACCGCCGACGGCCGCGTCGTGCCAGTAGCCAACGTGCGGTCCTTTTCCCTTGCGCCAGCGCAGGAGGGCCAGCTGCCCGTCGAGGTGACGTGCGCGGGCATGGACAAGCACTGTGCGCCCGTCGCTGGCGCCCACGCGACGGTGCGCGTAAGCCCTGGCCACGCCATATGGAACCCGGTTGCGCGCACCTTCTTTCGCGCTGGCGCCGCGGCGGCGCGCCCCGACGAGCCTGCACACACGCAGGCGTCGCTGCACGCATCATGACCGAAACGCTCGACACCCCCGTCACGTACTGGCACGTAGTGCTGCCCGACTATGCCACGGACGCGCTGGTCCTAGTGGATGGGAGCAGCGGCGCGCGCATGGCGGCGGAAAGTCTGGACAATGGCAGCATCGTGGACGCGACACACATCAAGGGCGGCAGCTGGTCGAAAACCGGTGTGCACCCGCTGCAGCGCAATGTTGGCGTGTTTGCGCCGGCGTTTGACGTGGCAGCCAAACTCACGGCGCTCTCGGCAAACCCGGCACAAACGGAAATGATTGCGTGTTCATAATCGGTCATTGAACTCGACGTGCTTTACTCGCCGCACCTCGAAAGCATCACAAGCAACAAGAATGGCCACCATCATCGACCAGCCCGTGCGGCAATCTGTGTCCCGTGGCGACACGGTAACCTTTTCTGTTTCGGCGCAGTTCAGCGTCGACAGCACAACCTTTCAGACAAATGCCACCAACCTCGAGGTGCAATGGTATACGGCACCGGATGGAGCAGCGTCGGTTCCTAACTTATTTTCTGAGCACAACCCGCCTAAGTCGCCTTGGGAGGTCGTCTACGGCGCCACAGAGGCGTCGACAACTGGTGGAAATGGCGTGACTACGTTCACGCTCACCATACCGAATGTGAACCAATTCATGGACCACTACGTGTTCGCAGCAAAGATCAGCGAGGTGCTTTCGGACGGAAGTGGAAGCACTGTATACAGCTCCAGCGACATTGTCGACCTCAACGTGACCGTACCGTGCTTCCTGCCTGGCACGCGCGTGCTGCTCGCGGGCGGTGCCACGGCAGCCATTGAAACGCTAGACAAGGGCGCCTTTGTCACTACCGCCGACGGCCGCGTGGTGCCCGTCGTGGACGTGCGCACGTTCGCGCTGGAGCCTGCGCAAGAGGGCCAGCTGCCCATCGAGGTGACGTGTGCTGGCATGGACAAGCACTGTGCGCCCGTCGCTGGCGCCCACGCGACGGCTTCCATAGATCCACAGGCCTTGGTGGCTCCGCACCTGTCAGACCCATGCCTAACTGTTAATTTTAGCGCCACAGCGGCTGCTCCAGATGTTTTGCCGCCTGCCGCGGTACCATCAAGAACCGTGTTCCTGACAATGGGGACGAATGACTTTGCGTGGTTAGGCGCCGACCTAGCTACTGCTGTTGGAGCATCTGGCCTTTTCACGCAGGTAATTGCCCATACCGTCGAATCAATGCGCGGTATTCCCGATTTTGACTGGCGGGTGGCACCGATGGTTGCTTCGTATCCTCGCGGCTGGGGCCTCTGGGTCGGCAAACCTTTCACGGCGCTACATACGCTGCGGACCATGGACGACGGAGACGTGCTCGTGTACGCAGACGCGGGGTGCACTTACGTTGGCGCGTACCGCGGCCGCCTCGTGGAGATGGTCGCCAGCGTGAGCGACCCCTTGGGGCCCGACAACCTGGCGCTGAGTCTGGGTCTCCCTGAGTCGACCTGGACGAAGGGGGACACCCTCGACCACTACGGGGTTCTCGGCAACAGCAGCGTCACAGAAACGAGCCAGCTGGTTGGCGGCATCTGGGTCCTTCGTAAGTCTCAGTCGACAGTTGCCCTTGTGGCCCGCTGGCTGGACGCGTTTCTGACACCCGAGCTCGTCAATGACGCACCCAGCACCGCCCCCAACGCCGCGGGGTTCAAGGAGCACCGGCACGACCAGAGCGTCTGGTCGATACTGCGCAAGCTGCATCCGGGCACGCTCATTCGCGAGGACGACACGTGGGCGCCTGACTGGGACAAGTGCACTGCTCCATTCCAAGCCCGCCGCAATCGGGTGCGCCTGCCGCCGACGTTACCACAAGAGGGCAGCGCAAAAAGGCAGTAGCAGAAGCCGTCCAAAGAGAAACATAAAAGGAAGAGGGCACGGAACAGTTGTGGCATTTTAGGGGACCTGGAATCGGACCTAACTTGAATAGGTAGAAAAGCTGCCCAGAAAGTCCACTCAAAAATCACCCAAAAAAAGTGTGCTGCACGCAGCGCCGGCGAGACATTATTACTAAAGTAATAAAAGTGGGTCCCCCCGATGGCGCACAAAAGCTTTTTGTGTCAGAAGCCACAACACCTCTGCCCTCTTCCGGTTGCGTGCAGGCGCTCTATCTAGCAGGCATGGCGTATGCTGGCGTATCCGGCTACCGAGCGCTCCACTTTCGTGCGTTGCTCGAAATATGCGGCACGCCTCGGGATACAGAAGCACGCCTTCTCGCCCTCGGATCTGCCGCTGCGGGCATCGTTGAAGCCATCA
>Ga0302270_10002597_pt1 | contig 17441 bp, 13 predicted proteins | sample III_Bog_E2_3_FD_198773 | JGI IMG/M metagenome (GOLD analysis project Ga0302270, IMG submission 198773) | Peat permafrost microbial communities from Stordalen Mire near Abisko, Sweden - III_Bog_E2_3 | ecosystem: Environmental > Terrestrial > Soil > Wetlands > Peat | place: Sweden: Abisko... | reverse complement strand
CGAAGCCGGCCGCCTCGAGCAGGTCGGGCACCGCGCCGGGGTGCGTCGCCAGGAGAGAGGCCGCAAGGTCGACGAGGCGTTGGGCGACGACCAGGTACTCATCGTCGCCGGTGCACAGGGCCAGTCGTGCCAGTGCCCGACACGCGAGCGCGTGACTCGACGGCGTCGCGCCGTCGAAGATCTCTTTCGGTTGTGCGCGAAGATCGGTGACCAGATTGCTACGCGCGAAGACGCCCCCGCCGACGTGGGGTGATCGCGGCGTCGGCACCTCACCGTCCCAGTAGTGATCGAGGAGGTAGCGCGCGAGGTCCCGCGCGTCGCCGATCCACCGATCGTCACCGGTCGTTTCGAACGCGTCGATCGACGCGTCGAGCAACCACGCGATGTCACTCGCCCCGGCGTGGGCCGCTCGGGCCTCCGTGCGCCACCACACGTCGTCGTGAAAATGAGTGCGCCGCAACGATTCGAGCAGTGACGTCGCTCGCTCGTCGCAGCCCGGGTCGCGTGCCTCGAAGAGCGCCGACGCGAACATCGCGTTCCACTCGAGGATGACCTTTTCGTCCCGGCCCGGTTGGACGCGCTTGGAGCGCGCTCGGCGAAGGGCCTCACGCGCGCGAAGGAGTGGGGCGGGCGTGACAAACGGCTCGGCGTCAGCGAGACGGGGAATGGATCGACCTTCGAAGGCGCCTGGTTCGTCGATCCGCCATCGCCGCAGCGTCGCGGCCAGGTCATCGCCGAGGCCGTCGGCACCGAGGGCGACGGCAACTTCTTCGGGTGTCCAGGTCGCGTGCGAACCCTCGACGCCGCCCGCGTCGGCGTCGAGGGCCGAGGCGTAGCCGCTCGCCACGGCGAGGTCGCTCAGCACGAAATCAATGGTGTCGAGTGCGACCGCTCGCCACTCGACGTGGTCCGGCCGCGCACGCGCCGCGCGCAGATACGTCCGTACCAGGAGCGCCTGGTCGCTCAACATCTTCTCGAAGTGGGGAACGTGCCATTCGCCGTCCACGCTGTAGCGAGCGAATCCGCCGCGCAGGTGGTCGTAGATACCGCGACGCGACATCGCGTCAAGCGTGCGTTCGACGGCGCCACGCGCCTCGTCGTCGTCGAACTCCAAGAGTGATTCGACGTAACTCGAACGCGGAAACTTGGGCGCGTCGCCGAAACCACCGTCGACGTCCACGCGCCCGACCAGTTCGTCGCGGAGCCGTCGTCGCGACGCAACGAGGTCGAGCGTGTCCGTGAACGGCGCCAGATGATCGATGAAGCTGACCTCGCGCTCGAGGGCCCGTGAGAGTTGGTCCGCCTGTCGCTCGACGTCGTCGCGGCGCGTCGTCCACGCGTCGCTCATCGCCGTCAGCAGTGTCGTGAAGCCGGGCTGGCCGTGGCGTTCGACCGGGGGATAGTAGGTGCCGGCCATGAAGGGTCGCCCGTCGGGCAAGAGAAAGACCGACATCGGCCAGCCGCCGTGTCCGCTGACCAACTGCGTGGCGGCCATATAGAGGGCATCGACGTCGGGACGCTCCTCTCGGTCGACCTTGATGGGGATGAAGTACTGGTTGAGAAGTGCCGCGACGTTCGGGTCCTCGAAGGATTCGTGGGCCATCACGTGGCACCAGTGACAGGCGGCGTAACCGATCGAGAGGAATATGGGCCGGTCCAATCGAGCCGCTTCATCGAGGGACTCGCGGTTCCACGTCCACCAGTCGACGGGGTTGTCGGCGTGCTGGCGCAGGTACGCGCTCGAGGCACCGCTCAGTCGATTGGTCACCGAGCAATCGTAGGGGTCGATTCGCGGAGTTTTTCGCGTCGACGCCGCCGCTGGCCGTTACGCAGCGTCGATCTCGTGTCGCCTATGGCCATCCTCAAATCTCCTCTCGTGAGCGACGTGATGCTCGTCGACGTCGATCCGGCTTCGATGATGATGTGATCTGCGTGAGTGGATAGCCTCGTCTTCGTATCGACGTCGTCGAGATGAACAGATCAGGATGGAGCCATGAGCGAGCCGTTGCGATGGGGAATCATTAGTACCGGAGGGATAGCGCGCACGTTCGTCAACGACCTCCAGTACACCGACAGTGGGGTGGCCGCCGCGGTGGGATCGCGAACCCTTGAGGCTGCGAACACGTTCGCCGACCGGTTCGCAATACCGCGTCGGTACGGCTCCTACGAGGAGTTGGTGCACGACCCCGGCGTGGACGCCGTCTACGTCGGGACGCCGCATCCCATGCACTTCGAGAACGCGAAGCTCGCACTGGAAGCCGGAAAGCCGGTGTTGGTGGAAAAGGCCTTCACCATGACGGCCCAGGACGCCATTGCGTTAGTGGCAATCGCCCGCGCCAAGGGTCTGTTCGTGATGGAGGCGATGTGGACGAGGTGCCTGCCGCACGTCGCCGCGCTCAACCAACTGATCGCTGATGGCGCGTTGGGCGAGATCGTCTCGGTGCAGGCCGATCACGGCCAGTACTTTGACTACGATCCTTCCTCGCGCTGGTTCAACCCCGAACTCGGTGGCGGCGCGTTGCTCGACCTCGGTGTCTACCCGGTGTCCTTCGCGTCGATGCTGCTCGGCAGGCCATCGAAGATGGTCACCATGATCGACCTCGCGCCCACGGGCGTCGACCGTCAGGTCTCGATGATCTTCGGCTACGACGGCGGGGCCCAGGCCTATCTCAACACCACGACCGATGCCAAGACACCGACGACCGCCACCATCTCGGGCACCAAAGCTCGCATTGAGGTCGATGGCGATTTCTACGCACCGTCGTCGTTCACGTTCGTCGAGCGTGCCGGTGAATCTCGACGCTACGAATTCGCCACGCAGGGGCGTGGTCTCCACTTCGAAGCAGCGGAGGTGGCGCGCTGTCTTCGCGAGGGACTGCTCGAGAGTCCGTTGATGCCATTGGACGAAACCATTTCGATCATGCAGACAATGGAGTCGGTACTCGCCTCGAAGTGAACCCGTCGCGGCGCCGTCTCACATGGCGACGACAAAAAATCTGAACAATTCTCACTCGGTCGCTACGCGCAATTGGGGCGCTGCCGCATCGCACTACTCGACGGTAGGTATGCCTCACGACGCGCCATAGCAAGTCCTGTAAGGGTTTTGATCCGGGAATTGCTCAACGAACCACAAGGCAACCCAGGTACATCGTCGGGACGAACGTGTGCGGTGTGGTCGACTCCGCCACGGATTTGGAATGCCGGAAGCGGAGGTCGCTCGACACCTGAGGAATCTTGCGGTGGTGAACTGTGCGAGGCGTTGGGTCATGCTAACTTCACATGTCGACATTGCTTTTCACAGGATGTTCACAGAGAAGTAAATTGAAATCGGGCATCGTGTTGATGCCTCTAATTGGTTGGGGGACTATGAAATTCAAAACAGGAAGGGCTCTTGCCTGCCTAGCGTTGGTCGGCGGTATGGTCGTCACGTTGATGCCGGGCGTGAGCTCCGCGGCAACGAAGACCGTGTCGGACGCGACGTTCAATCCGAGCTTCACGACGATGAAGTATCTGAAGACGGTTGTTGCGAAGGGTAAGGGCACCATTGCCGTTATTCTGCCCGACACCGTGTCGTCCGCTCGTTGGGTGGACTATGACGCTCCGGCCTTCAAGAAGGCGTTCTTGGCTGCGGGTCTGAAGACCAAGCAGTTCATCATTCAGAACGGTCACGGCAGCCCGCAGCAGCAGCTCACCGACGCACAAGGCGACATCGCCAAGGGCGCCAAGGTTCTCATCTTGACGTCGCTTGACAGTTCGTCCGGTGCGATCATTGAGTCCTACGCTCGCGCTCGTGGCGTGAAAGTCATCGACTACGACCGCTTGACGCTTGGTGGAGACCGCACGTACTACGTGAGCTTCAACAACGTGGCGGTTGGAACGCTGATTGGTAAGGGACTGCTTTCGTGCATCACCGCATGGAACGTCTCGGACCCCGTCGTCTACGTCATGAAGGGTGCTCCCACTGACAACAACGCAACGTTGTTCGCTCAGGGTTACGACGCCGTCTTGTCTGGCGCTGGCTACAACACCACATCGGGTTCTTCGAACACGGTGCTGGAGAGCGTCGGAACGTGGACGCCTTCGGTGGCGCTCACGGACTTCCAGGGTGCCTACTCGGCTAACTCGAAGATCAACGCCGTGGTGACTCCGAACGACGAGAACGCTGCGCCGATCATTCAGTACTTGCAGTCGCAAGGTCTGAAGCCGAACACGATTCCGTTCACGGGTCAAGACGCTACGCCTGCGGGCATCGACAACATCATCTCTGGCTACCAGTGCGGAACGGTCTTCAAGCCGTCCTACATTGAGGCTCAGGCGACTGCTGCGTTGGCGATCTACCTGCGTGCGAACGTCAAGCCCGCCAAGGGCATCCTCAACGGAGCGGTTACGGACACTGGTGCGACTATTTCGTCGCTGAAGAATGTTCCTTCGGTTCTGTTGACGCCGCTGTGGGAGACCGCATCGACCATCGAATCACAGGTCATTGCGTCGAAGCAGTTGACGGTTTCGGAGATTTGCGGGGCCACGGCACCCACGGTTGCCGGTGACTCAAGCATCCCGACGTACGCTGCAGACTGCACGAAGTACGGCATTAAGTAACATCCGAACATGACTGACGTCCCCGAGTCACCGATTACCCTCGCGTCCAATATTGGGCTTGAGGCGAAACGTGACTCGGGGACTTCGGTTTTGGACGAGACACCACTCCTCAGTCTTCGTGCGCTCACGAAGCATTTCGGTCCAGTCGAGGCGCTCCGTCACTGCGACCTGGACATTCCCGCGGGGAAGGTCACCGCACTCATCGGGGACAACGGCGCTGGGAAGTCGACGTTGATCAAGACGATTGCGGGAATCTACGCTCCGAGCAGCGGACAGATCTTTTGGCAGGGAGACGAAGTCCACATCCGCACTCCGCGCGAAGCCGACGATCTCGGAATCACGACCGTGTACCAGGACCTCGCCCTCTGTGACAATCTCGACATCGTTCAGAACATGTTTCTCGGGCACGAGGAAACGAGAGCCGGGCTACTGGATGAGATCAACATGGAGCTCGAGACCAAGAAGCTCCTGCACGATCTTTCGGTCTTCACCGTCCAATCGGTACGTCAGTTGGTCGGGTCGCTCTCGGGTGGCCAACGTCAAGCGATCGCCGTTGCCCGGGCCGTCATGCGCGACGCCAAATTGGTCATCATGGACGAACCGACGGCGGCTTTGGGCGTGTCACAGACTCGACTGGTACTCGACCTCATTCAAACGCTGGCGGGACGAGGCATTGCCGTCCTGGTCATCTCTCACAACCTCACCGACGTCTTCGCGGTCGCCGATCGCATTGCGGTGCTGCACCTCGGCACGCTGATCAGCAGTGGTCCGGCATCGGACTACGACACCGCGAGTGCTGTTGACTTGATCACTACAGGTGGGACAACGAGGGATCGTTCCTCCCACTCCTCCAACCTCTAACTGCACGGAAAGGTTCCTCCCGTGTCTGACGCAGTTGTGACCCCCACTCTCGAAGGCGACGACTCCGACGCTCCCTTGAACGTTCTCAAAACTCGCTGGAAGCAGATACGTCGTAGTGACACCGGGATGGTCCCGATCGTCGTCGGCCTCCTCATCCTCGGCGGCTACTTCGAGCTCCGAAGCCACACCTTCCTGTCGGCCGGCAACCTCGTCAACCTCTTCGTCCAGTCCTGTGTCTTCATTCTGTTGGGCCTGGCGGAGATTTGGTTGCTTCTTCTCGGTGACATCGACCTCTCGGCCGGCTGGATCGCCGCCGTCGGTGCCGCCATCGGCGCGATCCTCGTGCAGACCTCGTTCAACTGGCCGTGGTGGGCCGCACTTCTCGTGGCGATGTCCGCGACGACGGCAATTGGCACCATCCAAGGAGCCATCACCATCGTGCTCAAAGTGCCGTCGTTCATCATCACGTTGGCCGGTTCCCTCTTCTGGGAAGGCGTCGCTATTTGGCTCATTGACGGTCAAAACAACGGTGGCCAGATTTCAGTCCATGAAAAAGTTATCTACGGGATAGTCAATCTCAATCTGTCGACGTTATGGACGTGGATCGTCTGCCTCGCCGCGGCCGGAGGAATGTCGCTGCTGATCTTCACCAAGGACCGCTCGCGGCGCACAAGCGGTCTCGACAGCGTCTCGGTCTACGAAACAGCCATCAAGGTCGCGGCACTTTTTGCCCTGGCGATCGTCCTCGTGCTGATCTTCAACAAAGACCGCTCAACGTTCGCGGTGATCGAAGGCATGCCCTACTGCGTTCCCCTGGGCGTCTTCAGTTTCATTCTGGCCCGGACGAGGCCAGGCCGCTATCTCTACGCCATTGGCGGAAACGTCGAAGCATCGCGGCGTGCCGGTGTGTCCGTCAACAAGTATCGGCTCCTGGCCTTCGCCCTCTCGGGGCTGACGTCGGGCATCGCCGGGATCGTCTACGCCTCACAGAACGGTGTCGCGGACTCCATTCCCGGCGGCACGCTGGTGCTCTACGCCGTGGCTGCGGCCGTTATTGGCGGCACGAGTCTCTACGGTGGTCGGGGCCGCATGATCAACGCATTGATCGGTGGACTCGTCATCGCGACGATCTACAACGGGATGGCGCTCACTCAGGTGAGTGCCTCGGTGGAGCTCATGGTCGAGGGAATCGTCCTGGTCGCGGCCATCGCGATTGACTCGCTCGCTCGGCGCGGTGCAGCCAAGCTCGCCGGATCGTAGTTCCCTCCGGTCGCACTGAATCTTCCAGGACGGCCAGTGCCTTAGCGAAGTTGACGATTGGCCAGCGAACGGTAGCGATCACGCAACTGCGCTGACAGCGCGGTGTCGATTTTCGGTTCCGTCTCGACGATGACCTTTTCGTTGCGGGCCCACTGGGCGCCGACATCGTCGGGACTGGATTCGAACAGGACGGCGGTGGCCTGCGCGGCCGCACCGACGGCGACCCGATCGACCGCGGGGTCGAGCGTGACGACGACTTTCTGGGAGAGGTCGGCGAGCACCTGACGATAGAGCACTGAACGCGCCCCACCTCCCACCGCGAGCAGTCGTCCGCTGACGTCGACGCCGCAACGTTCGAGCGCGTCCACGCCGTTCAGTAGGCCGCACACGACCCCTTCCACCGACGCGCGCACGATGTCGGCGACGCTCGATGTGGTACGCAGTCCACTCAAGGTGCCGGTCGCATCGGGCAGCAACGGCGTTCGCTCGCCGTCGAGATACGGTACGAGGACGACGCCGTTGGCGCCTGGGGGAGCGAGCGCCCCGATGCGGTCGAGGTCATTGGCCTTCCCGCCGGAGAGTCCCACGGCCCACTCCGTGACCTTGGTCGCGTTCAGCGTGCACACCAATGGAAGGTAGCGCCCGGCCGCGTCGGCGAAACCGGCGACCTCACCTTCGGCGTCGAAGGACGGACTGTTCGACGACGTGAAGGCGGTGCCACTCGTGCCGAAGGAGATCGCCACGTCGCCGGGGGTGAGACCGAGGGCCAACGCGGCGCCCATGTTGTCCCCGGTCCCTGGTCCGACGGCGGCACCACGGATCATCGTCGTCGCCTGACCGGCGAGGGTATTCGGCCCCAGGATCTCTGGCAACCACTCGTGTTGAGCGCCCACGAGTGCCAACAGCCCCTCGTCGACGTCACCTGAACGTGGCGACCACCAACCGGTCCCGGACGCGTCGCCGCGGTCGCCGACCGCACGCACCGGACACCCGAGCAACTGCCAGGTCAGCCACTCGTGGGGGAGGAGCACCCGTCGGATCGCGGCGTAGGCGTCGGGGTCCGTCTCTCGCAGCCACGCCAGTTTGGTGATGGTGAACGACGGCGTGAGAACACTGCCGCAGCGCTTCGCCCACTGGTCGGCGCCCAGTTCTTCGGTGAGGGCGGCGCACTGCGCGGCGGACTCGGAGTCGTTCCAGAGTTTGGCTGGATGGACCGCTTCACCGTTGCCGTCAAGCGCCACCAGCCCGTGTTGCTGGGCCGCAATGGAAACGGCTTTGACGGAACGGGTGATCGGGCCGCAGCTCGACCAGGCCTTGGAGAGCGCGCGCCACCACGTGGTCGGGTCCTGTTCGCTGCGTGGCGGCGACGTGGCGGGATGGCGTGACGTCGCCGAAGCGACGATCGTGCCGTCGTCGGTGTCGACGATGACGACCTTCGTACTCTTGGTCGACGAATCGACCCCCGCGACCAGGGTCACGTCAGCGGTGAGTTAGCGGACGCCGAGTAGTAACTCGGTCACCAATTGATCGAGCTGTTCGTGACCATAGTGGGCCCGGCCCAGTGCGCTCTCGTCGAGGGACTTGACGTAACTGCGCAACGCCTCAGCCGATCCGTCGCCGACCTTGGTCGGCGTGGCGAGGTCGGGTACGCGTGCAACAGCGAGCGCGGCCTTGATGTCGGGGTCGGCCTCGAAACGAAGGGCCTTCTCCTTCAAGATCAGATACGTACGGATGCATCCGCGCGCGAAGTCCCACACGCCTTCGGGACCCTCGGTTCGATACGGGTGAGCGTCGAAGTGGCGCATGCCGGCGTAGCCCGACGTCTCGAGCAGGTGGACCAGGTAGAACGCCTCTTTGATCTCCTCGGAGCCGAAGCGAAAGTCTTGGTCGAATCGGCCGATCCGCTGGGCGTTGAGGTCGATGTGGAAGAGCTTGCCCGACCAGAGCGCCTGAGCCACACCGTGGTGGAACGACAGTCCACTCATCGTCTCGTGCGCGAACTCGGGGTTCACGCCCACGATCTCCGGCGTGTCGAGACTCTCGATGAAGGCCAGCGCGTGACCGACCGTCGGGAGCAAGATGTCGCCTCGGGGTTCATTGGGCTTTGGTTCGATCGCGATGCGCGTCTTGTACCCGCGCTCGGCGATGTAGGCGGTCATGGCGTTGATCGCTTCGGCGTAGCGATCGAGCGCCTCGGCGACCGGCTTGGCGGCGTGGGCCTCGGTCCCCTCGCGACCACCCCAGAGCACGAAGATGTCGGCGCCCAGTTCGGCGCCGAGGTCGATGGCGTCGAGGGCCTTGGCGAGCGCGAAGCGACGGACGTCGGGGTCGTTCGCGGTCAGCGCGCCCTCTTTGAAGACCGGTCGCGTGAAGAGATTCACCGTCGTCATCGGCACCTTGAGTCCGGTCGAGTCCAACGCCTCTCGGAATCGCTTCAGTAGTGCTTCGCGCTCCGAGGCCGACGCGTCGGCCGGGACGAGGTCGTTGTCGTGCAGGGTGACGCCGTAGGCGCCGATGTCCGCCAGACGGTGGACGATGTCGACCGGGTCGAGGGCCTCGCGGACCTCGACGCCGAACGGGTCGCGTCCGACGTTGCCGACCGTCCAGAGACCGAACGTGAATCGGTCGTCGGGCTGGGGTTCATAGGTGCCAGTTGTCATGGTGACGTCACTTTCGTAGGTACCGTGTCTGGCCGGTAACCCAAGAGATAACGCCTAAAAGAAGCTCGAGTCCCCAACCAGAGTTCGATAGGCGAACGCTAACAGTCTGGGTTGTGAGGTGCAAGTGAACACGGCGATCCCTGGCGTCCTCCACGGGCTCGCGTCACTGGAGATTGATCAGCGCGGGCCGTTGGATCTTGCCATTGGCGGTGCGCGGAATCGCCGCGACGTATCGGATCTCTTTGGGCTTGGCCCACGGTCCGATCCGTTCGTCGGCGACGCTTCGGATTCGTTCGTCGAACTGCGTACCGTCACTCACGACCAGGACCACGACCCGTTGGCCCCACTCGTCGTCGTCCACCCCGGTCACGGCGACGTCACGAACGCCGTCGAGTGTGGCGAGTAGCGTCTCGAGCTCCTCGGGCCAGAGTTTCTCGCCGCCGGTGTTTATGACGAAGCCCAGTCGACCCTTCACCGAGACGCGGCCATCGTTGACCTCACCCGCGTCGCCCGTCGGGAACCAGTCGTCTCGGCCGTCGGGACCGGTGGCGCACGGTCGCTCGCCGCTGCGATAGGAGCGAAAGAGTGTCGGCGTTCGTACGCAGATCTCACCGTTCACACTGGCGACCTCGACACCGGGCAGTGGCTCGCCGTTGTAGACGACGCCCGAACCCGTCTCGGTCATGCCCCACGTCGCGATCACGTTCGGCGCAACGGCGCTCGGAGGACGCGCCCCGCCCACCAGCACCGCGTGATACCCACTCACGTCGTGACGGGCGAGTTGGGCGCGAACGACCGAGACGTGGGTGGCACCGTGACGGGCCCCGGATTCGAGGTCGCCGCCGTCACCCCACCACAACGTGGCGTCACTGAGGACGGCCCGCAAGATCACCGCGAGACCTCCGATGTGGCACGGCGGCAGGCACGGCAGCCAAACCGGGGGCGCCTCGCCACGAAGCGTCGCCTGCGTCAGTTCGGCGCTGGCGCGCAGTGCCGCCCAGGTCAGTTCGACGGCTTTGGGCTCGCCACTCGATCCTGAGGTCAACATCACCAGGCCGATTTCGTCGTCGACGGGCATCCCTCTCGCGAGGTCAGTGACACCGTTGCGGTCGCGCACCGCACTCGCACCCAGGCGTTCCAGATCCTCGAGGCGCCGACGTGGCGACGCCCTCTGATCCAAGACGCAAAATGCCCTCGAAGTCTCGACGGCGTCGCGAATCGCGTGTTCCAGGTCCGGTCCCAGCTCAAAATCGAGCGCGAGCAGGGAAGTCACAAAACCAGACTAGATGTCTAGGAACTAAGTTGGTCGTACTGGGGGTGGTACCCGTGGCCTCGATACGTCACGAACGAAGGATTGCGGCCGACGCCGACGTTGTATGGCAAGTGGTTCGGCGCCCCGAGAGCATCCCCGAGTGGTTCCCCGGGATCGTCTCGTGCACCGTGGAGGGAAACCTTCGTGTCATCACGACCGCGATCGGTCTGGAGATGCCCGAGGAGATCTTGGCGAATGACGATGCGTCGCGACACTTCGCCTACCGGATAACCGCGCCGCAGTACTCCTTTCACCTCGGGGTCATCGACGTCATCGCGATCGCGCCGGGTGATTCGCTGTGCGTGTACTCCACAACCGCGATTCCGGACACGTTGGCCATACTCATCGCCGGGGGGACGCTCGGCGCGCTCGAGCAGATCAAGCGCATCGCCGAAGCGTCGACGGTCCCCTCATGAGTCGCAAGATCTTGTTCATCACGACCGATCAACAGCGCTACGACACGGTCGGCGCCAACGGTGGCACCCTGTCGCGCACCCCGGTGCTCGACCGATTGGCGCGAGAAGGCATCCGCTACGAACGAGCGCAGCCGACCTCGGTCGTGTGCATGCCCTCACGTTCGTCGATGTTGACCGGACAGTTCCCATCGACCCACGGCGCGTGGATGAATGGCGTCCCCCTCGCGATCGACGCGCCGTCGGTCGCCGAGACCCTGCACGACGCCGGGTACGCGACGGCGTTGATCGGCAAGGCCCACTTCGAGCCCTTCATGGACCCCTTTGGTCTCTACGCCGAGAACTCGCTCGCCAGTCTGGGCATCGCGACCATCGAACAGGACTGGTTCGACGGGCGCCGTGGCGTGCACCGCGGCTTCGACTATCTGGAGTTCGCGACGCACGGCGTGATGGGTGCGCTGCACTACGCCAAGTGGATGCGCGAGGAACACCCCGAGGCGATTCGCGGCTTCTACCAAGTCGTCGACGCCGAGTTCAACGTGAACGCCGCCGGCGGGGGAGACACGAACGCGCCCCAGGTCAAGTACAACGCCGTGCCGCGCGAGTGGTACCACACGGACTGGGTCGCCGATCGGACGATTCGTTGGCTCGAGGAGCAAGAGTCGGACCGCGACTGGTTCTGTTGGATGAGCTTTCCCGATCCGCATCACCCGTGGGATCCGCCGGCGTCCGAGGTCGGTCGCGTGCCGTGGCGCGACGTGGCGCTACCGGAGAACTATCCGACGAGCGCGGGCGAGCGAGAGTCGCTGCTGGACCAGAAGGCCCGCCACTGGGGTCTCTGGTACGACGGGAGTCTGGTCAGCAACTACGAGGCCCCGGCCAAGTGGGTCCCCGCGACGATGACCGCCGATCAGGTGCGTGAAGTGAACGCCCTCAACGCCGTCGAGGTCGAACTGATCGACGAGGCGATTGGGCGCGTCCTGGCGAGCATCGAGCGAAAGGGCTGGGGCGACGACGTCGACGTCATCTTCACGAGTGACCACGGCGAACTACAGGGTGACTTCGGACTGCTCTTCAAGGGTCCCTATCACGTCGACGGACTGATGCGACTGCCGCTGATCTGGCGCCCGGCGAAGGCCACCGCACCCACGCCGAGCGTCGTGCACGCGCCCGTCAGCCTCGTCTCGCTCGCGGCGACGTTCCTTGCGATCGCGGGCCAGCCCGCGCCGCACTGGGTCGAAGGTGCTGCATTGCCGATCGATGACGCCGATGCGTCGAAGCGTTCGTTCGAGTCCACGGTCACCGAGTGGGACTCGTCGATCTTCGGCGTCGACGTGCACGTGCGGACGATTCTCACGCACGACCATCTCTATACCGAGTACCAACCGGGCACGGTGCACGACGGCAGCGAGGGTGAGCTCTACGTCCTCACCGATGACCCACTGCAGCGAGCCAACCGCTTCGATGACCCGGCGATGGTTGGCGTTCGCGCCGCGTTGGCCGAACGACTCGGGGACCATGAACGTCGGCCCGGCGAGCGTGCCGCGCCCGGCGTCTTGATGGCGCCCGTCTGAGAGCGTCTGTTCAATTTCGGACGAACTGAGATCAGGGAGTGACGCGCACCAGCAGGTTCTTCGCGGTGGTGCCTGGCAGGGCTGAGGACTGGTTGACGACCCAAACGTGGGAACCCAGGACGGCAATCTCTGTAGGACGGGTGATGAACTTTGAGGCGATCACGTGCACGGAGCTCGTCGCGTCGTCAATCTGACTGATGTCGGCGTAGCTGTGGTCCTGATTTGGATGGGTATTGCCACTCTCGCTCGCCACGTAGGTGTAACGCGACGTTGAGGTTATCGCGAGTGAGACCGAAAACGATTTAGACGAGATCTTGATGACCTTGCCGGTGGCGATGTCGACCCTCACCACGACGTGATTACTCGCCGGCATCCAGACGAACCCTCCGTTCGAGGTGACGGTGACGGCGTCGTTGAAGTACGGGGAGTTGATTGCGGTGATGGCTCCGGTGGCCAGAGAGATTTTGGTGAGAGAACCTCGGTCAAGCGGTCCGCCTCCATCGCGCGCGACCCAGAGGTAGTGCTTATCGGCGGTGACTGCGGAGGCTTCGTCCAGGAGCGGCGAGGAGATCGTCGTCGCCGCCAAGGTCGTTTTATTGATGCGCAGCAGCGTCCCGTTGGCGCCATTGACAGCCCAGAGATAAGGCCCCGCGACGGCGAGATCGACCTGCTCAGAAAGACTTCTCACGAGGGTCACTTTTCCCGTGGCGATGTCAATGCGTGAGATGTTCCCTCGCGACGTGGCGAAAGAGGCAGCGTTCTCCACCCAAACGTAGGTTCCGTCGGAGACGAGGCCGTACGGGTCGGTGAGCAGCGGGCTGTTGATGGTGAGGTGCGCCCCGGTTCGAGCGTTGACACGAATCACCTGCGAACGCTTACCGCCCCCGAGGCTGTTGCCGATCCAGACGTACTGACCGTGCGCCGTGATGGCATACGGATAGGCGAGCCCGATGTCGTTAAACGCCACAATCGACCGAGGGGAGGCATCGGCCAACGATGGGGCGACGAACGTGGCCAGTGCCACGCTGAGCGTGAGAGTCACAACGGCCAAACGGCGAAGAGCCGTCGCCGTTCCTTCGAATCGATGAGTATCGCCTCGGCGCGCGACGACTGGGCCACGAGTGACCACAACGCAGTGACGAGTGGCCGGGTCCGAGTCTTTGGAGATGACGAGCAAGTTCAAACTATGCCACGCAAACTATTGATTCGGGTGACCACCGCCGTCCAATTGGGATTGGGGCCGTGAGCGCCCGATAGCGTGGACGACATGGCCGAAACCGTTATCCAAGGTTCACCAATCGATCCCGTCGAGGAGTTCCGGAGTTGGCCGGCGCCGCAGTGGCAGCGGTCCGAGGGGTTCGACGACATCATCTACGAGGTCGCCGAAGGGATCGCTCGCATCACGATCAACCGTCCGCAGGTCCGAAACGCCTTTCGTCCTCAGACGCTCTTCGAGCTCTCGCGGGCCTTCGAAATGGCCCGCGACAACGTCACCGTCGGCGCGATCATCTTGACTGGCGCCGGCCCCGACGCGTTCTGTTCCGGGGGCGATCAGAGCATCCGCGGCGACGACGGGTATATAGGCGATGACGACGTCGCTCGACAGGGTGTCGGTCGACTCAACGTCCTCGACCTCCAGATCCAGATCCGGCGACTCCCGAAGCCGGTGATCGCCCAGATCGCCGGGTACGCGATCGGCGGCGGACACATCTTGCACTTGGTGTGCGACCTCTCTATCGCCGCGGACAACGCGCGTTTCGGCCAGACCGGACCGAAGGTCGGCTCATTCGACGGCGGGTACGGGTCGTCACTGCTGGCCCGCACGATCGGCGTGAAACGGGCCAAGGAGATCTGGTTCCTCTGTCGTCAGTACGACGCGCAACAGGCCCTGGAGTGGGGACTCGTCAATACCGTCGTCGCACTCGATCTACTCGAGAGTGAAACCGTGGCGTGGTGCCGACAGATCCTGACTCTGTCGCCGATCGCACTTCGCATGCTCAAGGCCGGGTTCAACGCCGCCGAGGACGGAATGGCCGGGATCCAACAGTTGGCCGGCGATGCGACGATGCTGTTCTATATGTCCGAAGAAGGTCAAGAGGGTCGCAACGCCTTCGTCGAACACCGCAAACCGGACTTCTCGAAGTTTCCTAAGCGTCCATGACCGAGGCTCCCGGGCCGCTCCGGCGTTGGGTGCTCGCGGCACGTCCGCGAACGCTGCCGGCGGCGATGGTGCCGGTCATCGTGGGCGTCGCGCTCATTCGACCGCGGACCATCAATTGGGTCAACTCGGCGCTGTGCCTCGTCGTGGCACTCGCGTTACAGGTCGGCACGAACTACGCGAACGACTACTCCGACGGCATTCGCGGCACCGACGAAGTCCGCGTCGGACCCTTTCGCTTGACGGCCTCGAAGCTCGTGGCGGCCGGGAGCGTTCGCAACGCCGCCTTCGCCGCCTTCGTCGTGGCCGGCGGAGCCGGACTGTTCCTCGCGTCGAAGACGTCGTGGTGGTTGGTCGCGATCGGCGCCACGGCGATCGGCGCCGGGTGGTTCTACACCGGCGGCCCGAAGCCCTACGGGTACTACGGCTTCGGCGAGCTCTTCGTCTTCATCTACTTCGGCATCGTCGCGACCGTCGGCACCGCGTACGTGGAGCACCTGACGATTCCGAGTCGGGCGTGGTGGCTGGGTGTCGCGGCCGGTTTCATGGCCTGCGCGCTACTCGAGGCTAATAATCTGCGCGACGTCCACGGTGACCAGTCCGCCGGCAAGAAGACGCTCGCCGCGCGGATGACTCGTGCTCGCGCACCGTGGCTGTTCGCGATCTGCGTCATCGGCGTCTTCGTGGGGATCGCCGGGTCCGGACACGTCGTGGTCGGCATCGTGGCGATCTTGCTCTACGTGCCCGCGGTACGGCTGGCCTACTCGAAAAAGAACGGACGAGAGCTTCTGCCGATGTTGATCATCTCGGCGCGCACGCAGTTACAGATCGGCGTGCTGCTGGCCGCGGTATTGGTCTTCAGGATCGGCGTATGAAACCCTGAACGTGCGACGCCGTCGATTCGGGTCGCTCGAGGTGCGCTGCGTGATGCGCGTCCGGTACGAAGACGGACTTTCCGTCGGCCACGGCGTCGGCGATCGACTGTGCTTCGAGAGAGAACTTCAGGTCGAGTTCGCCCGCCACCGTGACGACCGGATTCGAGAGGGTGGCCAGCTCGGGTCCCAGCCAACGTTGCGTTCCCGTCCCCGCGCAGCGCAGCGAGTTCGCTAGTCCCAGGGCGTCCGTGCTTCGCGCCGCCCGTTCGCGTGCGTCGTGCGGTAGCGACGCGAACATCTCGCGCGAGAGCCACTCGTCGAGGAACGCGTCGGCGCCAATCTCCTCAACGCGTTGGGCGAGCGCGTCGTCGCTTCGCCGCCGATCTTCGCGTTCGGTGAGGTCCTCGATGCCGCGCGAGGCACCAAGCAGGACCAGTACGTTCAATCGATCGGGAAAGCGAAGGGCGAAGTGCAGTGCCACGCGTGCTCCGAACGAATAGCCGCCCAGATCAAACGGTTCCTCTGGGAGGACTTCGGCGAGCATCTCGGCGGTCTCGTCCAGTGACGCCGAAATACTTGCGTTCTCGCCGTGACCCGGCAGGTCGAGAGTAAGCAGTTCGTTCGTTCCTGCCAGAATGGAACGAAACTGATGTGCCGAGTCCTTGGTCTGCGTGAAGCCGTGCAGCCACACGAGGAGTGGGCCCGAGCCGTGACGTTGGACACCGAGGAGTGACATTGCCAAAGAGCGTACCGAGCCCGAGTGAGGTGCAGGCCACGTACGCGGCGACGCTCTTCGATGAATGGGTTCGACTGGGTGTGCGCGACGTGGTGGTCTGTCCCGGCTCGCGCTCGACGCCGCTCGCACTGGCGTGCGCGAGTCGCACCGAACTCCAGGTGCACGTTCGCATCGATGAACGAAGCGCGGGGTTCTTCGCTCTCGGTCGCGCGCTCGTCACACGCGAACCGGTGGCGATCGTCGTGACGAGCGGTACCGCGGCGGCCGAACTCCACGCCTGCGTGGCCGAAGCGTCACAGGCCTTCGTCCCACTCCTCATTCTCACGGCCGATCGGCCGCCCGAACTACACGGCGTCGGTGCGCCCCAGACAATCGACCAACACAAGCTCTTCGGCGACATGGTCCGACTCTTCGAGGATCCCGGCGTCGCCCGAATCGAGGACGCGACCACCTGGCGCGCACTCGCCCAACGTCTCTGGAACGCAGCGACACAACGAGACCAGCTCTCTCCAAATCCCGGTCCCGTCCATCTGAACGCGGCGTTCATTGAACCGCTCGTGGCCGACACCCTGGAACTCCCGCCACTGGTCGCGATGACGTCGATCGCGCCTTCTCGAAGCGTGAACATCGCCGGTCTCCAAGACCAACGCGTGTTGTGCGTCGCCGGTCACGGCGTGTCGGCGCGAATGGTCGATGACTGCAGTGCGCTGAACTGGGTGGTCGTCGGCGACGCCACGGCGCTCGGCACGATGTCGTACTTCGATCCACTCCTGCGTGACGCACGCTTCGCCGAGGAAGTGAAGCCGGACGTCGTCGTTCGTCTCGGGGGAATGCCCGCGTCCCGCGTGCTCCAAGAGCGCTTGCGCGAATGGCGCGTTCGAACGATCGGCTTCGACGGGGCCGGGTTCGTCTCGGACCCCGATCGCCTCGTGAGCGACCACTTGGTGGGCCTCCCGGATCCCGAGCACGAGCCCAAAGCCGACGGTGAGTACT
>Ga0302270_10002562_pt1 | contig 17560 bp, 12 predicted proteins | sample III_Bog_E2_3_FD_198773 | JGI IMG/M metagenome (GOLD analysis project Ga0302270, IMG submission 198773) | Peat permafrost microbial communities from Stordalen Mire near Abisko, Sweden - III_Bog_E2_3 | ecosystem: Environmental > Terrestrial > Soil > Wetlands > Peat | place: Sweden: Abisko... | reverse complement strand
CTTCACTGAGTGTCACTCGATAACGGGGCGTCATGACCCTATCATTTACCGAAAAACACCGGGCGTCAATATGCGAAATATTACGTGTTACGTGGTACTAGCCGCAAGAACAAGAACGCGGCGAGGGTGGGGCACCCAGAACTCTCTACCACGGGGAGAACTGCGCTAAGGTTTGCCGGGCTTGGACGCGGGTAGCGGCGGAGGGGGAGGAATCGACTTCAGCAGTTCCATCCGTTCTTTGGTCATCTCATCCGCGAGGGCCTTGCTGCGCTCCGTAATGCGCCCTAGCAGCACCGGCATGAGTTCGCGCATCATGGCTGGCTGTTCATCGATGAGCCGTTGTGCGGCCGGGGTGCTGTAGAAGGCTGTAAAGGCGTCTACATCACTGCGGCTCAGGTGGCGCTGATAGATGGGGATCATGTCGTTGAGCATCTCCTCTATGGGATAGATCGTCATGGCCTTGGCCAAGGCTTTCTGCTCGAATTCATCCAACTTTGCTTGCTGGGGCGGGGTGAGCGCTGCTCCGCCTGGGAGCCCCGCCGATCCCTGGTGCACCTGGTTGTGAATTTGTTGGCTTGCCATCTCCGGAATGGCCTTGAGTATGGTGTCCATCTGCTGGCGTACGCGCATCACTTCAAAGAGCTTGAGCAGTTGTTCGCGGGTGGGCTGCTGGTCGGGCGGAATGGTGGCCGCTGGTGCGACTGGCTGAGCAGGTACCAATTGCTGGGCGATGACCGGCAAGGCAGGCGCAATGCCTACCGCAAGAAGGAGTGCGAAGTTGCGCAGGTTAAGCGTGATGGCCTCATTTCTCGTCAATTGGGCTGGGATTGTAAGGCGGCGAAGTCAATGAAGCCGCGCTCGGGGTTGGTGCCGATGAGCCTGACCGCGATTCGGTCGCCCACATCCAACCCCTTGCCGCCCTCCACCACTTTTCCATCGACATGTGGATCGAGCGTACGGACGAAGACGCCGTAATTGTTGACGCCTGTCACGATGGCGGGGTAGGTCTGGCCGATGTGCGGGTGCAGAACCACGGCGGCGATGCGCTTCTGCATCTCGCGCTCCACCTTGCGGGCTCCATCCTCCATCAGGGTGCAGCGCGCCGCCATGTCAGTAAGTTCGCTCTCGGTGTAGGGCTGATTCTGGTGGGTCAGCAAGGCCTTCAACAGGCGCTGCGTAATAATGTCAGGAAAGCGGCGATTCGGTGCGGTGGAGTGCGTGTAGTCCTGCACGGCCAGCCCAAAATGCCCTGGCGAGACTTCGTTTGGCTTCACCAGCACGTACTCGCCCGGCCCCATCAGCTTGACCACCGCCAGCGACAGATCGGGAAAGTGGTCAGGGTCCTTCTGGCGCTGCAGCAGCAGGAAATCGTTCAGAGCCTTGGAATCGGGTTCAGTGGGCAGCGTGGTTCCCATCCCCTCGGCCAGTTGCACAATCCGCTCCCAACGCTTGGGGGTGCGCACAATGCGGCGGATGCTGGCGACTCCGGCCTGTTCAAACGCCCGCGCGATGACGCCGTTGGCCGCCACCATGAACTCTTCAATCAGCGAGGTGGCTCGGTTCTTGTCCAGCCGCGCTATCTCGACTACCTCGCCAGCCAGCATTACCGGTCGGGTCTCGATAGTCTCGAGGTCGAGCGCTCCGTGCTGGTAACGCCCGCCCAACATGCGCCTGGCTGCCGTGTCCTGCAGTTGGATCTGCGCGGCGAGCAGGGGATTGGCCTTGACCTTGGCTGGGGACTCCGCCTTGCCTTCGAGCCATGAGCCAATGCTGGGATAGGCGAGCTGCGCCTGGTTGCGCACCTGGGCTCGATACGCCTTGCCGTCGCTCACCCCGCCTGTGCCGTCCACGCAGTACTCGACGACCACTGCGGCGCGATCCTGGCCCTCATTCAGCGAGGTAATGCCCTCTGAAAGCTCGGTGGGCAGCATGGGAAATACCTTGACGCCGGTATAAACAGAGGTGGTCTCATGGCGCGCATGTTTGTCGATCGGGCTATTCTCAACCACGCGGGCATCCACATCGGCCACCCCGACCAGCACGCGGATGCGCCCATCGGCCAGTTGCTCAGCCCATTCGATCTGGTCCAGATCCTTCGACGTGTCGTTGTCGATGGATGACCAGAGCAGCGTTCGCAGGTCTTTTGCTCCGTCGGGAAGCGGCTTGTCGAGACTTACCTGAATGGTTTCCAGTTCGGCCACGATGCCTGCCGGAAAGTCTGGCTGAAAGCCGTGCTCGATCATGGCAGCGTGGGCCGCCGCCACCAGGTTGAAGTGATAGGGATGGATCGCAAGCATAGGTGAAATGACTCCTCTATTCCGACAGGTCAGCCTATCACTTTTAGCCCGGCCACGGAGTGACGACGGTAATAATAAAGGCGGCCGCATTTGGGCCGCATTTCGTTGTTGTGTTGGGCAGTAATGGCGCACGATGATCGAATGAATGTGGTCACTGACTCCGAGCAAGATGGACGCCTCATCGCGACGAAACTTGTAGGCGTGCTAGATATGAAAGGCGAAGACGAAGAAGACACGCGATTTTTGCGTGAAATGGCAGAGAATGCCACTCGTTATATTTCATCGTTTTCGTGGTGCGAGTCGATTCTCGACTCCTATTTTGGCGGTGGTGTCGGCGGCATTTTCGTCATCTTCCTCTTTCATATCCATTCTGGCCGGCCTGATGTAGATCCGTGGATATGGATTATGACTGGCGACATTCCGTCGGCATATCTTCCCGTCTCCGATTGCACCTCACCCGAAGAGGCTTTTGAAACTTACATTCTTGGAATGAAGCGGTGGGTCGAGTTTGCACGCGGGAATACGGATGGCATCGACGAAGAAGATATTCCTCCTGTCAATGTGCCGGCCACGCCCGAATGGGCAGAAAAACTCGACAAAAGGCTCGGTACTCTTGAAACGACCATACGTCCGTTCTTTCAAGATGACGAAGCGGGCTCCGACGAAGCACCTTGAACAAATACGGAGAAGATTCTGGCTAGTGGTGTCCGCCACAGAGATGGTCATTTAACCAATTTGAAGGGTACGGGCTTTAGCCCGTACGTAAAAACTATAAAATTAACCGGGCTTTAGCCCCCGAGGGAACACTTGCTTGGTCAACCAACTCATAAACGCCCGAAGATAGGGGATGTTATTTCCGGCGGACACCACTAGTGTTCGTGAGACCCCACCCTAGCGGCAAAAACAAAGACGCCGCGAGGGTGGGGCACCCGGAGCTTGGTGGTTACGAAGCGGTTTCCAGTGGTAAGGCGCGGCGCAGGTCGCGTTCGCGCAGCCAGGTAAAGATGACTGGCGTCACGATTAGCACGTGGAGCAATGAGCTGACCATTCCGCCCAGCACTGGAGCGGCAAGCGGGCGCATGAATTCAGCACCAGTGCGCGTTGACCAGAGCATCGGCAACAAGCCCGCGACAACGGTGGCCACGGTCATCACCTTGGGACGCAGACGAAGCAGAGCTCCTTCGATGACGGCGGCGTGCAGCCCGGCGATTGTCAGCGTTCCATCGGCGGTTTTGCGGCGCGCTACGGCATCTTCGAGATAGATGACCATCACCACGGCGGTCTGCACGGCTGTGCCGAACAATGCGATGAAGCCCACCCACACGGCAACCGAGAAGTTCAGGTGCATTGCCTTGACCAGGAAGATGCCGCCGCTCAACGCGAAGGGCACGGCGAGCAGAACGTGGGCAGCCTCCTTGGCCGAGTGATAGGTGCGATAGAGCAGCACGAAGATCACCAGCAACACGATTGGGATGACCAGTTCGAGACGCTTGCGGGCGCTGATCTGGTTTTCGTACTGGCCGCTCCACTCGATGAAGTAGCCCGGCGGCAGCTTGATGCGCGCGTTCACGGTGCGCTGCGCCTGCTCGACGAAGCCGCCTACATCGCGCCCACGCACATTGAGCAGAACACTGCCGCGCAGCAGGCCATTCTCGCTTGAGATCATCGAGGGACCCATGGCGAGTTTTGTAGTGACCACCTTGTCGAGCGGAACCTGCGCGCCGTTGCTGCCGGTGACGAGAACCTGGTTGAGCTGATCAGGGTTGGCGCGGAAGTCGCGTGCGTAGCGGACGCGCACCGGGAAGCGCTGACGGCCTTCGATGGTGGTGGTCAGGTTCTTGCCGCCGATGGCCGTCTCGATGGTGTCTTCGACGTCGGCCACGTTGAGCCCGTAGCGGCTGGCGGCAGGTCGGTCGACAGTCATTTCAAGGTACGGCGCGCCGGTGATGCGCTCGGCGTAGAGATCGGTTGAGCCGGGAATCTGCGCGACCACCTCCTTGATCTGCTCGGAGAGTCCTTCAATCACGGATAAGTCAGGCCCGAAGACTTTGATGCCGACCTGGGTGCGGATGCCGGTCGAGAGCATGTCGATGCGATTGCGGATGGGCTGCGTCCAGATGTTGGTAACGCCTGGGATCTGGAGCTTTTCATCAAGGCGCGCGAGGATGGCTTCCTTGGTGAGCCCCTTGGGCCAATCGCTCTTGGGTTTGAAGGTGACAGTGGTCTCGCTCATGTTGACGGGAGCGGGATCGGTGGAGGTTTCTGCGCGGCCCACTTTGCCAACGACCATGGCCACCTGCGGTTCGGCAGCGATGATGCGATCCTGCTGGCGCAGGATTTTTGTCGCTTCGGTGAGTGAGATGCGCGGGTCTGCGATGGGCATGAAGAGCGCCGTCTCCTCGTCAAGCGGCGGCATGAACTCCGAGCCGATGGTGGTGGCCGTGTAGACCGCGGTGGCGAAGAGCAAGCCTGCCGCCGAGAGCGTGAGGGCGCGATGACGCAGCGCCCAGCCGAGCGCGGGTTTATAGACGGCTCCGAGCACGCGCATGATCGGGTTATCGGATTCGCGATGCAGCTTGCCGCGAATCAGAAATGTGCAGAGAACCGGCACCAGCGTGACGGCAAGAATGGTTGAAGCGGCCATGGCGAAGGTCTTGGTGAAGGCCAGCGGATGAAACATCTTGCCTTCCATGCCGGTGAGCGCGAAGACCGGCACAAAGGCAAGGATGATGATGACCATGGCGAAGGAGATGGGCCGGCCGACGAGACGCGCGGCGTTGAGCGTGATCTCACCGATGTGTTCGCGATAGTTGCCGTGGTCTTCTTCGTACTGCTCGGCCTGGCGGATGACGTTTTCGGTCATCACGATGCCGGCGTCAACCAGCACGCCGATGGCAATGGCGATGCCGCCCAGCGACATGATGTTCGATGAGATGCCAGCACCGTGCATGAAGAGAAAGGCGCAGAGCACAGCCAGCGGCAGAGGGATGGTGACCACCAGAATGCTGCGGAAGTGCCAGAGGAAAAGCACGTGCGCAAGCGTGACCAGGATGAGCTCTTCAATGAGCGCGTGGCGCAACGTATCGACCGCGTGATCGATGAGCACGCCGCGATCGTAGAAAGGCACGATCTTTACACCCTGCGGAAGGCCCGGTTGAATTTCGGTGATCTTTTTCTTGACCGCTTCGATAACTTCGCGCGCGTTGGCTCCGTAGCGGATGATGACTACGCCGCCGACCGCCTCCTTACCGTCCTTGTCGAGCACGCCGCGCCGGAACTCGGGACCGAGCTGCACACTGCCCACGTTGCCGATGGTGACGGGTGTGCCGTTTGAAGCGCCGAGCGAGATATTCTCGATGTCCTTGAGTGAGCCGATGAGGCCGATGCCGCGGACGATGTTTTCCGTGTCGCCGGTTTCGATGACCTTGGCGCCGACGTTGTTGTTGCTGGCCTGGACGGCTTCGACAATTGTCTTGAGCGGAATGTTGTAAGCGCGCAGTTTGATGGGGTCGAGATCGATCTGATATTGGCGAACGAAGCCGCCGACGCTGGCCACTTCTGCAACGCCGGGAACGGAGTTGAGCTGGTATTTGACGAACCAGTCTTGAATAGAATGAAGGGTCCCGCTATCGTAGGGCCCCTCGACCGTGTACCAGAAGACCTGACCCACGCCAGTTGCATCCGGGCCCATGACAGGCGTGACGCCGGCCGGCAGAAAGCTGGGTGCGAGGCTGAGGCGCTCAAGAACGCGGGTGCGCGCGAAGTAGATGTCAACCGAATCCTCGAAGATGACGTTGACCATGGAGAAGCCAAAGGCCGAGGCGGAGCGCACCGTGCGTACGTGGGGCAACCCTTGCAGGTTTGTGGTGAGCGGATAGGTGATCTGGTCTTCAACCTCCTGCGGGCTGCGGCCTTCCCACTCGGTGAAGACGATGACCTGGTTTTCGCTCAGGTCGGGGATGGCATCGATGGGGGTGTGGATCAAAGCCCAGTAACCCCAGAGGGCGATCACCGCGTAGAAGCCGATGATGAGCCAGCGATTCTTCAAAGAGAATTCAATGAGTCTGTTGATCATTTCTGGCCTCGGATTACTGCGCGCTCAGGTGGCTGCGGTTGGTAGCGACGACCGCGCCGTTCTGACGCGCCTCGACGAAGACGTTCCAGGTTCCGGCCATGCCGGGCTGCGCTTTGCCGGTGTATTGCTGGCTCGACGCTGACCACTGCAACTGTGCGCTAGACTTCATCTCCGGCATGTTCATGGAAGGCATGCCAGGCATCCGGAGAGTAAGCGTGACCTGCGCGCCGGCGATGGGCTTGCCGTCAGCCCCGGTGAGCGTGGCACTGAACTGGTTGTCTTCACCAGCCTTGAGCGGACTGCTGGCCGCGTGCAGAGCGAGCTTGGTTGTGGGCGCAGATTGCGCAGATGCAGGCGCGCTTCCTGCGGCTGGCTGCTGACCGCTGGCCGACTCTCCGGAAAACTGTTTTGATCCGCCGTAGAGGCCATTCATGCCGCCGCTCATGCCGCCGCTCAGGTGAGCCTGCGAGTCGATGAGGAAGTTACCGCTGAGCACCACCTGATCGCCCATGGCGAGTCCGCTGGTGATCGGATAGAGATCTTCTGAAGGCGCACCCACCTGCACTTCGCGCGCTTCGAAGACGCCGTTGGGCCGGGCCAGATAGACGAGCTTGCGCGTCCCGGTGTCGATAACCGCCGAGCGCGGCACCACGATGGTGGGCTGCGCCGAGCGGCTAACAAACGTGGCATTGACGAACATTCCGGGCACCAGCCTCATGCCAGGGTTGCCGACATGCACATGCACGGGAACGGTGCGCGTCTGCTGGTTAGCCGAGGGCTCAATGAAGTCAACGTGGCCGTGGAGGGTGCGGTCGGGCAGGGCCTCCGAGGTGATGTCGACCTCCTGGCCCTGACGAATCTGCGGAAGCTGCTCCTCGTAGACGTCAGCCTTGATCCAGACTTGACTCAAGTCCGCGACGGTGAACAGTGTGTCGCCGGCGTTGACGTACTGGCCCTGCGTCACCTTGCGGTCAATGACCGTGCCGGCGGCGCTTGAGTAGATGGTGATGTGGGGAATGCCTGCGGCGGGTGGTGCGTCCATCTCCTTTCCCGTGATGCCCCAGAGTTCGAGCTTGCGGCGGCTGGCGGTCACCAGCGCTTCGGCCTGGGTGCGGGCGTAGGCGTCGTCGGACTGGCGAAGGCCGCCGCGATTCTCCTGAGCAAGCCGGTACTCCTCGATGGCGGTGGCGACTTCGGGGCTGTAGAGATCCGCGACGGGCTGGCCACTGTGGACGCGCTCGCCGGTGTACTGCACATAGAGCTTGTCCACGCGGCCACCAATGCGCGCGCTCACGGCTGCCAACTGCGCCTCGGGCTGCTCCACGCGGCCGAAGGCGGCAATGTCGGTCTTGAGCGATGTGGTGCGGACGGCTGCGACCTGCACGCCGGCGGCGGTGATCTCGTCCGGTGTGAGTTCAACCGTAGAGCCGGGCTGTGTGCCGGTGTCGTGCGCGGGCGCAGCAGCGGCCATGGGCATGGGTTGCTCGGCTGCGGCTGCGGCTTTGGGTGCAAACCAATGCTTCTGCTGGCCCACGTAGAGGCCGAGAGCCAGGTAGGCCACGAGAACTCCGGAGGCTGCGCCGAGTGCGATGAGTTTTGTCTCTTTAGCCGTCATTTGCGGGTCTCCTGTGTTGCCGTCTCCGGTGCGCTGGGCTTGGTGGTTGCGACGGGCGGCGTGGGGATGGGTGTACCGACGGCAAGCTCGAGCGAAGCGATGCCGGCGTCCATGGCGGCCGAGGCCGTGTAGTAGGCCGTCTGCACGTCGAGCAGCAGGTTCTGGCTGTCGATGAGCATGGGGAACTCGGCGCGATTGTTCTGGTAAGCGGCGGTGGAGGCCTTGAAGGAGGCTTCAGCCTGTGGCAGCAGCGTGTCGCGGTAGAGTTTTACGCGCTTTTGCGCTGAGAGGGTGGCGATCTGCGCTTGGCGAATCTCAAGGAAGACCTGCGTGGTGCGAGCCTCAAGCTCGGATTGAGTGACGGCTGTGGCCGCATCGGCCTGCCTCACTTCGCCATCGTGGCGGGCGCGATTGAGCGTAGGCAGGTTCATGCCGAGCTCGGCCATGTAGGCGTTGCGGTTGGCGGTACCGGACGGCATCAGCATGTAGCCGAGGCCGACGGTGAAATCGGGCTTGAGGGCGAGGCGCGTGTTCTTGCTCTCATCCTGGCCTTTGACAATCTCGCGATGAAGGCTGGCCAGCTCCGGGCGGTGCTCGATGGCCATCCGTTCCAGATCGTCGGTCGAGGGCAGGGCGTCGATGACGCGGTAAGCGCCGGCCAGCTCCAACGGCTCGTCGGGACGGCGGCCCATGAGCGCATTGAGCTGGGCAACGGCTGTGTCGCGCTGCTCGTCGAGCTCGATGAGGTGCTCGCTGAGGCGGGTGAGGGCCATCTGCGCGCGCAGCACGTCGGCCTGGGGAACCTTGCCGGTGGTGTACTGGGCCAGCGCGATCTGCTGGGCCTCTTTGAGCAGCGAGGACTGCCGGTCGTGGACGCGCATCTCGTCGGCGTTACGCAGCAGGTCGGCAGCGGTCTTGCGGACCTCGGCGGCCACCTGCTGCCGCGTGGATTCAAGCTCGGCCTGGGCCACTTCCACCTCGTCTGCCGAAACCTGCGCGCGCATATTGCGCTTGTCCTTGCCGATGAAGGTCTGCTGCACCATGAACATGGTCTGCGCCTGGTTCAGGTCCCAGGGTTTGCGCAGCGGCGTGCCCCAGTCGCGCACCTGGAACATGGGGTCATCAAGGCTGCGGGCGGTGGCGGTTTTGGACTGGGCCAGGGCGATGCGGCGCTCGGCCGAACGAATCTCGGGGTTCGAGCGAAGGGCTTCGGCGACAACGTCATCGACGCGCAGGGCGTCGGGAAAGAGCGGTGCGACGGACGACGCGGCAACGGTAGCATCGGTCGGCAGGGCGGTCTGCGCGGCGCTGACAATAGAGAGCGCCAACAAGGCAGGAGCGAGCAAGAATTTTGAATGCACGGTTTCGACTCCACAGGTAAGGGCGCACGGGCCGCAAACGCCTAATGATCCAGCCCTCGGATAGAAGACTCGTGCCCCATCCATTGCGCAGGCTTTATCGCGAAATGGGTGGGAAGCCTGCACATTATTTAAGGGCCGGATCAATAAAACAACAGGCGAACGGGCAGGGCGCGCCGCGGTTTGGCAAGAGGGAGCACGGCGTGGATGCACAAAAAACGTGCAAAGGCGCGCAGGCTCACGGTCTCGCGAAGACCGGGCGGAGCGAAGAACTAGATTCTGAGGCTGAAAGCGCCGGGCGGCGGTGAGTGCGGGGGCTCGGCGACGGAGGCGCGCTGGATGACGGCAACCACAGGCGCAAACGCCGGAAACGAAGCGTGCCCCAAAACCGCAGGTGCGGCATCGGGCAGGACCGGGGTTACCGGAACAGCCGGCGGCGTGGGCCGGACGACGCAGCAGTTCATCGAGAACGCCGGGCCGTGGGAGGCATGGCGGCAGCAGCTGTGCGCGGCTTTGTGCTGGGTCTGGAGGCAGACAACCGTCGGTGCAATAAGGGTAGCCATCAGGAAGATGGGTACCAGCGCGCGACGGAAAAAACCTCTCAGCATGGATAGAGAGTAGCAGAGTCCAGAATAGGCGCTGTGATTTATATCACTCGAATGAGCGTGAGAGGGAAAGAAAGGTATGGTGCGCCCGGAGAGATTCGAACTCCCGACCTAACGCTCCGGAGGCGTTCGCTCTATCCAGCTGAGCTACGGGCGCGCTCTCTCAGCATACCGCAGTTTGGGGAGAAACGGCGGGTCGGGATGCAGATGGGGGCTTTCGAGAGCCAGCCGGGGCGCTTAGCTATTGATTCGGCCCTCAAATAGAAGCACCGTGCCCCATCCATTTCGCAGGCATTATCGCGGAATGGGTGGGAAGCCTAGACACTATTCAAGGGCCGGATCGAGAGCCGTGGGAGTTGGTCCCTGGCTGGCGGCTTCGCGCTGCTGGCGGATGGACTCCATCACGGACTGGATCAGCTCCTTGGCGCCTTCCATGCCGCCCAGCACAGCCTGCAAGTCGAGCGCGGGCTTGGCAGGGTTGCGGGCCGAGGCGCAGTACACACCATGCTGGCCGACCAGAATCAGGGCGTCCGTAAGCAGATCAAGGGCTACTGCCAGCCGACCGCGTTCCTGGCCCATCATGAACTCGAAGTGGTCGAGATCGACGCGCTTTTCGTCAAAAATATTCATGCTTCAAGGCTACAGGAAGCCCGAGGTGCTGCGGAATGGAAGCAAAAAAGACGGGTTTTCCACTCTTTTTGCACAGTGTGCACAGCAGGAGTGGAAAACCCGCGGAATCGCTCTACACGTGGAGCGAAGTCATATAGGCGGCGTCGAGGCGAAGCTCCTCAAAGGGTTCCATCTCAAAGGCTTCCTGCTCAACGAAGTAGTACTTGAGGCCTGAAGCGGCGCGGAGAATCGGTTTCACATCAATGCTGCCTTTGCCGAGCACGGTCATCAGCTGCTTGCCGTCGGGCTGGGTCACCATGTCCTTGATGTGCATGAGGGGATAGCGGGCGGGCGATTTCGTCAGATAGGCGACCGGATCGTGGCCAGAGGCGTGGACCCAGCCTGCGTCCATCTCAAAGACCACCAGCTTCGGGTCGGTGAGGCGGAGCAGCTCGTCGTAGACGGTGACGCCGTCCAGCAGGGCGAACTCCGGCGTGTGGTTGTGGATGCCGAAGGTCATGCCGGCAGCTTTGACCTTCTCGCCGATGCGGTTGAACTCGCTGGCGATGTAGCGCCAGTCGTCGAGCGTGGGTGCGCCCTTGGCGGCGGGGTCGCGATGCACCCCACCCGAGGACGAGCAGACGATGTACTCAAGGCCGAGCGCGTGGCCGTAGTCAATCCACTGGTCAAGCTGGGTCTGGAGCAGGCTGAGTGTGTGGTGGGTGCTGACGCAGCGCAGCCCCGCCGTGTCCATGGCCTTGCGGAAGTCGGCGGCGGAGCGGCCGTAGTAGCCCGCGGCTTCAACAACGGTGTAACCGGCCGCGCGCACCTTGGCAAGGGTTCCGTCAAAATCCTTGCCAAGTTCGTTGCGGACCGAGTAGATCTGCAAGCCGATGGGCAGGCTTGCCGGCTGGGCTTCAAGGCGACCAGCAAGTGTTGACGCGGCAACGGCTGCTGCTGAGGCCTTCATGAAATCTCTACGTGAGGTGTTGCTCATCGGCTTGGCTCCTTGAAGCTCCGGTTGTGAGAGGTCTAGTTTTTGATGGTCTTGGTTGCTTCGTCCCAGGTGACGGCGGCGCGGCTGAAGTACGACTGGTTAGCCATGTGGCAGGCGACGGCGGTGTGGTGGCCAAAGTCTTCGTTTTCTGCTGTGGGTTGGCGGGTTTCGACGGATTGGAAGAAGTTGGCGATGTGGGCGGCAGTGTCGTCGTAGCCCGGGGTAACGGTGTAGGTCTCGGCGGCGTCGATGGCTGGGGCAGAGGCCGGATGCGCGCCATGCCACTGGTCGAGATACTGCTTCTTGGCCGCCGCCGTCCAGCCGTTGAGCGAGTAGCCTTCCGGCTGCGGGCGCGTGTCTTGCGGTGTCACGGTGAGCGTGCCGCCGCTGATGATCATGGTGGCTTCCTTGCCGAAGAAGGCCGTCACGTCGCCGGAAGCATTGTTCTGGTTGCAGTGCAGGCTCACGGTTGCGCCCGGATAGTCGTAGAGCGTGGCCATCAGGTCAGGGTAGTCGCGGCCGTCGGAAAAGTTGGTCAGGCTGCCTGTCGAATAAGCGCGGCTGGGGATGGCGTTGATGCCGGTGACGGCCTGCATGCCACTCAGAAGATGTACGAACAGATCGCCGGTAACGCCCTCGCCGTAGTCGCGGAAGCAGCGCCAGCGGAAGAAGCGCACCGCGTCAAAGGACCGAGCCGGAGCATCGCGCAGAAAGCTCTGCCAGTCGATGGTCTCCGGGCTGGCATCGGGCGGAATTGGGTAGACCCACGCGCCGGAGGGCGAGTTGCGATCAGTGTGGGCCTCAATGCTAGCCACCTTACCCAGACGGCCGGAGGCGTAGATTTCCGCGGCTTTTTTATAGAGCATGTTGCTGACACGCTGGCTGCCGGTCTGGAAGATGCGTTTGCCGGCCTTGACAGCATCGACCATGGCCTGGCCGTCGGCGACGGTGTGCGACATGGGCTTTTCGCAGTAGACGTCTTTGCCGGCGGCAATACAATCCAGCACCACGCGGCGATGGAGATGGTCGCTGACGGCAACGATGACCGCATCGATGTCTTTGCGGTCAAGCAGGCGGCGATAGTCGCGGCTGGTGGGCACTTCAGCTCCCCACGCCTCAAGGCCGGCCTTCTGGTGCATGGTGTAGAGGTCGGCGGTTTCGACCAGCACTGCGTTGGGCAGCTTGCGCGCTGAGCGCAACAGATCGCAACCGCGAATGCCGGTTCCAATGGACGCAAAGCGGATGGGACGGCCCGTGGCAGCGGTTTCAGCGGCGAAAATGGACGGCTCAAGCAGCGCGGAAGTTGTGAGGACTCCGGCAGCCGAAGCTGCTACGCCCAGGCGAAAAAAATTCCGCCTTGTCATACAATAGGACTTCTTCACAGTTCACCCCAGGTGCCGACCATTGTCTCTCCGCGCGTGGGCGGTTGTCTACCGGAGACATGCGCTGGCAAAAGGCAAGTAAAATGGCCTGCATGAAACAACTGTGGTTCTTTTTCTTTCTAATTGCCGTGGCGTGTGCTCCAGGTTGTGTGCAGAGTTCGGCCGGGCAGCGCCACAGCCTGGGGCCGAATGTGCTGGTCTTCGATCCTTCAATGCCAGCGGCCGAAATTCAAAGCTCCATTGACCGCGTTTACACAATCGAGCAGAATGGTGAGTTTGGCGAGGCTCGGTACGCTTTGCTCTTTGCTCCGGGGCACTACAAAGTAGACGTGCCCATCGGCTTTTACACTCAGGTTGTGGGGCTGGGCGCGGCGCCGGATGCGGTCACCATCGAGGGCAACGTGCACGCCGACGCCAGCCGCCCACACAATAACGCCACTTGCACATTTTGGCGCGCGGCCGAGGGTTTTGCGGTAAAGCCGACCGGCGGGTCGATGCAGTGGGCCGTGTCGCAGGCTGCGCCCTTCCGGCGCATGCACGTGGAGGGCGACCTCGCCTTGCACCAGCTGCGCGGCTGGGCCAGCGGTGGCTGGATGGCCGACACGCGCGTAGACGGCAACGTGGACGCGGGCACGCAGCAGCAGTGGATTTCGCGCTCCAGCGAGTGGGGCTCGTGGACCGGCTCGAACTGGAACATGGTGTTTGTGGGTGTAAACCGACCGCCCGCGGGCGAGTGGCCCAAGCCGCCATTCACCAAGGTGGCCGTTGCGCCGGTGGTGCGGGAAAAACCGTTTCTCTTTGTGGATGTGCGCGGCAGGTATCTGGTGCGCGTGCCCGCGGTTCAAACCAATGCCAGCGGCGTGTCGTGGGGCAGCGGCGCAACGCCGGGCCGTTCGATTCCGCTCAGCCGCTTCTTTGTCGCGAAGCCGGGCGACACGGCCGCGCAGATCAACGCACAACTGGCGGCGGGCAAACATCTCTTACTGACGCCGGGCATCTACGCGCTCGATGAGCCCATTCGCGTCGCGCGCGCCGGAACCATCGTGCTGGGGCTGGGCTTTGCCACGCTGAAGCCGGTAAAGGGTACGGCTGCTCTCGAAACAGCCGACGCAAGCGGCATTGTGGTGGCAGGGCTACTGATTGACGCGGGGCCGGTGGAGTCGCCGGTGCTGATGCGCGTGGGCAAGCCGGGCAGCCGCGCGAACCACGCCCAAGACCCCATCACGGTTTCCGACGTCTTTTTCCGCGTGGGTGGCGCAGGGGTGGGCCGCGCAAAGGTAAATCTGGAGATCGACGCCAATGACGCGCTGGTGGACCACACCTGGATCTGGCGGGCCGACCACGGAGCCGGCGTGGGTTGGACGGCGAACACCAGCGCCAACGGCTTGGTGGTGAACGGCGACCGCGTCACGATCTACGGCCTGTTTGTGGAGCATCATCAGCAGTTTCAGGTGCTTTGGAACGGCAATGCGGGCCGCACGTACTTCTATCAGTCGGAGATTCCCTACGATCCGCCCAACCAGGCCAGTTACACGAGCACTGCCGGGACCAACGGCTGGGCTGCGTACAAAGTGGCTGACAGCGTAACCACGCACGAGGCCTGGGGTTTGGGCGCTTACTCGGTCTTCCGGCATCCTGATGTGAAGCTGACGCGAGCCTTTGAGGTTCCCGTGCGGCCGGGTGTGCGCTTCCACCACATGATTACCGTGGCGCTCGACAATCTGGGTGAGATTTCAAACGTGATCGACGACCAGGGCGGACCGACCTCGACCAAGCCGCGTGTAACGCCCAAAGTGGCCGAGTTTCCACCCCAGTGACGGTGGCACAAGCCGGGGAGGGCGGCGGCGTGGGAGAATAGAAAACAATCCGCCATGACCGAAGAGATCACTCCCAACACATCCACCGCCCCCGACGTCCAGCCTGAACCCGCCACCGAGCCTGTTGCGGCTCCGGAGGTAACAGCAGCACCGCCAGTGGAAGCGCCCGCTATCGCTGAAGTCGCAGCCGCTGAAGTTGCCGCTCCCACTGTTGAGGAGCCGCATGAAGAGACCGTTGAGGAGCCTGCCGAGTCCTTCGGCGATCTTCTGCGCGCCTTTGAGCAGAGCCACTCGCACAAGAAGGAAGCCGCTGGCGGCCAAAAGCAGCTGCAGGGCGTCGTGGTTTCGCTCTCTGCCGAGCAGGTGTTTATCGACATCGGCTACAAGACCGAGGGCGTTCTGCCACGCTCGGCCTTCAAGAACAACGCCGAGGGCGTGAACGCCGGCGACGTGTTCCCCGTCTCGGTAACCGGCCGCAACGAGGAGCACTACTACGAGCTGTCGCTCTTCAAGGTGGCGCAGCCGCGCGACTGGTCGGCGCTGGAAACAGCCTTCGCCGAGAAGACCGCCATCGTGGGCACTGTGACTGAAGTTCGCAAGGGCGGCCTTACCGTGGACGTGGGCGTACGTGCCTTTATGCCTGCCAGCCGCTCGGGTGCACGCGATGCCGCCGAGATGGAAAAGCTGGTCGGCACCGAGATCAACTGCCGCATCACCAAGCTGGACGTGGCCGACGAAGATGTCGTGGTCGACCGCCGCGTGGTGCTGGAAGAGCAGGCGCGTGCGCAGCTTGAGGAGCGCCGCGCAACCCTGCAGGAGGGCGAGACGCTCTCTGGCACGGTGCGTTCGCTGGTGCCCTATGGAGCGTTTATCGACCTGGGCGGCATCGACGGCTTGCTGCACATCAGCGACATCAGCTGGAGCCGCGTCAACAAGGCGGAAGACGTGCTAAGCGTGGGCCAGGAGATCAAGGTTCGCGTGCTCAAGATCGATGCCGATTCAAAGAAGATTTCGCTCGGCCTCAAGCAACTGGGCGCGGAGCCCTGGGAGACTGCGCCGGAGCGTTACACGGCCGGGCAGCGGGTCACCGGCACTGTCACGCGGCTGGCCGACTTTGGCGCGTTCGTTGAGCTGGAAGCGGGCGTCGAAGGTATGATCCACGTCTCGGAGATGGCATGGAATAAGAAGGTGCGGCATCCCAGCGACCTGCTCAAGGTGGGCGAGCGCGTGGATGCGGTCATCCTGTCGATCAAGCCAGAAGAACGGCGCATTGCGCTTGGCCTCAAACAGACTCTCGCCGACCCGTGGATGGAAGCGGAGAAAAACTTCCCGGTGGGCTCGCAGATTGAGGGTCCGGTGACCAAGCTGATGAACTTCGGCGCGTTTGTGGAGATTGCGCCGGGCGTCGAAGGCCTGGTGCACATCAGCGAAATCGTCGCCGACCGCCGGCTGAATCACCCCTCCGACGCACTGCGCGCAGGCGAGCGGGTGAAGGCACTGGTGATTGCCATTGATACGGAGAAGCACCAGTACAAGCTATCTATCAAGCAATTGCTGCCGACCGACATTGACGAGTTCATTGCCGAGAGCAAGGTGGGTGACAAAGTCTCTGGCCGCGTGGTGGACGTGAAGACGAACACCGCGGTAGTGGAGTTGGGAGACGGCATTCGAGCCAACTGCAAGCTGAAGGCCACGGAAGCCAAGCCTGAGGCTGCTGCCGCACCGGCTGCGGGGGCAGTAGATTTGTCCGCGCTCTCGTCGCTGCTCTCGGCACGCTGGAAGGGCAAGTCGCCAGCTCCCGAGGCTGGGCCTGAGCCGCTGGCTGCTGGGCAGGTGCGCAGCTTCAAGATCGTCAAGCTCGACGCCGAAACCAAGAAGGTGGAAGTGGAGCTGGCGTAAGGCAGGACGAGTCTTCTTGGAACGTGTCCACAAACTCGATTTTTTCTGGTGAGTCTTGCGCTTTCCGTCAAAGGATGGTTTCTGCTCGTTGGTTGCGGAGATGATTCGCGATCGTTGAGACCATCTCAGGATTCCGTCCGCTGAGGCGAGAACCTGCACGTGGAATATGTCATACATTTGTCATTCAGCGTTAAACCTGAGGTCGCCACATGCGAAGAACACGCTCTTGAAAATACCCAGTAACAGTGCATCTTGATTGCTCTGATCATCTACATTTGTCATGCATTTGTTCCACGTTTTCTCTTGAGTCGTTAATCCTTGCATGATATTGTTTGTACTAATCCAATGGTGCTTCGAGTGAGCAGAGGGTTGTATGCTCCTGGGCTAGGAATGGCCCAGTCAGAGTAATTTCGTAGTTGAGATCGAAGCATCCTTGCCCTGCGTTCGGTGATTCCAGGAACTTGGGACCGAAGGGGGCGAAGCCTGCCCAAATATCTCCGTTGGTTATCGACACTCCCAACCTATAAGAAACAAGCGTGGATCAAGAGACCCACGCTACCGCCGGCCAAGATGCCGGTGCGACGGTTTCATGGCTCGCAGGCAGGCGAAGCCACTGGGGGACTATCGCGAAGCCAGGGTTGCTATGTCCTGCGAACGATACGCTCAAGTCGGTGCGACCAGCAGGGAGCAGCGACCTTCCTACCGCCCGAAGCGGGATATATCTACCCTGGTTTCGCTCTAAAGAGAAGTACACGCGTCGTTTCACAGATCGCACTCACGGATTCTCCGTGAGTGCCCAGCGTATTAAAAATTCAGTAGTGGCAGGTAAATCCCATATGACAGTCTTCAAGCCCCGCACTCGCATGATCAGTGTGCGCCTCTCCGAAGAGGAGTATGTGGCGCTCA
>Ga0302270_10002544_pt1 | contig 17641 bp, 12 predicted proteins | sample III_Bog_E2_3_FD_198773 | JGI IMG/M metagenome (GOLD analysis project Ga0302270, IMG submission 198773) | Peat permafrost microbial communities from Stordalen Mire near Abisko, Sweden - III_Bog_E2_3 | ecosystem: Environmental > Terrestrial > Soil > Wetlands > Peat | place: Sweden: Abisko... | reverse complement strand
TCATCGCCGCCACAAGCGACAACTACCGCGCCCACCTACTCGGACTGGGATAATCGGAAGCCGCCCTCATGCTCTTTCTACTTTCGCCTTCTCTTCATGCGATTGCCCTGATGAGTTGCCGGACTATAGATCCGGCCCTTAAATAGCGTGTAGGCTTCCCACCCATTTCTCGATAAAGCCTGCGCAATGGATGGGGCACGGTGCTTCTATTTGAGGGCCGGACCAATTGAGTGGATGAGGTTTGGGAAACCGTTTACTTTGATCGGCCTGCTAGTTTATAGTTCGCTTTTCTGAGCCTTCGGTCTTTGTTGCGCCGCAGGCGATTTTTTGTGTAAGTGAGGAAAGCTATGCCTGGTTTGTCTCGTCGCGATCTGCTGGTTTCAGGAGTGGCGCTGTCGGCGTCGTCGTTGTTAGTTCGCTCGGCCTGGGGGAGGGTGGCTGCGCTGGCGGGTGAAGGGGAAGGTTTCGCGCCCGCATTGGCCGCAGTGGCGCCCCGCGAACGGCTGCTTTTTGACTTCGACTGGAAGTTTCAGTTCGGGCACGGTTCCGACCCGGCTCGTGATCTGGGATTCGGCTCGAAGCAGGAGGATTACGCCAAGGCGGGCGAGTTCAAGTTTGCCAAGGCGGGCTACGACGATGCGAAGTGGCGGAAGTTGAATCTGCCGCACGACTGGGCCGTGGAGTTGCCCTTTGTTTGGGACGAGTCGCTGGAGTCGCACGGCTTCAAGCCGCTGGGCCGGAGGTATCCGGAGACGAGCGTGGGCTGGTATCGCCGCGAGTTCGAGGTTCCTGAGGCGGACGCCGGCAAGCGCTTGGTGCTGGAGTTCGACGGGGCCTTCCAGGATGCGCTGGTGTTTGTGAACGGCACCCAGGTGGGACGCAGTGTGACCGGCTACACGCCGTTCAGCTTCGACCTCACGGATTTTCTTTTTGTAGGCGGGAAGAACTGCATAGCGGTGCGTGTGGATGCCAGCTATGGCGAAGGCTGGTTCTACGAGGGCGCGGGCATCTATCGGCATGTGTGGCTGACCAAGACCGACTCGCTGCATCTGGGAGCCAATGAGAGCTGGGTGCGAACAGAGGTGAAGGACGGCAAGGCGCTGCTGAAGTTTGGAACTGCTGTCGTGAACGAAGGGACCAAGGCAGAGTCAGCGGCGGTTTCCTGGTTGGTACGCGACAGCAAGGGAACGATCATTCCTCAGGGCGCGGGAGCAGGGCACAGCGCTCCGATTCAGCCAGACGAGTCCGCTGAGTTTACTGGGGAGATGTGGCTCGACAATCCAAAGCTCTGGTCGTTGGAAGAGCCGAATCTCTACACCGTCGAGGTGTCGGTAAGCGTTGCAGGCAAGACGCGCGATGCCGAGCGGGTGAGCTTTGGCGTGCGGACTGTGCACTTCGATGCCGATAAGGGGTTCTTTCTCAACGGCAAGCCGGTGAAGATTCAGGGCACGTGCAACCATCAGGATCATGCTGGCGTGGGCTCGGCGATTCCGGACCGCCTGCAATGGTTCCGGCTGGCGGTGCTCAAGGAGATGGGGTCAAACGCTGTCAGAACTTCGCACAACATGCCGACGCCGGAATGGGTGGAAGCTTGCGACCGCATGGGCATGCTAATGATGTGCGAGACGCGGCAGATGGCTTCGAGCGTGGAGGGGATGGCGCAACTGGAGACGATGATCAAGCGCTATCGCAACTCGCCGTCGATCATTCTCTGGTCCATCGGCAACGAAGAGAATCATCTGCAGAACGACCAGGCGGAACTGGGCGAGAAGATTGCGGCAAGCGTGGTGCGGCGCTGCCATGAGTTGGACCCCACGCGCGTGGTGTCTGCCGCGGTGAATGGCAGCAACGCGAAAGGCGTTTCGAATGCGCTCGATATTATCGGCTTCAACTACAATCTGAAATTTCCAGATGAGTTTCATGCCAAACATCCGAAACTTCCGGTGTATGGGTCGGAGACAGCCAGTACGGTTTCAACGCGCGGCGAATACGCGACCGACAAGATGCGCAACGTGGTGAGCGCCTACGACGTGAATCACCCTGAGTGGGCCAACGGCACGGAGGAATGGGTGAGCTTCTACGGCACGCGGGAGTGGTTGGCGGGTGGATTTGCGTGGACGGGCTTTGACTATCGCGGCGAACCCACGCCCTACAAGTGGCCGTCGATCAACTCGCAGTTTGGCATTGCGGACACCTGCGGATTCCCGAAGGACAACCACTTCTATTACAAATCGTGGTGGGGTTCGGAGCCTGTGTTGCATCTGTTTCCGCACTGGAACTTCGCGGGCAAGGAAGGCGAGCAGATTCCGGTGTGGGTGTACTCGAACCTGGATGAAGTGGAACTGCTGGTGAACGGAAAGAGCCTGGGTAAAAAGAAGGTGGCGCGCTTCGGTCATGCGGAGTGGAAGGCGGTCTACGAGCCGGGGGCGATTGAAGCGCGTGGTTGGAAAGATGGCAAGCTGGCGTTGACGGAGAAGCGCGAGACGACCGGAGCGCCCGTTGCTATCCGGCTCACTGCAGATCGCGTGGAGATCGATGCCGATGGTGAGGACGTGGCTGTGATCAAGGTGGAGGCGTTGGACACCGAGGGCCGCGCGGTGCCAACGGCGATGAACCTGATCGGCTTCAAGGTGAGCGGCTCGGGTGCGTTGATAGGCGTGGGTAACGGCGATCCGAACTGCCACGAGAGCGACAAAGGTTCGAAGCATTCGCTCTTCAACGGGCTGGCGCAGGTGATTGTGCAGGCTTCGAAGCAGGCGGGAGAGATTGTGATTGAAGCCGTGAAGGAAGGCTGGGACGGGCCGGAGCTGACGACGGCAAAGTTGACCATCAAGACGCGCTCTGTCACGCCGAGGCCGGCGGTGTAGATTCACCGTTACGGTGTTGAAAATGAAAATGCCCCGGAGTTTTTCGCGGTGAGTGCGAGAGATTCCGGGGCGTTTTGTGACAGCTTTGGGGTTCTCGATGTCCCACCCTAGCCGCAAAAACAAGAACGCGGCGAAGGTGGGGCACCCGAAGCTCTACATCAATTTAGAAGTCCTCGTTGGTAGGCTCGACAACGGGCAGGATGTCGTCTTCGCGGGCCATCCACACGTAGAGGGTGGGCAGCAGGAAGACGCCGATGACGAGGTTGGCGAGCAGTCCGCCGACGATGACAATGGCGAAGGGCCGTTGCGAGTCGGAACCGATGGCATGGGAGGTTGCGGCAGGCAGCAGGCCGAGAGTGGCTACCAGCATGGTCATCATGATGGCGCGCAGACGAAGAACTGCGCCGTCGACTGCGGCATCGACAATCTGCTGCGGGTTCGAGGCCTCCATGCCTTTGCGCTGCGCACGCAATTGATTGATGTACTCCAGCATGATGACGCCAATCTCCACCGAGACGCCGAAGAGCGCCAGGAATCCGACCGCTGACGACACCGAGAAGTTGGTGTGGGTAAGGAACAGCGCGAGCGGGCCGCCAATGGAGGCCATGCCCACAGAGATCAGGATCAGCATGGACCACTTGAAGGAGCGGAACATGGTGAACAGGATCAGGAAGATGGCGAGTATGGTGATAGGGACAACGATGGCCATGCGACGGTTGGCGCGCTGTTGGCTGGCAAATTCGCCTGCCCATTCAAGGTGATAGCCGGCTGGAAGCGCGATATTGTGGGTTACCTTGTCGATGGCTTCGTTGACGGTTGAGCCAAGGTCGCGGCCGCGCACGGAGTACTTGATGGCAATGTAACGCTGGCCTCCCTCGCGGTAGATTTCCTCAGCGCCGTCGTCGGTTGAGGCGCGCGTGAGTTGAGAGAGAGAGACGCGCTCGCCGGTGAGCGCAAGCAGGCGCACGTTGTCGATGGCCTCGCGTGTGTCGCGGTCCTGCTGCTGATAGCGCAGGGTGACATCGTAGCGCGCCTCGCCCTGCTGCACCTGGGTGATGGCGTTGGAGCCAACCGCGGTCTGAATTGCGTCTTGAACGTCGGCAACGTTGATGCCCCAACGCGCGGCTGCCTCGCGATCGACCGTGTAGTTCAGGTTGGGCTGGCCGATGATGCGGAAGATGCCCAGATCCTCGACGCCCTTGACGTTGGCCATCTGCGACTGGATCTCTTCCGCCTTCTTTTCGAGCATGCGCAGATCGTCACCATAGAGCTTGACGGCCAACTCGCCCTTTACGCCGCTCACCGCCTCTTCCATGTTGTCCGAGATGGGTTGCGAATAATTCCAGAGCACGCCGGGGAATTTCTGCAACTCCTTGTCCATGGCGGCAATCAGCAGTTCCTTGTTCTGATGGAAGACGGGCCGCCACTGCTCGCGCGCTCTGAGGTCAACAAAGTACTCGGTGTTGAAGAAGCCTGTGGTGTCGGTGCCGTCGTCTGGGCGTCCAGTCTGGCTGACGACCTGTGTGACTTCGGGGAAGGAGGCCATGACGATGCGCGCCTTGTTGGTGAAGTCGATGGAGTCTGTTGGGCCTTCGCTGGGCGGCATTGTACCGCGCACCCAGATGGAACCTTCGTCGAGATGCGGCAGAAACTCCGAGCCGACCGGCCCGCCGAAGGAAAGATAGATGGCTACGAGGAACAGGACCGCAGAGATGCCGACAGTCCAGTTGCGATGGACAATGGTGGCGCGAACCGCGACGCGATAGCGCTGCGTGACCCACTCCATGAGCGGATTCTGCCACTCCGTCGCGCCCTTGCGGAACAGGATGCTGGCCATTACAGGCGCCACGAGAATGGCGAACAGCAAGGCGCCCAGCAGAGCGAAGGTTACCGTCCAGGCCATGGGCTTGAACAGACGGCCTTCTACTGCTTCGAGCGTGAAGATGGGCAGATACGACACGATGATGATGCCGCGCGCGAAGAAGACAGGACGCTGCACCTCATGCACGGCATCGCGAATTTTCTGCATGGGCGTTCGCGTGTCGCCGCTGTGCGCCAGATGCCGGACGATGTTCTCGATCATCACCACCGATCCATCGACGATCATGCCGAAGTCGAGAGCGCCAAGCGAGAGCAGGTTTGCCGGAATGTGCGATAGATCGAGACAGATGGAGGCAAAAAGCAATGCGAAGGGAATGGTGAGTGCAACGATGATAGCGCCGCGAATGTTGCCGAGAAAGAGGAAGAGAATGATGGAGACCAGCAACATGCCGGCGGTCAGATTGTCCTTGACGGTCTTGACGGTGAAGGCCACCAGGTCAGACCGGTCAAGGAATGATTTGACCTTGACGCCATGCGGAAGAATGCCGTTGTTGAGCTTGTTGACTTCGTCGTGAATACCGGTGAGGACAGGGTCGGAGTCTGTGCCTTTTTGCAACAGGACGATGCCTTCAACGGTGTCGGGGTTGTCAACGATGGCGCCGTCTGACCTGTGCGTGGCGCGGCCGATCTGGCCCAGGCGAATGCGCGGTCCTTGCGTGACGGTGGCGATGTCACGCACGTGAATGGCGGAGCCATTCGACGCCTTGATGACCGTCTTTTCGATGTCCTGCACGCTGGTAAAAAGGCCCAGCGACTGCACGTTGATCTGCTGGTTGCCCTGCTCGATGAAGCTGCCGCCGCCGTTGGTGTTGTTGTTGGAAAGCTGCTGCTCCACCTGCGCGATACAGAGCCCGTAGGAGACCAGTTTGTCGGGATCGAGCCGGATCTGGTACTCCTTGGTGGGCCCGCCGAAGCTGGAAACATCGACAACGCCGGGTACGCCCTTGAAGGATTTCTCCAGCGTCCAGTCTTCGAGCGACTTCTTCTCCATTACGTCGTAGGAGGGGTTGGTGCTTTCGAGGGTGTACCAGTAGATTTGCCCGACGGGGCTCCAGTCAGTGCCCATCTGCGGAACAAGGTTGGCGGGCAAACTGACCTGGCTGAGGCGTTCGAGCACGTGTGCGCGATTCTTGTCGCTGGTCGAGTCGTCGTCGAAGATGAGCATCAGGCTGGAGAGCCCGGCCAGTGTGGTAGAGCGCAGATGCGTAAGGTGCGGGATGCCGGCCATCTGGATCTCGACCGGCACTGTGACCTGACGCTCGATTTCTTCGGCGGAGCGGCCTGGCCACTGCGTGATGATCTGCACGTAGTTGTTGGCCACATCGGGATAGGCTTCGATGGGCAGGCTGCGGAAGCTGATGACGCCCCAGGCGACGAGCACAACCATGCCCCCGAGGACCAGCCAGCGGTTCTTCAGTGCGAAATCGACGAGCGCGCGAATCATCGAGTGCGGTCCTCCAGTACTTGCACCATCTCTATTGGCGTGCCAGGTGTCTCTATCTCAAGGAAAGTGACACTCGACAGCATTGGCTTCGACTTGCTGCAACTGGCGGACCGCACTATTGGTTCCCCGATGCATCGAGCATCAATGCGTTGTTGACCACCTGCTGACCTGGCTCAAGTCCGGAGAGTATCTGCTGGCGTCCGCCGTCGAGCATGGAGCCGGTCTTTACTTCAATGCGGCGGAAGCGGTTGCCGCCAGCGGGCTGGTAAACCCAATCGCGATCGTGCAGATGTAGCACCGCGCTGGCCGGAATGGTGGCATAGGTTTGCTTTTGGCGGCTGGTGAAGGCGGCTGTGGCGAACATGCCGAGCTTGAGGAAGCCTGGATTGGCGATCTCGATGCGAACCTTGGCCGTGCGCAGGGAGGGATCGAGGATGGGGCCGATGTCACTGACGCGGCCGGTGATCGGCTTATCGGGGAAGGCGCTGATGACGACGTGCGCCGGCTGGCCGAGTTGCAGTTTGGAAATGTCGTTCTCGAAGACGTCGCAGACGATCCATACGGTGGAAAGATCGGCAATGGTGAAGGCGGTGGCAGAGCCGGACAGTGTGACGCCGGCCGCAGAGGCATTGGTCACGTTCTGCGCCACGATGATGCCCGAGATAGGCGCGTAGACAGGCACGATGTTGCTGGGATGCGCCTTGTCAACGCCGAGCGTCTTCAACTGCTCTTCAGCCGCGGTCAAGTCGGCGCGGGCGTCCTTCGCAGAGTCCTCAGCCTGTTCCAGCATGGCCTGCGAGATGGCGCCGTGCTGGTAGAGATCGTCGGCGCGCTTGTAGGCCTTTGCGGCCAGTTGCTCATCGTTGGCGGCCTTCAGATAGGTGTCGAAGGCAGAGGTGATGTCAGGGCTCTGCACCTTGAGCAGCAGTTGGCCCTTTCTCACCGTGTCGTCGAGCCGGGCCTTGATGTCGACTACGCGGCCGTTGGCCAGCGAGATAACCGGAATCTCGCGCGACACATCGGGAAAGACCGCGCCGGTAGCCTTCAACTCTGTGGGCGCATCGATCTTATCCGCAGTGGCCAGGGAGAATTTGGCTGCGTCGTTCTCGTCCACGGTGATCACGTTCATGTCCGTCACTTGGACAACTTTGGCCGGCGGCGGTGCGGTGTTGCCGTCGTCCTGCTTTTTGCAGCCGGCAGCGCCAAGCAGCAGGAAGGCAACAGAGAGAACGGGCAAAGAACGATGCAGGGAAGCGTGAAGCACGATCATGGGAGAACCTCGCGTCCGGCGGCGAGATTGAGCTGGCCGGCGGCGGTAAGATAAGTGCCGATAAGTTGTACGTAAGCCAGTTGCACCTGGCGATAGTCGCTTTGTGCGTTGAGGAAATCCATCAGGGATGCGCCGCCATGCTGGTAGGAGTAGGTGATGGTGTCGCGTACACGCTGTGCCTGATCGTTATAGCGGGCCTTGTAGGGCTTGAGCAGTTCGATGCTGCTGGTTACCTGCTCATAGGCTGAGTCCACATCGCTGAAGACCTGTGCGCGCGCTGCGTCGGTGAGTTGGCGGCTGCGGTCGATGTCGATCTGCGTCCGCTGTTTTTCGCCCTGGTTGCGGTCGAAGATGCGCAACGGAACACTCACGCTCAGCCCCAGCGTTTGCGTGGCATTGGGATTGTTGTTGGAGGCGTTCCACGTGTACCAGCTTGAGAAGGTTGGATCAGTGGAGCCGTTGGCAATGGCCAGCTTGTGATTGGTGTCGGACTGTTCAATTGTTTGAAGCGCAGCGCGAAGGTCGGGCCGGTTATCGAGTGCGACCTGCCGGTAGTCGTCAAGCGGCTTCACCTCTTCAGAGAAATCGAACGTGCCGGTCACGTCAAACTGCTCGACGGGCGTGCGGTCGTTGAGCAGTTGCAGAAGCTGAATCTTGGACGTGCGCAAGTTCACGATGGCTTGCTGCATCTCGGCTTCATACTGCACACGGAGTAACTCGATGCGGTCCAGATCGATCTGCGCCAGGTCGCCGGCCCTATAGCGGTCGCGGCTGATCTGGATGAGGTGATCGTAATAGTCGAGGTCTTCTTTTGAAAGCCGGACAACCGTCTTGGCCTGGAGCGTGGCCACGTAGAGCGCGCGCAGATTGAACAGGAGATTTCGTTCGAGATCGGCGTGCTCTGAGGCGGTGATAGCCGTGCCCTCGCGCGCGCTTTGCTGGCGTAGTTCACGCTTGTGGTCGCGCTCGTGCAGATAGCTGAACGAGCTCACCGCATCGGTGCCGACGAGCGGCTGCCAGATTCCATTGTGGCGGGCAATCTGGGTACCATCGGCGGAGGCGGTCAGTTGCGGGTTGGGCCGCAGAAAAGCGGTGACTTCGGCGGCCTTCATCTCATCGACGGCGAGAGCGTCGGCTTTCAGTTGCGGATTGGCTGCTTCGAAGCGAGCTTTGAGCTGCTCCCAGCCGAGGGGCTGCTGAGCAGGTGTATGCAAAGCCCCAACGGCCAGATAGACCGTGAGTACAGCGAATGGTAAACGAATGGGCTTCATGTAAAACCTTCGCGCCGCATTGGACGGCGTGGTACGGGAAACGAGCCTCTATAAAAACGAGTCTGGATAGATGTGAGATTGGAGGGGAGAGAAAAGGGGTCAGGCCGCCGGCGGAGGACGATTGTAGCGCTCGGCCAGGACCATGGTCAGTAGCACAGGCGCAGGAAGCGCGGAAACAGCTTGAGCAAATCCAGGGTTCTGTGCGGCCAGTTGGAACGACGCTTCAGGCAGTGCAGATGCAGCAGGGAAAATGGAGAACGGCTGAACCCCATCGTGCCCGCGGCGAACGGTCGTATCGGTCTCAACAAAGCTCTGCGCAATCTGCAGATCGTCGGTGACCGAAATGATTGGAAACAGGATGAAGATGAGAGCGGCAATCGAAACGAGCTCAAGCAAGCGCCTGCCCGTACGACGGTGCTGCTGGACCTTCCAAAAGCACACCAGCGCAGCGGCTGCAAAGAGCCACACGAGATTGAGAGCCAGTTCCATTGCCAAGCCCGATTCTATCCCACCCTGCCGGGAGGAGCCGAACGGAAAGTCCTGCACATATAGACGCAGATGCACGGCTCTGAGATGAGATAAATTCATCTATTTTCTGTGAAATGCGGCCTCTGACCAAGGGATGGCAGGCCAACCCGCCGGGGGCTGCGCAGCAGCCTGGGAGGTGTGGATATCAGGGTTTGACGGGTCGAGCCTAACCCATTATGATGAACAAGTTGGATGTTGTGCGGGTACAACCCGCCAGCAAACGGATACACGGCCCACTCGGCTGAAATGTCTGCGGGTTTGCTCCCTCGTTCAATGGTAGGACAGCCGCCTCTGGAGCGGCATATCGGGGTTCGAATCCCTGGGGAGCAGCCAAAACCAATCCGTCATTTGGACCCGTACACGGGTAAATCTCCACATTTAAAGATTAAGTAGGCCCATCGTGGCCTTGAATCGGTGCAACTGTGAGCTTCCCAATGTGTTGTTGGAAGCCTGCCTGTCTGCCGGTCGGTCCCCAGCACAAGAGTGAGCAGATCCTGCGTTCTTGCCGTCACATGCCGGCGAGGATCTCTTGGAGAGACGTGCGTCAAAGTCTGAGCAGAAACCTTCAACGAAGCCGATTTCCTTGTAGACTGTGGTCATGATAAAGCGGATTGGAGTGCACCTGGGAACTTCGGGCGGGGCGTCGAACGCGGTGGAACGCGCCGTGGAGATTGGCGCTAACACCTTTCAGATCTTCTCGTCGAGCCCGCGCATGTGGCGCGCGCCCAAGGTGGACCCAAAGCAGGCCGTGCGGATGCGCGAGTTACGCGCCCAGTTCGACGTGGGGCCGCTGGTGATCCATACCAGCTACCTGGTGAATGTTTGCAGCCAGAATGAAGAAGTGCGCGAGAAAAGCGTTACGGCTTTTCGCGGCGAGATTGAGCGGGCGCTGGTGCTGGGCGCCGAGGGCCTGGTGCTGCATCCGGGCTCGTGGAAGGGCCTTACGCGGGACGAGGGGTTGATGCTCGCGGCCGAGTCCATCAGCCGGGCGATTGACGGGCTGCCGTGGCAGGAAACTGGCTTTAACATCCTGATTGAAAACACGGCGGGAGCAGAGTTCTCGCTGGGCGGCAGCTTTGAGCAGGTGGCCGAGCTGGTGGAGCGGCTCAGGGCATCAGCCCCGGTGAACGTCTGCCTCGACACCTGCCACACGCACGTGGCTGGCTATGACCTGGTGACGCCTGAGGGCTACGAAAGGACCATGGCGAATATTGCCTCGACCATGGGCTTTGATGCGGTGAAGGTGTGGCACTGCAACGATGCCAAGGCTGCCTGTGGATCGAAGCTCGACCGGCATGAGCACATTGGCGAAGGCACCATGGGCCTGGAACCCTTCCGGTGGCTGCTGAACGACGCACGGTTTGCTCATTCGGCGTTTATTGCCGAAACGCCAGTGGATGAGCCTGGGGATGAAGAGCGCAACGTGCGGGTACTGAAGGGGCTGGTGGAGTAGCGTTGCCCCTGCCCCCTCTCCATTTACACTGAATAGGTTATGGCAGATGAGATAGAGAAGCGGTACGACCCGGCGACGATTGAACCCAAGTGGCAGCAGCTGTGGGCTGCGGACCCCAAGCTGTATGCGGCCGAGCCGGCCGATTGCGGCAAACCCAAGTACTACGTGCTGGAGATGCTGCCTTATCCGAGCGGCCAGTTGCACATGGGCCACGTGCGCAACTACTCCATCGGCGACGCTCTGGCGCGCCATATGTGGATGCGCGGCTACAACGTGCTGCATCCGATGGGCTGGGACGCCTTCGGGTTGCCGGCGGAGAACGCTGCGCTCAAGAACCATACGCCTCCGCGCGAATGGACCCTCTCAAACATTGCCGCCATGAAGCGGCAGATGCAGCGCCTCGGCCTGGGCTACGATTGGGCGACGGAAGTGACCACCTGCCTGCCCGAGTACTACCGCTGGAACCAGTGGTTCTTTCTGCGCATGTACGAGAAGGGGCTGGTCTATCGCAAGCAGAGCAAGGTGAACTGGTGCCCGGAGTGCGCCACGGTGCTGGCCAACGAGCAGGTGGTGGATGGCTGCTGCTGGCGGCACGAGACCACGTTGGTGGAGCAGCGCGACCTGGAGCAATGGTTCTACCGCATCACCGCCTATGCGCAGGAGTTGCTGGAGGGCCTGGACAAGCTCGAAGGTTGGCCGGAGAAGGTGCGCACCATGCAGCGCAACTGGATCGGCCGTTCGGAAGGCACGGAGATCGATTTCTTTCTGGATGAGCGACAGGGGACTCAGGGACTAGGGACTGAGGGACTGGGGACGCGCATTCGCGTCTTCACCACCCGAGTGGACACTATCTTTGGCGCAACCAGCGTGCAGTTGGCTCCGCAGCATCCGCTGGTGGCGGCTTTCACGGCCGCTGATCCAAAGCTCAAGGCGCTGGTAGACGAAATGATCGACCAGCAGAAGAAGGCGCGTGAAGCAGGCGATCTGGGTGCGATCGAGAAGCACGGCGTGCCTACCGGCAAATCAGCCATCAATCCGTACAACGGACAGCCGGTGCCCATCTGGGTGGCCAACTACATTCTGGCCGACTACGGAACCGGCGCAATCATGAGCGTTCCGGCGCACGACGAGCGTGACTTTGAGTTCGCGAACAAGTACAACCTCCCTATCGTTCCCGTGATCAAGCCGGAGAGCGGCGAAGAACAGCCTCTACCGTTCTGTTCAGAAGACGGCGTGTTGGAACATTCAGGCGACTTTACTGGGCTTACCTGTGCCGACGCCCAGTTGCTGATGCAATCGTTGGCCGAACGCGGCGGTTTTGGCGAGGCCAAGGTCACCTTCCGGCTCAAGGATTGGGGCGTAAGCCGCCAGCGTTACTGGGGCACGCCGATCCCCATGATCAACTGCCCCAAAGATGGCTTGGTGCCGGTGCCGGACGATCAGTTGCCAGTGCTGCTGCCGGAGCAGATTGCCATCACCCAGCAGGGCGGTTCGCCGCTGGGGCGCGTGCCGGAGTTCGTCAATACGACCTGCCCCAAGTGCGGCGGGCCGGCGCGGCGCGAGACCGATACGATGGACACCTTCGTTGACTCCAGCTGGTACTTCTACCGCTACACGGACGCGAAGAACTCCACCCAGCCCTACGACCCGCAGAAGGCGCAGTACTGGTTCCCCATCGACCAATACATTGGCGGCGTGGAGCACGCCATTCTGCACCTGATCTACTCGCGCTTCTGGACCAAGGTGATGCGCGACCTGGGCCTGATCGTGAACGACGAGCCTGCTCAGCGGTTGTTCACGCAGGGCATGGTCATCAAGGACGGCTCGAAGATGTCGAAGTCGAAGGGCAACGTGGTTTCGCCCGACGACATGGTGGCACGTTACGGCGCTGATGCCACGCGCATGTATGCGCTCTTCGCTGCTCCCCCGGACCGCGATCTGGACTGGCAGGAAGACGGCGTGGCCGGCGTGAGCCGCTTCCTGGGCCGCGTGTGGCGGCTGGCTGACAAGTACGCGCCGGTTGCTCGCTCCGCTGGCGATGCTCCCGCGAAGGCCGAAGGCGCGGTGGCTATCAAGCTGCAGCGCAAGTTGCACCAGACCATTGCCAAGATCACGCAAGACTTCGCGGGCCGATGGCACTTCAACACCTGCGTGGCGGCGATTATGGAGTTGGTCAACGACATTCAGGGAGCAGACGCGCAGTTGGCGGCTGGAGAGGTGTCTCCTGAGGTCATCCGCGAGCTGCTGCGTTCTCTGGTGTTGCTGCTGGCCCCCTTTGCGCCCTACCTCTCGGCGGAGCTGTGGGAGCTGTTGGGCGGGCAGGGAAGCATCTTGCGCGCGCCGTGGCCTTCGAGCGATCCTGAACTGGCCAAGGAAGATGAGGTCGAGATTCCGGTGCAGATCAACGGCAAGCTGGTCACACTGGTGCGTGTTCCAGCGGGTTCCGACGCTAACGCTGTGGAAGCAGCGGCTCTGGCCGACGAAAAGGTGAAGGGACGCATCGAAGGCAAGACGGTAGTCAAGGTCATCGTGGTGCCGGGCCGGGCTACGAATCTGGTGGTCAAGTAAGATGGGCGTGCAGGCGCGGGGCACACAGCTGCTGGTGGGTTACATGGGCTGGGTACTGCGCCGGCCGGGCATTGTTGCGCTGGAAGTGCTGTGGCGATGGGTGTTCGGAATTCCGCTATTGTTGGTTTGCGCGGATCAAGTGCAGCGGATTCTACAGGCTGTTACCGCCGATTCGACGGGGCTCACGAGCATTGACGCGGACAATCCCTGGACGGCGGCAGGACAATTGGCCAGCGCGTGGACGCAGTATCAGCCGCATGTGCACGTTGTGCTGTCCTGGTTGATTCCGGTGGCTGCTTTGGGCTGGATCGTGGCCTCAGGTGTGGGCCGGAGCCTGGTGCTGGCGCAGATGGAGACCCAGATGCGCTTCCGCCCGGCCGCCACAACAGCCTTGCAGGCGGTGTACACGGCGCTGCTGGGACTGGTTCTGTGGGGATGGTTTCAATCAGTGTCCTGGGCTGCGGCAGGCAACATCACGGCGGGCAGTGAGTCCGATCTGGTGAGCTATGCCGCCTGGGTGATCTTTCTCTCGCTGGGCTTCTTCGTGCTGTGGGCGCTGGTGAGCTGGCCGCTGGCTGTAGCGCCGGTGTTGATGCTGCTGGAGGATTGCTCGCCGTGGGAAGCGATTCGACGCAGCTTCAAGGTGGAGAGGGTCTTCAGAACCAAGCTGATCGAGATCAATTTGGTGATGGGCATTGTGACGCTAGCGCTGATGGTGCTGGCCATGGTGTTCTCTGCCGCGCCCTTGCCCTTTAGCGATCAGCTCGGCCCGCAGGCCATGCACGTGGTTTGGGGCGGGGCCACGCTGTTCTATCTTGTGGCCAGCGACTACTTCCAGGTGATGCGACTGAAGAGCTTTATCGAGTTCTGGTGGATATTCAGGGACAGCGCATAGGGTGCGTGTTGTTGAACCGCCTATAAAAACGGACCCCAGATGAGTGTTCTCGAAGTGGGAAAGATGCGTAATATCAATACAATGTAAAGGTGAGGTTCTGGCCAGCTTACCGCGTAAATAGCAGGAAATGGTGTAAAATTGATATGCGGGGTTGTCAATATGAGTGTCAATATTGTCAGAACAGGCAATCGTAATGCTCACTATGCCCAGGCATATTCAGATGAGCAGATTCACGATATTGCCACCCGGCATCCTGCTCGAATCTCAACGTGGGTAAGCGCCAATGCGAATAGACGGGGAATTCGCTTCAACAATACCCGTTATTACAGGCTTGCGAGTGCCATTTCCCGGCTCTCTGATTCTGAAGCGGAACTTGATAGTACCGAGCAATTATTGGTGGCTCTTTCCAAGGCAAAGGTGATCACAATCTCCCAACTTGGAGTACTTCAGGTTTCTTATCTGAGACATGACGCAAGGCGCCTCAGTGTTCGATCCATTCGGTGATTTCGAGTCGAGAGGGTATCTGCGGAATACCTTTTGCGAAAAGGACAGAAGAATTGTCCAAAGGCTGGAACACGCCGCCTATCTGGCCCAGATATACGATCTTGTTGGGACGTTGAGGCGCGAGAAATCTATCCGATACCGGACAATCCTGAATATTCATTGCCAGATTTTTTCCTCCATCTATCCTTGGGCCGGCAGGGATCGCTCCGAACATCTTTGTGCAATAGGCAAAGCTGGATTTGACAAGCTTTTCGCTCACCCGCGCGACGTTCAAAGAGCGTCTGAACATGCTCTTTCGCTGGCTTCAGATCTGCAATACCTGAAAAATAGTCCGGGAGAAGTCTTTGGATTCTTCGCCTATGCGCATCCGTTTCTTGATGGAAATGGGAGGACGATTCTGACTATATACTCCGAGCTTTGTCGTCGCGCAGGCTTCTTCATTCGTTGGCCAGATATTCAGAAGATTTCATTCTTGCACGCTCTAACACAAGAGCTTCAGTATCCCTCAAAAGGCCATCTGGACACTCTGGTGAGGTCGTATATCGTTGAGAGAAAACTATCGGTTCGCAAGATGGTAGATCACCTAACCGACAACTTTGAGCGAGCAGACTGACTGTCAATTGACAGACTTCGCAAGCATGATGTCGTCGTGCGCTCACGAAAATTTTCCTAAAACACCTTCATCCGGATCACAAGATACTTTTTCGGGTCCTCGCGGATGCTTCGGACGAGTTGCTGTGTCTGATCCAGGGTCTGGTCGGCGTGGTTGTAGAGCGAGGGGTTCTGTACAAACTGGCCGAGCGAGCCCTTGCCTTCATCCACGTTGGTCAGGATTGAATCGAGGCGGGTGACGGTGTCGTCAAGCTTCTGCGCAAAGGCCGGGTCCTTGGCGAGTTTGCCCAGTGCGCCATGGCCGGCGTTCACCTCTGTCAGCAGTTGATTGGCGTTGCCAACAGCGGCATCGAGTCGGTTGTAGAGGGAATCGTCCTTGAGCAGCTTGCCAGCAGAGCCTTTGCCCTCGTCCAGATCGGTGGTGATGCGGTCCAGGCGCGTGACGGCTGAGTCAGCGCGCGTGTAGAGCGAGTCGTCGTTGACGAACTTACCCAGCGAACCCTTGCCGCTGGCGATGGCGCTGGTGATGGTCTGCAGATCGGAGGCGATCTGGGTGATCTTGTGGCCCAGCGTGGGGTCGTTGACAAGCTCGCCCATGGTGCCGCGCCGGCTGTTGAGCGAGTCGGTCAGTGTCTCCAGCTTGCGGATCAGGGCGGTCAGTTCATCGATGGAGATGTTGCTGGTCCTGATCACGTCCTGAATGCTGGGTGCGCCGGTGGTGCGCAGTTCGGCGTTGTTGGCCGGGACGGGTCCAGTGGCGCGGGCCGAGTCGAGGTCCACGTAGCTGTCGCCCAGCACTCCGGCCTGGCTGATGGATGCCGTGGAGTCGGTGTGCAGTGCCTGCTCGAACTCCTTCCCCACGCGCATGGTCACTTCCACCGGGGTGGGATTGCGTTCCGGCACCACGCGGACTCTGATTACGTTGCCGATGGTCACGTCCTGCAGGGTGACGGGAGCACCGTTCTTGACCCCGGCAGCATTCTGAAAGTAGGCGCGAAGAACTACTTTGCGCGCAAAGAGGCCGCCCGAGGAGCCGGACATCAGAAAGATGAGCCCGATCAGGACTGCTACGGCAGCCAGAACCAGTGCTCCGACTCTCAACTGTGACCATTGAATCTCTTTGCGGCTGGGCACGGAACTCCTCTGTGTGCAATGAGGCAGTTACGCCTTGAGAATACCAGATGGAGCACTGGGCCCATCTTCAAGAATCACACTGGCTGAGGCAAGCGTAGCGGTGTGGGTGATCGAAAGAGCCGCACGGGTGACGCCCAGCAAAGAGGCGATTTGGGCCGCGCGGCCGTGAAACATCACCGTTGGCCGTCCGCCAGGTGCGCGTCCAACTTCAATTTCGCGCCATGTCACGCCGTAGCCAATGCCGGTTCCGAGCGCCTTTGCTCCTGCTTCCTTGGCCGCGAAGCGAGCCGCGAAGCTCTCTGCTGCGTTGCGTTTACGCTGGCAGTACGCCTGCTCGGCCGGGGTATACACGCGATTGAGAAAGCGGCTCCCAAAGCGCTCGATTGAGTGCTGAATGCGCTCAATTTCCACAATGTCGATTCCGGTTCCGATTATCATGCTGAATAACAAGGTACAACAGTAGAGTAGGGAATGACGGCGGCATCGTTGCACGGAGTACGGCAGGAAAGAGGGCGACCAGACCGGTCGGTTACTTCGGAAAGCGGTTCCGGGACCTTTTCATCGTTAGTTGTTTCAAAGCAGGGCAGCGGCCGTTCCACTCCCGAACAATGGTTATGCCCTGCTGCACCAATCCGATAGACCCGGTATGAGGCTAAATACGATGGAGAACGAAGCCGGACGGACAATGAGTATTCCGTGGGCGTTGCAGATGAAGGCTATCTCCATTGAGGAGCCTGGGCGGCTGATTCAGACTTTGACAGGCGCTATTCTGGGTTGCGGTGGATGGGTGTTGAGCCGGGGCGCCAACGACACTGGCACAGTAAACATGTTGTTTGAGTTTGAGCGCCAGTCCTGCGTCGATGTCTACAGCATTCTGATCGCTGCCGGGCTTGAATTGAGCCAGAGCGGCCACATCCGCTTCACAGAGCTGTGCCATTGCACGCGCAATCAGATGCGCGATTGCGGCACGGAGATCGCCAGCATCGATCTTGAGATTCAGACCTTCCCCGTGGATTCGCTGAACAGCATTGAGGTCTCTCCGGCCGCCTGAACTAGTCGATCCTGAAAAAGTAGATTTCAGGCTGACGGCAAATCGATCAGGAAGCCGGTGAAGGTCGATTTGTGCAGGAGCCGGTCCAGGAGCGCCCTGATTTCGGCAACAAGTTCGTGCTCACAGGCCCTCAGGAGTTTTTGGAAGTTCATCGCCGCGGCTG
>Ga0302270_10002535_pt1 | contig 17687 bp, 14 predicted proteins | sample III_Bog_E2_3_FD_198773 | JGI IMG/M metagenome (GOLD analysis project Ga0302270, IMG submission 198773) | Peat permafrost microbial communities from Stordalen Mire near Abisko, Sweden - III_Bog_E2_3 | ecosystem: Environmental > Terrestrial > Soil > Wetlands > Peat | place: Sweden: Abisko... | reverse complement strand
GTAATCGGCACGGCCAGAGCCTCCGACTTCCCGGAATCATGTCGTCCGGTGTTCCACAGAATGCTAACACATAGCTTTCGGAAGGAGATTACCGAAAGGGAATCCCCTTGCCTGCCAGCCTTGGAAAGCGATTCCGAAGACATTATGAGGGCCGAGTGTGGGCGCAGGAGGAAAATGCCTGAAGGGAGTGCCGTAGTTGGTCCAGGATGAAATAGCGTCTTGGCATCGTTAAGAAAAAGAGGTATAGTTTTTCTTAATTGAGATGAGAGGTTAGCGCATGGAAACCATGCGGGATCAAATAGTTGCTAGAATCGAAAGGCTCGGCGAGGGGAAAGCCTTCTCGGCGAAGGACTTTCTCGACATTGCGAGCCGGACGACCATCGATGTGACCCTCGCGGAATTGAGCCGAAAGGGTACCATCCGTCGTGTTCGCCGTGGGCTCTATGATCGACCGCGCGTCAATCCCGCCCTCGGTGGAACGCTTAGCCCAGACATCGACGAAGCCGCGCGCGCAATTGCGCGACGACAACGCTGGAAGATCGTGCCGGATGGAGCATGGGCGGCTAACATGCTGGGGCTTTCGACGCAGGTGCCGTCGAAAATCATCTACCTGACCGACGGGCCGAACAATGAAGTACCGATTGGGCGGCGTAGCATTATATTCAAACACGCTCGTCCAAAGGTGCTCGCCGGGCTTGAGGGGAAGATCGCTCTCGTCGTCCAGGCATTGCGTCATCTGGGCAAAGAAAACGTTAGGACGCACGAGATGGAAGTGCTGCGGGCGGCGCTCACGCCGTCCGAGAGGAAGAAATTCGTCCGGGATGCCCGATTCGGCGTGGATTGGATTTATGAAGTTGCGAGTCGAATTGCAGAGGAGACCGCGTGAACAAAGTTGCACGAATGACGAAACGCGACCGCGCAGACTTGTTCGCCGAAACGGCGGAGAGACGGGACCTTTCCGAAGCCGTCGTTGAAAAAGACTTCTGGGTATGCTGGACACTGAAACAGTTATTTGCGATTGATGCCCTGAGAGACCGTCTGCTTTTCAAGGGCGGCACATCGTTGTCGAAAATCAATCACGCAATCAACCGCTTTTCGGAAGACATCGATCTGGCAGTGGATTACGTCGCCCTTGGCTTCACGGGCGACCGCGATCCGCGCCGGGAAGGATTGTCGAAAACCAAGCGGGCCGCAATTCTTGCGGAAATGATGGCCGCCTGTCAGCAGTACATCGGCAGTGAATTTATCGAAGTTCTTCGGGTACGCTGCGAAGAAATTCTCGGCAATGGAGAAGATTGGACTCTGGCAGTTAGCGAGCAGGACAGGAATATAGTCCGCTTTCAGTATCCGTCGGCCGCGCCGATGCTCGACTACATCAAGCCTCAGGTCATTCTGGAACTCGGCACCCATGCTGAATTTGTGCCGCGCGACCGCTTTACAGTGCGCGCTTTTGCGGCGGAAGAGTTCCCTTCCATGTTCGCCGAACCCGACGTGGCCGTGACTTCGCTTCTGGCGAAGCGCACCTTTTGGGAAAAAGCGACCATTCTCCATGCCGAGTTTCATCGACCGGCAGCGAAGGCGATGCCGGACCGTTATTCGCGCCACTATTACGATCTCGCAATGCTGGCGCAAAGCACCGTTCGCGGCGAAGCTCTGGCGGACCTTGTTCTCCTGCATCAGGTCGTACTTCATAAGCAAGCCTTCTATCCTTCTGGCTGGGCAAAATATGATCTGGCGCGGGTTGGAAGCCTGCGCCTCGTTCCAACTGATGAGCGGCGCGCAGCATTGGAACGGGATTATCGCAGCATGAGCGTGATGATTTTCGGGCAGCCGCCGCCATTCGGCGAAATCATCGAAGTCCTCGCCGCATTGGAGCAGGAGATAAACCAGAAATGAACGTGAATGAGCCACATGGGCTGGGTAGCTGATAAAGGAGCGCGCATCAGAAATGGCATCTCGTCTTCTTCGGATTCTTACCTGCACAGGCTTGAATGGAACGCTCTGCTCTTTCTATGCCAAAGTCTTTCTTGTATAAACATAGACAATCTTCGATCTCATAGGGCTGGAGCCGAAAGAATGGTTTTGGTAAAATGCCCGGATCGAAAGCATCTCCCTTGATTCCCCAAAACGCTGCCCCCTTGCGGGCTCCAGCGTGCAGGTACACAAGCTCGGGATATATGCGAAAAAATGCACTAATTCGATGGGCAATGTCGTAGACCGTGAGAGTGCCAATGCCAGGAATGCTTCCGATCCGCTCTGCAATGATGCGATGAAGCGCATCAAAGTTCTTTGCTTGTTTAAGCTGTCCCTGAATCTCTTGGAGTCTCACCTCGGCCAATTCAAGTACAGCTCCCGAAATTCGATGCTGATGGGGATGCCGCTTCCCACTTGGCAGAACGCAGAGCGCCGCCTTCTCAATTGCTTTCGCAGGGCTGCGCTGGATCTCATAGAAGCGCATCTCATCCCGGGCGTTAGCTCTGTGCTCTCGGATGTAATCAGCAACGATTTCGCTCACAGTCATAAACATCCTCTCCGCGATGGTTCGCATTGGCCAACAGCACATTTCGCATTGCCCGGTCCAGCTTGACGAGCCAGAAGACGGCAACATCATAGCAGTTGACTGCCTGATTACGTCTGCCATAGTGCTCGCTCAAATTGTATTGCCTTAGCATTGCCCTGTGCGTTACATTTGCATTACCCCATACTGGAGGCATTATGCCGCGTCTCAAGGGAGAGACATTGTCCATTCGGACCTCACCAGACGTAAAGGAACTGCTGCGCCTGGCAGCACGCCGGGAACATCGGTCGGTAGCTTCAATGGTAGAGGTCCTAGTTCTTGAATACGCACGCAAACATGACCTTCAAGCAGGAAAGACGCCGGAGAAGTCCGAGGCCGAAACAGCTTGAACTGAAACAGGGAGGATGGTTTTGGGCAAGCGCCAGCTGACCGAACGCGACATCTGCACGAAGTTCATCACACCGGCTTTGGAAAAAGCAGGATGGGACATCTCTACCCAAATCCGGGAGGAATACCCCCTCACCAAAGGGCGCATCATCGTGCGCGGCAAGCTCACGACCCGCGCTCGTCATAAGCGCGCAGACTATGTCCTGTTTCTGAAGCCCAACTTGCCAATCGCGGTGATCGAGGCCAAGGACAACACGCACACCGTAGGCGATGGAATGCAGCAAGCGCTTGGGTACGCTGAACTCCTCGATGTGCCGTTTGCCTTCAGCACGAATGGGGATGGGTTCCTCTTCCACAATAAGCTCACTGCCGACGGGGTCATAGAGCGCGAGCTTTCGCTTGATGAATTTCCCGGTGCCGATGCGCTCTGGAAATGCTGGGCTGAACGGAAGGGTCTTACCGACAAGCAGAGCGAACTCGTCACACAGGACTACTACAGCGATGGCACCGACAAAACGCCTCGCTACTATCAGGTACTCGCCATCAATAAAACTGTTGAGGCCGTCGCCAAAGGCGAGAATCGCATTCTCTTGGTCATGGCCACCGGGACCGGCAAAACGTACACGGCATTCCAGATCATTTGGAGACTTTGGAAGTCGCGCACCAAGAAGCGCATCCTTTTCCTTGCTGATCGGAACATCCTCGTCGATCAGACAATGACGAACGATTTCAAGCCCTTTGGATCGGCCATGACCAAGATCCAAAAGCGTCAGGCCAACAAGTCGTATGAAATCTATCTTTCCCTCTATCAAGCCGTCAGCGGTGTGGAAGAAGAGCGAAACATCTACAAGCAGTTTAGCCGTGACTTCTTTGACCTTATTGTCGTGGATGAGTGCCACAGGGGGAGTGCTGCCGCTGATTCGGCGTGGCGTGAGATTCTTGACTACTTCGGTTCGGCGACACAGATCGGGCTAACCGCGACACCGAAAGAGACAAAGGAAGTTTCCAACATCGACTATTTCGGCGAGCCCCTCTATTCCTATTCACTACGCCAAGGTATCAATGATGGCTTCCTTGCCCCGTACAAGGTTGTGCGAATCGATCTGGACAAAGACCTTACCGGATGGCGTCCGAACCGCGGCATGGTCGATAAACACGGAATCGAAATCGAAGATCGGATTTACAACCTTCGAGATTTTGACCGCAATCTTGTTTTGGAGAAGCGGACAGAGTTGGTAGCCAGGAAGATATCGGAATTTCTGAAACAGACAAATCGCTTCGACAAGACCATTGTCTTCTGCGACAACATTGACCATGCTGAGCGGATGCGCCAAGCCCTCGCCAATGAGAACGCCGATCTGGTTGCTCAAAATGACAAGTACATCATGCGCATTACTGGGGACAACGAGGAAGGCAAGCTTGAGCTCGACAACTTCATTTTTCCAGAGAGTAAGTATCCGGTAATCGCCACGACTTCCAAATTGATGACCACCGGCGTGGATGCCCAGACCTGCAAACTCATTGTTCTCGATCAACGTATTCACTCGATGACGGAGTTTAAGCAGACCATTGGCCGGGGCACACGGATCAACGAAGACTACGGCAAGTACTACTTCACGATTATGGATTTCAAGCGCGCGACAGAACTCTTCGCCGATCCCGCGTTTGATGGGGACCCTGTACAGATTTACGAACCACAAGGAGATGCTTCGCCTGTACCTCCCGATACTCCAGAGGACGTGGCATCAGATGAGAGCGTGGAACAGTCTGACCTCTCCGGTGCTGAGAATGAAATAACGTGGACTGACGGGCAGGGGCCTTCCGACTTTGAGGAGACCGGAAGACCTCATCGCTATGTTGTCGGGAATGTTCCCGTCGAGGTGCTCGCCGAGCGTGTCCAGTATTTCGACGCGAATGGCAAGCTGATTACCGAGTCCCTCAAGGAATACACGCGCAAAACCATAGCCAAAGAGTTCGCCTCGCTGAATGATTTTCTCCGTCAGTGGAATCAGGTGGACAAGAAGAACACAATTATTCAGGAACTCGCCGATCAGGGCGTTTTCTTCGAGGCTCTCTCTGAAGAGGTATCCAAGAAGTCCGGCAAGGTGTTCGACCCTTTTGATCTTCTCTGCCATGTTGCCTGGGATCAACCGCCTCTCACGCGACAGGAGCGAGCCGAGCAGGTCAAGAAGCGCAATTACTTCACGAAATACGGTGAGCAGGCACGGCTAGTGCTGGAGGCGCTTCTCGACAAATACGCCGATGAGGGATTGGGGGCAATCGAGGAGACTCAGATTCTCTCCATCGATCCATTCACGCAGCTTGGTACACCGGTCGAACTGATTCGCGCATTCGGCGGAATCACGCAATACCAAAAGGCTGTCAACGAACTTGAACAAGCGCTCTACTGCGCGTAATTCATAAGGGAATCTGTAATGTCACTGTCATCACTCATCAAGATCATTCAGGACATCATGCGAAAGGATGTCGGCGTGGACGGCGATGCGCAACGCATCAGCCAGATTTGCTGGCTTCTCTTCCTCAAAATCTTCGACGACAAAGAGCAGGAATGGGAACTCACGCGCAAGACTTATAAGTCCCCTCTTCCTGCACGCTTCCGCTGGCGCAATTGGGCCAAGAATCCGGAAGGCGACACAGGCGAAGACCTCATCGGTTTCGTGAACAACGATCTCTTCCCCGCGCTCAAGCAACTCGCAAGCAAAGCCGGTGTTTCTTCGGAAGGCAAGGTTATCGGTTCCGTCTTTGAAGATGCCTACAACTACATGAAGTCTGGCACGCTCCTTCGGCAAGTCATCAACAAGATTGAAGAGGATGTAGATTTCAACTCCTCGAAGGATCGGCACCTTTTCAACGACATTTACGAGAAGATTCTCGCCGATCTGCAATCGGCTGGCAATGCTGGCGAATACTACACTCCGCGTGCCGTTACGCAATTCATGGTCGATATTCTCAACCCACGGTTGGGCGAGTCCATTCTCGATCCGGCTTGCGGTACGGGCGGCTTTCTCACTTGCGCCATCGAGCATCTCAAGAAGCAAGCCAAGACAGCGGAAGACATGGCCATCCTGCAAGACTCCATCAACGGAGTCGAGAAAAAGCCGTTGCCGCATATGCTGGCTATGACCAACATGATGTTGCACGGAATTGACGTTCCGACCAGAATCCGGCACGACAATACGCTGTCCCGCCCCTTCAAGGACTACGGCCCAAAGGACCGTGTGCAGATTGTCCTCACCAACCCGCCATTCGGCGGAATGGAAGAGGACGGGATCGAGAAGAACTTTCTTGCCAAACATCAGACGCGAGAAACAGCCGATCTCTTCCTGGTGCTCATAATGCACCTGCTCAAGCACGACACCGGGCGAGCCGCAGTTGTGCTGCCGGACGGTTTCCTCTTTGGCGAGGGTGTAAAGACCACGCTAAAACAGCAACTGCTCGAAGAGTTCAACCTGCATACTATCGTGCGCCTTCCCAAAGGTGTCTTCTCCCCCTATACCAGCATCAACACCAATCTTTTGTTCTTTGAAAAGGGCGGGCCAACCAAGGCTGTGTGGTTCTTCGAGCACCCGTACCCGGATGGATACAAGAGCTATTCGCGCTCAAAGCCTTTGACCATTGAAGAGTTCGACCGGGAAAAGAAATGGTGGGGCGGAGCGGAGCGCCGTGGGCGCAAGGCGAATCAATATGCATGGAAGGTGAGCGCCGCCGAAATTGCAGAAAAGAACTACAATCTTGACGCAGTTGGCAAGAATCCGTATCAGGTTGAAGTACAGAACGGTGACCCGGTAAAGCTTATGGCGGAGTATCAGCATATCGTGAGCGAATTGAAGAAGGCACAGATTGCGCTCAAGGCTGAACTGCTGGCCGCGCTCACTGCCAGCAACGGGGGCAGGTAATGGAACTGCTCGAACGCTATTTTGACAATGCTTTTGACGCACCGGACGGCATCAAGAAGCTGCGCGAGTTGATCCTCACGCTCGCCATGCAGGGCAAGCTTGTGCCGCAGGACCCTAACGACCAACCCGCCAGTGTACTACTCAAAGAGATTGAGGCAGAGAAGAAGCGGCTCGTGAAGCAAGGCAAGATCAAAGAGCCAAAACCGCTCCCTCCAGTTGGTGACGATGAAATGCCCTATGTATTGCCGGAGAGGTGGGAGTGGGTGAAACTTAGGCAGATTTGCCATGACTGGGGGCAGCAGACACCCAGCACCCGCTTTACATACATTGATGTGGGCTCAATCGACAATAATCGCGGAACGATCAGCTCAGATACACAGGTCCTTGAAAGCGATGAGGCACCCTCCCGCGCTAGAAAGATTGTTCGCAAAGGCACAATCATTTATTCAACTGTACGGCCTTACCTATTGAATGCCGCAGTCGTTGATAAGGACTTTACACCAAATGCCATCGTAAGCACTGCCTTTGCTATTCTTCATCCATATTCTGGAGTTGATGGCCGATATATCTATTTCTTTCTCAGGTCACCCTTCTTTGTAAGGTATGTGGAGGCAAATCAAAAAGGCATTGCCTATCCTGCTATCAATGACGGTGATCTCTTCGCGGGGGATTTTCCGCTTCCACCTGCCGCTGAGCAGCAGCGCATTGTCGCCAAGATAGATGAGTTGAGGAAACGGTGTGATGCGCTGGAGAAGCTGAGAGCAGAGCGCGATGCCAAACGGCTTGCGGTAAATTCGGCTGCCGTGCGGCAGCTTGTGAACGGGTCGGACACAGACGCGCGCATCCAAGCCCGTGACTTCCTCGGCCAGCACTTCGGCGAACTCTATTCAGTGAAGGAAAACGTCACCGAACTGCGCAAGGTCATCCTGAAACTGGCCGTGATGGGCAAGCTCGTCCCCCAACACCCCAAAGACCAGCCTGCCAGCGAACTGCTCAAGCAAATCGAAGCTGAAAAGAAGCGACTAGTTAAGGCAGGGCAAATCAGGGAGTCCAAACCGCTGCCTGCAATCACACCAGAGGAACTGCCATATCAGATACCAGAGAGCTGGAACTGGATTAGGTTGGGAGAGGCTGGTGCCTTTGAGCGAGGGAGGTCTAAGCATCGACCACGGAACGACAGGAGACTGTTCGACGACGGAACTTATCCATTTGTCCAGACTGGAGATGTATCAAGATCGAAGCAAACCGGAAATCAGATACAGACATGTGGAAGCTATTACAACGAAGTTGGCCTCAAGCAGAGCCGCCTTTGGAAGAAGGGCACACTTTGCATTACCATCGCGGCCAACATCGCTGAAACAGGATTTCTCGGAATGGATGCATGTGTACCCGACAGCGTAGTTGTGTTTCTGGGAGTGGATCATGCTTTGGAACAACTGGTCAAGATGTTCATCGACGTTGCAAAAGATGATCTTGAACACTTCGCCCCCTCAACTGCGCAAAAGAACATTAACCTTGGCATCATCAATCAGCTACTCTTTCCGCTTCCGCCGCTCAAGGAACAGCATCGCATAGTGTCCCAATTCAATGTATTGATGGCCAAATGCGACGAGTTGGAACTTTGTATATCTACCTCAAGAAAAAAACAAGACGAGTTGCTCAACGCCATGATGGCGCAATACGGGGGGTAGCGATGCGCCTGAAATCTGTCTTCATCAGCCAGTATAAAAACCTGCACAACTTCGAGCTCAACTTTGACGGCACCAGCTTCATCGATGTTTTCGTAGGCAAGAACGGCAGCGGCAAGTCCAACCTCTTCGAAGCCCTGATCGAAATTTTCCGCCATCTCGACGAGTCGCGCAAGTCTATCTCCACATTCTCGTTCGATTATCAGATCACCTTTGAGATCAGCGGATCGGAGACCACGGTCAAGTGGGAGAGCGGCAAGCTCTCCGTAAACGGCCATGCACGTCAGACTACCAAGAATATCGAACTGCCAGAAAATGTATTGATTTATTACTCAGGACATAACCCGACTGTGACCGATCTGGTTAAGCGCTATGAAGCCGCTTTCCGGAGGCAGATAAAGGGAGCAGAACTCAAAGACAGCCGCCGTTTTATCGGCATTGGATCAGAGTACAAATCTCTTCTGTTGGCAGTCTTGCTTTTGCAGCCAGAGGCGAATGAAGCACGGCAATTCATCTGTAGGAAGCTCGGGATTCAATCGGTAGGCGACAGGGTTCGGCTCGTGCTCAAGCGGCCTCTATTCGCTTCAGGACGCCTGAGAGCGTTGGGGATGAACTACATTGACATGTTTGACCCACGGTCGCACTATTGGGGCGCTGCGGGAATTACACGCCAGTTCATCGAGCAACTTGCCGTATGTATCAGAGAAGATTTTCATCATGCTGATGTCTACGACAGAGAGAAAGACCAATACACATTTAACCTCAGCACGGAAATCTTTATACGGAACTTTGCCGATCAAGACGCCTGCAAGATATTTCGGCAGTTTGACAATCTGAAGACATTGGGGATGCTCGAAGAGTTCTCTCTCCCCTTGCGGTTGACAGGCGATATCGCCGCCGATGTCGAGTTCTTTAGTGATGGTCAGTTTCAGTTGGCTTACATATACGCCATCGTTGAACTATTTAAGGATCGCAATTGTATCACGCTCCTCGACGAACCGGACGCCTTTCTCCACCCGGAATGGCAATTCGATTTTCTGAAACAGGTATTCGAGATCACAGAAGAAGCGGGCAACAATAATCACGTGTTGCTAAGTAGCCACAGCGCCGCAACGCTATGCTGCCTGGAAGACCAACAAATCAGCCTCTTCACGATTGACGGCTCCGATGTCCATTGCTGCAAACGGCCGAAGAAAGACATCATCCGAGAACTGTCCGACAGCTTTATCCATTACACGGAAGATGAGGGAAGGCTTCTGATCGACAATGTGATACGGACCTCTTCCAAACCAGTGCTATTCGTTGAAGGCCCTTCTGATGTCAGAATTCTGAACACAGCCTATCACAAGCTTTACCCCGGAGAGGACATTCCTATTCTCGTTCAAGATGCATTTGATAGAGGATTCCTCAAAACCATGATGAGCAGGCCTGATATTTTCAGAACGTATCCACAAAAGTGCTTTTTTGCGCTATTTGATTTCGATGACGCATATCAAGATTGGAGAACGCTAGGCGGAGAATATCGAGTTCGGGACATTGGACAAGGCCTTTGTCGGAAGCTCGAAGGTAAAAATGCGTTCGCCTTTCTACTGCCTATCCCAGATAACCAGTTGCGAGCGCAGGTCTGGGATGCGCAGAATCCCGTTGAAAAGATCAGACCAAAACCACATTTCTGTATCGAGCACGCATTTTGGGACGTGCCAGGTCTTGAGGCATGGTTCAGGACCAAAGACGGTGTAGTCTCGTTCAGAAGGGATAATGACAAAGTTAGGTTCGCCGAGCAAGTTGTTTCTGGTATTGCGGCAGAGCGATTCGCCATATTTCGGCCTTTGTTCGAGTTCATCAGGGACAATTGCACAAATCCGTAGAAGTGCGTTCTCAGCAAGGGAGAGTCTATCTCATGCGACTGACAGAAACAGATGCGAGGCAAGTGTCGGAAATCATCCTCTTTCCGGCAGTTGGAACGTTGGAACGGAGTGAAACGGTAGACTGGTAGCGGCTTTTCTAGTGATGGGGGTGTCACCCAATGGGTGAGTCGTCAGGGGTGGAGATTTCGGGCACAACCGATTCTGAGTTGGAGTCGTTTTTGGTGGAGACGCCGGGCGGTCGTATACAGATTCGCTGGGATCTGGAAGCCAGCGCTACGCCCAACGCGCAACTGGCGTTTTTCGCGGAGTTTCTTGCGACCACCGGGGTCTACGAGTCCTGGGTCAACCGTTGCCCGTTGAGTTACGAAAGCGGCAACGCCTCGCACAAGCGGGATGTTCTGGGCACATGGTTTTTGTCGATTCTTGCGGGCCACCATCGCTACTCCCATATCACTGCGCTACGTTGTGACGGAGTCAGCCCGCAGATTCTGGGCATGAGCAAGATGGTCAGCGAGGACGCGCTGCGCAGGGCTTTGGCGCGGATGACCGCCGAGCAGAGCCGGGATTGGTTGCGCCCGCAGCTTTTCTCCAGCGTTCAGGCCGCGCTGGACACGCCGTGGATTCTGGACATCGACACCACCATCAAGACGCTCTTCGGCAAGCAGAGCGGAGCCGATGTAAGTTACAACCCGCACAAGCCGGGCCGTCCCAGTCATGCCCTGCATACTTATTTTGTAAGTAACTTGTGCATGGTACTCGACGTCGTTGTTAGTCCAGGAAAGCAGCATTCAGCGACCCATCCGCGTCCTGGGTTGAGCGATATTTTGGATAGCTTACCTAATCCTCAACTACCCGTATTGGTGCGTGGGGACTGCGGATTTGGCAATGAACCATTTATTGCAGAATTAGAAAGTCGCGGTCAGAATTATCTTTTCAAACTACGCCAGACCAGCGGGATAAAGAAGCTACTGCTGCGCCAGTTTGTGCGCAAGGATTGGACTACGCCCGGCCCTTCAGACCAAGGCTGGAGCGCGATAGAAGATACCTTGCGGCTGGCTGGATGGGATCGATCACGACGAGTGGTTATTCTGCGTCGGGCCGTCAAACCCGATGTAGCACTGACTCGAAAAGCGGTCGAAGGCCAGATGGAATTACTGCTTCCCGACGAGAATGTGGAACTGTGGGAATATGCCGTGCTGGTCACCAATAGTAGCTATCGGCTGGAGTCGATGGCACAGTTGTACCGCGACCGGGCCGACGCGGAGAACGGCTTCGACGAGTTGAAGAATCAGTGGGGCTGGGGCGGCTTCACAACTCAGGACATCGAACGCTGCCAGACCAGCGCGCGCGCCGTGGCGTTGGTTTACAACTGGTGGAGCTGGTACTGCCGCGCGGCCAAGCCCGAAGCGCGCATGGAGGCCATCACCAGTCGGGCGTTGTTGCTGGCCGCCGTGGGCAGAGCGACCAGACACGCTGGAAAAACGACGCTCTATCTGACGCCGATGCACGCGGCCAAGACAACCTTGATACGCCTGATTGCCAATATCCGCGCGGCTCTAAGTCATGTAAGAAAGGTTGCGGAGCAGTCGCCAACAGCCGACCGGTGGAAGACCCTGCTGAACTATATCGTAGCCAGAATCATCCCCCAACCGCCCCCAGAAACTCCTCCAAACCGGTGCTTTGCTGGCCTGCTGACTGCCGTTTTTAGGTTTATATACATGGCTTCCTTTACTTCGGTCGAGTGACCATTGGGCGAAATACATCCTACAGTGTTCGATCAGACGCTTCCCGTTGGCCGATTGCGGAGGGTCATTCCGACGACGGCATTTAGGACACAGTGATCACGAGCTTGCCCGTGACATGTTCCTTGGCGCTGATTTCCTGCGCCTCTGCCGTTTGCTCAAGCGGAAAAGTCTGATCCACATGCAAATGGAATAGGCCGTCGGAACAAAGCCGCGCCACATCGGCCAAGATGCGCTCCAGATCTTTCGAAGGCCCATGAGAAAACTTCGCGCCGTACTTCGTAGCTGAGAAGTCGGCGACAGAAAGAACGTGCGAAGGGCCGCCGACAATCTCGATCAGCTCCGGGACGATCCCCGAGCCAGCCAGATCGAGAGCTGCGTCAACACCCGGCGGCGCAAGGTCCTTCACGCGTTGTGCCAGGCCTGGTCCGTATGTTGTTGGGATGGCGCCGAGACCGCGCAGATAGTCATGCTTTTGCACACTCGCCGTACCAATCACGGTAATTCCGCGCAAGCGCGCAAATTGGAGAACGGCTGAACCAATGCCACCTGCGGCTCCGCTCACCAGAAGCGTTTCACCGGATTTGACTCCCACTTCATCAAGGGCGCGCGTCGCTGTATCGGCGACCACTGGAAGGCCACCTGCAACCTCGAACGACAGATTCTCCGGCTTATGAGCCCAACATGAGAGAACCGCATATTGAGCCATGGCCATCGTGTGTTCGCCGCATCCGAAGACGGCGTCTCCGACGGAGACATTGGAAACGACTGGACCGACCTCGTCCACAATTCCCGACCCTTCGACGCCGAGCCCTGAGGGAAATGTAACCTCCTCATGGTCGCGGTATTGTCCGGCCATGCGTTTCCAGTCGGAGGGATTGACACCGGCGGCCCGGACTGCGATTCGCACTTGGCCGGGACCTGCATGAGGCTCATCCACGTCGACAACGTGCAGGACCCCCGGGCTTCCGTATTCGTTGAATTGAACTGCCTTCATCGGCTTCCCCTGATATACTGCGTTCTAGTATGTACTCAATATAGTTATTAAATCCAAGTATGTACTGAGTACACACTGCTGTCAAGGGGAAGCTTGTCATGCCATCTGATCGTCGTTCCCGTAAGCGCCTCGTCACTCGACAAGCAATCTCGGTAGCCGCCACGCGTCTCTTTTTCGAGCGGGGCTTCGATCACGTTACTGTGGACGAGATTGCGACAGCCGCCGACGTGGGACGAATGACTGTGTTCAACCACTTCCCCCGCAAGGAGGACATGTTCTTCGATCGCGACGAGGAAGTCCGTGAGATCCTGCGGGAGGCACTGCGGCAACGCGATCCCAGCGTCAGTCCTATCGATACATTGCGGCTGCTCGCTGATCGTCTCGCCGAGAAGCAGAGCCCTCTCCTCGAGTTTTCTGCGAGGAGCCAAAACTTCATAGCGACAATTGAGGGCAGCGAGACTCTCAAGGCACGGGCCAGAGAGATACGCGACGAGATTGCGCAAGCCCTAGCGATGGCGCTATCCGAATGCGTAGCGCGAGAATCTGGCGATTCCGACGCCCATCTCGCAGCCAGTCTACTGCTGGCGACGTGGTCCGTGGCTCTTATCCAGGGTCACATGACTTTTCGGCAAAAGCGAAATGCAAAGAAAGCGAAAGCCGCCTTTCTCGCTATGGTTGATAAGGGAACTATCGGCGTAGATGCCGCAATGGCAGGTACACCTTACGCATCGGGATAGGTTGGACTCTCGGAGAAACTCTATCTTCCTAGTACCTGGATCGTCGCACGGGTCTTTAACGAGCGCAAGGCCGAGTCACTCGGGCTGTTTACGTCATCTGGGATGGCAAGCCCCTCATTATCGGTGAAGTGGGGTAGCTGCCTTGATACAGTAGACACAAGATATTGTGATTACCGAGTCAAAACCCGATTTGCAGGCTGATTATCCAGCTACTTGGCAGCAGTTTCGCGCTTGGTTTCCCGACGAGAAGTCGTGTGTTGCCTATCTGGAGCATCTGCGTTGGCGGAGCGGATTTCGTTGTCCAGGCTGCGCCTGCGAGAAGGGGTGGCGACTCGACGATGGATCTTGGGCTTGTTCCGGCTGTGCGCGAAAGGTCTCCGTTACGGCGGGCACGATCTTCGATCGCAGCCGCATTCCGCTGGCCGATTGGTTTACGGCCATCTGGTTTATGACCAACCAGAAGTATGGGATCAGCGCGCTGGGCTTACAGCGATTGCTGGGCCTGGGCAGCTATCAGACCGCTTGGACCATGCTGCGCAAACTGCGTTCGGCCATGGTGCGACCAGCGCGCGAGAGGCTCAGCGGCACGGTCGAGGTGGACGAAACCTACGTTGGCGGCATCGAGCAAGGCAAGCCGGGACGCGGCACGGAGCGGAAATTCATCGTGGTCATCGCCATAGAGCTGCTTGATCCCAAAGGCTTTGGTCGTGTGCGTCTGCGACGAGCCAACGATGTTTCCTCGGCTAGCCTGATTCCCTTTGTTCAGTACGCGGTCGAGCCTGGATCGGAGGTCCACACCGACGGTTGGCCTAGCTACAAAGGATTGGCCAAGCAGAACTACCATCACCGTCCGGTCAGCCTGTCGGCTACGGGCGATCCGGCGCACGTCGTCATGCCGGGCGTTCATACGGTGGCATCCTTGCTGAAGCGCTGGCTGCTGGGAACCCATCAAGGCTCGGTTACCGCCGCGCATCTGGACGCGTATCTGGACGAATTCGCGTTTCGCTTCAATCGCCGGAAATCGCGCCGCCGGGGGATGCTCTTCTATCGCCTGCTGGAGAACGCTGTGATTACAAAACCATCGCGTTACCGACCTTCGCGAGCCAACCTACCTACACCAAAACACAACCTGTAGTGGTAACTGTACTAAGGCAGCTACCCCACATCGGTGATTCCGAATCATTGAGCTTATGCACGGAACCGCACATGGAAAATCTTTGCAACCGCCTTACCGGGGTCCCACAGTGGTCTGCGCGCGGCTGTATGCGCAAATCCCAAGACTCCAGTAAGTGCGGAGATGAATGAAACGATTAAGATGCTGGCTGGTACCGAATCGCAGCGGGTCTCCAAATTGCCATAAAGTTAAAACTCTCGGGTCTGATTCTCGGGTTGGTCAAATTCAACAAACTGAGTTGTAAAGCCGAGATCTTGAGGGTCCACCGAAGCTCCCCACTTGCGTCCAAATTGGCATTTACAGACAAATTGAATACCGTGGGACTTAACTAAGCCAGCGATCTCGTCCGAAAGTACACGTCTTTCTTGCGGCCTCAAAGTTCCCAATACCTTCACCGGAACCGCAGTATTTCCGCCATACGTGACGGAGCGAAACGCCAGACCACGACCGACGTTCTCGACAAGGAGTTGTTCACCTTCGCGGACTACAATCAGATACGGTCTAAACTCTTCCACTGCGTGAAGTTCAGTGCGGCGCTTGCTAGCTGCAGCAATTAGTGCCTGCTGAAGTGCGACATACGAAGCGAAAAATGCAATGATCGCGGGTTGGTTTGGTGTCATAGATGGCTTCGTCCATGCAGAAAGTAGGAAAAACACCGTGAGCGGTATGTGAAGCACAGGGGTTATATTTTGGTGAAGGGTTGTGTTTGTTTTTGCTTCCACTGGTCGGGCAGCCATGCGGGGAGTTGGCGGATAGGCGTGGTGGGCAGGTTGATCAGCAACTGAGTGAGGTAGTGTTGCGGATCGATGTCATGGCGGCGGCAGGTGCTCGTTAGGCTGGCTAGGATGGCAGCTGTTCTTCCGCCGCGTGGGTTGCCGACGAACAGCGAGTTCTTGCGATTGAGCACCACACGCTTCATCTCACGTTCGCTGATGTTGTTGTCGATGGGGACTGCGCCATCGGAGCAGAAGACGTTCAGCTCATTCCACTGGCCCAACGCATAGTGGATCGCCTCGGCCATGGGATGTTTGGGCAGCAACTGTTCCTTCCACACCAGCAGCCGTTCGCGCAACTGCGTCAGCAGCGGCGCTGACTGTGATTGACGCAGCTTCAAGCGATCCTCGGCAGAAGCATCCTTGGCTTGGCGCTCGATGGCATAGAGCGCACGCACGCGCTCGACAGCCTCGCACGCGATCTCTGGCGCAGCCTTCTCTGCATCGATAATCTTTCTCCTCATGTGTGCCCAACATCCGGCACGCGTGATCTGGTTGCCGACGACGACACCGTTGTAGCCTGCATAGCCATCGGCCAGAAGAATCTGGTTGTACTCCTTCAGGAAACGCTTTGGTCCATCGCGCCCGCGATCTAGCGTGAAGTCGAAGACGTTGTACGGTTGTGTGTCATCGCCAACGTAGACCCACATACGCGCGTTGGTTGTCTTGCCTTTGCTCTGCATCGGAAGGATCGTGTCGTCGGTGGCTACGACATGCGAAGCTCGCACACGCTCGGCCATCAACGCAACCAGCGGTTCAACAAGATCGGCCACATCGCCGCACCATACCGACTGAGTGGCCCGCGAGATCTCGAAGCCCTGTCGCGCGAAGATGTCTTCCAATCGATATAACGGAAGGTAATCTGCGAACTTACTGGTGACGATGTAACTCAGCAGGCCAGGGCCCGCAAGTCCCTTTTCGATGGCCGTATCCGGCTTCTTCGCCACATGGATGCTGGGGTTTTCGCCGTTCGTCTCGCAACTTGTGCAGGCATACTTCTTGCGTAGATGGTGGATGCGCTCGAAGTGGCCGGGAAGATACTCTACTTGCCAGCTTTCCTCTGTGCCGATCTCTTTGCGCGTCAGACCACAGCAGGGGCAAGCCCGTTCTGCTTCGCTCAACTCGTAGACATGTGTGGTGACAGGGAGGTTCTCGAAGTTGGCTAGATTGCGTCGCCCCTTGCGCCGAGCAACGCGACGCAACGCTTCCGTGGGCTCAGTGGAAGCAGGTAGATCTTCCGCATGAATCGGTTTCTGATCCAACGCCTCGGCGAAGTTCAGCAGCAACTGTGCCAGCTCGCCTTGTGATTGCAGACGATCCGCACGCGGCCCGTAGTACCACTTCTTATAGCGCTCCAACTCCAGCTTCACGCGAACCAGCTCAACCTGCAACTGCTCGGTCTGCTGGCGCTGTGCTTCAAAATTACGTTGTTGCTCTTCAGCATGACGTTGCTGTTGATCGCGCTCTAGCAGCAGTTCGCGCACAAGCGCTTGTAGCGATTCGTTTCCTTCAGGAAGAGGCAACGAGTTATAAAAATTATTTGTCACTAATTAATAATTCCGTCTATTAATAATTTATGCGACTTATTCAATAGACGCATAAACAGAGGATAAGTCGCGTCATGCTACAACCTTTTCTTTATCCCGCAACGGATTATTGGACGCTCGTTCATAACGCGGCACGCGCTTCAACTTCGCCATGTCGATGCCATCCAGAAGCATCGCCAACTCGCTCGCTCGCAACTCGATCGAACCTACCCCGGGTGCCACGCGCGGCAGCTTGAAGACGCCAACCTCAAGCCGCTTGTACCACAGCACGTAGCCATCACGATCCCACGCGAGGATCTTCAAGCGATTGCCATTGCGCGAACGGAAGAGAAATAGATG
>Ga0302270_10002527_pt1 | contig 17711 bp, 10 predicted proteins | sample III_Bog_E2_3_FD_198773 | JGI IMG/M metagenome (GOLD analysis project Ga0302270, IMG submission 198773) | Peat permafrost microbial communities from Stordalen Mire near Abisko, Sweden - III_Bog_E2_3 | ecosystem: Environmental > Terrestrial > Soil > Wetlands > Peat | place: Sweden: Abisko... | reverse complement strand
TCCACGGCACCGCTTGTCCACCTCCGCGCTCGTTCTCGCTCGCGCGGAAGTGTAAAGCATCTCCAGAGACAATGTGTAAAGAATGTCATGGAACTGAACACTTTGACTCGCTGGACCTTCTCCTGGCCTCTGGCGTTGACGCCATCTACGTCGCCACTCATCCCGACAGCCACGCCGGCCTCTGCATTCAGGCTCTGGAAGCCGGCAAGCACGTGCTCTGCGAAAAGCCTGCGGCCCTGAACGAGCGCCAGGCAGCGGAGGTCCTCGCCGTCGCCCGCCGTTGCGACCGCCTCTTCATGGAGGCCATGAAGCCGCCTTTCTTCCCGCTCTACCAGAAACTCCGCGAGCAGCTCAAGTCCGACCCCATCGGTCCGGTGGGCTTTGTCCGCGCCGGCCACGCCGACGCCACTCTCTCTGCGACTCACCCGCTCCACTACCCCGAACTGGGCGGCGGCGGCATCATGGGCATCGGACCCTATGAGGCCTTTCTGGCTCTGGATTGGCTGGGCGATCTGAAGCGGGTGCAGACCATGGGCCGTGTGGGCGCCGCGGGCGTCGACACGCTGGCGCTCTTCCAGTCTGAGCACGAGCATGGCATGGCCCAGCTCCACACCGGCCTTGACCTGCTCAGCCGAGGCGATGCGCTGCTCGCGGCCCCGCGCGGCTACGTCACCATCCACGCCAACTGGTGGAACCCTCGCCGCGCCACCATCCATTACATCGACGGCCGCGTGGTCGAACTGGACGAGCCCTTCGAGGCCGGCGGCTTCAACTACGAAACCGCCCACTTCTGCCAGTTGATCCGCGAGGGGCTGCGCGAAAGCCCGGTGATTTCGCACGCGCTTATCCTCGCCATGGCCCGCCTGCTTGAAGCCGCCCGCACCGCCCTCGGCGTCCGCTTCCCCGGCGAGTGAGCCGGAACTGGCCTCGGAGCCGCGCCTCCTCTCTGGCGCGGTTGGCCGTAGGCAGTCTGCCCCACCGCAGGTGGTGATAGCATTAAATCTGACAGATGCAGACTAAAAAGCTGAAAATTATCCCCCTGGGCGGTCTTGGCGAGTTCGGAATGAACTGCCTCGCGCTCCGCTGGGAAGACGATATTATCGTGATCGACGCCGGGCTGATGTTCCCGGAGTCGGAGTTGCTGGGAGTGGATGTCGTTGTCCCCGATATCACCTACCTGGTTGAAAACAAAGCGCATGTCCGCGCCATCATCCTCACCCACGGCCACATGGACCACATCGGCGGCCTGCCCTGGATTCTGAACGAAATCAAGGTCCCGGTCTACGCCACCGAGTTCACCCTGGCCTTCGTCGAGGGCATCCTCGATGAGCATCAACTCCTGGACGAAACCGAGCTGATCGAGATCACGCCCAAGGAAAAGTTCACCATCGGGCCCTTCATCATCGAGCCGATCCACGTGACCCACTCCATGGTGGACGCCGTGGCTCTGGCCATCGAAACCCCGGTCGGCGTCGTCATTCACACCGGCGACTTCAAGATCGACCTCTCGCCGCTGGACGGCAAGCTCTTTGACCTGCACACCTTCGCCGATTACGGCAAGCGCGGCGTGCTGGCTCTTTTACAGGATTCGACCAACGTCGAGCGCTCCGGCTACACTCCCTCCGAAATCTCCGTCATTCCGCGTCTCGACGAGATTTTTTCGCGCACCAAAAAGAAGCTCTTCTTCAGTTGCTTCTCTTCCTCCGTTTACCGCATCCGCATCGCCCTGGATCTGGCTCAGGCCCACGGGCGCAAGGTGGCCGTCATCGGCCGCTCCATGATGGAAAGCACCGAAATCGCCCAGGACCTGGGCTACATCGATGTTCCCCAGGGTCTCATCATCAATCCCGGCCAGATGCGCGACTACTCGCCCGAGCAGTTGATGGTGCTCATCAGCGGCACTCAGGGCGAGCCGATGAGCGCCCTGAGCCGCGCCGCCGTTGACAACCACAAAAACGTCAGCATCGACGCCGGCGACACCGTGGTCCTCAGCTCCCGCATCATTCCCGGCAACGAGAAGAGCATCTTCCGCGTCATCGACCATCTCTATCGCCGCGACGCCAACGTCATTTACGACGACGGCTCCAACGGCCTGATTCACGTCAGCCAGGAGGAGATGCGCCTGCTCATCAACCTGGTGCGGCCCAAGTATTTCATTCCGGTCCACGGCCACTATGGAAATCTGCGCAAGCACGCTCAGATCGCCATGGAAACCGGCGCCGTCGAGCACGCCATCGTCATCGAGGACGGCGACGTGCTGGAACTGGACAAGACCGACGTCCGCAAGAAGGACAAGGTCACCACTGGCCGCATTTTCATCGACTCCGGCTCGTCCATCGACGTCGTGGAAGATACGGTCCTCCGCGACCGGCGCATTCTGTCGGAAGACGGCATCGTGCTGGTCATGCTGATCATCGACAAGCGCACCGGCAAGCTGCAGCAGCAGCCTGAAGTGATGATGCGCGGCTTTGGCGGCGCTGACATCACCGACGAAGCCCGCGAAACCGTCCTCAAGACCCTGCACGATCTCAACCCCGAGCAGAAGTCCGACTACGGCATGGTCAAGGAAAAGGTCCGCGCCGATCTGAAGCGCTTCGTCCAGAGAAACACCGGCCGGCGGCCCATGATTATGCCCGTCATCATGGAAATCTGAAGATCGGAAAGTCACAGCAGAAAGGGGACAGGCTTAAGCCTGCCCCCTTTTTTATTTTCCAGCGTATTTTCAATGCCAGCCTGAGCGAATTCACGCGCTATTCGCGTGAGGTTCACTTATTCTTCAACGCTTCCGCCCGATACTGCATTCGTGATCACGAATCTTCGGGAAAGTCTTCCGCTAACAATGGCCGCCGGTTCCGCTCCTCTGGTTGAAGCTGTCTATTCTGCGGATATTCCATCTGTGGCTTCGTCGAAGCCCCGCATTCATGCCGAAATAGGCCGCTACCGCCTGCGGCTCGCCGAAACCGCCGAAGATCGCGAAGCCGCCTGCCGGCTGCGCTTCAAGGTCTTCAATATTGAGCTTAAAGAGGGGTTGAAAAACTCCTATCAGACGGGTTTGGATACCGACTGCTTCGACTGTTACTGCGAGCATCTGCTGGTCGAGGACAAGCTGGAGGAAAGCCCGGTCAAACGCGTCGTGGGCACCTATCGGATGCAGTCCGGCAGGACGGCCGGCCGAAATCTCGGCTATTACTCCGAGCAGGAGTTCAGCTTTACTCCCTATGAGCCGCTGCGGGCAGACATTCTGGAACTGGGCCGGGCCTCCATCGACCGCGAGCACCGCACGCCGGAAGTGCTCATGCTTTTGTGGCGGGGAATTGTGCAGTATGCGACAGAAATGAAGCTGCGCTATCTTGTCGGTTGCTCGTCGCTGACTTCAAAAGATCCGTCCGAGGGCTGGCAGATGTATCGCCAGCTTGAGCGTTTCCGGGTTCCACCGGAGTTTGCGACGGAGCCGACAGCCGCATACGCCTGTCCCGCCGAGCAGAAGGACGCCGATGCGCTGATCTTGTCCTCGCACTTGGAATCCAGCGAAATGGAATCGTCCTTGCCACTCCCTTCCGCACCCCTTGTCAAAGTTCCCAAACTTCTGAAGACCTATCTGTCTATCGGTTCCTTTATCTGCGGCCCTCCGGCCTGGGACCGGGAATTCGGCACCATCGATTTCCTCACTCTGCTCGATTTGCGGGCAATGTCGCCCTCTGCGCGCAATCACTTTCTGGCTCCGCTCTCCCATTGAGTCAGCGCCCTTCGGCCTGCTACGACGCTTGGACTTTCAGGAATCCTGCTTTGTTCCGGTCTTTGTAGGGAGTATTTGGCTTTTTTCCCTGGTTCTTTTGTTTTTATATTGAATCTATCGGTAATTCAAGAGTAGTTTGCATTGGATTAACTCTTTATTCATGGAAGAAAGGAAATACTGGCTTTAGAGATTCCATCTTGTTGGCGGAATTGAGGAGCTGGCATGGATAACTCAACCATCTCGTATGTGTGGCGCGACAAAAATGCGTCTCGTGGCTTTCGCTCGGGAGTTTCCCTGCACGGCCACACCAGCAAGTCGAAAGAGACTCTGGACTTATTGGCGGATTTAGGGAATCGGTATCCAGTGATGCGCCCCCTGCTTTCGCGCCTGGAGCGCCGCTCCATGGCCAAGTCCGGAATACGCGTGAATTATGCCGCCAGCTATTGGACGCCGCCTTTGACTCCCAAGCTGGCTTTCGACCTGGAAAGCCGGCAGATCGAAAATCTAGGCGTGGCGCCAATGGTTTCTCTTACTGATCACGACTCCATTACCGCGCCCATGCTGCTGCGCACTGTGCCCAGCGCGCGGCAGATCCCGGTCTCCCTCGAATGGACTGTTCCTTACGCAACACAGTCCTTTCACCTGGGCGTGCATAACCTCCCCAGCACCAAGGCTGACCAGTGGATGCAAATCCTGGCCGGCTATACCGCCAACCCCTCAACCTCTTCCAATGCGCGGCTCAAGGAAATCCTTTGCGCGCTTCACGACGAGCCCAATGTGCTCGTGATTTTCAACCACCCGCTCTGGGACCTTTATTTTGTCGGTCAGGAAAAGCACGAGGTACTGGTGAATGAGTTCCTGCAAAAGAACGGTGCCTATCTCCACGCGCTGGAGTTGAATGGCCTGCGCAACTGGGAAGAGAACCGCGCTGTGCGCCGGCTTGCCGATCAGTGGAATATCGTCACGATCTCCGGCGGCGACCGCCATGGCGTGGAACCAAACGCCAATATCAACCTGACCCATGCCACCTGTTTTACCGAGTTTGTGCACGAGATACGGCGCGAAAAAAGAAGTAATGTGCTCTTCATGCCCCAGTATGCCAGGCCGTGGAAGCACCGCATTCTGCAGTCGACCCTCGACGCAATCCGCCACTATCCGGATTTTCCGCAGGGATCGCGCAGATGGGACGAGCGCGTTTATCATCCCGATGCCAGCGGAGCAATACGCCCGCTCAGCGAGTTGTGGCCGAACGGGTCTGCCCCACGAGCTATAAGCGCCGCGTTAGGAATGGTTCAGCTGATGGGTTGTGCGCCATTTTCCGGCGGTCTGCGCATTGCCTGGAGCGAGTCGCGCGCATTGCAGATGGCCCTTGACGAGAACAATAGATAATTAAGCTAGATCCCTTACAACATGAAGATGTACCCATCCGAAATGTAACGCCGGTTTCCATCCCGCGCTTCCCTACTCAATGAAACAAAATGATGCGGTCAGAGAGCCCGTCCTGGTTGATGCAAATTGCTAATCCGGGGATACAGCGGTTCTCCAATTGCTATACACCGAAACCGATGCTGCGGAGTGGCTTTTTCCTCAAGAAAAAGCCACCCTTCATGATGCCGGCTAGTGTAAATGTATTGGAGAACCGCTCTAAACGAGCCCCGAACGGGCCAACTATGGCAGAATAGCGCTGGATAACTATTGCTTGAGGAAACCAGCGGGGAGAAGGAAAAGTGGTCTATCGAAGGTCCGGCCATGTCACGTTGCGGGACGTTGCCCAGGCTTGCGGGTTTGCAATATCAACTGTCTCGATTGTGCTCAGCGATGCGCCATTGGCGCAGAACGTGGCCGCCGCGACACGCGAACTGATTCGCACAACCGCGCAGCAGATGGGCTACTATCCCGACGCATACGCCCGCTCCCTTCGGCGCAGGCGCAGCCAGACCATCGGAGTTCTTGCCTTTGATCTCTCCGATCCATTCTGCATTCCGACCGTGCGCGGAATTCAGGCAGGCCTGCAAGAAGCCAGCTACGTGCCCTTGCTGATGGACGCGCAGACCCAGCGCGGGCTCTTCGACGGCTATTTGCAGAAGATTCTGGAGCAGCGCGCCGAGGGCGTGATCGTCATCGCGAGCTGGATCTTCGAGGAAACCAACCTGCTGGCCGACATCGAGAAAAATCACGTTCCCGTGGTGATTGTGGGCCGGGATTTGACCGCGCGCGGAATCAGTTCTGTGCTGGTTGACAACGACGCAGGCGGGGCGCTTGGCATGAGTCACCTGCTGGAACTTGGCCATCGGCGGATCGCGGTGATACGCGGGCCTAAAGAGCTCTTCGACAGCGAGCCGAGGTGGGCCGGCGCTCAACAAGCCGCCGCCGAGGCGGGCGTTCAGCTCGATCCGAAACTCGTTTTTCAACTGCCCGGCCTCGTTGATCCGACTTCAGGTTTTGAGGGCGGAGTGCTCTTTTCCAGGCAGATGCTGGCCTCTGGCCGCCCCTTCACAGCCGTGCTTGCCTTCGATGATCTGACGGCGCTGGGCGTGGTGCGCGGCTTGACGGAGGCGGGGCTGCGGGTTCCACAGGATTGCTCCGTGCTGGGCTTTGACGATGTGCTGCCGGCAGCCGTGGCGACGCCGGGAATCACCACCATCCGGCAGCCGCTGAAAGAAATGGGACTGCAGGCTGCCCGGTGGATGATCGATGCCTTGGGGCAAAAAGCCGAACAAGCGCCGAGGCTATACAAGGCACAGCCGGAACTGGTGGCGCGGATGTCCTCGACCCGCCCTGCGCGGCGAGCGGGCAAGAAGAAGCTGAACGAAAGCGGCTCTTGACAGATCAGGCAGATATAGGCGATATTCCAAGATTGAAACGATTGAATAGGCGCGATGCTCTCCGCCCTTCAAGACCATAGGAACACGCATGGCAGCCACTGCCGATAGCACTCAGCCCGAAACCGTTGGCCTCAAGCGCAGTCTGCGCTTCCGGGACCTGGTTCTCTATGGCATCATCCTCATCCAGCCCACGGCTCCCATGCCCGTCTTCGGCGTCATCTACCAGGAGTCGCGCGGCCACGTCGTCACGGCCATTCTGCTCGCCATGGTGGCCATGCTTCTGACCTCCTTCAGCTATGGACGCATGGCGCGCGCTTATCCCCACGGCGGCTCGGCGTTTCTTTATGTCGGCAAGGAGATTCATCCCAGCCTGGGCTACATCACCGGCTGGTGCCTGGTGATGGACTACACGCTCAATCCGCTCATTTGCACTATATGGTCCAGCCGCGCGGCCATGAACTTCCTGCCCGGCGTGCCATACATCGCCTTCGCGGTATTTTTCGCCATCTTCTTTACCGCCCTGAACCTGAACGGCGTGGAAACCTCGGCGCGCATCAACGCCGGCATGGCCGCGGCGCTGGGTGTCGTGATTCTGCTGGTGCTGGCCGCCGCGGTCAACTGGCTTCTCCATCTCTCGCATCCCACGGCCAGCTTCTTTCTCAATCCCTTTTACGATCGCGCCACATTCAACTCCGGCGGCCTGTTGCGCGGCACCTCCATCGCCGTACTCACGTACATCGGTTTTGACGGCATCTCCACGCTCACCGATGAAGCCAAGGACCCGGCGCGCAGCGTGCCTCGCGCCATCATCCTTACCTGCCTCATCACCGGCATTCTGGCCAGCATCGAAGTCTACGTGGCGCAGCTTGTCTGGCCGCGCGGACTGGCCTTCCCTGACATCGACACCGCCTACGTTCACGTTGCCGGGCGCATGGGCGGCCCGATGCTCTTTCTCATCGTGAACGCCGCCCTGCTGCTGGCCACCATCGGCTCCGGCATGGCCTCGCAGCTGGGCGCGGCGCGCCTGCTTTACGCCATGGGCCAGGATGGCGCGCTGCCCCGGCGCTTCTTCGGCGCAGTCAGCCGCAAGAACCGCATTCCGCGCAACAACGTCCTGCTCATCGGCGTCATCTGCCTGGCTGGCGCGCTGGTCTTCAGCTATCAACTGGGCACCGAGTTGTTGAATTACGGCGCGCTGCTTGCCTTCATGGGCGTCAATCTTTCGTCCATGCTCCGCGGATGGCGGCACGGCCGCTGGTCACAGTGGTTCCCGATGCTGCTGTCGCTGGGCGGCATGGCAACCTGCCTCTTCCTGTGGATTCATCTCGGACCGCTGGCGCGGGTAGCGGGCACAGCCTGGGCGGCGGTGGGCATTCTGCTCTTCTTCATTCGCCGCCGCTTCACGGTTCTTCCCGGAGAGGCCGCATGACGCGCCGCTCTTCGCCCCATAAGAAGAGAGACACCCGCCGTTTCGACGTAACCCTCGCAGGCGATGCCAACCTCGACATTCTGCTCTATGGGTTGCCTGAAAATCTGCCTCCCGAGCAGGAGTTGCTCGCCAGCGGAATAGCCCTTCGCCCCGGCGGTTCGGCGGCAATCACCGCGCACAATCTGGCGGCCCTGGGCAGCTCCGTCGGCTTTATCACCACAGCCGCCAAGGACGATCCGGGAAAACTCTGCCAGGCCGAGCTTCGCCAGGCGGGAGTGGATCTCTCCCGCTGTGTTCCGCTGCCGCAGGCACAGACCGGCGTGACTGTGCTGCTGCAACACAAGCACCGCCGCCACATGTTCACCTATGCGGGCGCTACCTTCGATCTGTCCTACAAGGACCTCGACCTGAACTATCTTGCGGATGCGCGTCACTTTCACATGGCCTCCTACTATCTGCTGCGTTCGCTCACGCCTCAGATTCCGCAGTTATTCGCCACGCTCAAAGAGGCCGGACTCACCATCTCGCTCGATCCGAACGACGATCCTGCGCAGCAGTGGGACCGCTGCATTCTGGAAGCGCTGCCCTTCGTCGATGTCCTGATGCCCAATGAACGCGAGGCCTGCCTGCTGGCCGGCGAACCGGAGCTGGACAAGGCCATTGCAGCCTTGCGCGCGCTGGTTCCTCTCGTGGTCGTCAAGCGCGGCGTCAAGGGAGCTTCCGCCTATTCCCGCTCGCAATCCTGGCATGTTGTGTCGCGTCCCACTCAGGTCGTCGATGCCGTCGGCGCAGGAGACAGTTTCAATGCCGGGTTTCTGCACGCCTGGCTCCAAGGCCGGTCCATCGAGGAAGCGCTTGCCTGCGGCAATCTCTGCGGCGCATGGTCCACCACCGCCAGCGGAGGCACCTCAGCCTTTCGCGACCCGCATTCCCTCCGCGCTCTTCAGGCCGCAATAAAGAAACTCTGACAGGGCAGTCTGCCATTGGAAAATAGTCTGCCATTAGATGATCCGGAAGGACTTGGAACCAACCCGTAAACACGTAGCAAAGTAGCGCCGGTCTCCCGGCCGGCTGTCGCGTGGACCGGGAGGTCCACGCCGTACTCTACGCACTCCACAAACAGGAAAAATGCCTTACTTCTGGTTACAATGAAACGCCGCCGGTCCCTACAACGTTATGCCGCCAACCGTCTGTTGACCAAGTCGTTACTAACGACTTGGCGAGAATCCGACCGAAAGGCCGCAACGGAGCCTGTTTGTCTCCCCACTGACGCTTATAATTCGGAGAACTGATAATCGACGGTTTTTTGGTAACCAGTTGAAAGAGAGGTGTAACTTGCGAATCCGTCATGATTTGGTTTTCGTATCGTGTGTGCTTTTCACGATCGCCTTGGTTTGCCTCATTCCGGGAGTATGGAATCTTGTCCTGGCGGGCTATTGCGGCATCGAGAGACTACACGGCATGGATAGGGCATATGCGCACTCAGTTAGCGATGTTGGCAAGCTTACGCTGGCGCTCGTTATCATCGGTCTCATCGTTACATGGACGGGATACCTGAACAAGGTTCGCTGGACCTGGTTTGTTATGTTCATCCTTGTAGCTTGCTTGGCAATTCCAATCGGCATATTGCCGCTCATTGTGCATTCCCGATTGCTGGTGGGGGCAGCGTCGGATTTGATCTTGGAAGCCATCGGAAAGAAACCGGCCACTACTCCGTGGATTTTTTGGCGGTCCTTGTTTGAGACAATCTCGATCTTCTTGCTTATGGTGGTTGCTCTATTCTTGCCGGTGAAATCATTCTTTTTCGAACGGACCGACCCTACTATGTGATCACGTCTCTGATCCGGCCGGTCCCAGCGACCTGGCGAATAGGCGGGTGGCCCACCCTTGATTCGCCCATAAAGAATGGGTGCCCCATCCTTGCGAGTTTTTTCTGTCGCAAGGGTGGGAGACCACAAGCCCCGACCCGCCTCGCCGAAGGCAGTTGGCCGCACCGCAGGTGCCCCGGAGGGAGGCCGCGAAAATAGCCCCGGATGGAGCGCAGCGCAATCCGGGGAATGCCCGCCCATCAAAGCCATGCGCCCCGTAGGGGCGCTGCGAATGCGCGGATTTCCTTATCCTCTCGCGCACTCGGCGAAATGGGTGGGAAACCACAAAAGTCCATGCGAGCAAATAGCGAGCGGCTGGCCGCACCGCAGGTGCCGTGCAGATCATTTCGCTTCCGCAGCGCACCATAAAAAAGGATGTAGCTCTTCGGCCAGCCTGAGCTACACCCCCTCCCCCCCCTACACCCCCGGGGGGTATAGGGTTTGCGCTTGATCGACTGAAACTTCGCCGATGAAAGCGGCTTTATAGCGAAACTACAGTATGTGTATCCCGGAAGCACACCCGCCAAGTGGCTTTTTCGTCAAGAAAAAGCCACACTGGATACTTTTTACAAGGCTATATTTACTGTAGTTTCGCTCTAATGATCGTGAAAACTCTGGTGCTCCAGGTCCCGATTTTGGGACCTGGGCATGACAAACTCAAGGTGCAAAATTATATTGTCAGAAATTAGTGCGCCGCCGCCATTGGCGTAACGGTTTCGGCAGCAACATTCCAGCCCTCGATCTGCACGACTGCATCTCCAGCCGCATCCTCCGGCACGAGCGCCGTCAGCGTGCGCGACTCTCCCGGCGTCAACTCAATCCAGTTGTCGGACCAGAAGACGGGAGCGATCAGTCCGCCCGACGGAGTGCGCAGAGCGGCCCGGAGCTGAAAGGCGAGTGCCGCGGATTGATTGTCGAGATGCACCCGCACTTCGCGCCCCTGCGGCGTCTTCTCGATTTCCGCGCGCGCCAGCACCTTGGCCGGCGGCAGATTGGTCAGCGCGGTCAAATCCTCATGGCGCAGGGCGGGCGTGTGCGTGTAGTCGGTCTTTGTCCAGTCGAAGGTGGTGAGCGTGCCCGGCGTCCAATAGAAGTTCTGGCTCACTGTGCGGCCGGAAGCATCCGACAAGGTCAGTTCAATGAAGAAGATTCTCTCCGCGCCTGAATAGAGGCTCTCCGGAATCACGAAGACGCGTTGCGCGCTGTCGGCGTCCGCATCCAGCGTGGTCTCGGAAGTGAACAACTCCTTCCACGCCAGATTGTGAACATGAACACTGGCATGAAGTCCTCGCGCCGGTTCATAGGTGCTGTTCACCACCACAATCGAGCGGTCGTCGTAAGAGTACTGAATGTGCAGCGGCTCGCAGGCCTTCTTGGTTGCAAAGTATCCGGCTCCGGCATCCAGGTAATAGTCATAGAGATGCCAGATCATCGAGGGCCATGCGTTGTTCAGCATCCATTGAATGACGCCCGTGGACGCGTACTTGTTTTTGCCGTATGCCTCGAACATGGCGCGCTCGGAGTCGTATTCCATCGTCTGCGCCATGCGCTCGTATTCGGCGGCGGAGCGCGGCCTGGCATAGACGGCTTCCATCGTTTCGTCGAAGACCTTGAGGTTGGCAAATTCGCCGCCGCCCATGTGCAGGCTCCAGGCGGCTGTTGGCGGCCATGCCTCGGCATCGGGCAGGAACTTCTGCCGGCTGGCCAGCGACGGAATCGCCGGCCCAGGGCTGGTTTCCGTGTTGAAGCCGAAGGCGCCGCCGTACTGCTTGTCCAAGGACCAGTAACTCGGCGCGACATAATCGTACGGCCCGTTCATCTTGACTCCACTGGCCCCCGTGACGGTCGTGGGCGCGGAGGATGCCGAAGAGAGCACCGGGTTGGGCCAGTGCGTCTCGGACTCAACCGCAAGGTAAGCCCGCTCCACATCGGCGGTCGGAGGATTGTCGCTTCCGTTCAGCCATACCAGCAGGCTGGGATGGGCCCGCAGCCTGAGCATCTGCGCGCGCAGCGAGGCAGTGGCGATAGTCAGGTCCTCCGGGGTCCAGTCCTTCCAGTGTTCCCAGTGGTCGCAGCAGCACCAGCCCGCCATCACCAGGATGCCCTGCTCGTCGGCCAGATGAAAGAATTCATTGGTTTCGAGCTTGCCCTCCAGGCGGATCGTGTTGAGGTTCATGTCGCGCACCAGGCGGAACTGGTCGCGCAGCCGCTTCTCATCGGTGCGCAGAAGCATGTCCTGCGACCAGCCCGCGCCGCGAATGAGGATGGGCTTGCCGTTCACGCGAAACAGGCGGCTGCCGTTGGCCGTCAGCTCAGAGGTGATTTCGCGGAATCCGAAGTCCACGCTTTGCTCATCCGTGAGTTGGCCTTGGGCACTGAAGCTCATGGTCAGCCGTTCGAGATGCGGCTGGCCCATCTGGCGAGGCCACCAGAGCTTGGGATCGCGAATACGCAGTTGCGGAAACTGCCGCGGAGTGAAAACAACGCTCCGGTCTTCGTGCGGCGCAAGCTCGACCGGCTGCTCGAACCGGACGCCCGCGGCCGTGCCGGCCACCAGTCCTTTCACGGCGTGATCGGTGGCGTTGTGCAGCTCGGCGTAGACGGTCAGATCGGCTGTGCTGAGCGCCAGGTCACTGAAATGAGTGACCGCCAGCGGCGAACGCAGAGTGACCGCGCCAGTGGTCACCAGATCGACTGCGCCGGTGAGGCCCATATCTTTATCCGGCGGGCAGGGATTCCAATCCACCCAGTTGATTCCCAGATCCTTTTCCGTGGGCGCAAAGGTCTCCACTGCCAGCACATTTTTCTGGCCGGGCAGCAGATACGGCGTCACATCGAAGTCATAGGTGCGACAGGCTCCGGCAACCGCGGCAGAATCCGCGATCTTTTTGCCGTTCAGCCAGATGTCGGCGCGGTAGTTGATGCCGCCAAAGTGCAGCCAGTAATGCTCTTCCGCATGTGCCGCGGCAGGCGCGGTGAACTCGTCGCGATACCACCAGCCGCAGCGGTAGGGGCTCTCCTGCGGCATGGGCAAGTTGGAAAAGTCCTGGCCGATAGGATAGCCGCCGCCAGGAATCTGGCGCAGGTTCAAGCCGTAGTAGGGATCGGGAATGACTCCCGCAGCGGCCTGAGCGGCCAGCACGGTGCTGGGCACGGCTGTCTTCAGCCAGTCCTCTGCCGCATACCCCTCCGCTGCAATGGTGTCGCCCTTGGCCTGAAGCTGGCAGGCCGACTGCACCCGCCATCCTTCGTGAAGCGGCGTTACGGTTGCCGCTTGCAGAACCGCGGGCAAACCCGCCATCACCAGGAAAAGAGAAGCAAACCTTCTTTTCATGAGCACCTGCCTATTGGACAAGCATAGAAGAAGCCTGTACGTTAAATCGTTTCAATAAAGGGAATATCATCCCAGCTCCCCTGCTTTGTCAAGCAGCTTCCGCGTCGTTCCTCTATTCCCTGTTCCTTCGCCAAGGAGTCGAGAAGATCCGTGAGGCTGCCAGGTGAAGTGCGGGGGCAGGAACTCGTGAGAAACAGCCACAATTGGCAAAGGAAGGTGACAACAATGCGCGACACCTGGGATTAGCAACCAGGCGGCAAGAACGCACTATCCAACTTTTTTGCTTGACAGCGGATGCAATAGCTCCTACATTTTTTGCGTGATTGAATCGTTTGAATATCAATGTATGACCTGGAGATAGCCATGAAAAACCGCAATGTAGTCACTTTTTCTTTGCCGAGTTTTCTCCTTACATGGATTCTGGTTCTTTGTGCTACCCCCGCCGCCTTCGCCCAAGCCGGCAGAGGAAGCATCAGCGGTTTGATCTCCGACCCGACAGGCGCCATTGTCCCCGAAGCCAGGATCACCTTGCTCGACCACGCAACCGGAGTCGAACAGCATTCCGTTGCAACGGCGGCTGGCTTGTACACATTTGTGTCGCTCAATCCCGGCGTCTATAAAGTGACGGCCAGCATGAAGGGCTTCGAAACCGTCGCTCAGGACAATGTGAAGGTGACTGTGGATCAGGTCACCACTGTCAACATCGCTCTGCGCGTGGGCAGCGTCAGTGACACGGTCACCGTATCGGAGTCCGTCGACTTGTTGCAGACCAGCAACTCCACCGTCGGCCAGCTCATTTCCGCCGAAACCATAGATCGGGTCCCGCTGCTGTCGCGCGATGTCTTCGATCTGGTGCAACTGAGCGCTGGCGTGACTCCTGCCAATGGAACTCCCAACTCGTCCAATTCCGAGGCCATGACCAACATATCGTCCGGGCGTCCGGGCGTCGATGTCTCGTCGTATACGATCAACGGCGCCATCGAAGGTTCTGTCTATTACATGCTCGATGGCAGCCCGCTGGGGATTGCCGAAAACAATGCCGGGGCCATCATCCCGGCAATGCAGATTCCCGAGGACGGTGTGGATGAGTACCGCGTCGAGACGCAAAACACTCCGGCCTCCTATCAGAGCGGCGGCGCGGGCGTCATCAGCCTGGTCAGCAAGTCCGGCGGCGACAAGTTTCACGGCGATGCTTTCGGGGTTTTCCGGCCAGACGTACTGGCTGCAAACGATTCTTTCAACAAGCAGAGCCAGCTGGCCAGCGGCGCGGCCAACTCTGCGCCCTCGTTCCACCGCTATCAGGAAGGCGGCTCGATCAGCGGGCCCATCCTGCACAAGAAGCTCTTCTTCTTCGCCGATTACGAAGCCACGCAGCAAAAAATGTTCGATGGTTCAAACGTCTTCACGGTTCCTACCACTGCGGAGCGCACAGGCGACTTTTCCGCCGACAGCTTCACGATCTATGACCCGACCCAGCCCGACAATCCCGATGGGACGCGGCAGCCGTTTACCGGAAACATTATCACCAACCCGAATCCCATTGCGTTGAAGTTTCTTTCCGAGTTTCCCAAGTGCAACGCTCCCAATCCGGCTACATGCGATGCAGACACGAATGGAGACGTAAACAATCTTTATGTCCCCGGTCTGGACCCTCTGACCGCGCAGAAGTTCGACATTCGCATGGACTACTTCAAGAGCGAAAAGCAGCGTCTTTTCGGTCGCTTCTCCTTCGACCGGCTGTTCAGCTCGGGTGTGAACGCCTTCAAGAACCCGTGGGATCTGGACTACGCTCAGAACATTACAAATGGGCGCAATATCCTGGTAGCAGACGATTACACCCTGAATCCGACAACGGTATTGCAGTTGCGCTACTCCTTTACGCGCCACTATGAGAATCAGGGAGGCGACCCCGGCCAGAGCGCCATCGACAACCTCGCCTCGCTGGGCTTCGCCTCGCCGACCGAGGCCGACGAAGTATACAAGACCCTTCCCTATGTGACGTTCTCCGACGTGGGAGGCGGCATTGGCGGCACCGCGAACTGGAACACTCTCATCTATGCCAGCGAGAACAGCGATGTGAGCGCGACCCTGACGAAGGTCTGGGGCAAGCATGAGATCAGCGCCGGCGCGGAGTATATGAAGAGGTTCCTGAATGTAGGCCAGCCGCCGGCGCCCTCCGGTTCCTACAGCTTTGACATCACCGCTACGGATCAAACCGTAAGTTCGGGCGTTGGCGGCAACGATTTCGCCTCGTTCCTTGTGGGCATGGGATCAACGCCTGGCAGCGAAAGCTGGAACTTTACCAAGGATTTGTTTGTCGCCGAGGCCAGTCCGTATTACGCGGCCTTTTTTGAAGACAACTACCATGTCACCCCGGCTCTTACCATTTCCTTGGGGCTCCGCTGGGACATCTTCGGCGGCCGCACGGAGCGTCACAACCGCCTGGAGTACTTCGACCCGAAGGCCGTGAGCACTGTCAGCGGCGTATCTTTTACCGGCGGCGAAGTTTTCGCTACCGGCGACAGCCGCTCTCCCTTTGCGACGAATCTGACGGATTTCAGCCCACGGCTCGGCGTGTCATGGCAGTTGGCGAAGAACCTCGTCGCGCGGGCGGGCGGCGGCTTCTACTACGGCCCAAGCGCGCAGATGGTGGGCAGCGCATGGCTCAACAGCGACGGCTTTTCGTCGGTAACCAACTGGAACGCCACCTGTTGGAACGCCGATGGCAACTCTGTATTTGCCGGCACGAATCAGTGTGTAGGCGCAGCCGCGGGAAGCCCCGCGCCAAGCGTGACGGGAATTTATTCACTGAGCAATCCGTTTCCCACTGGTGTTGTTCCGCTGACCGGATCGACGCAGGGTTTGGCGACCAATCTCGGCTCGACGCCCAACGTGATGCTGCACTCGCAGCGCACGCAGACGACCTATAACTTCAACTTCGGCCTGGAGTACGAGTTTCCGCACGCCGTGGTGGTGAGCGCGGGCTATGTGGGCAGCAGAGGCCTTTTCCTGCCGCTCAGCCAGGTTGATCTGAATCAGCTCGATCTGGGAACCATTCAGAAATATGGCGCTTCTTTGTGTGTTGACACTTCAGACCCGGCCTGCATTATGGTGCCCAATACCTGGCAGGCAATCCAACCATCCACCAACGCCAATTATGGCGCCTCCACCGTGCCTCTTTGGGTGAGCCTGCAGCAGTACCCGCAGTTCGGCACCGGCAGCTACGGCGCGGGAAACGGCGTTCTGGTGCATGGCGATCCGATTGGCGACTCGGAGTACAGCTCTCTGCAAACCAAGGTGCAGAAACGCATGACCCAGCACTTCACCACGCTGGCCAGCTTTACCTGGTCCAAGCTGATGACCGACGACGGCAATCCCCCGCTCGGCTTCGTCGGCGCTCACGGCGGCGCGCCGCAGGACACAAAGAACATGAGCCTCGAACACTCCGTCAGCCCGCAGGATGTGAAGTATCAATTCACGTGGCAGGCATCCTACGATCTGCCTATGGGCAAGGGCAGGGCGCTGAATCTGAACGGACTGGGAAATGCCATCCTGGGCGGATGGACCGCCAACGGCGTTTTCTACCTGAGCAGCGGTGTTCCCATCGCTTCGCCAACCTCCGGGGTAGCGCCTTCGTACTTCAATCAGCGGGCCGATATGACCTGCGACCCAAGCAAGGGCGCGCCACATACGGCGGCAACGTGGTTCAAATCTGATTGCTTTGCCTTGCCCGCCAGTCCGTTTGTGCCTGGAAATGCGCCGGCGTATCTTGATCACGTACGCACCATGGGAGCCAACGATGTGGACATCTCTCTCTTCAAGAGTTTCCGGCTGAGAGAGGAGAGGAATCTCCGTTTTGAAGTCTCTTCCTTTAACATTGCCAACAAGGCGCAGCTCGGAATGCCGGGTGTGCCGTCAATCACCGCCGTGCAGACAACTCCGGCTCAGGCAGCCGCATTCGGCCAGATCACGGGCAACATCAATTCACCGCGTCAATTCCAGTTCGGGTCGAGGTTTACATTCTGAACAGCGGTAGTTTTTAGGAGGTGCTTTTTTGAAGACGATTCATTTGCTGCGCTTGGTCTTGTTCCTTCTTTTCTCGGTGGCTTTGATGCATGTTTCGCCGATTTGCGCCCAGGAAGAAAACTCGCTCCCATTGATGCCCTTGCCGGCGCACATAGTGGCCGGCCAGGGTCAGTTTCTCATTGATGGCAGCTTTGGCATTGGCCTCGAAGGCTACACGGAGCCTCGTCTGGTGTTGGCCCGGCAGCGCTTTCTGGACAGGCTCTCCCGAGAGACCGGAATCTTCTTCCAGGGCGAGGCGCAGGCCAGCCCGGCGAGCTTTACGATCAAAACTGGAGGAGCGAGCAATCCGGTGCAGCAGTTGGGCGAAGATGAGTCCTATCGCCTGGACATTTCGACAACTCATGTGCAGTTGACGGCGGCGAATCCGCTCGGCGTGCTGCGTGGTCTGCAAACTTTCCTGCAACTGGTCAAGATCACGCCTCAGGGTTTCGGC
>Ga0302270_10002493_pt1 | contig 17885 bp, 6 predicted proteins | sample III_Bog_E2_3_FD_198773 | JGI IMG/M metagenome (GOLD analysis project Ga0302270, IMG submission 198773) | Peat permafrost microbial communities from Stordalen Mire near Abisko, Sweden - III_Bog_E2_3 | ecosystem: Environmental > Terrestrial > Soil > Wetlands > Peat | place: Sweden: Abisko... | reverse complement strand
TTCGCGTACTTCTGGTGTAATGGCCGCTTCGAGGGGTGAGTTTTCCATGGTGGCGTCTCCCAGCAGGTAAACTATATCCTTTCGAGACCCAGACATCTTCCCGCGCTACCTCGCTTGGGAAGTGATCGCTCTCAGATCGGCTCGGTCCACCTCTCCTGCTTCCGTCAGATGGCCTAGGTCTCGACGCCCCAAAAACCACACCGAGATTACCGCACGCAGATTCGATGAGCCACTCCAAGCGGCTTTCAATGGGAGTATGCGCATGACCGCAGTAGAAAAGCTCGAAGAAGTTTCAAAGCTCCGCAAATATCTTGATGTAGCCGAGTCCGCCCTGGCGAACGCTACAATTATTGGCCGAAAGCCGGTCTTCAATAAATTCGATGTTGTCGCGATGGCTCTCGTGTCAAAGGCCTTCTCGGTTGCGCGCGCCTGCCTCCTCCTTCTCGATAATGGTTTCGAGGATGAGGCTTATGGCATGTCGCGATCAGTTGTGGAATGCGCATGGACCCTCCGTTATCTAACCCAGGAGCGAGGTAAGATCGAAAGCCGGACGTGGAAATATATCAACTACCTCATCCTGGACAAGCAATTCTGGATGTATCACGCCATGATGAACGCTAAGGATGAGGAAGCGAAATCGGACATTAGAGCTCATGGCGAAGAGTTGGGCCTGCATGACGATCCGACGGAGGTTGTCGGTCACTGGTCGGGGAAGAACGGATTCGGGTGGATCGTAAATCAGATGGAACATCCGCTCGATGGGCCCAATACGAACGTGGCAATCAAGTCCGCGGAATACGCGGTGGACTATCATTAGACCTCCGCCTTCGTCCATTGTTACGAGCCGGCAATTGAGAATTTCGTTCCGGATGAAGAGACCCCCTTTAAAGTTAAACGAGCAGACGGTGACGGAGGCCAACCCGGTCAATCGGTGTTGTACATCCTGCTCCGCTATATCCATGCCGCGATGGCGTATCTCTTCTTCGGCTTTGGGATGGAGCGACCGCAATTGCTGAACGAGCTTTTCAGCACAATGCTGAATGACGAACTGCGGCCGGTTCCGCGACGGGTCCAACCAAAAGATAAAAAGGAGACTCCCTTGGAAGATCTTCCTCAATTGCGTCCCTGGCTGACATGGACGGAACTCATCGGCGCCCCGCGCGACACACCGGGCAAAAGGCAAGCCTTGATTGACCTCATCCAAAAATATCCGCGAGAGAATATCCTCCGCGCATGCTCGACCCTCAGCGCTCTCTTTGACTTCGGGCCGGAGGGAAATACGGCTGCCGAAGAATCACTGACTGCCGCATGGATACCGCGGCTCTTCGACCGTGCCCTAGTTGAAAGAGTAACGGCCTTTGCCGCCGACAAACGGGTCATATTCTTTCAGGCACAGCTACGTTTCCTTGCCAGCGAGGTTCTGAGGATCGAGGTTGCCCCCCTAAAGCAGATCGCCAATGTTCTTCCGAACGAGGTAATAGGTGAACTGCTTTTGAGGTCCGGCGAAATGCTTTACAAGCCATATATCAAGCAGGCAGACCATATGGATGAGCTCGCCAATAAGGCAGCTTTGTTCCTGCCGTTTTACGAGATCGATTCTCAGCATGATCCAGCTGCGTTCTTTCTTAGAGCATATATATACCTGACGATCATAATTCCCATGCTTCCGGCGAACATACAGACGTTCAATATTCCAGAGTTGTTCGAAGCGCAGTACAAGTTCTCACTCACCGAATACTGTGAGTTCATTTTCATGTTCTTTATCCAGGCGATGATGGTGCGGAGCAAGAAGTCGCTAGATGTGGCAATCAACAGCGGCCTTCACATCGGCCTCTTCAAGAACACGCGGCTACCGCATGCATCGATAGAGCGGATGTTCAATTCGGTAAGTTTTACGCTCGATCAACTGAAATCTGCGAGGCCAGAGATCGGGTTCGCGGATTTCGATTATCTCCGTGCCCAACCCTATTTTCGCTTCGGCGATCAGTTGTTCTGCCTAGACTATGAATTCGCGGTCAACAAGATCGAAAGCGCGGCAATCTGGGGATTATTGCAGGAGTTCAAGACAGATGGCGAAAGAAAAGCGTTTCTGGGCTATTGGGGATACGTATTCGAATACTATGTTGGATGGCTTTTCCAGACATACGCAATCTCAGCTTTCAACACTGTCTATCTGGCGCCCAAATATGTGGACGATCCGAACTCGGAAATCTGCGATGTCATCGTGATCTGCGGTAAGACCGCTGTACTTATTGAAGCTAAGCTCGCCACCTGTCCATCAAAAACCCGATATTCGGGCGACTACAAAAAGATGAAGAAGTTTCTGGAGGACAAGCTAGTAAAAGGTGTAGGTGTCGATCAGCTTGTCAACGCTGTCACAGCTATAACGGCTGATCCGAAGAAGGCCAAGGAAAAGGTTCTCATCATCCCCGCATGGTTGGAGAAGATCGACACAATCATGCCGGTCATCGTAACGCGAGATGAAATCGGGTCTAGCTGGTCAGTGAACGCTTACCTCAACAATCGTTTCTCCGAACGACTGCTCGGCAAGAAGCGGCCCAAGCGGATTACCGTTGCGCCGCTGCTATCCATCAGCGTAGGAACGCTAGAAAAGTTGATGGGGGCGCTAAGCAAAATGTCGCTCGATGTCGTCCTTGAGGACCGCATCAAGAGGAGCCCAACGCTCATTTGGCCTTTCGACGCGGCTAGTAGGTACGTTGGCCGCGGCATGCATCGCCACACACCAAAACATATGGAAATGCTCCATGACATCATGGACAAGACGATCAAAGACTTTGGCATCACCGATCCCGCGGTTCTCGATAAATAGTGTCCACATTCATGCGCTCTTGAAAACGCGACAATGGGAATAGCGCCTCTTCTTCAAGAAATATTAGGGGAACGAAATTAGTCCCATCCTTACCAGTAAGTGCGTTAGAGTCCACGAGCAACTTTGTAATGGTGCATCATCGCCAACGCACTCATCAAGCACCAGTCGGTAATGGGAACTCGGCGTGTGGGAAGCGGCTGCGCATCGGCTCGCCCAATGCTAAAGTCGGCTGGGTATCCGCGACGTCGATCACGCAGCCTCCGGCTCCATCCCAATCAGGACGCTGACGGCATCCTCGAGGCCCTCCATGCAACCCAGCGCGTTCCATCATCCGCCCATACCCCAAGACCCAATCCGCCGCGCGTTATGTCAGAATGGCTTAGCCCAACCTAGCCGTAGTAAGTTTCGCTCAATGCTAGACGACGATTTCCGCAGAAGCAGAGGTCTAGAGGATGAACGTTTTCGACCTTGATCGCTCCGTCATCCGTGAGTACGAGGCGTTTGCGCGCTCGTTCACGAAGATACGCGCGACGGACATCGAACAGCAGATTCAAAAAATCTATGAGTCCGGCACCTTCTGGCCCGAGCCGCTGATTAGCATCAACCCCCACTTCCAGAAGGGCCTGACCATTGGCGAGTTGGTAGCCAAGAAGACTTTGTGCCCGGACATCGAGAAGGTATTCCGGGTCGATGGCGAATTGATCACGCTGCACAAGCACCAATCCCAGGCCGTTGCTAAGGCCAGCCAAGGGCAGAGCTTTGTGGTCACCACCGGAACTGGCTCTGGCAAGTCCCTTTGCTTCTTCATTCCGATCATCGATGCCGCTCTGCGGGCGCGTGCCTTGGGAGAGGAGCGTCGCACACGGGCCATCGTTATCTACCCGATGAATGCATTGGCAAACAGCCAGACAAAGGAACTCGACAAGTTCATACGGGAATCTGGCCTGCCTCAAGATCGCCGGCCCACATTCGCCCGCTATACCGGACAGGAGACGCAGGAAGAACGCGATCTCATCAGTAGGAATCCGCCGGACATCCTGCTGACCAACTTCATGATGCTCGAGCTGCTGATGACGCGGCAGAAGCCTCTTGATCAACAGGTCATCGCCAATGCCGAGTCGTTGGACTATATCGTCCTAGATGAGCTGCACACCTATCGCGGTCGGCAAGGGGCGGATGTTGCGATGTTGGTTCGCCGACTGCGGGACCGCTTATGCCGCGGCAAGTCGCCAATATGCATAGGGACTTCTGCCACTATGACAAGCGAAGGAGGCCCGGATAAGCGCGCCGCTGCGGTCGCACAAGTGGCGTCACGCCTCTTTGGAACCATGATCCCTGCGGACGCCGTTATCGACGAGAGTCTAGACCGCGCAACTGACCCTGATCTAAAGCTCGGCACCGAGTTGAAGAGACAACTCGCTGTAAGGCTGGACAGTCCAGTCGAGGAGCAGCTTACAGATAAGCAACTAGCTGCCGATCCATTAGCAGCTTGGATCGAGCTACGGGTCGGTTTGGAGGACGGTCAGAAGCTACTCCGTCGGCCGCCTGTCAGCCTAAGCGAGGCTACGGCGATGCTCGCCCTGGACACGGGCAAAGCCGCGAGTCTCTGCCAAGAGCGCTTGGAGGAGATGCTTTCCGTTATGAGCCTGACTGGATCGCAGCGCAGCGATAAGGGCTCGCGTGCCTTCCTCGCCTTCAAACTGCACCGGTTCATATCCGGCGCCGGGCAGGTCTATGCCACGCTCCGGGAAGGAGATCAACGTCTCGTCACTCTCGACGGACAGCTCTTTCATCCTGAAGACAGGGACGCACGTCTCTACGCAATCTTGTTTTGTCGCAGCTGCGGCCAGGAATTCCATCCAGTTACGCTCGTCAATTCCGAAGGTCGGTCCCGTGCGATGCGCAGAGCATTCGATGAAACACCGCTCGAAGACCAAAACCAAGCAAACCGTGCCGGTTATCTCACAATGATCCGCACCAGCGATAGCGAATTTGGCTTTTCGGGCTCAGTCCAAGACTACCCGGAGGATTGGCGGGAACATCGCGCGGCCGGCGACCAACTTATCCGGGCCAACCGTGCCTTCCAATTGGAACGCCTCTCCGTTATGCATGATGGGGCGATCAGTGCGGAGGGATCTCCCGCCTGGTTCATTCCTGGGAAGTTTCGCTTCTGCCCCCGCTGCAAGGACCAACCCGTCGCTCAAACCCGTGACTATAACAAGCTCGCCGGTCTATCCGCCGAAGGCCGCAGCTCTGCCACCACTTTGCTCACAGCCAGCGTATTACGGTGGATGAACTCGCCTCATAGCGATTTGTCGGAACACAGCCGTAAAGTGCTCGCCTTCACCGACAACCGTCAGGACGCCGCTCTCCAGGCTGGCCACTTCAACGACTTCCTGTTCGTCACCCTGCTTCGTGCTGCCATCTTTTCAGCAGTTCGGGCCGCCGGCACTGAAGGGCTCACCGAGGCGGAGTTTGGCCTTCGTGTTCGGCAAAAGCTTGGCTTTGTTGCCTCTAATAGAGGGCGCCGCAAAGAATGGATGGCAGACCCTGAAGCCCTCGGTGCGCGCCAACATGAGGCGGAGCGCACCATCGGACAGGTACTCGCCCACCAAGTCTGGGCCGATCAGCGTCGCGGCTGGCGATTCACAAACCCCAGCCTTGAGGAGTTGAAGCTCGTTACGGCTGACTACGTTGGCCTTGATGACTTCGTCGCGGACGATGCCCACTTCGCCTCTGCCGCACCTGAACTGCGCGATGGTTCGCCGGGCGTCCGCAAACGTGCCTTCCTTTGCCTGTTCAATCATCTTCGTCGCAGTATCGCAGTAACAGCAGACACCCTCCAGCCGAGTACGCTCGATTTCCTCACTTCCGCGTCTCAGACACAGCTTCGCCAACCTTGGAACCTCCCGAAGGATGAAACACCCCGCGTGGCGGCTACATTGGTTGTGGGTACCGTGAGGACGACCCTGAAAGACCAGATGCTTCTGGTCAAGACCGGGACCGGTAGCAATCTGGCGAGGCAACTGCGCGGAAACGATATTTGGGGCACGGGCCGCCTTACAGCAGACAGATACAGAGCCGTACTTGAGTCGATGCTGAGGGTCGCGGAGAGTACCTATGGCTTCCTCCGTAAAGTCCAAACCTCCTTCGATGTCGAGGGCTGGCAACTTGACTCCTCCGTCGTTCGACTCATAGCCGGCTCCAATGCTAGAGGCGACGGAGGTTCCAATCGTTATTTTGTTGAGCTCTATAAGTCCATGGCCGCGTCACTCGACGATGGCGGCGAAGGCCTGTTTGGTCTGGAAGGCCGCGAGCATACCGCTCAGGTTGATGGCGACCGCCGCCAATGGCGGGAAGAGCGTTTCCGCTTCGGCAAGGATGACCAAGAAGAACTTGCCAAGGATCCGAAGCGTTGGCTCCCAGAAGAATCGAACTCTTTCCTCCCGATGCTCTTCTGCTCGCCCACCATGGAGCTCGGCGTCGACATATCTGCCCTGAATGCCGTCTATCTCCGCAACATCCCGCCAACGCCAGCAAATTATGCGCAACGTTCTGGCCGCGCCGGCCGATCCGGCCAAGCGGCACTCGTCATCGCATACTGTGCAGCACAAAGCCCCCACGATCAGCATTACTTCTCCAAACCCGAAGAAATGGTTCGCGGCATCGTCAAGGCCCCCACGCTTGACCTCGCCAATCGCGATCTGATCGAGTCTCATCTCCATGCTGTCTGGCTTGCTGAGTCTCGCCAGGGACTTGCCAATGACATTCCAGGAGTGCTTGATCTCGACAAATTAGCACAACCTGTTGAGCTCACCATCCAACAAGCACTCAGCGCCCCTGCGGTTACTTCATCCGCCACCATCGCCATGACACGCATCCTCGACAGCATCGCCGCGGAGCTCACTCTCGAACGGGCGCCTTGGGCAGCCGAACGTGGCCGCTTTGCCGAATCAATCAGCGCGAAAGCGTACTCTCGCTTTGACGATGCGTTTGGCCGCTGGCGTCAGCTCTATCAGACAGCACACCAGCAGTTAACTGAAGCCAATCGGAGATCGGAGATTCCGGGGCTTTCCGCGAGAGAGCGCAAGGGCGCAAGAATTGACCAAATGCAGGCAAATGAGCAACTTGCTCTTCTTGAGCGGGGTACGTCCTCCTCCAGTTCTGACTTCTACACATATCGCTATCTCGCTACGGAGGGCTTTCTTCCGGGCTATAACTTCCCTCGCCTTCCGCTCTACGCATACATTCCATCGGCCGGCAGTGGCAAAGGTTCATTTCTACAGCGAGCTCGATTCCTTGCCATCGCAGAGTTCGGACCCCGCAGTCTCGTCTACCACGAGGGTCGCGCCTATCGGGTCGTCAAGGCCAAACTCCCACCTGGTCGCCAAGTAGGCGATACAGGCAGGCTCGCCACCACTGAGATGTTCGTCTGCGATCACTGCGGCGCGGCTCATCCTGCTGAACTTGAGCGATGCATTAGCTGTGGCGAGAGTCTTGCCGCTGTGCATCCCATAAGAAACCTGCTACGCATCGACAATGTGGAAACCCAGGCAGCACTACGAATCACCTCAAACGACGAGGACCGCCAACGTCAGGGCTTTGAAATTCAGAGTGTCTTTGAGTGGCCTACCCGTCAGGGTGCGCTGGATATCCTTTCCGCTATCGCAATTGATAACGGTGAGCCGATTCTCGGTCTCGACTACGGAGCAGGCACTCGCATCAGTCGCATCAATCGAGGGTTGCGCCGCAGGAAAGAGAAAGCGCTACTGGGCTTCTACCTCGACCCGTCCACGGGCCGATGGAGAAAAGGCCCCGATGAAAGCGATGAGCCAGACCCTGACATTGCAGCTCCCCAGCTGGTCGTCCCCTTCGTCCAGGACACGATGAATGCCGCTCTGTTGCGGTTTCCGCAAGGACGCCCGGATAACATTACGTCCGCCACCGTCCAACATGCTCTGCTGCGAGGTCTCGAACTGACTTTTGAACTCGAAGAGAGCGAAACAGCTTCCGAGCCTCTTCCCTCTTCTGATCACCGCAGCGCCATCCTGCTCTATGAAGCCACAGAAGGGGGCGCTGGCGTACTGAATCGCCTCTTGCGAGAGCCGGGCAAGCTCGCGGAAGTCGCCCGCACGGCGCTCGAACTCATGCATTACAGCAACATCGACGCCGCTGCGGCTGCTCGCGACCGCACCATACTCGAGTCAGACCCCGAGGCACAGTGCGTCAAGGGCTGCTACCGCTGCCTCTTGTCCTATTACAACCAGGTCGACCACGAAGTGATTGACAGAACGAATCCCGATGCTCTGGATCTCCTCCTCCGCTTGGCCCACGCCACCGTACAGACGGTGGACCGCCCTCGGGCGAGCTCTTCTGTGCAGGATTCAGTCCCTGATAATTCCTGGGTTGGAGCGTTTGCTCGGTGGGGATTCCCAGCTCCTTCCCAGAATCCGCTTCATGTGGGGGGCGTGATTCTTCCCCTTGTCTGGCGCGAGCACCGTGTCGTCGCCTCTCCGGTCCAACTGTCCGAGGCGGTTCAAGCCCAGCTTACGGAGATGGGCTTTCACCTGGCTTCTCTACCCGAAGTTCCGCCTGACGCACCCCCAACAGAGCTGAAGGAACTTTTCGGAGTCACCGCGTGAGCGCTTCTTTTTCTCCTGGAGATCTGGTTCAAGCTCGTGGACGTGAATGGGTCACTCTCCCCTCGAGCGATCCTGCATGGCTTTACTTGCGCCCACTCACTGGCAGCGAAGCCGACGTGCAGTGCATCGACCCCACTCTCGAGGCCGAGGCTGTTGTTCCCGCTCGTTTCGCCCTTCCCCGCGCAGAGGACGTGGCAACGCAGGACGCAGCGCTCCTGCTCGCAGAATCTCTCCGTCTAAGCCTCCGACGCGGTGCTGGGCCCTTCCGGTCAGCAGCGCGCGTCGCCTTCGATCCCCGCGCCTATCAGTTAGTTCCACTCATTATGGCTCTACGCCAGGCGACGATCCGGCTCATGATCGCTGACGATGTCGGCATCGGCAAAACAATCGAAGCAGGCCTTGTGCTGCGTGAAATGGTGGACCGAGGTGAGATCGACCGCATCGCCGTACTCTGTCCCCCGCATCTCGTCGAGCAGTGGACCGGAGAGCTCCGCACCAAGTTCGACCTCGACGCCGTGGCCGTCACCGCCTCGTCTGCCGCCAGCCTTGAACGCGGCCTTGCTCAATCGCAAACCCTATTCCAAGCCAACCCTTTCACCGTTGTCAGCCTCGACTACATCAAGGCAGAGAAGCGCCGCGAAAGCTTCGCGCGCTCCTGTCCAGCGTTCGTCATCGTTGACGAAGCCCACGCCTGCGTCGGCACGCATCTCGGCCGCCAGCAACGTTTTGAGCTCCTCCGACGAATCGCCGAAGACCCGACGAGACATATGCTGTTGCTGACGGCCACACCCCACAGTGGGGATGAGGATGCCTTCAGCCGACTACTCTCACTACTCAATCCAGAATTCAGCAGCAGTTCGCTGGAGGACGATGCTGCCCGCCGCCGCCTGGCCCGTCACTTCGTGCAGCGTCGCCGCATCGACATCAAGGGCAAAGACTGGGGCGAAGATCGCTCTTTCCCAAAGCACGAGACCGCGGAGGAGACATACCACTTCACCAAAGAGCATCAAGCGTTCCACGACGCTGTGCTCGATTATTGCCTCGGCGTCGTGGAAGGCGCAGGGTCCAGCCAGCAGAAGCGCAGACTCGCCTTCTGGAGCACCCTTGCACTCATGCGCTGCGTCGGCTCCTCTCCCGCGGCAGCCTACAATGCCCTGAGTAACCGCCTCGAAAGCGATCTGTCATTAATCGAAGACCAACTTTGTGATGAAGATGAAGCAGACGGCCTGGACGTCGAGCCCGCGTCCGTCGCAGAGGAGAATGCTAGCGTTCAGGCACTGCTCCGCCAGGCAGAGCGGCTCAAGTCAGCGCTCGACCCGAAGCTCGAAGAGGTGATCAAACTCCTGCGCCCGCTCATCAAGGCAGGCAACAATCCCATCGTCTTCTGTCGCTTCATTGCAACCGCGGAGCACGCCGCCGCAGGTCTGCGCAAGGCCTTCCCGAAGCTACATGTCGAGGTCGTCACAGGTCTCTTTACTCCAGAAGACCGCCGCGCGCGGGTGGAGGCTCTGTCCACGACTCCGCAGCGCATTCTCGTTGCTACCGATTGCCTTTCCGAAGGCATCAACTTGCAACATCTCTTCGACACTGTCATTCACTACGACCTCTCCTGGAACCCCACGCGCCACCAACAGCGCGAAGGCCGCGTCGACCGCTTCGGTCAGTCTGCCCCGGTAGTGCGTTCCGTGCTCCTCTACTCTCCTGATAGCTCCATCGACGGCGCCGTCCTCGACGTTGTCCTTCGCAAGGCCGAAGCCATTCGCAAGGCTACCGGCGTCACCGTACCGTTGCCGGAAGAGCGAGGCGCCGTCGCCAGTGCTCTCATGAATGCGCTACTACTCCGCAACGGCCGCACCGAACAGCTTCGGCTCGACCTCGGTGTCGAGCTCTCCGAGGGCACTGCCGATATCGACAAGCGTTGGCGCGACGCAGAGGAAGGTGAGCGCCGCTCCCGCGCTCGGTTTGCACAAAACGCCCTTCGCCCCGAGGATGTCGTTCCTGAGTGGCAACGCTGGCAGCATTTACTTGGCGGGCCAGATGAAGTGAGTCGCTTCCTCCATCGCGCCACGAGCCGTCTGGACGCGCCGCTCGAGCCCTCGGCCGATGGAACTGTGCTGGCGCACCTCCACGCACTCCCGGAGGCGGTCACCGAACGGCTGGCAGCCCGCGGCCTCGAGGGAACTCGCCGCATTGCCTTCGATGAACCGGCGCCGCCGAATACTGAGGTCATTGTCCGCAGCCATCCTTTGCCCTCTGCCCTCGCCGAGTTCCTGCTCGAGAGTGCGCTCCAACGCACCTCGACTACCACCGATCCGCTCGGCCGCATCGGAGTGTGGCCGAGCAAGCTGGTTCAAGCACAGACGACCGTTCTTCTCCTCCGCCTTCGCTTCAAGCTCCTGGTCCACAGCCGGCAGGAGAAGCTTCTGCTCGTCGAGGAGGCTGGCGCCCTCGCGTTCAGCGGCATGGGAGCCACGCCAGGCCTCCGGGGGGACGAGGCCTTCGCGCTGCTCGAAGGCGCTGCCTCGGGGAATCTCGCTCCGGTCGCGCAGGAACGCCTGCTCAAACAAGCCCGCGAGCGCGCGGAGTTGCTCCTACGCGATGACGGACCCGTCGCGGACTACGCACGGGAGCGGGCCTCGGCTCTCCTTGCCGATCATGAGCGTGTTCGCGCGGCAGGAGCTTCCATGGGCGGAGCCCCACGCGTCTCCGTCGAACCCGTCCTCCCCGCCGACGTCCTCGGCATCTTCGTCCTCATTCCGGGGGACGTCTAAATGGCTCGGATTCGCAAGTCCACGCTCAGCTTCGATGCCATCACTCTCGAAGGCTCGCTCATCTCTCCCGCCAAGTTCGCCGAGATCGCCGAGCGCAAAGCCACCGAGCAGACCGACGCCGACTACGCCATCCCCAAGGGCCTCAACCTGCGCGACGAAGCCGCGCGCTACTTCCGCATCGGTCAGGCGCAGTTTCTTGAACTCCACGCCTCCGGCACGCCATCTCTTGCGGCCACCATTCGCTTCACCACCGAACTCCTCCGCGACGTCTTCGGCTTCACGGACATCGTCTCCCTGACCGCGCCTCGGATCGTCGGCGACCGCACTTTCCCCGTCACGCTGGAAGCCTTCGGCGGCCGTGTACCGGTCGTCGTCGTTCCCCCTGCCGACACCCTCGATCACACCAGCCCCAGCCTCTCCCACGATCACCGCCGCTCCGCCGCCTCCGCCTTGCAGGACTGGCTCAACGCCGATGAGAACTCCCTCTGGGGCCTCTGCACCAACGGCGAATGCCTTCGCCTGCTCCGCGACAACGAAAGCCTCACGCGCCCCGCGTATCTTGAGGCCGATCTCCGACAGATCTTCGAAGGCGACGACATCGCCAGCTTCTCCGCGCTTCGTCTGGCGCTCTACGCCAGCCGCTTCGGCAAGCCCGGCACACCACCTACGGACTGTCCTCTGGAGCGATGGCGCGAAGCCGGCGGCAAAGAAGGTCTCGCTGCGCGTGATCGTCTCCGTGAGGGATTTGAGAGCGCCCTGCTCGCACTCGGCAACGGCTTCCTCACCCACCCGGAGAACGCCGATCTTGCCGCGCATCTTCGCGACGGTAGCATGCCGCTCGACCGCTACTTCAGCCAGCTCCTCCGCCTCGTCTACCGGCTCATCTTTCTCCTGGCCGCGGAAGACCGCAACCTGCTGCATCCGCCAGAAACACCCGCATCAGCCCGCAAGCTCTATGCAGAGGGCTACTCCCTCGGCGCGCTCCGCGACCGCGCCATCCGCCGCAGCGGTTGGGACAACTTCCACGACCGCTGGGAAGGCCTCCGCATCACCTTCGGCGCATTGGCGGACGGCCAAGCCAAGCTCGGCCTGCCTGCGCTCGGGGGCATCTTCGCCCGGTCAGCCACGCCGGAGCTCGATTCCGCGCGGCTCTCCAACCGCTTCCTCATGGAAGCGATCTTCCGCCTCGCCTGGCTCCGTGACGACGGTCTTCTCATGCCCGTGAACTGGCGCGACATGGAGACCGAAGAGCTCGGCTCCGTCTACGAGAGCCTCCTCGAACTCGTCCCCCGGCTCACCGCCGACGGCCGCGGCTTCACCTTCGCCGAAGGCATCCAGCAGAAGGGCAACGCGCGTAAGACCTCCGGCAGCTACTACACGCCAGACTCCCTCGTGCAGGCACTCCTCGACAGCGCGCTCGACCCCGTTCTCGACCGCGTCGAAAGCGAGTCCGCCGATCCCGTCGCCGGCCTGCTCGCCCTCACAGTCATCGACCCCGCCTGCGGCTCCGGCCACTTTCTGCTCGCCGCCGCGCGCCGCATCGCTACCCGCGTCGCGCGCCTCCGCTCCGGCGGCGTCCCCACACCTAGCGACTACCGCCACGCGCTCCGCGACGTCGTCCGCTCTACCATCCACGGCACCGACCGCAACCCCATGGCCGTCGAGCTCACTAAGGTCGCCCTTTGGATTGAGACCGTCGAGCCCGGCAAGCCCCTCGGTTTCCTCGACGCCAACATCCGCTGCGGAGACTCGCTGCTCGGCATCTTTGACCTCAAGGCGCTGGAAAAGGGCATCCCCGACGCCGCCTACAAGCCGCTCACTGGCGACGATAGAGCAACAGCGAAGGACTTCGACAAGCGCAACAAGAGTGAGAAGGGCCAGAAGACCCGCCTGCTCGACTTCGCTGCCAAAGGCTCCCACGCCCTCGAACTTCCACCGCTCGCGCAGTCGCTGCGAGCCGTCCGCGAACTCCCTGAAGATACGGTCGAGCAGATCGAGGCCAAGCGCGAGCGCTTCACCTCCGCCAGCCACGACCCCCGCCTCCAGAACCTCGCCCATGCCGCCGACCTCTATATTGCCGCCTTCCTATCCCCCAAGACTGATAGCCAATCGCTCGACCTAAGGACAGCGCCCGTCCCAACCACCGAGGACGTATGGACAGCGTTACGCGGCGGCACCGTTTACGGCCCACGCCTCGGAGCTGCGCGCCAACTCTCCTCCGACGCCCGAGCCTTCCACTGGCCCCTCGAGTTCCCCGACATATTCAACCATGGGGGCTTCGACATCATTCTCGGCAACCCGCCTTGGGAAGTCATGCAGCTCGGTGAAGAAGAGTACTTTGCGCAGTATCGCCCAGAGATTGCAGAGCTTGCAGGCAACGCTCGTAAGCTTGCAATAGCCAGCTTGCGCGAGTCTCATCCTCCTATCTTCGCTGCCTATGAAAGTGAGAAGCGGCGCTTCGAAGCAAGCAACGAATTCGCGCGTTGTTCTGGCCGTTTCGATTTGACAGCTCGTGGCAAGGTCAACACATATGGTCTTTTTGCGGAACTTTTTCTCAACCTTAAGGAAGAGAATGCCCGAGCGGGAATTGTCGTTCCAACGGGGATAGCACTCAACGAAGCCACCAGCTCCTTCTTTAGCCAAATTGTCGAGTCGCTAAATCTAGTTTCCTTGTGGGCATTCGATGAAATCAAGAGGTGGTTCGCCGGCACAAAAGACAACCAGTCATTCTGCCTTCTCGTGCTTGGATCTAACCTCCATCAACAACCTAAGTTTGCTTTTCAAATAGGTGTGATAGATCAGTTGCTAGATGCGCGTCGAGTCTTCTCTCTTACCGCCGAGGACTTTCGGCGAATGAATCCAAACACGCGCACTTGTGCAGTATTTCGAGCAAAGGCAGATGCAGCGCTAACGAAGTCAATTTATTCACGAGTTCCTGTACTGCTCAACAACTCGAGCAGAATACCGATAAATCCGTGGAGGGTTAGATTTAGTCAAGGGCTCTTCAATATGACAAGTGACAGTGCGGCGTTCCGCACAACCGCTCAGCTTGAATCAGAAGAATTCACACGCGACCGCTACAACTGGGTTCGTTCGGAGGGCGACCGAGTCGTTGCGACGTATATCCCCTTGTATGAATCCAAGATGTTTCACCAATTTGATCATCGCTTCGGCTTTTATTCGGAGGGTGATGTAGAAGACACCAGAGCTCTCCCGCGGCCGTCTGATGAGGAGAAGGGCGACTTTGAATTCGAGGTACTGCCTCGTTACTGGGTATCAGGTGAAGACCTAGACTCCAAACTCTTATCTAAAGAGTGGAGCCCAAAATGGCTGATGGGATGGCGAAACATCACGAATTCGACTAATGAGCGCACTTTGATTGCGTCCGTGCTCCCTCGATGTGCCGTGGGACACTCGACGCCCCTAATCTTCACCGAATCCGAGGCGAACTTGGCTCTAGCTTTGCTCTGCAATTTTGATAGTTTGACGACGGATTATGTTGTGAGACAAAAGATGGGTGGAGTAAACCTTACGTTCAACATAGTTGAACAGTTGCCAATTCTTCCGCCTGAATATTATTCAAAGGAAGAAACTAACTTCATAGCAAACCGCGCCCTCGAACTCACCTATACCAGTCACTCCATGGCCCCTTTCGCCCGTGACCTTGGATACGACGGACCACCATTCCCTTGGAACGAAGACCGCCGCGCACTACTGCGTGCCGAGCTCGACGCCTGGTACGCTCGCGCCTATGGCCTCACCCGCGATGAGCTCCGCTACATCCTGGACCCCGCCGACGTCATGGGCCCTGACTATCCCTCCCAGACCTTCCGCGTTCTCAGAGACAACGAGGAGCGCAAGTTCGGTGAGTACCGCACGCGCCGCCTGGTTCTAGACGCCTGGGACCGCATGGAGCGCGGCGAACTCCCCAAGCCCGAACCCTACCAGCGCCCCGCCACGGAGCCTACCACCATCTCCGCCGCCGCGCCGCGCCGCGCGCCCGCTCACGATACCTCCGCGCAGCCCGGCCTCCAGTTCACCGAGAGCGACGCAGAATGAGCGAGCCAGCCCTCACCGTCGAGACCCCACCCAGCTTCGTCCTCAGCGAAGAGGCCCACAAGGCCGCCTACGAAAGTGGCTTCCGCATCCCGCTCGAAACCCGCAACGGCTGGATTGGCTACCGCTCCACCACCGCCCAGGGTGAAGTCTGGATCGCGCGCAGCACCGCACCCGGCCAAGCCTGGCTGCTCTCCCTCACTCACACCGGCGTCATCGCCGAGATCCGACTCCCCACCGCTCAAGTTCCGAACGCACCCGGCGTTGCGTCCTACGCCTTTCCCATCCTCGGCGACCTCTATGTGGCGCTCGACCGGGCCTACAAGTTGGGCGTCAGTCTGCCGGACGCACCACTTGCCGTCTTCGAAAAGGCCACCGCGGACCTTCCACGCTCGACCGAGGTCGAGCGCCTCGTCATCCAGCGCAAAGGCCAGGACATCTTCCGCGACGCCCTGATGGACTACTGGAACTGCCGCTGCCCCATGACCGGCATCACCGAACCCGCGCTGCTCCGCGCCAGCCACATCGTCGCCTGGGCCGACTGCGAGACCGACGCCCTCCGCCTGAACGTCCACAACGGCCTGCTGCTCTCCGCCCTGTGGGACGCTGCCTTCGACGCCGGCCTCGTCAGCTTCTCCGACGACGGCGAAGTCCTCCGCTCCCCAGCGTTGAGCGATGCCGCCGCATCGGCTCTCGATTTAGAAACAAACCTCTTTCTCACGGGACTCACCCCGGAGCACGCCCCGAACTTGGCTCGACATCGCGCAAGGCATGGGTTCTAGCAGTAGACCGATCTCACCAAAGCCCTTCACATTCACCCTTAGGAGACGTATCAGAGATGCCCGCCGCATTCAAAACCAACCCGATCAATCTCAAAGAGCTTCTAGAGGACTGTCACACGGGCAAGCTCCAATTACCCGATTTCCAGCGCAGTTGGGTCTGGGATGAAGACCGCATTCGCAGTCTTATCGCGTCCGTTTCACGGGCATTTCCAATCGGCGCCCTGATGGCTTTGGAGACAGGCGGAGAAGTCGATTTCAAGCCCCGCCCTGTAGAAGGCGCCCCAAACGAAGCTGGGCGCGCTACGCCACTTTCGCTCTTGCTCGACGGCCAGCAACGCATGACATCGCTCTATCAGGTCACGCTACGAAATCAGGTCGTCGAGACCGTCACGCCGAAGAACAAGCCCGTCAAACGATGGTTTTATTTAGACATACGCAAGGCCATGGATCCCCACATTGATCGCGAAGAGGCCATCATTGGAGTTCCAGAAGACCGTGTGATTCGCAAGGACATCAACAAGACAATTGTCCTGGATGTATCGACACCGGAGAAGGAATATGCCGAACTGATGTTTCCCGTGTCGAACGTTTTCAATTGGGACGACTGGCAGGAAGGCTTCGACGAGATATGGCGTGGAAAGCCCGAGCGAGAGCTTTGGAAAGCTTTCAAGGACTCCGTTCTCAAAAGCAACTTTGCCCTCTACCAGGTGCCGGTGATTACGCTCGGCCAAACTACCTCGAAGGAAGCGGTCTGCGTCGTGTTTGAGAAGGTGAACACCGGAGGTAAGGCTCTAGACGCCTTTGAGCTCGTCACCGCGTCATTCGCAGCAGAAGGGTATGAACTGAGAAAGGATTGGTATGGCCCGAACGGGGACGGCGGCAGGAAAAGCCGTTTGCGTGAGATGCTACGCTACCCCGGTCAGAGAGCCGGTATTGTGGCAGAAGTCTCCAATACCGATTTTCTACAGGCGATTGCTCTCTTCCACACTCGAGAGCAGCGGGAAAAGGCCGCAGCGGAGGGAAAGCAAGGGAAAGAACTGCCAGCTGTGAACTGTAGTCGGCAATCCCTCCTCAGTCTTCCACTAGCTGCTTACAAGCGATACGAAGAACTCGTAGAGGACGGTTTCCTGAAGGCCGCGAAGTTCCTGAATATGGTTCACCTTTACAGAACCTTCGATCTTCCTTACCAATCCCAGGTGGTCCCACTCGCGGCAATTCTTGCGGACCTCGGTCCCGCATGGGAGCATGAAGCAAACCGCGCCAAATTGGTCCGCTGGTATTGGAACGGTGTCTTCGGAGAACTCTACAGCTCCGCGATTGAGACGCGTTACGCCAAAGACTTCATGGAAGTCCCATCATGGATAAACGGAGGAGCTGAGCCCTCAACGATCGTGGAGTCAACTTTCAGAGCCGATCGCTTGAAGACGATGCGGATGCGATTGTCTGCCGCCTATAAGGGTGTAAACGCCCTACTCATGAAGTATGGCGCGGAGGACTTCCGATCTGGTCAAAAGTTCGACCACACGATCTTCTTCAACGAAAACGTCGACATTCATCACATCTTTCCGCAGGCATGGTGCAAGAAGATGGGAATCAAGCCCGCGATCTTTGACTCGATCATCAACAAGACCCCCCTCTCATATCAGACAAACCGAATCATCGGAGGCGATGCCCCATCGCAATATCTGGCACGGCTTGAGAAGGGTAAGGCGAGCGTGCCGGCAATCAGCCGAGCGAATCTCGATGCGTATCTCCTCTCGCATCTAATCGATGAGTCATTTCTGCGAAAAGACGATTTCGATGG
>Ga0302270_10002484_pt1 | contig 17917 bp, 13 predicted proteins | sample III_Bog_E2_3_FD_198773 | JGI IMG/M metagenome (GOLD analysis project Ga0302270, IMG submission 198773) | Peat permafrost microbial communities from Stordalen Mire near Abisko, Sweden - III_Bog_E2_3 | ecosystem: Environmental > Terrestrial > Soil > Wetlands > Peat | place: Sweden: Abisko... | reverse complement strand
ACACCCACAGGATGCCCTCCAGACACGCACGGTTGGACGCCCACGGTCGCCCGCGCCTGTCCTTGCGCCGCTTCGGCTCAGGCAGCAGTGGCCCGATCAACTCCCACTGCGCCTCGTTCAACAACTCGAATCGCTTCTTGCTCATACAAGAAGTTCATCAAATCTCCCGCCTCACGCAGAAGTCCCCAGCTTGAGGCCGTACCTATTTATGAAACACGCTCTAGTAAGAGAGACAATATGAAACTTGGTTTAGGCCTCTATCGCCACATGCTGAACGAAGATTATTACGAGTTTGCCGTTCAGTCCGGCTGCACACATGTCATCGTTCACCTGGTCGACTACTTCAAACAGGGTGAAGCAAATCCGCTCCATAATCAGCCAACCGGCGACAGGGACAAGCCCTGGGGAGTGGCCGGAGATCCTGACAAGCTCTGGACCGCCGATGAGCTGATCCATCTGCGCAAGCAGGTCGAGGCCTCTGGGCTCAAGCTTGAAGCCATCGAAAATCTTGACCCTGCGCACTGGCACGATATTCTTCTCGACGGCCCCAAGCGCACTCTGCACATTCAGAATGTTCATGCCATCCTGCGCGCCATGGGCGAAGCCGGCATTGGCGTTCTTGGCTATAACTTCAGCCTCGCTGGAGTCTGCGGCCGCACGAGCGGCCCCTTTGCCCGCGGCGGCGCTGAGTCGGTTGGCATGAACGGACCGGTCGATACGCCCATACCCAATGGCACCGTCTGGAATATGACGTATGATCGGAACGCTCCGGCGGGGGTGCTGCCGCGGATCTCCCATGACGTGCTCTGGAGTCGTCTGCAGCGTTTCCTTGAGGAGGTGCTGCCCGTAGCCGAACAGGCAGGCGTGCGACTCGCCGCGCATCCTGACGATCCGCCCATGCCCACCATGCGCCAACAGCCGCGGCTAGTCTATCAGCCCTCAATGTATCAGCGCCTCATTGATGTCTCGCCAAGCCCCAGCAACCAACTCGAATTCTGTCTTGGGACCCTGGCCGAGATGACTGAAGGCAACCTCTATGACACTGTCGAACAGTACAGCAGCCAGCAGCGCCTCGCCTACGTCCATTTTCGCAACGTCAGTGGCAAAGTGCCGCACTACCACGAGACCTTCATCGACGATGGAGATATTGACATGCTCCGCGTTCTGTCGATCCTCCATAAGAACCGGTTCGATGGTGCGTTGATTCCGGACCATAGCCCGCAAATGACCTGCTCGGCTCCCTGGCATGCTGGCATGGCACACACCCTGGGCTTTATGCGTGCCGCCATCATGGCCGTCGAGCACGGATTCACGAGGCCCAATTCATGATGCGCAAGGCGATCGCTGAGCCGGTCTTCGGATAGATCACGGAGCGACGCGGCTAAGAATCTGTTTAGGTACTATCCTGCCGGACGGGCGCACTGTGCGGGCAGCGGTCACTTCGTGACTTGTATTGGGCTCCGCGCGGCGCTCCCGATGGTCGCAGGACGGATTCTGCCGACCAAGGGGAGGGCTGCACAGATAAGACCAGTTCTACCCAAACGAGTTCTACAAAGATCACTCGGGAAGTTCTCTTTGCACCGGGTGGACTGCTACCCAATCGTGAACTGTTGCTTCCCCTCTTCGACATGGAAGGTAATGTTCGTCCCCCTACGAACGATTCTTAGAGTGAAGCTCCCGTCGGAATCTACTGTGAGAAGGATCTTTCTTGAGCCCCCTGGATAGGGTTGGGCAATCAGTGACACAACATGACCGTTAAACCAAAAGCGATCACAGCCACGGCGTCCACCTGGTTCGAGATCCCAAATCAGTTCATTGCGGGCCGCGTCGGGTTTCAGTCCGATGCCATATTCGAGGAAAAACATAATGGGCCCAATGCCGCTCCAACCGACAAAGTCACCTTTTGCTGGCTTTCCGGGTGCTGCCTCCTCGGGCGAATAGTTTTCCCAAAACGTTCCCGTTGACTTGTATACATTTGCCACGAGGTTCACATGCTGCACGGCGATCTGGCGTGCAAGATCGTCGTAGCCATATCCTTCGAGCCCTCGGACCACCATCGTTGTAGTGGGAGCCCACACAGAGCCTTTCCAATACCCTCCGAGGCGATCGTATGCCGGCTCGTCCGCCGCAAGACTAGGAATGGCGTTCGGTCGCCCAAACGTCCTCGGATTCGATAGTTCTCTCACTAAATCCTTTGCCTGCTGCGGTGAGGCAACGTGAGCAATAAGGGTCCAATAAGCCGCAATGGTCTTCACCGGCGACCGTTGATTGTCTACCGTCAGATCGAAGTAAAACTTACGCTTCTTGTCCCAAAGTTTTTCATTAATGACCCGCGCAAGCGTGTCCGCATCATGCGCATATCGCTCCGCCTCCTCTTTCTTTCCCAGGATCTCGGCAATTTGCGAGAGATTGCGAGCAAACAGCACCATTTCTGACGAGGTATCAACTGCAACGCCCCCTCCCTCCAGATAGCGGTTGCGAGGTGAATTATCCATACTGGCCCAGTCAGTCATATACAGGCCGTTTCCTTGCCGGAGATACTTTTGCAAAGAGCTGTAATAGTGAACCAGTGGCTCCCATACAGCCTCCAGTCGGCCTTTGTCTCCCGTTACGCGATAGCTCTCGAGTTCAGCCCAGGCAGGGATCGGATGGTCCAGGGCGTCCAAAGTAAATACTGGGTTGGGGTGAGGTATTTCTCTGCCTACATAGGTCGTGTCCCACGGACGCAGTTGTGCCGAAGACCTCCCGTCGGGCAGCAATCTAACATCTATCCACCCGTGGCTGCTATAGAGTGGCTTGCATTCGTGATTGACCCAGTCGTTATCGCTACGGCCCGTGTCGCGCGCGATTTCGCGCGTTATTTCTCCGTCCTCCTGCTGCTTTGCGTAGAAGTTATCCAAGGTAGAAATGCAAGGGACCAATGGTGATCCGAAGTTACAGAACATCGTCATGAAACTGCTGTCCCAAAGAAAGATGTTCCGATTGAACGATGCGTCAATGAATTGTGATACGAACCCGCTCTCGGGGCCTGGTTCATGAAAGTTCTTGAAGGCCAGTTCCCACGCTCTCCAATACGCTTGGACCCACAACGGATTGTCGTCGTAGATTGGAGAGGGCAACCGGTTTTTGACTTCCTCAAACTTGGGTAATGGAGTATGTAGATATTGTTTCTTTGTGAAATAAGCTCCAACGTCCTTATCCGGTTCGGAACACTGCTTGCCCACCGCAATGGCCTCTTTTGCCGGCTGGCAAACCGCTGAGCTAGCCAAGGCAAGAGTGACGATCATAACCACCGCACGATTTCGTTGCCGCATCAAATATTACCTCCCGCGTTCCCAAAGCGATAAGCGAGCCATCTAGAGTTTCCACCTTCGCCCAAGTCCGGCTCTATCCGGATTGAAGATTATTTTGTCACAGGCATTCGGGGATGCTCACGGTCCTAACGATAAAGTCCAATTTGCCCGAACCATTGTAATTGTCGACACCTTGGCAGCTTGATTCAGGGCTTCCAGAGATGTTGTATATCTTCCAGCGATTTGCCACGTGTTTCCGGCAAGCGAGAAAAGAAGACGACGGCAAAGGCGCTGACGCCTGCGAAGACACCGAAAGCGCCGGCGGGGCCGAAGGCACGCAGCAGCGTGAGGAATGAGCTGGAGACGAGGATGCAGCTGATCCACAAGACAGCGGTGGCGATGGACATGGCACGGCCACGAACGTTAGTGGGAAAAATCTCTGCCATATAGAGCCAAGCTCCGGGGCCAAGACCAATAGCAAAGGCGGCAACATAGAGCATGGTGCTGACGACGACCAGAGGGAAGTACGGATGAGCGTGTCGAAAGGCGAAGATGAGCAGTAGCAGCGCGGCTAGCATGGCGGCGACTGAGCCGGTAAGCAATGTGCGCCGCCGGATGCGATCGATGATCAAAAGCGCGACTAACGTAAATACGAGATTAGTTACGCCAATGAGCACGTTGGCAGCAAAGGCGCGCTGATCGCTGCCGCTATTGCCGTGCGTGACGAAGAGCAGCGAGCCGTAGTAAAGGACGGCATTAATGCCGGTTATCTGTTGCAGGGCAGCAATCATCATCGCGATAATCAGCGGACGACGGAGTCGGCCCATCCAGCCCGGAGCAGGGGATTCTTGAGTAATGGCTTGGCCGAACTCATGCAGTTGCTGAGACCGATGGGCTTCGCCACCAACGGCGAAAAGCGCGGATTCGGTTTCCTGCACGCGCTTCTGCTGGAATAGCCATCGAGGGCTCTCTGGAACAAAGAACAGGCCTACGATAAAAACAAGCGCGGGGATGGCGGCTGATCCGAACATCCAGCGCCAGTTGCCAACACCGAGTGCCCGGAGCGCGAGATTGATGGTATAGCCAAGTAGAATTCCTGTGACTAATGCGATCTGGTTGAAGGTGACCAGACTACCCCGTTTCTCTCGCGGTGAGACTTCCGCGAGATACAGTGGAGCGATGGTGATCCCAAGTCCGACCCCGAGGCCCCCAACGAAGCGGGCCATCATGAACTCGACAAAAGTAGCGGATATGGCAGCGAAAATCGCGGAGGCGAGATAAAACAGGCCGCCGAGGCGAAGCACGGTTCTGCGTCCGGTCCGGTCGCTCAGCGTGCCGGCGGCCATTGCTCCGAAAAGGCAGCCATAGAGGAGACTGCTGGCCGCAAACTCAACCTGAACCTCTGAAAGTGCGAAGTATGAGCGTAGAGGGAGCAACGCACCGTTCACGATGCCAACATCGAAGCCAAACAGCAAGCCCGCAATGGCGCCGGTTAGGGCGATTCGATAGATGGAACCTGAGTAGATGGAACTTGGGCGGATTGCGGTTGGATGAGGCAAATGCAGACAGCTCCTATCGAACAAAATAGCCCGTTCCAGGGCGCGCAGGACAGCGGACCTATTTGAGCAGTGTGGGTATAATAATGTCAACATTATCTCTATAAAGCTCGAAACAATGATTTCTTCGGTTGAAATCGAGCATTGGCTTCTTGACCTGCGCTTTATCGCGGGGTAGGATCGCTACTATGAACTTGACAGCGGGAAGAGCTACTGGGTTGCCGGCACCGATCTGGATGGATCTAAAGACTGGGACAATTGGCGAAGATGTGCGAATCGAACGTGCCACCAAGACAATCGGTCAGCTGAAGGGTATATTTCTCGACGAGGCGGCCCGAAGCCTGATCGACTCGGAGCAGGTGGCGTATAAGGTCGAGTATTGGTGGCCTGTGGATGAAGGTACGGAAGGCGGCCTGTACTGGGGAAACTCGACAATTCTGCCAGGTGTGGTCGGGGATGAGTACTTTATGACACGCGGACACTTCCATGTTCGGCGAAACCGGGCAGAATTTTACTCTACAGTCTCGGGCCGCGGAATGTTGGTGCTTATGGATGAGCAGCGGCACAGTTCCGTGCAGGAGATGACCCCGGGGAGCACCCACTACATCCCGGGTGCGATCGCGCACCGGGTGGTGAACACCGGCGATGTGCCACTTACATTGGCAGCATGCTGGCCTAGCGATGCGGGTCACGACTACGCAGCGCTCGACGAGCAGGGATTCAGTCTACGCGTTGTGCGTCGCAATGGACGCCCTGAGCTGGTGGAGCAGCCATGAGCGAGATGGCAATCGCCGTGGATATCGGCGGCTCCCATGTGGAGTATGGGATCGTACGGGATGATCAGGTACTGGGGGTAGCGACGATCAAGGTGCCGGACTCAACCATCGAGAAAGTCTTGCCGGAGTTGGAGGCGGGGATTCGGACACTCACAGAGCAGTGCGGACTGCAACTAAATGAGATGGCCGGAGTTGCGCTGGGTGTCTGTGCTGTTGCCGATGGAGCCAGTTCGGTGCTGACCACCAACGGCAAATACGACGATAGTGTCGGGTTCGACTTCGCGCGCTGGTCGGAGGGATGCTTTGGTCTAACCTGTCAGGTCGAAAACGATACACGGCTGGCCCTGCTGGGAGAGCATTTTGCCGGCGCTGCAAAGGGCTTCGACGATGCGGTGATGGTCACGCTCGGAACTGGAATTGGCGGGGCGGTAATGCTGGGCGGGAAATTGCTCCAGTCAAGCGGACACAAGGCCGGCAGTCTGGCCGGACATCTAGGAGTCGCATTGAACGGGCGGATATGCGGCTGCGGCAATCGCGGTTGCGCGGAGGCGGAAGCCTCGACTGCCTCGCTTGACGCTATTTGCCGTGAGTCGGAGGGCTTTGCGAAGAGCACCCTCGCGAACGCGGAAACTGCGATTAACTTCCGTATATTGCTAGACGCTGTCGATGGAGGAGATGATTTGGCGCGTGCGGTGTTTGATCGCTGCATTAGCGTTTGGTCCGCGTTGGCAGTGTCTCTGATCCACGCTTACGATCCTCAGGTGATCGTCTTTGGTGGTGGAGTGACGCAGAGGCACGAAGCGATACTGCCAGGCATCCGCGAACATGTGGATCGCTATGCATGGGCGGAAAAGGGCTCTATAAAGATCGTGCCCACAATACTGGGGTCGTCCGCGGCACTGCTGGGAGCGTTGCCCCTGTTGCGAGTTCGCCAGTGAGAGCCGGATCGAATTACGACAAGCAACCGACGATCCAGATCTCCGACGACGCCAACGCATGTTCGATCGGCTGGTCTGCGATCGCGCACGAATTCAAGAACCTACTCTCCGGCGAACGTTCAGTGGTTGCAGTAGAGTGCTATCCCGGAGTCGAAATAACGGAGGTCTTGACTGGGCTCGGTGAACTGCCGAGCAAGACCGTAATTTGTGTTGATAGGGCCCTTAAGTCCTCAGAAGAGCTAGTATGTTTTCTGGCTCCGTGGCTGGGAGACGATCCGGTATTTGGCCGGATGACACCCTGGAAGCTGGAGTCGCTCTTCGATGCGGGGAAGGTTGCGCAATTGCGCAATGAGATTGCTAATGCCAGCGGCGCCGTGCTGGTGCTCGGAACAGGCGCGGCATATGTAGCGGAGCAGTGGGACTTGCTGCTGTTTTGCGACGTGACGCGATGGGAAATACAGCAGCGGCAGCGTGCGCACCGAATCGGCAATATCGGAGCAAACAACACATCGGCCTCTCCCGCGGAGTTGTACAAGAGGGCCTATTTTGTCGACTGGCGGGCCGCCGATTCCGAGAAGCATCGCCTGTTCGATGCCATCGATCTTTACATCGACACTAATTTGCCACAGAGTCCCGCGATGATTTTGGGGGATTACTATCGTACCGCGCTGGCTACAGCGGCGCGGCGCCCATTCCGTCTAGTGCCATTTTTCGATCCTGGCCCTTGGGGCGGTGAATGGATGCGGCAGCATTTCGACCTCCCCAAGAAACCGCCAAACTTCGCATGGTGTTTTGACTGTGTGCCGGAAGAGAATAGTCTGCGCTTGGGGTTCGGTGACAAAGTTGTGGAGACGGCTGCGTTGTCGTTGGTGCATGAGCATCCCCAGGAGTTGCTTGGCAGCAGCGTGGTAAAACAGTTTGGCGCCGAATTCCCGATCCGTTTCGATTTCCTGGATGCGATAGGGGGTGGCAATCTCTCGTTACAGGTTCATCCGCTGCGCTCGTATATAGCAGAGCACTTTGGGATGCCTTACACGCAGGACGAGAGTTACTACCTTCTGGATGCAGACCCAGATGCAATGGTGTATCTGGGACTGAAGCCGGGGGTCGATGCGACCGAGATGGCTAAGGATCTCGAAGCAGCGCAAGTCGACGGTCCACCGTTTCCAGCGGAGAAGTACGTGAACGCCTGGCCCGCAAAGAAGCACGATCACTTCTCGATCCCGGCGGGAACGATTCATTGCTCGGGCAGGGGCAGCATGGTGTTGGAAATTAGCGCGACACCCTACATCTTTACCTTCAAATTATGGGACTGGGATCGGCTAGGCTTGAATGGACTACCGCGGCCGATTCATCTGCGGCATGGACTAGCGAACATTCAGTGGAACCGCGATCGTGATTGGGTGAAAAGCAGCCTGGTCAATCCTGTGCGCGAGGTCGCCCAAGGCGAGGGATGGCGAGAGGAAGCGACCGGTTTACACGAGCTTGAGTTTATCGAGACGCGACGGCATTGGTTTACCGAGCCAGTGCTGCATGACACTGCGGGAACCTTGAATGTTCTGAACTTAGTGGAAGGAAACAAAATCGTGGTGGACAGTCCAGAGGATGCTTTCGAGCCCTTCGTCGTGCACTATGCTGAAACGTTCATCGTGCCTGCGTGCGTCGGGCGATACCGGATCTCCCCAAGCGAGAAAACGAACAAGCCACTGGCGACCATTAAGGCGTTTGTACGGAGCATAAAATGAGACAAGTAGAAACAGGATTGGACCTCACTATCGACCCGGTCACGATGGAGTTTGGTTATGGCGCCGGTGTGCTCGGCCCGAAGCCGGAGTTTCGCACGCTGGATGCGATCCGTCCCAGTCTGATGGACGCGCATTGCAGCGGACCAAGTCCCGTATATTCGATCGCGATGGATGTCCGTCGCGCGGAGGACGAAGGCGATCTTAAGGCGCGCTATCTCTTATTCGGCGTTGTGGCCTATGCAACAGGGAGATTGGGCATAGAGCCAGTGCGGAGCCAAGGTCATATCCACGCTATTGCACCGCATAGCGGATGGTCGCCGCCGGAGTTATTCGAGATATGGGAAGGCAAGGCAATCATCTATGCGCAGCAGCGCGCGACGGACGAGCCTGGCCATTGTGTGGCGGTGACCGCTGGACCGGGAGATAAGGTCGTAGTGCCTCCAGGTTGGGCTCATTCGGTCATTAATGCGGACACCGACAAGCGTATGGTGTTCGGCGCGTGGTGCGACCGGCAATTCGGCTTTGAGTACAACGATGTGCGGGCACATGGCGGCCTGGCCTACTTCCCCATCGTGCAGCCAGACGGTGCAATCGGGTGGATAGCCAATGGGCGCTATCAGGCTAGAGGGCTGGAGCAGCGGGAGAGCAGGAGTTATCCGGAATTTGGTCTCGATCCGGTCAAGCCCGTCTATGCGCAGTACCGAAGCAATCCAAAATCGGTGGAGTGGGTGGCACAGCCACAGCAGTTCGCTGGGTTGTGGCCGAGGTTTGAGCCATAAGTAGTAATCTGGTTCCTTTGAGGAGTGAGTGAATGAAATTATGGCAAGCGACTCTCTGGCTGGCCTGCTTTGGAATGGCGATTTGTCCTCCATCTGTGTTCGCAGAAAACTCGCCGCGCACAACTATATCGCTCGACGGGCAGTGGGATGTTGAGGACAGCGTCGGTCCTGACCAGATACCGAAGGCCTACAGTCACACGGTGCCGATACCAGGGCTGACACATTCGGCGGTCCCGGCGTTCGTGGATGTGGACCAGTATCAAAGCAACCAAGTGCTCGGGAACCTGGTGAAACACGGCTTGTATGACAAGGCATTATACGACAAACTAGCCGGTGCACGGGGCATCTCGCACCAGGAGCGTAACTACTTCTGGTACCGGAAGACATTTCAGGGTCCGGCGCGGAACGCGGTGGCCCTGCTGAAAGTGAACAAGGCGCAGTTTGGCACCGTAGTGTATCTGAACGGCGTGCGCATCGGCGAGCACGACCCCTGCTTTACCGCTGCATACTTCGACGTGACGCGGACAATTCACTGGAACGCTCCGAATGAGTTGGTAATTCGCATCGGGGCTCACCCGGGCGTGCTGCCGGCCAATGTTGCCCCGGGTACCGACGCCGAGAAGAACCGCTGGACACCGGGTATCTATGACGATGTGAGCTTGATGGCCATGAATAATCCCGTGATCGCCACGGTGCAGGTTGCGCCCCAACTGGAGACCTCAAGTATTTTGGTGCAGACAGAACTGCACAACTATACAGACCATCCAGTAGCTACTAAAGTGCAGCAGCAGGTGTTCGAATGGAAGTCTCGCAGCGCGGCTTCCAAAATGATCGATACAGATGTGGAAGTGCCTGCGGGCGAAACAAAGACGGTAAAGCAGACTGTGCCAATACCCGAGCCGCACTTGTGGAGCCCGGAAGACCCGTTTCTGTACCAGGTAACGACCACAACGACCGGCGACGACGTGACGACGCGCTTCGGTATGCGCGAGTTTCGTTTCGATACAGCGACCCAGCGCGCTTACTTGAATGGGCGCCCTTATTTTTTGCGTGGTTCGAATATCACTCTGCATCGCTTTTTCGAGGATCCGGATAGCGGAACATTGCCTTGGAACGAAGCATGGCTGCATCGGTTGCTGGTCGAGATTCCCAAACAACTACACTGGAACTCGTTCCGATTCAGCGTCGGCCCAGTGCCGGACCGGTGGTTGGAGATCGCCGATGAAAGCGGTCTGCTAATCGAGAATGAATACATGGTGTGGGCTGGGGCTTCAAGTCCTTGGCAAGCTCGGTATGACACCAACGAGATGATCACGGAGTACAGCGAATGGATGCGTGACAACTGGAACCATCCCAGCGTTGCTATATGGGATGCGAGCAACGAATCCGTGCTTCCACAATTCACCAGTACGATCATCCCGAAAGTGCGAACTCTCGATCTGTCAAACCGGGCGTGGGAGAATAGCTACAATCCTCCGGCGGGGCCGAATGATCCGGTAGAAGATCATCAGTATCTTCTTCATGGCCTGTCTCTGGACGCTGTGCCCGGGAAGGACGGGCAACCTCCGTTCCAGATGACCGATCTTGAATCGATGATGGGGCCAAAGCCGGGGAGGGTGAGCAAAACCGGGCACGCGATGATTTTGAACGAATACGGCTGGTTGTGGCTGAACCGCGATGGCTCGCCGACGCTTCTGACGCGGAAGCGCTACGAGAGGATGCTGGGCGACCAAGATACGACGGCGAACCGCGTTGCGCTACAGGCTTATATCCTGGGCGGGGAAACAGAGTTCTGGCGCGCCTGCCGGCGTTACGCAGGGGTTATGCACTTCGTATATCTAACGGCAAGCGACCCAGGGTCATTTACTTCAGATAACTTCAGGGACCTGCAACGGCTTCAGTTGGAACCCGCTTTTGAAAAGGCGATGGAACAGGCGTTTAACCCATTGGGTGTATATCTGAACTTCTGGCATCCGACGCTAGACGCTGGGGTAGCACGTGGGTATACCATCGCCATGGTGAATGATGAGGATCGACCACGCAAGGGGAAGCTGCGGTTACTATTTGTGGATGCCGATGGCAAGGAAGATGCGTCCGAGGATTTGCCGTTTTCGCTGGCACCGCTGGGATCACAGTCCTACACGGTGACGCTCAAGGCTCCGACGACGCCGGGCAATTACTCGCTACAGGCGATCGCATTGGCGGAGGACGATAGTATGCACCCTACAATTTCGCGTCGCTCTATCATCTTGCAACCAACCACGGCACAAAAATGACAACGAATGGAGTTACCAGTCGATCGAAGCAGGAACGCAGGTTCGCGACCATTCTTGAACGCTTGCGCCAAACGGGGTCTGCGAGCGTAGAGGATTTATGTACGGATCTGGGCGTCTCTGTGCATACCGTTCGGCGAGATCTAGAAGCTTTGCACACACAGGGGGTGTTGCGCCGCATCCATGGAGGCGCCGCACAACTGGAACCGATGTTTTATGAGCCTTTTCGCGCTGACCGATCGTTCCTCGAGCAAATGGAAAGCTTTGCCGATGAAAAGCGGCGGATTGCCAGGGCCGCTGCGGCGCTGGTATGCGAAGGCGATCTTGTCGCCATGACTGCCGGCACCACGACGACTGAAACCGTCCGCTGCCTTCCGACGAATCACAATCTTACCGTCGTAACCAACACCGTGAATGTGGCGATGGAGTTATCCAAACGCAAGGACATAGAAGTGTTTGTTACTGGCGGCAATCTGCGAGGTACTTGGTTCTCGCTGGTCGGCCCGACGGCTATCCAAAGTATAAGCAAAGTGTTCATCGACACGCTCTTCATCGGAGTGCATGGACTTGATGCACAGTGTGGCCTGACCTGCATCAACCCGGATGAAGCCGAGCTAAACAGAGCTATGGTGCGTCAGGCGCGCAGGAAGATCGTGGTCGCGGACAGCAGCAAGTTCGGTGTGGTGTCAAAGTGGCTGATTGCGCCGATCACGGATGTGGACGCGATTGTGACAGACACCGGCATTACGGAGGAGAAAATCGCACCATTTCGCGAACTGGGCATTGCTTTTCATATTGTCTAGATGCGATTGTCAAGAGGTTGTTGTCATCGCGAGCTGCTCTCCCGGATGGGGTTTGATGGTTGAGTCTGGCGTGCGCGCTGTGCAGGTAATATCGGTGGGTCGAGAGCCTGCCCCCCGGATTGGCGTGTGGGAGGATGTGGCCCCGGGCTCGCCCTCCGCGGCACAGTCCTAGCGTTCCCCAAACCCTATCCCCGCGCCTGGGGAATTTTTCAAACGCCCGGAACTGGGGAGGTTCGATGTAGCGGAGGCGGCTCGACTCCAATCGGCGCGGCAGTGGGCTGACCGTTTCCCAACCGTAGCGAGATTGAAGATTGCCTGGACGTAAGTTTTCGACATGTTATTGACCGATTACGTCCGCGACACCGACGCGTCATCGGAGACGGAATCCTAGGAAATTGTGTTAAATGTCAGCAATAGAGCATAATTGTGACCGTTTCAAGCAAAAGAGCGTTGACAAATAGCTCGCACGGTCCAACAATTTACAAATGAGAACGATTGATCGCAGGAAGTTTCTCGGCGGAGCACTGGCTACTGGCAGTGTCCTTGCCTCCAACGCGTTGATCTCTGAACCACACGCACAGGAACCGGTACAGCAAGCCACGCCGCATGGTGAGTCGGTTCCCGCGGCGGCGGTGTCGGAACATATAACACCAATCGATTTCCGCTATTCACCGGTGATAAGACAGACAGCATTCTGTTTTCCCGACGACTCGCACAAAAGTTTGGTCAACCAGAAGGGTGACTTGCTCTACGATTTTGCAGGCGGGAGTTCGCTAACTGACTTCCCATTGATGGCTGGGTTTGTACTCAATGGTATGCATTCCTCAAAAGTCCTGAGCCAGGAGCTTGAGAGCCCCACTATTCCGATAGTCCGCACGGCTCACGAGTATCCTGGGATTTCGATGATGCTCACTACCTTTGCTACCAACGACGGTGCCGAGGGCCGAGTCGACAACGTAATCGTCGACGTTACCCCGAACTCCGGCGGTACGGTTAACATTGAGCCGCTTATTGAGCTCGTTACCACCGATAAGTTCGACGTTGTAGAAAAAGATGGTGTATTGAGTATGTTGCACCGCGATTCGCGAGAGGTGCTTCTGGTCGGCAGAGTACCGGCGCATGCGAGCGAACACGGAACCACCTTCGGCATGGACTTCTCCGGCCAGAGCAGGCGCTCTCAGCGGATTAAGCTGGGCCACGGGCAAGCTTCGAAGTCGACGCCTTACCGCGCGTTCTTCCGATTTCCTCAGGCCAAGCAGGAGACAACCACCATTGTGGCCGGTCTTGCCGATCCTGAGCGCTGCTTGGAGAGCTGCCGTTCCTTTTGGAAGTCCTGGTCCGCATTTCGTCAACCCGTTGCCTGGGAGATACCGGGTCGGCGGGGCGAGTTCGTGGAAGCGTGCGCCCGCAACATCCTCCAGGCGCGCGAAGTAGTGAATGACAAGCTGACCTTTCAAGTTGGGCCTACTCGCTACCGGGGATTGTGGGTAGTAGATGGCAACTTCATCCTCGAAGCTGCACGCTATCTTGGCTACGACAAAGACGCGGAGGAGGGGCTGCGAACCACTTGGTCCAAGCAGCAGGACAGCGGCCAGATCGTCGCCAGAGGCGGTGGAAATCACTGGAAAGATACGGCCATCGCCATGTTCACGCTGGTTCGCCAGTGCGAGTTGAGCCAGGACTGGACCTTGCTGCGCGAGTTGGAACCACAGGTGGTGCATGCCATCGGATTTTTGCGCTCCTTACAAGCCAGCGCAACGAAAGAGAACAGCGCACTTGGACGCTACGGCCTGCTGCCCAAGGGCTTCGCTGATGGAGGTGTTGGGGGGATCCGCGATGAGTTCACCAATACTGTGTGGGTGCTGGCCGGCCTCAAGGCGATCGCAGATGTTGCGGAGCGCCAGAAGATCGAGAGCTTGAGCGACGCCCGTGAGTTTTCGAACCAATTGGAAGCCGCATTCTTGAAAGCGGCGCAGCGCGAGATGCGCAGCTACGAAGGCAAATTCGACTACCTTCCCATGGTGTTGAAAGACGATCCGGAATGGGAGTTACCCGATCCGTGGGACCGACCCCGTCCGCAATCCGCGCAATGGGCGCTATCGCATTCCATCTTCCCTGGTCGCGTGTTCGACGCGCAGCATCCCATCGTGCGCGGTCATGTGCAATTGATGCAGGCTATTGCCAAGGAGGACATTCCAGCCGAGACGGGCTGGCTTCCTCACGAAGCCGTATGGACTTATAACGCGCCCTTCGTGGCTGAGATCTACCTTTGGCTCGGCATGAAGCAGGCCGCTCACGACACGTTTACAGGATTTCTCAACCATGCCAGTCCGCAGTATTGTTGGCGCGAAGAGCAGCCGCTGCAGAATGCGTTGATTGGATCCTACGTAGGCGATATGCCTCACAATTGGGCTAGCGCCGAATGCATCCGTTACATCCGTCACATTCTTGCGCTCGAAGACGGTGCGAATCTTCGCCTGCTTGCGGGCATTACGGAGGGAGAACTGTCCGCTGGAAAGCCCTATGCGCTCCGAGGAACTCCGACAAGGTTCGGACGTCTCGATCTGAATCTTGAACCACTTGATAAAGGGCAACGGTGGCGTCTCTCTGTTCACCGTGACAAGGGCCCGGATCCCGTATCAATCTCCGTTCCTGCTGTGTTGGGCGGGAACCTGCAGTTGACCCGAGCTGAAGGTGTCCAGTTGAAGCGCTCGGGTGATACCGTAACGATCGATCCAACCTCACGTCAGTGGTCCTTGACCTGGAAGGCATGAAAATCCATTCGACTATCCGACTGCTCCAGTCTTATCGAAGGACTGACCAGTGAAGAAGTCGAGCCGAACTTGTACTTGAAGCGGAAACGGAGAACATTTTGCTGAATCGTCGAGATTTTATTCTACAAAGCGCCACAGCAAGCGGCGCACTGGTCCTTGCAGGGAGTCGAGTGGCTTCTGGTGCTTCGAGCGCGGGGTCTGTTGCGAAGACTGACGCCTCGCAACCGGCTTTCACAATCAATGCCGACACTCCGTGGATCGTTTCGGATGCTCAGCCAGAGCCGATTGAACGCGCTCTCGTTGATGTTCAGCGCGACTGGTATAAGGTGTTTGGCCATCTGCCTGTTGTGCTTGCAGCGGTGCCGGCCAATTGGAGCGGTCCGGTGATCTGTTTCGGGCGCAATGTTACGGGGGTTTCAATTTCTGGAGATGGTCCTGAGAGCTTTGTCCTTAAGGTCCAATCCATTCCCGGTTCGCCACTTGCGTTTGTAGCTTCCGGAGTGGATGTACGCGGCTCCATCTACGCCGCATACGCATTCAGCGAGCAAATTCTCGGTGTTGATCCGTGGTGGTATTGGACCGACAAGGAGCCTGCCAGGCAGGAGAGCATTACTGTACCGGTAAACCTCAGCGACCATTTCGGCTCTCCGACTTTCAAATACCGAGGCTGGTTCATTAATGACGAGGATCAGTTACATGGCTTCAGCCCGGACCCCATGCGAGAGAACTCGTATTCCCTCGAAATGCTGGATCGCGTCTGCGAAACTTTGTTACGTTTTCGCGGCAACATGCTGGTGCCGGCGACATATCCATTTCCCGATGAGCGGTGCCAGGAGCTCACCTCGCGGCGTGGCTTGATCCTGAATATGCACCACATTCTCGCCGTTGGGCTCAATACCTTCAAATGGCCAAAGGATGTCCCGTTCTCCTTCGACAAGCATCCGGAAATCATGGAACGCTATTGGCAGACTTGCATCGATGCGTTCAAGGATAAAGAGGTAATTTGGACAGTGGGCTATCGCGGCAAAGGCGATCGTCCATTTTGGATAGACGAGCCTGAGATAGACACCCCGGCGAAACGGGGCGATGTTATCAGCCGTGCCATAGCGAAACAGGTCGAATTGATTCGGAAGGTTCAACCCAACGCCCCGATCATCGCCAACATGTGGCTCGAAGGGGCGACGCTCAATCAACAGGGCCTATTGAAATTTCCAGCGGGGGTCACGGTTGTCTGGCCCGATAATGGCGCCGGCACGATTCGAGATAACGGCCAGGTTCAGGCCGGCCAGGGTATCTATTACCACACGATGATGTTTAACAGGGTAGCCAATCACTTCTGTGAGTTTGTCCCTCCGGAACGGATCTACCGCGAATTAGGCCGTTTCGTTGCGGCCAAGGCTACCGAATTTTTTCTGGTCAACGTTTGCTGTATTCGGCCAGTTCCGCTCACCACGGAGTGTGTGATGAGAATAGCCTGGGACGCCTCGCCATACATGGGTAAACCGGATGCAGCGAATCAGAAAGACTTTTTGCTGAGTTGGAATCGAAGACAGTTCGGGGCAGATGTCGCGCCTGAGCTGGCGGATATCTGGACCGAGTACTACGCTATTCCGGGGCGTCAGCCGAATATCATCCTGAATGACGGCAATGGATCTGTCCCGGAGGCGGAAAATTCACCTCATAACCGCCTGCGAATGCTCAGTGAAGCAGTGGTGCCGTTCCTTCGATCTATACCCCTAACGGCTGAATCTTTGAAAAACGGAGCCAAGCAGTTCGAGTTGAGTCCACAACTGGCCCAAAATTGGGGTTATTCCGATTTGTTTGGAACCGCCGCCTCGTTAACGGTAATCGCGGAGAGACAGCTTAAGTTTGCTTCCACGAACCGCGCCGGTTTTACCCCCTTGCTGGCAAAGGCCGAATCATTAGGGGCGAAGATTCCGGCCCAACGCCGCAGTTTCTATGGCGCTTACCTGTTGACCGAGCTTGGGATTCTCGCGCATTCAAACGAAATGCTGGAATACTACTCTCAGGCATTGCTGGCGCTCGCGGCCGGCAATCGAGAAGGGGCGATACAGTGGGTAGAAAAATCGCTCAGTGCGAATAATGCTTTTTTTGCGTCACTGCGTCAGGCAGAGCTCGGCAAATGGTCTGGGTGGTACTTCAACGAGGGGCTTTTAGGGTTCGATCGCACTCGCGACCAGATTCGTTTGAGCCTGGCCGCACTCCGCGGGGAGACTGCGCCGCCTGTCCGTCTTAATCTTCACGATTACCATGGCATGGAGCAATATCAGGAACGTTTTAGCAAGAATTTCCCACTCTTATACGGGGCCGATCATCGCCTACCCGGCAACTGAACTTCGGAGGAGACTAATTCACGAATGTGATCGGGTGGTAACCGCTTTCGGTCAGCACAGGCTCGAAGCCACAGCCCCGTGGGGCTTGATGCAGGACAAGCAGACCGAAGAAAAGGTCACGCCCGCCGACAAAGGAATTTCATCCACAGATTTGGCGCACTTCGCCATGCTTTCGCGCGGCAACTGCTGGCTGAATGTGGAAGGGAAAGAGCTGTCCTTTTTGGGCAATACTCTGGAAGGTTACATATCGGTCAGTGGATCGAAGGGCGACCCAAGCGTTCGTCTGCGTCAGTTGCTTGAGGTGCTAGCGCCGCAAGGCATAGGGGTTCAAGTCCCCTCCTCCGCACCAATCTGAAAGTAAAGGACTTACGAGAAGGCCAGCCCTCACCGGCTGGCCTTCTTTTTCGCCACTGTAACCATTTTTGTAACCATTGCGAGAAAAAGAGGTTTTGGCAGCCATTCCTCACTGACGGTTTGTTAGAAGAGTCGAGCATCGAGAAGACCGCACTTCTTCTCGTCAGTACCCGCCCTCCGCTCGGTCTTGCTCTAGAGCCTGTTATGAACTTGCACCAAGGTAGATTCTTTGCGAACATCTGATTTCTCTCCAGCATGGAGGGATGAGGAAT
>Ga0302270_10002457_pt1 | contig 18023 bp, 9 predicted proteins | sample III_Bog_E2_3_FD_198773 | JGI IMG/M metagenome (GOLD analysis project Ga0302270, IMG submission 198773) | Peat permafrost microbial communities from Stordalen Mire near Abisko, Sweden - III_Bog_E2_3 | ecosystem: Environmental > Terrestrial > Soil > Wetlands > Peat | place: Sweden: Abisko... | reverse complement strand
TGAAGTCCTCCGCATCCGCCGGCCGATAGGTCGCCCAACCTACTGCCATTGCACAAGTGAGAGCTGCCAGCGTGGTCAGACCGACAACCGCTGTCATTCGATAGCGATCAACGAGCTCGGCCGCCAACAGTCCGACGAACGGGAGCGCGAGCAAGGTTGCCCAATAACTGAAACGCTCCATGGTCAGCACATCGAATGCACGTCCGAGCAGGAGGCGTCCAACTGGAGTTGTACCGCCAAGTCCGATGAGAAACGCTACCCAGAAGCCAAAAAGCAATGGGCGGAGCCGAACCACCACCGATCCCCGCAGGAAGATGAACGGCAGCGCCAGAATCAATGCTCCATAAGGAACGATGAAGTAACTGAGGCCAAACTGTGGAGTCAGGATGTAATTTGCCCTGGATGGGTGAGGGATGGGAGTTTGCGTGACGGGATAGTGAATCAACGCGATCCAAAATGGAAGAAGCACGACTGCAATCGCGACTCCAACCACCACGGCTATCATGACGGTCCGGCCAGCGAACGTCGGCATCGAGATACGCTCGCCATCCTCGCGGTCAAAGAAGACGAGCGCGAGAACTGGCACCGCGAAGAAGATTGAACCGAATAGAAGTGTGGCATGGTGAGCAGCAGCTGCCGCGGTGAAAAGCACAGTGGCTTTGAGGAATGATCGCCACTTGCCATGGCGGACCCACTCAAACAAAAACGGGAGGGCGTTCAAGTAGATTGGCGCCGCGCAGGTGGTGCCTAGTTGCCCGGCGGAATAAATAAGGAAACTTTCCGAGCCGAGAAAGACGCTTGCCAAGGCGGCAATGGATGCGGCGCGCGGACTGACCCAAAGCAATGAAAATCGATAGACGCCCACCACAAGCAGTAATATGGCGGCAAACTGGACAGCCATGTATGCCATGTCCAAACCGACGACCCTGGAGACCAATGCCACCCACTGTTGTGTCAGGGGCGGATATGTTGTCTGGGAAAAGCCCGCATACCACTTCGCATTCCAAGGATCGAACCACTGGTGGACATAATGCGAAGCGAAGAGGATGTGGAAGTTTGTGTCGAACGACTTCAGCGGCAATTTCATTAGGAGAAGTGGCAGGTGAACTACCACGGCCGCCATCAACAAGAAGCCCATCGGTATTGGCCGCGATGCCGGTGCGGTCGACTCAGTGTTCTGCACGATTACCTCTCAAATGACTCTTAGGGTTCAAGCAGCACACACTGCGCGGCATGCATTCGCCCGCTGGGTGGTCACTGCCCAACAGTAGAACGAGTCTCTCAACATGAAGATTGTCAGTCTGACCAATTTCGAACACTTTGGCCCGGCATCCCTCACATGTGGTTTTCCCGCCTGCTGCCAGTGGGCAGGTCGGGGCTTGCCACAGCGGAAATGGAAGCGCGCGATCACATTCGGCTGCGGGACTCACTTGTCCTGGAGCGGCAAGGGCCGCCTTGATTGTCGCCGGCCCACTGATTTACGACGGAATAACCGATTCCCTTCAGGCACCCTGTTCTTGATCAATAGTGCACAGGATACAAAAGCTCGAAAGCGTACGGTCAAGTTACGCAAGTCTCCATTGCTGCACGGGAAACGCAACACCGAACTCTCAATTCAATTTGGAAGCCGCGAAAGGGACTCATGCAGCCTCCATTTCACACAATCCCGACCGAGCTGCTTTACATGATTCCGCCCTGGTGCACCTTTGATCTCTAGACCTGAATTCCTGAAGACTGCTCCGATATTGATATTGGTCGCGCTGGCCTGCGTCGCCAATGCACAGGTTTACGACGTGGGATCTGACGCTTCAAAGAACTCGAAGACAGCCAACCCAACGCAGACTCCGGACGAATCCCTGGGATGGGGATCGAACATTCAGAATGCACGCCTCGGACGAGCCGCCGAACTGGCATTGCAGCACGGGGATCACGCCTTGGCGCTTGGCTATGCGCGCCGCGCCGCGCAAGCAGCTCCCAATGATCCGCAGTTATGGTTCCTGCTTGGCTATGCGGCACGGCTGAACGCGAGATTCCAGGAGTCAGTGGATGCCTACAGCCGCGGCCTTCGCCTGGCGCCTGCGGCACTCGACGGGCTCTCCGGACTTGGACAAACCTACAGCATGATGGGAAGAACTGAAGACGCTGAGCGCCTCCTCAAGCAGGTGGTTGCGTCCGACTCGAGGCGTAGAGATGACTCGTTGCTGCTGGGCGATCTTTATATGAGGTCCGCGGATTATACCGAAGCCCTCGAATGGCTGGGCCGGGCAGAACGGAGCCAGCCGGGTGCGCGGTCAGAGCTGCTGATGGCGCTCTCTTACCAGCACTTGAATCAACCGGACGAGGCAAGCCGCTATCTCGAGATGGCCAAACGGCGCGACCCGAACAATCCGGACGTTGAGCGATCGATGGCAGGCTATTACCTCGAGGCTGGAAACTATCCTGATGCGATTGCAGCGCTCCAGTCCATTCGCCTGCCGAAGCCGGATGTAATAGCAGAGCTCGCGTATACGTACCAACTGAATGGCAAGCTCAATGATTCAGCGCGGCTCTACGCGCAAGCGGCCAATGCCGTTCCGAAGGATATGGGCTTGCAACTCGCCGCAGCGCAGGCCCAGGTCGCCATTGGATCCATTGAGAAGGCAAATCCATTTCTCAACCGAGCGGCAGAAATCGATCCAAACTACTATCGGTTGCACGCGATTCGCGGAGAAATCGCAGCCTTTCAGGAACGCGAAACCGACGCCGTTCGAGAGTACAGCGCCGCCTTGGCAAGCCTGCCAGCAAGCCCCGCCGAGGGGCCACTCTACGGTATTCAATTGCATATGGACCTGATGAGTGTATACAAAAACCTTGCCGATGAAGTCGATGCAACTCATCAGCTTGAAGAAGCCCAAGCCGAAATCAATGGGCTGGGCGATAAGGCTCCGGGGAGAGCGCAGTTTCTGCGTCTGCGAGCTTTGATCAGAATGAATGCAGGAGACCTCGATAGCGCGTTGGGAGACATGAAGGAAGCGCTTGCAATGAACGCTCATGATCGAGATGACTTGCAACTCGACGGCGATATCCTGATGAAACTCAACCGCACCGAGGATGCGATCGCGGTCTATACGCAAATTCTTGCGATGGATCCTGTCAGCCGGTCTGCACTCATCTCCATCGGATATGCTTCACGAGCAGCGGGACGTGATCCGGAGGCGGAGAAATACTTTCAACGCCTTGCACAAGCGGATCCTTCCTTCTACGTACCCTATCTTGCGCTTGGAGATCTATACGCCGCTCGCCGTGATTTCACAGGGGCGGAAGACTCCTATAGCAAGGCATATGCGCTGGCGCCGCGGAAGGCCCTGATTCTCGCTGGTGGAATGAACGCCGGAATCGAAGCACATAACTACGATCTTGCTGGGACGTGGCTGAGCCGCGTCACAAACGAAATGGAAAAAGAGCCTCAAATCCTTCGAGAAAAGGAGAGGTACCTGAGTTTCAAGGGGCAGTATCAGGAATCTGCCGACGTCGGCCACGAAGCAATCAAAGTGCTGCCTCGAGACAGGGACGTGGTCGTCTACCTTGGTTACGATTTGCTCCACCTGGAAAAGTACGATGAGCTTTTGGATCTGACATCGAAGTATCTCGACATCTTCCCGAAAGAGCCCGACATTCCTTTGCTTGAGGGCTATGTGCACAAGCATCAAGGATTGAGTGAGCAGGCGCGACAGGACTTTACTGAGGCGCTCGCCCGTGATCCCGAGGTTGTTACGGCATATGTGAATCGCGGCTACATGCTGAACGATCTTCATCAGGCCAAGGAGGCAGCGGCAGATTTCGAATCAGCTCTGAAGCGAGAACCGAACAACGGCGAGGCGCACCTTGGGCTCGCCTATGCGAGTCTTGATCTGCGTAAACCAGAGGCAGCCCTGCGTGAGGCCGATTTAGCGAAGCGGGTATTGGGCGATTCAAAGGATCTGCACGTGATTCGCGCAACTGCTTATGGGCGCCAAGGCATGTCAACGAAGGCGGCTGAAGAGTACCGGGCTGCGTTGAAATTTGCACCGGACGATGGAGCGTTACACCTCGGACTGGGGACTATCTTGTTCGCCGAGCGGCAGTACCGAGAGGCGATCGTCGAGTTGGAGATTGCCGAGCGAGATTCCCCTGACAATGCAAACGCAGAAGCGTTGCTTGCCCGCTCCTACGCGGAGCTGCAAGATCGCGGTCAGGCATTGCACTACGTGCAGTTGGCCGAGCAGAGTGCCCTGCATACTTCAGTTTCAGCAACAAGTCCGGAATCGGGGTTGGGCGCAGTATACGTTTCGACAGGAGAGGCATTCAGCACTCTTGGAGATCGCGATGCCGCCATGACGCGCTTCAGTGAAGCGCTCACGCAACCAGGCAGCGATCGAGTAGCTATACGCGTGGCTATCGCTCAGCTTATGGCAGACCGGGGCCATTCGGAGGACTCTGTAAGGCAGCTTGCATTGGCGCAAATGGAAGGCGAAGCAGGAACCACTGAACCGCCTACCGGAAGTCAGCTAATCGCAGCGGCCGATGTGCTGCGTTCAATGCATGAATACGAACTATCGCAGACCTATCTTCAACGCGCCAAGGCAGCAGGCGCACCGGATTCTGAAGTGCGGATCGGCTTCGCCAACAACTACCTTGCGCTTGGAGACACAGCCAGGGCTCAAGCTGAACTCTCAGCGGTTAGGGCAACTTCCAGTGGCGCCATGGATTACCAGTATCTGCTGGCGGAAGCCAATGTTGATCGCCAGGAACACCACAACGCGCAGGCACTGACTTCCTTTGCCCAGGCAGCTAATGCTGAAGGGAACGATCAAGCGCCTGGACAAGATCTTCTGCAGGCAGGAGGAGATGAGGGACTAAGGATTACACCGGTCCTAAGTGTACTTTCCGATTTGGTGGTAGAACCTGTGTTTGAAGATTCCACGGTGTATGTTCTGGATTCCAAACTGGACGCGTCTTTTTCGGTGCCCAGTTCGGATACGGCACTGCTTCCGCCTCCGCGTTCCTCCACTGAGATGCAATCGACTAACGTATTTCATCTGCATCTCGGCCATTTGCCCACAACCAGCGGATTTTTCCAGGTACGCAACGCGCAGGGTCAAATCTCCGTACCCAGCACGAACTCAGTCATCAACCGCAATACAACGGACTACACCTTCAACGTTGGGCTGAATCCTACGCTCAATCTCGGTAATAACGTACTGACATTCAATAGCGGTGTTCAGGGAACGGTCCGCCGGGATTCCGAGTCTCCGGTAGCAATGAATCAGAACCTCCTTCGCGTGTTCACGTATATGTCTACGAGTTCATTCTTCAATGTGGTTTCTGTAAGCGGATATGTCATGCGTGAATCAGGGCCGTTTACCGAGAGCAATCTCCATTCGGTAGCGACTACCGCTGCTGTTGATTTCCGCGTTGGGGCGCCATGGGGGAAAACGGCTCTGTTAACAGGATGGGGAGCCACCGATCAGCAGATCTCGCCGGCGAACTACGAAGCATACTACACCTCCTCCTATATAGGCATTGAACGCAAATTCGGACAACGCCTGGACATCAAAGCTATCGCGGAAGATATTCGAGCGTGGCGAATTGTGGAAGCGAATTTGGGAATCGCTCAGAACCTTCGCCCGGCTGGAACAGTTGATTTTGCTCCAAATCATAGTTGGGACATGCGGCTTTCGAGTGCCTATTCGAGCACCAGGAGCTTTCACGTTTACGACGCAATTCAAAATGGATTCTCTCTGTCGTATGCCAGGCCCTTTCGCCGCAAATTCAACGACGATTCCGGAACGGTCATTCTCACCTATCCAATCCGCTTTTCGGCAGGCATACAGCAGGAGACTTTCTTCAACTTCACAGGTGGTCACAACCAGCAGTTGAGGCCTTATGTCCGCATCAGTCTGTTCTGAACGAGGAATTCGATGAAAATCTGCCTAGTGGCCACGTTTCCTCCCAGCGGACGCCAGCTGAATGAATACGCGTTTCATATCGCGAGCGAGCTCTGTCGCAATCCCGACGTCGAATTGACGGTTCTGGCCGACGAATTGACTGACTATGACTTCGCAACCGACGAGAATGGCGATTCTCTGAATTCTCATCAGCTCTTGGAGTTGCCAGGGTTCAACGTGATTCGCTGTTGGAAGTTTGGCAGTCTGGCGACCCCGATACGACTTTTAAACGCGATTCGCCAGTTGAAGCCCGACGTTGTGTGGTACAACCTCGTCTTTTCAAGCTTTGCAACCCCCGACAACCCGGTTGCCGCATTTGGGGGACTGTGTGCGCCTGCTCTGACGCGCGCTGCTGGATTCTTCACGCATATCACCATGCACAACATCATTGAGCATGTCGATTTTTCGACTGCCGGCGTTCGGCAGAAAAAACTGTTCAGAATAGGCAGTAACCTGGCTACGAAAGCATTGCTGAGTGCGAATTCAGTTTCTGTACTGCTTCCCCATTATCGGAACACTCTCCTTGTCAAATACTCGTCTTACAATGTGCTGCTGGGGACACACGGCACACTGGGGTCAACTCCGATCCCTCCCGATTTTGCCCGGCGCGGCAATCCGGATATGCGCATTCTGGCGATCGGACACTGGGGAACCTATAAGCGTTTGGAAACCCTGATTGAGGCTTTTCCAACCGTCCTCAAGAAAGTGCCAAACGCACGATTGATCATTGCCGGCGCAAATCACCACACCATGGCAGGTTATTGGGAGTCGATTCGCGATGGACAAGCTTCGGGTATGCCAATTGAGTTTCGCGGGTACGTTCCAGAAAAAGCCATTCCTGAGCTCTTTCAGACAGCATCCATCCTGGTTTTGCCCTACGATTCAGCCACCGGATCGAGCGGGCCGGCTCATCAAGCCTGTGAATACGGGGTTCCGATCGTGTGCGCCGATATCGACGATTTTCGAGACATGGCAGCGGCCGAAAACATGGCCCTCTGCTATTACAAGAAGGGCGATTCGCTCGAGTTGGCTGAGCAGCTCATTACCCTCCTGAAATCTACGGCAACGCAACGCCAGATGGCGGAGCAGAACTATGCGGCGGGACTCGAAATGACCATGACTTATGTTGTCAAGAACTACCTGCGCTGGTTCGAAGTCCACAAGTGCAAGAGAGCCATTTGTAACGCGAAGTCTTCTTCTGGATACTGGCGCCTCTGGCTCTCTGCTCTGCGATTCAAGGCAGTAACACCGGATTGGTGCGTACGACCGTCTCTTCCCTCACAACGAAACGATTTCCCGGATAACTTCCCTGATATTGCCTCGGTGGGAGATTGTGGACCCGTCGACAACGGATCGGAAGCGTTCGCATGGGGCCACGCAAACGCTACCAAGCATCGATTCACTGACGACAGGAACCAGGCAAATCAAGTGGAAGACATGAGCATTTGAATTGTGGCCTCGAATTGGCCCATCGGGAAGTCAACGGAGCAAGACAGGAAGGCAGACAACTTGAAAAACGCACGCATTCGCCCATCCACCCGCTGGACATTTTCTTCGATGGCTCCCATTCTCCTGCTCCCCTTGCTGCTAATCGGGTGCGTGAAAGGGAGCCAGATCGGTTCATCTCCAGCACCGACGGTGGCAATAAGCGCCAGCCCCACTTCAGTCGCCGCGGGAAGTTCATCCACTCTGACTGTTACTGCGACCAATGCCACGCAGGTGACGGTAGCCGGAAGCGACAGCACCACGTATACACTGCAACCAAGCGGCGGAACGCAGGCGGTGAAGCCTACCGCGACAACTACTTACACCGCGACCGCGAGCGGGGCGGGCGGAAACGTCTCTGCGCCGGCAACCGTGAATGTAACGTCGGCTTCCTCGGCGACCGTTACCATCGCCGCCAATCCCACTTCGATCACCTCGGGAAGTTCTTCCACCTTGACTGTGACTGCGACTAACGCCACTGCGGTCACTGTGACGGGAAGCGATGGCACTACCTACACTTTACCGGCAATTGGCGGAACTCAGCCAGTCACTCCGACCGCGACCACCACTTATACAGCGGCCGCAACCGGAGCGGGAGGAAATGCTTCTGAAACTGCGACAGTTACCGTGACCGCAGCCGTAACTCCCCCCGCGACGGTCACCATCGTCGCGAACCCCACTTCAATTGTCTCGGGGAACTCATCCACGCTGACCGTGGCTGCGACGAATGCCACAGGGGTCACTGTGACTGGAAGCGATGGCACTACCTACACTTTACCGGCAATTGGCGGAACTCAGCCAGTCACTCCTACCGCGACCACCACTTATACAGCGGCCGCAACCAGAGCCGGTGGAAACGCTTCCGCCACCGCGACGGTAACGGTGTCATCTGGAGGGACCGGGGGCGTTCAATCCATCGACCATGTCATCTTCATGCTGCAGGAGAACCATACGTTCGACAATTACTTTGGGATGCTGAATCCGTATCGGAAGAACCCGAACGGAAACGGGGTCTGTCCCAACAATGCGTCGGGCGTTCCTCAGTGCTGGAACATCGGCGACGACGGCGTTACTTATAACGTGGATGGCATCGACGAAAAGCTGACCACGATCAGCAACGAGGACGATGAAGGCGCATCGTTCCCGCTGTTCAAGTTCAAGAGCACCTGCATCGACGATGACAGTTCAGATTGGCTGGCGAGCTACGGCAGCGTCAATCGCTACAATTTTCTTTCTACTCGCCCCATCCTGATGGATGGCTTCGTCCACACTGCCGAAGGCTACGACAAGAGCTGTGCCGCCTCAGGCATTTGTTCGGGCGTCTTCACAAAACCGCTGAATGGCCAGCTCGCCATGGGGTATTACGACCAGGACTTTCTCAACTACTACTACTACATGGCATCTCAGTTTGCCGTATCCGATCGCTGGTTCTCGCCGGTGGCGAGCAAGAGCATTGACAATCGAATCGCTACCTTCACCGGTGGTACGACCCAGGGACTGGTAAAGGACCCGGGCGGCGATGATCATCTTCCTCAACTCGATATACCGAACATCTTCGAGGAACTTGACAAGGCAGGTGTATCGTGGAAGGTCTACTACACGGTCAGCCAGGGCTTTTGCCTCAACGAGGATGACTGCCAGGCCAGCGCAAACGCAGCGTATCCCGCGACCGACTTCTCCAACTTGACCTACTCATATCAGTATCTGTACGACAATCCATCGGGCGCTGCCTGCAAGGCGCCCACTGTGGGGTCCAGCGTAGTTGACGACCCGGGGGACACCTTCTGCATAGATCCGAACCACGTTGCCCCGCTATCGCCGCAGTATTTCACCGATCTGACCAACGGCACGCTGCCCAGTTTCGCATTCATTGAGGCCGGATACGGCAACAATGACGAGCATCCAGGATCGGGTCAATCGATTCTGTTGGGGCAGACACAAGTGGCAATGGTCGTAAACGCGTTCATGACCAGTTCTTCGTGGAAGGATTCCGTTTTCTTCTTCAGCTATGACGAAGGTGGAGGACCATACGACCATGTTCCTCCGGTGCCCGGCCACTCCAACGACTTTACGGATGCCTCTTTGGGAACCGTCCCGGATATCGGGCCGATCGCGGTAAATCCCGACGTGAATCCGAAGTACTTCCCGTGTGTGCCAGGCACGCCCGGGACACCCACCTTACATTGCGACCTGGACTCAACTGACCCTGGGGCTAATTCGGGTGATGCCGCCGCTGCCCTGGGATTTGGAGCACAGCTTGGCTTCCGCCTGCCGAATACGATCATCTCGCCTTTCACCAAAAGGCATTATGTTTCGCACACGCCGATGGACCACACCGCGGTTATCCGGTTCGTCGAAGACCGGTTTATCGGCAACCAGAAGTACCTGACTGCCCGCGACGCCGTGCAGCCCAATCTGCTGGAGTTTTTCGACTTCACGAACGTCCCATGGGCCACGCCGCCCACGCCGCCCACACCGTTTCCAATCGGCAATGGCAGTACATGTACCCCCACGAGTTTGGGGCCCTGAGCCCGTGACCCGCACGGTCTCAGGTGTCATGAGGGATTCAAGGATGATGCGCTGGAGATTCCGGGGTTCAGCCTAACGGCCGCGAATGCGGCCGTTAGGCTCGAGTAACCAGCTCGCCGTATCGATTGTCGGACACCCAATAACCTCTTTAACTCATCGGCAATGTCGCCGAACCTGCCGTCTCCGCCAAATTGCCATTATCGCTAAGGCGATTTGAAATCATCGGCCACTACCTCAAATGGCCGCATCATGTCGTTATCTTCATGTTCCAGCATGTGGCAATGAAACACATAGCGGCCGGTATAACCTTCGAATCTAGCTATGATCGTAAGCACTTCTCGTGGGTTGACGATCGCCGTATCCTTCCATCCGGCCTCGTTTGCCGCTGGCAGCCGTCGTATTCCCACCAGTTCCAGGGGACCGTTTCGAAGCGACACGGGATTAAATCCCTGGCGCTGCAGAATCTGAAATTGCACCAGGTGCAAATGCATCGGATGCGCATCGTCGGTATTGTTGATGAATCTCCATATCTCAATGGATCCCAATTTCACAATCTCCGTGACGGGGTCGTCGTATTTCTTGCCGTTGATTTCTACACACATCCCTCGTCCTTGACGATCGACTCCTTCGGAGAGTACGAAATCTCTTGTAGCGACGGATTTAGCTTCATCCAGTTTAGGAAGCGGGTGAGCTACTTGCATGTCCAGGGATTTCGCATTGCCGGAGAGCGGGAGAGTTACCCGAAACTGCATTAACTCATACAACTGTGCATGGTGCGAATTGACCATCATGCCCCATCCGGGAAATGGAGCAGAAGCATTGTTTGACAAGGTCACGGTCTTACCTTCGAGTCCGGAAAAATCAACAATCACGTCGGCGCGTTCAGCCGGCGCCAGTAACAGCTTTTGCAATGCAACCGGGCCTGGCAAGAAACCACCGTCGGTTCCGATCTGGTGAAATGATACGAGCGACGGTATGTCCGTAGGGGACTTCGACAGATTGAAGAAAAGATTAAAGAACCTTGAGTTCGCGCCGTTTAAAAGCCGCAGGCGATAGCGGCGTGGTTCGACTTGCAGATAAGGGTAGATTGCGCCGTTCACGACTGGAAGGTCGCCGAACAGCTCCGGGGCCCACCAGTGCGGAGGCGGCTTCTGGCCATCATCGAACGTCGGGGAATAGACGAGCTGACCCTGATCATCAAGGGTGCGATCCTGCAGAACAAGTGGGAATTCGTAATCGCCGGAAGGCAGGCCCATGCCGCGCTCCTCGTCGTCGCGGAGGAGATAGAATCCGGACAAACCCGCGTAGACATTCAGGCGGGTAATCCCTACCGCATGATCGTGATACCAGAGCGTGGCAGCTTGCTGACCATTGGGATAAGCATAGAGAGCCGAATGTCCGGGGGTGAACCATTTTTCCGGTAAGCCGTCGCTTTCTGATCGAGTACGTGCGCCGTGAAGATGGGGAACGGTTCGGACTTCCGGGGCCGGGGGCATCGCGCCGTGTATTTGGGGGTCAATTCCGAACATGTGCTGCAAGGGAAGATGGTTTTCCCAATGCACTACGATTGGCCTGCCGCGAAGTGCCTCGATGGTTGGACCGGGATATTGGCCTCCATATCCCCATAGCCTCGTCGACGGAAGCTGCGAATGCATCTGTTGCGTAAATTCCAACATGCGAACGCGATACTGAACCCCGTCGCCGCTCTTGCTCTCCGGCATCAGTCGCTTCGGAACAGGGAGTGGATCAATGTATCGATCGAGCGAGCGGGGCGTGCGGTAAATCGGCTGACCGTTCGGAAAGGATTCCAGTCCTTCGCTATCCATGCCCCTGGCAAGCGCAAATGCCGGCATAGATCTAACCAATAGTTTTAGAAAGGTACGCCTGTCTGTCGAATCCATTCCGCCTCAAACAGTGCCCGGTCAACTGTTCAATCTCCAGCTTTCATGCCGGTTCGCCCACCAATCGAATCACGGGAACCGCACACGTCGAATCCATGGATAAGGTGCCGCTGGCGTCGGAGAGCATCACGTCTCTTCATGATCCAATTCGGTGTAGTTCCTAAATCTAGCGACAACAAAGTGGCGCTTCTGATCAATTCTGCTCACTTTCGCTTTCGCAATGCGTTCAGGATGCATGTCCATAAACTGCCGGGAGACAATGCGGGGCACATCAGGAGATCGTGGAGGCGTCTGATGCTCTCCTCTTGCATTCCATCAATCGACACGAATAGCCGGTAGTTCCCGACACTGGGCACGGGAGGTGAATAATCGGTCAGAGGAGGTCCGTGTCCTCTCAATCGCCAGACTGACGGTGATACAGATAGCGTCAATCGACAAAAGGGCATTGCGCAGCAAGCGCAAAGACATTACTTAGCGAAGGGAATCGTCATGCGGTGTCTGCAGGAGGTGTTGATGTATTGTGTTCCCTGGGCTGAATCCAGATGGGCGCGGGATGACTAAAGTGCGAATCTCCCGCTGACTGCGGCAGGGAACCAATGATCTTCAACAAAGAACCTGCACCGCAACCCTTTTGATAAAAAGCGTCGGCGGCAACGCCGGATGACACCTCGTCGCCGAAAAATGTGCCGCTCATGGCGATCACGCGGATTGAGGGATAGCGGGCCCTGACCATAGAGAGTAATTCGAAGCCGGACATACCTGGCATATTCAGATCGGAAAGAATGATATCGGGGATTTCGTTCTCAATCTCAACCAATGCGGTAGATCCGTCTTCTGCGGAGCGCACGTGATATCCAAGTCCACCAAGCACCTGGGAAATCGACGATCGAATCGCGGGTTCATCATCCACGATCAGAAGCTTTGCGGAACATTCCAGTTTTCCGTCAAGCATCTCCCATCCCCCTTTGATAGATAAACGTCTGCTGCCCAATATTCCATCGAACATTCCGTAAAACTGCTCAATTCAGCACATGCGTTGAGAATTGCCCTGCTTTTGGGAGTGTGGATATGAATTGTATCTTTGGCATGATAATCGAGCAAAAGAGAACACTTAGTCCATGAACAGCATGGGAACATCCAAGTATGCTGGTGAGAATCCGCAATAGACAAGCGATACGATCGCCACGGAAAGGGGCGCCGATGCTACTTGGAAAATGCAGTGTGCCGCAAGCCCGCTTGTTAGTACTGACCATTGCGTGTGCAACGCTGCCCGTTGCCCTAAGTGCCGCTTCCTGCAAAACTCAATCGCAGATGACTGGCGTGGAGCGGGAGGCCCTTTCAAGTGCCGCACGCAGCATGGTTGGCGACGTGCAACGTGGGGATGTGCAGACCCTTCAGGCGAAGACCATCCCTGCAGTGGCTGCTGATTTCGGTGGGATTGCCGATTCCGTGAAGAGTCTGAAGCCCCTGGTGCAAGATGCCACAATAACGGTCGAAAGCCTTTATGCGCTGGACGCATCCACCGAGCCTCCAGGAGCGACTCGAACAGATTTCTATTGTGGAACTCCGGTCGTTGTGCTGAATTTTAACGGATTGCCTCAGGGCTCGTATGCGTTAGCCATTCTGCATGCAACCGGTGTTGCACAGCCCCAGCAGGTTGCCCTTATTCTCTCCGAGACGGCCTCGCATCAGTGGCTCCTTGCAGGTTTCTTCAGCAAGCCAATGACAGTGGCAGGTCACGATGGACTGTGGTATTGGGTCTCGGCACGCAAATTTGCCAAGAACGGAATGACTTGGAATGCGTGGTTCTACTATCGCACTGCGGCTTATTCTCTGAATCCGGTTGAATTCATGTCCAGCCCGAACCTCGATAAGCTGCACCATGAAGAGGACGAAGTGCACCCTGAGACTCTACCTGGCGTAAAGCCGTTGATGCTCGATGCGCATGGCACCGCCTTTCAGGTCACAGCGATTGACACCACGACGGCATTGGGCGGGTTCGACCTTGAAGTGCACTACATTCCCGACGCAACGGAGGCAGCCCAACTGCACGATCCTCCCAGTGCGCGGAAGCAGGTGACCGAGGTGATGGCCGCGCTGCTGACACTGCGCCCCGAGTTGCATGATGCTTTCCATGGGATTTGGGTGTTTGCGGATGAAGGTTCTGCATCCCTCTTCTCGTTAGAGTTGCCGATGGACCAGATTATGCCCGTAACAGAACCCAGGCCGGCAGGTTTGAGTGCTAACCAATAGGGAAGGGCCGTGAAGTTATGTGTTGGAACCTGTATTCTCTTACGCTACGAACGTTACTGCGCACCATTCGGCCGATTCATTCAGCGTCATTGGTGCTGCTTTTTAGCGGTGGATTGTCGTTACTGTGTCAGGTTCAGCCCGCCGTGACCACGCCGGCACAACCCGCAATGGCTGGGACTATGCAGGATCCCACCCGCCCTGAGCTTCAGCCGCGTCTAGATGCAGACCGCGACCCGATTCCCTCGCCGGATGCTGAAGAAATCGCGCCATCAATCGCCGGGTCTCCTCTCACCCCGGCTAAACCCGGCGAGATTCAAAAGCTCAAAGAGGGCGTGTATACGATGCATCAGGATGTGGATGAGGTTCTGCTGACCTGCGCTGCGGTGGACGAGAAAGGCCGAATCGTTACGGATTTGAGCCGCGGCGACTTCCATGTCTGGGAAGATGGAGTTCCGCAAACAACCACTTCTTTCGCGCACCAGGACCAGCCGGTTTCCTTAGGCATTCTGGTGGATAACTCGGGCTCCATGCTCGACAAGCGTGCGGCAGTGAATGCAGCCGCGTTAAACCTGTTGAAGGCTTCAAACCCGCTGGATAAGACGTTTATTGTTAACTTTTCCGATAGGGCCTTCCTGGACCAGGGATTCACCTCAGATATTGGGGAGCTCGACCGGGGGCTTTCGCACTTTGATTCCAAGGGCACCACGGCCCTGTATGACGCTGTGGCAGTTTCTGCGGACGAATTAGCCAATCACGGAAAGCTCCCAAAGCAGGTATTGCTGGTGATTACGGATGGAGCGGACAATGCGTCGCGCACCAACCTGGAACAGGCCATTCGCCGCGTTCAGATCCTGGGAGGGCCAGTGGTTTATTCAATCGGTCTACTGTTCGGCGATGATAAAGAGGAATCGGAAAAAGCGAGAACCGCGCTTGAGAAACTGTCCCGTGAGACGGGCGGAATCGCCTACTTCCCGCGTTCCTTGCAGGATGTCGATAGCATTACCGCGGAGGTTGCTCGCGATATTCGGGATCAATACACCATCGGGTACCGATCCACCAGAGCGGCCGGCCTGGGCGGCTATCGGACTGTGCGTGTTGAAGCAAACGCGCCGAAGCATGGCACATTAATAGTGAGGACGCGCAAGGGGTATTACGCAACGAAGCCAGCGTCACACCACCCGGAGACAGCGAAAGAAGTCAGCCACTGATGCAAGTTGAAATCCTAATCAGCCGGTCGTCGGATGCGCCTTTGATGGCTGGTCGTCGAGAACTGCTATTTGCTTCTCTTTCTTGATGGGTACGTTTGCATCAATGGAGATGGAAGTCTACCTCGACCACAATCTGCACTGAAACAGGATGTCCCTGATACATGGCCGGCTTGAACTTGTACTGCCTGACTGCTGCGATGGCTTTCTCTTCCAGTCCCATTCCAAGATGACTTACCAGGCGAACGTCCTGCGGGTTCCCTTGCGAATCCACAATGAGTTTGATCGATACGCTGCCCTGATAGTTCTCCCGGCGAGCGTCCTCGGTAAACTCGGGCTCAACAGAATGAATAAGCTGTGGTGCGGCAACGCCTCCGCCCACGCTCATCAGGCCGCCGCCGTAGCCGCCGCCGCTTCCCGCTCCGACTCCGCCGCCGTGACCCGAACCAATGCCACCACCGCTGCCTTGCCCAAATCCCGAACCACTACCGCTTCCCTGGGATGCCATCGCGATTTGTGGCGACTGCGACATACCAAGACTGGGCAGGTTGTTATTGTCCGGAATCTTTACTTGCTCTGAGGGCTCCGCGGCCAACTTTGGGTGATCGAACCTGGCGAGTTGCGCCGGCATGAGCTGGACCTTCGCGATCGTCGGCAAATGTCCCTTGCTGGCCTCCACTATGTCATGCGCTCCGCCGCCTCCGCCGCCTCCCATTGCTTTTGCAACAGGCAGGATAATGGGAGGAATGTAGGGCTTGAAGTCTACCGGGACGATAGTTATGTTCGTTGGAAGCGCAACGCCTGTGCGAGCTTTCAGCGCCAGTGTAAGCACCAGAACGATTACCACTGCATGAAAAACGAACGATATGGCGCTTGATGTTTTGTCGCGCTTGAATGACAACGGATCAATCGCGAAAATCGGCCGCGAAACTTCCGCGAACGGCGCCTGCATGGTCAGAGAGGATCCCCCCTCAAACTCTGATTCGATGGATGAGAACGTGGTAGCACTCGCAGTCTGCATTGTGTGCCCAGACCAATTCGCGGATGCTGTGCCGCCCAAGGTTGGTGTGGATGTCGTTACCAGATCGCCCATTGTAATTTGCCGGAGGCGTAACTCCCGGCATCCCCTCTCTTGGTTGACCACTGGTTAGCTAGCAACGAAAGCAGCCGAATTCTCCGGCTCCCACTCCACACGGCCCAGGCTGAGACCGTGGATTCACCAAATGCCCTTATCGCTTCCGGTGATTTTTTGCCCCACCAATGCCGCCGTAGCAAGCCATGGCAATAAGCTGAGGCGCACACCGTTCTGCAATTCCCGCCTGCGCATCAGGCCGGCGAGTTGTTCCCCATAAAGCCTGGCGGATTGCGGCATGATTGGGACACGCAAATACTCCCGGGCGTAATAGACTTCATCGCCGCCAAAACGTGCTGCAGTCGTGACAAATTGGGGTAGTTCAAGACCCGAACCGCCATACTTCTGCGCGTAATCCGACACAATCGCAAGATAGGTGGCAACGCCTTCCCAAATGCCGGCCGCCGTTGCCGCTGAGCGCAGGTCAATGTAGTCAATGCCCCCGCCCGCGGACAACGCAATCGTGTCGACAATGTCGCACAGCCGGAAATAGAAATGGCGGTACATTCGCTGCAGCGAGGAAATCATGAGCCGGTCTGAAGCAGATGGAACCCGAAACGCCTGTTTGCCGATGACAACCCGCCGCGAGCGCTCTGGAAGCCGCGAGGCAATTCCGGCCTGTTCTCCGGTTTGCCCCAAACGCCCTATATGAATCTCTACGGCTTCCGGTAATCCGGCGATGACAAAGTTCCACTTGCCCGCCAGGCGGTCTCCCCAACTGCGTGTAGAGATTTGAGCGTCGAAGCGCTTCTGCATGAGGTTTATTACGTCTTCCGAAGAGGCATTTGTGTAGAGGTCGAGGTCGCTGCCGAGATCGGGCCAGTGATCGAGTGACTTGATCACCGCGATCCCGTATTCCTTGTCTTCGAACGCGGAGCAAATGTCTTGCAGGAAACCAAGGGCCTTTGTGATGCGCGCCTGCTCAGCAGTAAGAGCTGTCTCGGCCCATTCGGCGCGAACCTCATCCTTCGCCTCGCGCATCATGTCACCGAACACCACCAGCCCGCGCACGATGACGTGATTCGAATTTGCCAATGCCACTAAATTTTCGAACTGCTCGCGGCTTATGGCGCGAATATCCCGGTTCAACTCCGCCATGATTGGTGAAAATGCATCCCCGCCATCCCTCGGAGCAAGGAGCATGCAGGAAAGGAATTTCATCGATTGAAGTGAAGCGATCTCTGCGATGCGCCTTGTCATGAGAAAAGACTCCTTCTTGAAATCAGTGCGCTTGCGGCACGGATGGAATTGCTGCCGGCGGAACGTTGGAAGATGAAGGCTCCGCTGTCTGTGTGTTGGAATCCCCGCCCACAGCATTATTGCGTGGAGTCAGTTCAAGTGGAGTTGTATCGCGGTGGCGTGCCTCGCTGTACTTGTCCAGCTCGCCATCCACATGATGGTTGCTGTCAGTGACCACTGAAAAGAGCTTCTTGCCCTCAGCTGAACCCTGTGTGGCGAGTCCTACGCGATCATCCGAGTCCTTCGCTTTTCGGGCTTTCCCGTAGAAAAACTGTGCCGTCTCAAGGTCGCCATCCATCTCCGCAACGTACCC
>Ga0302270_10002448_pt1 | contig 18060 bp, 17 predicted proteins | sample III_Bog_E2_3_FD_198773 | JGI IMG/M metagenome (GOLD analysis project Ga0302270, IMG submission 198773) | Peat permafrost microbial communities from Stordalen Mire near Abisko, Sweden - III_Bog_E2_3 | ecosystem: Environmental > Terrestrial > Soil > Wetlands > Peat | place: Sweden: Abisko... | reverse complement strand
CGTCTCCAGATTGAGCCCCAAACCCGCCTGCTGAATCTGTGGCAGGCAGTCGGTGACGCTCTTCATCACAATCTCATTCCGCCGAACAGGTGCTTTGCTCTGACGCATACATTTGAACACCATCGTACAGCCGAAAAAGAGCGCTGGCTACAGGGTGATGAGTTCATCTCTCTACGTGCTTGTGGATAAGTCCATTCAGCACTGTATCGAGTTCTACGGTTCTCTTCCACGAGCCGGTTTCACTGCTTCAAACTTAATCCAATCTTCATTGAAGCCATTGAGCATCTGAGACGCCATCAGCCGCAGGCAGAACGAATCTGCCTGCGGCTGATGGTGAAGAGTAGGTTAAAGGGCGGTTTCGCCACGCTCCTGGTTGCGGATGCGGATGGCGTCTTCGACCTTGTAGAGGAAGATTTTGCCGTCGCCGATGGTGCCGGTGCCGGCGGACTTGACAATCGCGTCAATCACTTCTTCTACGCGAGTGTCAGGAATGACGAGTTCAAGCCGGATCTTGGGGATCAGGCTGACCTCGTATTCACGACCGCGATAGGTTTCAGTGTGGCCCTTCTGGCGGCCGTGGCCGCGAGCTTCGGAGACGGTCAAGCCCTCGACGCCAATCTCGGTCAAGGCCTCCTTCACTGCGTCAAACATGTTGGGTCTTACGATTGCTTCTACCTTTGTCATCATTAACCTCGCTTGTGGGCCATCAATGTGGGGTGGGCGCCGGGGAGATTCTGCTCCCCGGCTACATTACACGATGCGGGCAGTTAGCGTCCTACCGTCTCAGTGGGTGCGCCAGCTGGGGAACCCAGCGACGAAATCACATACTCCGGATAAGCCGCGATACCGTGCTCGTGCAGGTCCAGACCGTAGAGCTCGCCTTCCTTGCTGACGCGGAGGGTACCGGTCAGATTCACCAGCCACATCAGGAGCATGGCAATAGCGAAAGTAGAGAGCGTGATGATGAGGTTACCGGTGACCTGAGCCTTGAGCAGCGTGGTGCCGCCACCATAGAACAGACCCTTCAGCGGAGCCGAATTGTCTGCAGCCAGGGGGCCGGTAGCGCCATACTTGCCGACGGCGAAGAGGCCGAGGGACCAGGTTCCCCAAATACCGCAGAAACCATGGACCGGAACAGCGCCGATGGGATCGTCGATACGGAGGTACTCAAGGAGTTCAACGCCGAGGTAGACCACAACACCGGCAACTGCGCCGAGGATGATGGCACCCGTAGGACTGACCCAGTAGCAGGGGCAGGTAATGGCGACCAGGCCGGCGAGGAAACCATTGATAGTAAAGCTGATGTCCCACTTTTTTGACGGGATGTAGGCGCAGAACATGGCCATCATGCCGGCAGCGCAGGCAGCCAGCGTGGTGTTGGCAGAGATGCGGCCGATACCCTGGAAGTCCATTGCGGAGAGCGTGGAACCAGGATTGAAGCCGTACCAGCCGAACCAGAGGATGAGGCCACCAGCCGCTGCGATGGTGAGATCGTGCGGCAGCATGGGTCCGCCACCGTCACGCTTGAAGGTACGGCCGATGCGCGGTCCGAGAACGATGGAGCCAGCCAGGGCGATCATGCCGCCGATGGTGTGCACCACAGTGGAACCGGCGAAGTCATGGAAGCTCTGACCGAGACTGGGCCAGAAGTAGCCGGGTGCGCCCATGAGAGCGAGGAAGCCATCCGGGCCCCATGCCCAGTGGCCGATGATGGGATAGATGAAGCCGGAGACGCCGACGGAGTAGAGCAGGTCGCCGACGAAGCCGGTGCGGCCGATCATAGCACCAGAGCAGATGGTGGAGCAGGTATCAGCAAACGCAAACTGGAAGATCCAGAAGGCGAGGAAGCCTACGCCGGTTGTCTCGTACGTTTCCGGGGCATTCTGCAGGAAGAACCAGTGGTAGCCGATGAATCCATTGCCATGGGAGAACATGAAGGCGAAGCCGATGGCGTAGAAGAGCAGGCCGCAAAGGCAGGTATCAACGATACATTCCATGAGCACGTTGACGGTTTCGCGGGAGCGGCAGAAGCCTGCCTCCAGCATGGTGAAACCGACCTGCATGCCGAAGACAAGGAAGGCAGCAATCAGCGTCCAGGCAGTGTTGATGGGGTTGACGTATGCGGGGTTGGCCGGGGTTGCGTCCGCAGCGAGCACGTTGGCGAAGATGGCATATTTGGCAAAGAAGATAACTGCCAGTACGCCAGCGATGCCCAGTGCTTTGCCACCAGCGAGCAGATAGCCATAGCGACGCCATTCTGGCTGCTGCAGGCGATGACCTAGCCTTGTGATCTTTTGCGACAGTGACAATTTGGGTCCTGAGGGGGATACGGGAGTCATCGGGTAAGCTCCTTGATTTTTATTGAAGTTTGGTAAAGCGATTCTGGCGCGAACGCCAGGTTTCATATCAAACAGCCAAAGCCGAGTGCGAGCACTTCGACCGAATGAATAATCTCTGCGTAGTAGCTGTACCCTATATCGCCAACCCACCCGATAGAACACATAGAGCCAACTTTTATAAGCGATATAAGAATTCGTGCAGACGGAGGGTTATTCGCATAAAGATTCCCTTATGTATTGTGTATATGTGAAGTTCATGGGGGTATAAACAGAGCAGAATAATGTCGAACATCTAATTTATTTTCATCAACTTATTCACAATCCATCACTAAAGGATTATGAGCGGTTGAAGCCAAACAATCAGTTTTCTTGATAGCAGCCATTAGTTACGTTGATTCGCGAAAGAACGCCCTTCCCACCGTGTATACAAAGTGCAAGCCACGAATTTGCAGTTGGATGTTTCCCCGGATTTCCAGGGAGATAGCCGCGCAGCATCGGCCCAATGGGCCGCATTCCCGCCAGTGATTGCAACAGTTACTTTGAAAGGACCCGAATAATGCCAGCTTTCCAAAAGGCTCAGAAGTACTTAGCCCTCTCCACTCTCGCGCTTTGTACAACCTTCCATGCAGCCACGCTGCATGCCGCCACCACCGACACCGCAGTCTCCACCGTTTCCACCAGCGCGGACACCGCAACGCCGGCACAGGACGCAACGACTCCTCCGGCGGCAGCGGCAGCACCCGCGCCCGCAGCAGCACCGGCAGCAGCTCCGACCTGGAGCGTTGGACCAATCGACTTCAGCGGATTGGTTGACGGCTATTACAGCTTCAACGCCAATCACCCGAACCCGGCCACGAACCAGCTGCGCAACTTCGATTTCGATGCGAATTCCTTCAGCCTGAACATGGTGAAGTTGTCGATGGCACACTCGCCGGATCCAATCGGATTCCAGGTAGACCTGGGCTTCGGCAAGGCGTTCTCCGCTTTCGGCACGGGCGTGAGCAGCTGCATCAGCGGCACCGCCTGCGATTCGGGCAATGATCTGCACCTGGAGCAGGCATACGTGAGTTGGAAGCCCGCCAAGGGGAAGGGCTTCGAAGCTGATTTTGGCGAGTTTGTCACATCAGCCGGTGCGGAAGTGATCGAAACGATGAACAATCCGAACTATTCGCGTTCACTGCTGTTCGTCGAGACGATTCCCTACTACCACATGGGTCTGCGCACCTCGATGCCGATCACGAAGTCTGAGACCATCGGTTTCCAGCTGGTGAATGGCTGGAACAACATCACGGATAACAACGCGGGTAAAACCATCGGCCTGACCAGCTTGTACACGAAGGCAAAGTACAACTGGGCGTTGAACTACTACGTTGGACCGGAAAACACTGGCACCGATAAGGGCTTCCGCAACCTGATCGACACAACGCTGAACCTGACGCCAAATGCGAAGTGGACCGGCTACATCAACTACGACTACGTGCAGAATCGCAATGCGGCGCAGGTTACTGTCCTTACCGGCGTCCCTCCAACTCCAGTGCCAGTTCCCGGCAAGTATGTGACAACGAATCTGGTTCACACGCAGGGTATTGCGATGGAAGCACGCTACCAGGCAACTGGGACCGTGGCATTCTCTGGACGCTACGAGTACCTGGCGGACGAGTCGGGAAGCATTACCGGCACGCCGAAGGCCGGTCTGGATGAGTTCACGATCACGGGTGAGTACAAGATGGCAGCCGGTCTGCTGGCACGCCTTGAGTACCGCCGCGATGCAACCGACAACCCGTACTTCCAGAAGGGCACTTCGAAGCTGGTGAAGGCGCAGTCGACGCTGGAACTGGGTGTGGTCGCCTTCTTTGGACCGAAGCGGTAAATCACTTCCCTGCTTGCAGGGAAAATGAAAAGGGCGAGCCTTCGGGCTCGCCCTTTTCATTTAAGTTTTGAGACAAAGAGGTGTGTGCTAAAGCCCGCACCGAAACTTAGCGGCTGGTTTTGGCAATGTCTGGGCCAAGGATGTCCTGATCGCTGGGTGCGCGACCAGATGGAAGTGGCGGAATGCTCTTTGGCCGGATCTTGAGATGATCCTGCAAGCCGGAGTGAAGAATTTCAAAGGCCTGTTCCGGAGTGTCAGCAAACGTGAAGAGATCGCGATCCTTGGGGGCGATAGCACCTTTATCTACCAATGTGTCGAGATTCAGCACGGAGTTCCAGTAGTTACTGCCGTAGATAACGACGGTGATCTTGTTTGCTACTTTTTTGGTCTGGGTAAGGGTAAGCAGCTCGAACATTTCGTCGAGGGTACCGAAGCCGCCGGGAAAAACGACGAGGGCTTTGGCCAGGTAGGCGAACCAGAACTTGCGCATGAAGAAGTAATGGAACTGGAAGTTGAGGTCGGGCGTGATGTAGCGGTTGGGCTCCTGCTCAAACGGCAGGGCAATGTTGAGGCCGATGGTCTTGCAACCGGCTTCGAAGGCGCCACGGTTGGCGGCTTCCATAATGCCGGGACCGCCGCCGCTGGTCACCACGAAACGATGGCGCGGACCTTCGAGGGTTGCGGCCCAGGTGGAGATCATGCCGGCGAGCTTGCGCGCATCTTCGTAGTAGTGGGCCATCTCCACGGCGGCTTCGGCACGGCGCATCTTTAGTTCGCTGGCATCTTCGCCGGGGGCGGCGGGCTGCTCGTCATGCGGCGCAGCTTCAGAGGAGCCGGTATTTTCAAGCAACTGTAACTCGGAGGTGGCAACATTGAGGGCGCGGAAGCGCGCGGAGCCGAAGAAAACGACGGTATCTTCAATGCGTTCGCGGCGGAAACGGGCCAGGGGCTCGTTGTATTCGGCCAGAATGCGGACGATGCGACCGTCATGCGAGTTGAGGAAGTCTTCGTTCTCATAGGCGAGTGGGGCGATAGGGAGATGATCGGGCGGGGTGTGATCTGACATTAATGTTTGACCGTGGCGCTGGGTGGCGATTTTCTTTGGATAAGGCGTATGGGTTGGTCTGACATGGGATATGGAGAGAAGGGCCCCTTCTTCGTGAACTTCGATACAACTACCAGTGTGCCATTCTTCCATGCCAATTTGGACACCATAAAATGAGCCGGACACCAAACGCAACTGTAGTCATCACCATCCCATAATTCAGCGGTCAGCGAAGCACTAAAATACCGAATTTGGGAATGGGAATCTTGATGGAAAAGAGCGACTTTATATCGACTCGCATCTGGAGCTAGTACCACCAAGACAGTACCGGCACCATCTCCATAATTGTGGAACGAAAAAATGTCAGCGGTAGACGAGGGGGCAGGAACCTCAAGGTAGCTGAAAAACTGGTACTCCATAAATTTCTGCTCAATATGATTGTTAGGATCGGCGAATGAGTGGAGGCTAAAATCATTCACTAGCTTGCCGTCCCGAAATACGGCGATGTGGCAATCCATATCATGCTCATCCAACGAATAAACAATCACTTCCTCACCCGCAGAGTTCATGTGGGAATGGATGTCGAGCTGCGCAACTGCCGCTTTAGGAAGCTGAGATTGTATATCCGATGAAAGCTGAGGGTGCGATGCATTCGTAACAATACCTCCCATCGGGGAGTACGCCATTGTTTGTGCATGCGACATCAAGCTGAGCGCAGCGGACAGGCAGCCCGCTAGTGTGATGCGAATGAGCATGCTGGAATTGTAAGCCCAAGAAAGTGTTTCAAACTTATCCTCGATAGTCACGATAGTGGATTGCTTCAGAGATGCCAATCCAGATGTCCAGCAGGCCGATGCCGGTGAGGACACCGCGGACGGCGCCATTGCTCATCCACACACCGAGCTGGGGATGATTGAGGACCATGGGATTGGTCTCCCATATGCGACGCCACCAGGGCAGGATGGCGACCATTGCACCCAGATAGAGGCAGAAGATGACCAGGATGATGAGCGAGAGGCGCTGCAGCCAGACGGGCGCGATATGGGCCGACGGAGATGCAGGTACAGGTTCCACTTCGCGCAGAGGAGCGGGCGGAAGAGATTCTGGCGCGGTATGCCGATGGGGCTGAAATGGCATCGTGGTCTAAGAAAAGTATCTCATGGTGCCGCATGCACGGCGAATGGTGCGGAGTGCAAAGAGAAACAGAAGTAGATCCCTCCGCTGCGCTGCGGGATGACAAACAAGAAACCCCACATCTCAGAAGAGACATGGGGCTGATGCTTGCGCTTCGCGCGTCGCCGCTTTGCGACGATATCCCACCCTTTGCGATGAAGCCGCAAAGGATGGGGCACCCTAATTCGTAGAATTAAGCGTCGACGGGCTGGTTCTTCTTGGGGCGGCGATTGGCCTGGAGAACACGCTTGCGCATGCGCAGAGACTTGGGCGTGACCTCTACCAGTTCATCGTCCGCAATGAACTCAATGGACTGCTCCAGAGTGAGGAGCTTGTAGGGCACCAGGCGAACGGCTTCGTCTGCACTGGAGGCACGCATGTTGGTGAGCTTCTTTTCACGTACGGCGTTGACGTCGAGGTCGTTATCGCGAGAGTGCTCGCCTACCAGCATGCCTTCATAGACCTCAGTACCATCGCCGACAAAGAGGCCGCCACGCTCCTGAATGCCGTTGAGGGCATAGGTGGTAGTGACGCCGTTGCGATCCGAGATGAGCGCGCCGGAAGGACGCTGCGGAATCTCGCCTTGGTAGGGGATGTACTCCGCTGAGATGGAGTTCATCACGATGGTTCCGCGAGTCTCCGTCAGCATTTCGTTGCGCAGACCGATGAGTCCACGGCTGGGCACCTTGAATTCCATGCGGACGCGGCCTGAGCCGTGATTGTGCATCTTGACCATCTCGCCCTTTCTTGGGCCGAGACGTTCAATGACGGTGCCGACGAAGTTTTCCGGAACGTCGATGGTGAGCATTTCGCTGGGTTCCATCAACTGGCCATCGATACGCTTGGTGACAATCTCCGGACGGGAGACCATCAGTTCGAAGCCTTCGCGGCGCATCATTTCAATGAGCACAGAGAGCTGGAGTTCGCCACGGCCGAGCACCTTGAAGGTGTCCGGCGAGCCAGTCTCTTCCACACGGATGGAGACGTTGGTGAGCAGCTCCTTTTCCAGGCGGTCCTTGATGTTGCGCGAGGTGACGAACTGACCTTCGCGACCGGCGAAGGGCGAGTTATTCACCGAGAACTGGATGGCGATAGTGGGCTCGTCAATGTGGATGAGCGGCAACGGCTGGGGATTTTCCAGGTCGCAGATGGTTTCGCCAATGGTGATGCCGGGGATGCCGGCGATGGCAACAATATCGCCCAGCTCAGTCTCACTGGTATCTGTGCGCTTGAGGCCATTGAAGGTGAAAAGCTTGGTTATCTTCACCGACTGCAGGGTGCCGTCGGTCTTGGAGACATTGACCTCCTGCCCGGTCTTGAGCTGGCCATTGAAGACACGCGCGATGGCGAGGCGGCCGAGATAGTCAGAGTAGTCAAGGTTGGTGACCAAAATCTGCAGGGGTCCGTTGATATCGCCGGTCGCGGGCGCGATGGTCTTCTCAATCACATTGAAGAGCGGCTGCAGATTGGTGCCGGGGATAGCGGGATCGAGCGTGGCGGTGCCGGCCTTGCCGTTGGTGTATACAACGGGAAAATCGAGGATGCTCTCGTCGGCATCGAGATCAATGAAGAGGTCATAGACCTCGTTCAGGACTTCCTGGGGACGCGCGTCCGGGCGATCAATCTTGTTGATGACGAGGATGGGTGTGAGCTTGGCTTCGAGGGCCTTGGAGAGCACATAGCGGGTCTGCGGCAGGGGGCCTTCGCTGGCGTCTACGAGGAGGACGACGCCGTCGACCATCTTGAGCGCGCGCTCCACTTCTCCGCCGAAGTCAGCGTGACCGGGGGTATCAACGATGTTGATCTTGGAGTTGTGAAACTGGATGGCGGTGTTCTTGGCGAGAATGGTAATGCCGCGCTCGCGCTCCAGATCATTGGAGTCCATGACACGCTCGGCAACAGCTTCATTGGCGCGGAAGGTGCCGCTCTGGCGCAACATGGCGTCCACGAGGGTGGTCTTGCCATGATCGACGTGAGCGATAATGGCGATGTTACGAATGGCCTGGGCGGTCGAAGGATTGCTCAATGCGTTCAGTTCCTGTTCTCTTGGGTTTTGGTGCTGCGCACACGGCGAGTAGGTTCGCGTGGGCCGCAGAATTGCGCAGATGTGCTTACACACGTGCGGCTCTTTATCTAGTTTAGCAGGTAGTAGTGAAAACACCCGTTAATCCGGCGTGAATGCAATGGAAGCAAGCACTTACTGCAAGGAGGCGGGTACGGCAGGGGGCGGAATGAGCTTTGCGGCGCGCAGCAGGACCAGATCCTGCTGAATGGCGTTCCACTCCACCGGATCGTTCATGACGGCGTTGTGCGCGGAGGGGTTGGCATAAAACGCCAGTACATTGTCATGCAGGGCGATGGGAATGCCGGGGTCATCGGGTTCCGTTACCTGCTCCAGCAGCTTGCCGTAAGTCTTGTCTGCCAAGCGGTACTCTCCTGCCACGGTAGGCTTGCCGGTATCGAGATCCATATCGGGAAGCGGGGGACCGAGGCGAGCGATGGCAGGGTGCTGCAACTCAACCAGGCGGGCCTGGTAAAAATCCACGGTGAGATTGACGCTCTGGAGATAGACGTCTTCTTCCTTCGCATCTGGCAGGCTGAGGCGAAGGGCGCGGAAGGGACCGACCTTGGGCACGATCATGACGAGGACCGCCAGCATGCGCACACCGATGCCGGGCTCCTTGTATCCCTTGCCGTATTCCTCACGATATTGCGAGCGTTTGATGCGGTATATGAATTTTTTGCGGTCGAAGCTGGGGTCTTCTGCCTTGAGCCGTTTGCCATAGGCAACGAGCGCAACCTTGGTCATGTGCGGGATGAGGTGACTGACAGAACGGCGATAGCTGCCGATGGCGAGCTCTTCATGGGTCATCACGTCGTCCATCCTGATTCCGTAGGTCTCAAAGAACGCGCGATGCAGGAGTGGGCGGGCAACCTGGAAACCGATGAAGTCGCGGTAGGCGTCTGAAGCGAAGCGGCTGTGCGCAACCTGCACAACGTCAAAGCCGAATTCAGTGCGGAGGTGGGCGGTGGGGTCTTCTTCGTAGGTGACAATGCTGCCGTAGCGTTTGCGGAGCTTGGGATACTCCCTGGCGGTGGCTTCGTTGATATAGGGATGGCCGATCGTGTCTCCACAGTAGTGAGCGAGAGCGCCGAGGGCGAAGGCGTATTCGTCGACATCAGTGGAATCAGCAATGAGGGCAGAGACGAAATCGCCGGTACGGACGTAGTGGAGCAGGTCAGAAAAGTAGCGGCTACCCCAGGGATAGTAGCCGATGTCTTGAATGACGCTGCCACCATAGGCATAGCCGTGGGCACGGCGGAGGTCATCGTCAGTCGCTCCGGGGAAACGCTGCTTCAACAGCGGAACGATGTTGGAGGTCCAGACCAGATCCACCACTTCTTCATGGGTAAGAACGGAGTAGGCACGGGATTGCGGCAACAGGCAGGCGAGAAGAAGCAGCACAAGCAGAGTGCGAAGAGCCCGAAATGGACAAATAAAATACATGCAGGGGAAACGCTACTTCCGGTTGGATGCGGTTTCCTACTGCTGAGCGCCGATCCAGGCGATAGTTTTCTCTGCCAGGCGATCCAGAGCGTCTACGGCAAGCTGCAGATGCTCCAGCCTGGTGTCTTCAATCTTATTGTGACTAATGCCCTTAAGCGACTGGACGAACATCATGACTGTGGGTATGCCGACGCGGGAGACCTCTGCCGCGTCATGCAGGGGGCCGGAGGGCAGGCGGTGGACCTTGCCAACGGTCTCAAGGATGGCCTGTTCGCAGAAGGCGATGAGCTCGGGATGAAACGGGAGGGGCTCAATATTCCAGATGCGCGACCACTCCACGGTACAGCGCTCCTCTTCAGCAAAGCGGTGGCTGGCTTCCTGCGCCTCCTTATACATAGTGGCCAGAACGCCAGCGTCGAGGTCGCGCTGGTCGAGGGTAGCTTCGCAGAGGCCAACGACGGCAGTAACGATGCCGGGGTAGGTTTTGACGCTGCCCATGGTGCAAACCGCGTCTGGATGGCGGCCGGCGATGGTACGAATCTCCAGCGCGAGCTTGGCTGCGGCGGCAAGGGCATCGCGACGGACGGCCATGGGGGTAGAACCGGAGTGGGCTTCCTGGCCGTGGAAGGTGATGGCGTGGCGCTCCACGCCCTTGGTGCCGAGGACGACACCCAGGGGGAGGTTGAGATGTTCCAGTACGGGGCCCTGCTCAATGTGCAACTCGAGGTAGGCGGCGGCGTGCTTGCGCTCCTGCTGGGCATCGCCGATGTTTTCAATATTGATGCCACAGCGGGCGAGAGCGGCTTCAAGGGTGATGCCATCCTTGTCAGTGCGCTTGCGGTCGGCTTCGATACTGTGGGTTCCGGCGAAGGCGGAGGAACCGAAGAGACTGCGGCCAAAGCGCGCACCCTCTTCATCTGCCCAGTCGACCAGGCGAATGGTGACGGGGGGCTTTCCGTTGTAGCGTTTGGCGATGCGGCTGAGTACATCGAGCCCGCTGAGCACTCCGAGAGCGCCATCGAGCCAGCCGCCGTTGGGAACGGAGTCAAGATGACTGCCGAGTATGAGCGTTTTTTGGGACGCGCCGCGCAGGGTGACCCAGTTATTGCCAGCGGCATCGTAGTGATGCTCGACGGGAAGGCCTGCGAGTTGCTGAGCGAACCACTCGCGCGCTTTGAGCCAGGTATCAGTGAAGGCGACGCGCTGGGCTCCATCGTCGTTTGCGGTGAGAGTACGGAGATCCTGCAGTAGCTTGACTGCGTGAAGCGTCGGAAGATCGTTGGTGGCCATGAACTTTTATAGACCATTTGCGGCGGACGCGAAAGATTTGCTATCCGGCGAAGGGCCATTCACGGCGGAGGCGGGAGCGCAGCAGAAAGACGAGGGTTCCGGTAACGGCCAGCACAAGCGCGTATGTGAGTTCGACAGCGGATTTGGGGCGCTCAATGAGAATGAAGATGAATCCGGCGAGCGCTAAGAGCGGCGGCAAGGGATAGAGCCAGATGCGGAAGGGACGCGGACGTTGGGGCTCACGGATACGGAGAAGGATGACACCGACCTGCTGCAGAACGAATTGCAGGACGATGCGAATCGCTACCAGCGCCATGATGACGTGAACGAGCGAGAAGAAGCAGAAGAGAGTGGCCAATGCGCCGAGCGCGAGCAGAGCGATGTGGGGGAAACCGTGACGCGGATGCAGGCGGCCGAAGACGCGGAAGAAGTTGCCATCGAGCGCGGCGACGTAAGGGACGCGGGAGAATCCGAGAAGAAGCGCGAAAACGGAGGCGAAGGCGGCGCAGACAATGAGCAGTGCGAGCAGATGGGCGGCGGCGGAGCCGAGGGTGTGCTGCACCATATAGGCTGCAACGGCGAGACGGCTATCCACGGTGGAACCGGCACCGGCGGCGACCTGCTGCCAAGGGAGGGCGCCGAGAACGCTGATGTTCATGGCGAGATAGAGCACGGCGATGGCTGCGATGGAGAGAAGTACTGCGCGGGGGATATTGTGGCCGGGATTGCGCACCTCTCCGCCGAGGAAACAAACGTTGTAGTAGCCCCAGTAATCGTAGGTAGTAAGCAGCGTGGCTGCGCCGAGCGACAGGAAGAACGCCGGACTGAGATGAAATGCTCCGGCGGGCATGGTGAAAGCGAGCGCGGGATGGAAGTGGGTGAATCCAGCAAAAAGGATGATGCCGAAAGCGAGCATCATGCCCACCCAAAGGACCCAGGCTAAACGCGCGACGGCACGCACGTTGCGATAGAGCAGCCCAACGGCGAGGATGCAGGCACCGGCAGCAACCAGCTGTGTTCCCTGCAGATGGTAGAGCAAGCCCGATGACGCCACGGGAGCGTGCAGACGGGGAAAGAGATAGGCGGCATACTGTGCCAGGCCGATGCAACCTGAGGCAACGGAGAGCGGTGCGCTGCAGCAGAGCTGCCAGACGTAGAGGAACGAGGCGAGGCGGCCACCGCGCTGGGGGCCGTAGATTTCGCGCAGAAAGGCATAGGAACCGCCAGCCTGAGGCATCATGGCGCCAAGTTCAGCCCAGACGAGACCATCGCAGAGGGCAATGGCGGCACCGAGGATCCAACCGAGGAAGGCCTGGGGGCCGCCCATGGCGGCAACGACCAGCGGCAGCGTGACGAAGGGGCCGATGCCCACCATGTCCAGCATATTGAGCGAGACGGCGGAGCCGAGGCCCAGCTGCCGGTGCAGGGATTGCGGCGGCTGCGCGGCTGGAGTTGGCGTTGTCATGCTTGAAGTGATTATATGGAGTGCGCTGAGTTCTTCCAGCAGATCAATGCAAATGGAATTGCGGAGGTGACGGATGAAATTGCGAATCAAAGGGGACGCATTGCGGCTACGGCTTTCCAGGACCGAGGTGACGCGGCTGGTGAAGGTGGGATCGGTGACAGAGGTCATTCATTTTGCACCGGGCAGCTCGCTGGAGTATTCGGTTTCAGTAGGGCGGGAGCTGGGCGTGACGTATGCCGCGAACCACATTGCGATCACGCTTTCAGCCGAAGAGGTGCGAGCGTGGGCAACGAGCGATCAGGATGGCATCTACGGCGAGGCCGGCGGAGCGTTGACGGTGACGGTGGAGAAGGACTTTGCCTGCCTGGACCGTACCGATGCTGAGAATGCCGACATGTTTCCGAATCCAAAGGCTATGTGCTGAAGGTGCAGCTTTTACAATTCGGATGGCTGAGCGCAATGTAGACTGGCGGTGAAATGTCATGAGGATTCACGGGAAGACTCGGTGCGTATATAGGATCGAGACCTAATTGAGATGTCTTGCGAGGCGCAACACAGAATAAAGCATTTGCCTGCATCAGGGCTGGAATCCGGCACGCGATCTGTTGCAGTGTTCCCGAGACTGCTAGACTATTGATACATTTCACGCGGAGGGATGTGTGAGCGGTTGAAACAGGCAGTCTTGAAAACTGCTTTACCTTTACGGGTAACGGGGGTTCGAATCCCTCTCCCTCCGCCATAGACCTGTTTTACAACATCCAATAACATACTAAGAAGCTCACGAAACCCCATGAAAATATGGGGTTTTCGTGTTTTTACGTCCAAAGCGGTATTATGAAAGCCAGAGATTTTTGGGGGTATATTTGGGGGTATCCTGATTTTCCTCTGGGGGTATATCGAAAAATAAGGTTTTGGAGGGCATACATGGCGCTTACGGATACCGGGATCAAGAAAGCTAAAGCCACAGAAAAGTCCTATCGCATGAGTGATGGCGGGGGCTTGTATCTTTTCGTCACGCCAGCAGGCGGCAAGATATGGCGGTGGAAATACAGGCATGAAGGCGCAGAAAAGCTGATGACCTTTGGCAAATACCCAGATGTCTCGCTGGCACTGGCAAGGGAACGCCATGCAGAGGCCCGCAAACTGCTTTCTGGTGGCATTGACCCGATGGTGGAGCGCAAGGCCATGAAGACAGCGGAGAAATCCGCAATTGAAGATTCCTTCCAGAGTGTTTCTACCCTATGGCTTGAACACTGGAAAGAGGGAAAGAGTCCACGCCATGCGGATTATGTGGCACGGCGGGTTGAAACCGACATAATCCCCTGTTTGGGGGCGCGCCCTATTGCAGAGATTGAAGCCCCTGAAGTGGTGGCAATGGCCAAAGCGATTGAGCAGCGCGGCGCGAGGGATATTGCCAAGCGCGCCCTTGAGACTACCGGGCAGATTTTCCGCTTTGCCATTGCTCATGGGTATGCCAAGCGCAACCCTGCCAGCGAAATCAAACCCAGCGATATTTTGAAAACATCCCCCAAGATTAACTATGCGCGGATTGATGCCAAAGAATTGCCAACCCTCTTGAGGGCCATAGAGGTTTATCAGGGCAAACACATAACACGCTTGGCATTGAAGCTGATGGCAATGACTTTTGTGCGCACCAGCGAATTGATAGGGGCACGGTGGTCAGAATTCGATCTGAAAGAGAGGCGCTGGAATATACCAGCCGAGCGCATGAAGATGCGCACACCGCACATTGTCCCGCTCGCCAAACAGGTGCTGGAGATACTTGAGATATTGCGCACTCTGACTGGGACAAGCGAGTGGCTCTTTCCCGGCGACCGCAGCGATAAAAAGCCTATAAGCAACAACACTATATTGAAGTCACTGGAGCGCATGGGCTTCAAGGGCAGAATGACCGGACACGGGTTTAGAGGTCTGGCTTCTACCATCCTGCACGAAAAGGGGTACGCGCATGAACACATTGAATTGCAGCTTGCGCACTCTCCGCGCAATGCCGTGAGCGCTGCTTATAACCATGCGCTGTATCTGGAGCCACGCGGCAGGATGATGCAGGACTGGGCGGATTATCTGGAGCAATCACAGCGAGGTGCAAAGGTGTTGTCAATACGCGGAGATGTGGCATAAGGGATTTACTTGGCCTGTATGCCCATGCCAGAATTACGCATTTTGTTGAACAGCGCTTCCACGATTTCATCCGTATTGGACTGCACGGTCTGTTGTGGCGTAGCCAAGCCTCTTATGATCTCGCCCTGCCTGTCACACGCCACTGTGCCGTAGCTGGTAAACGTTGTTAGCACCTTCTCATGCCCAAGGTTCTGGCTCCACGCCTTGAATGCTTCGGGCGATTGGCAGCGTTCCTCTCCCAGCCGGACAAGCGTATTCCTAAAGCTGTGCGGGTTGAAATACGGCAAACCAGCCAGATCAAAGGCTCCACGGAATATCGTGCGGATGGGCGAGGCCGTGCTCCAGTGCTTCCGTGCCAGTCCCGACACCTCAAACTGGCGATCCGCCCCTAACGAAATGAGCGTTGCCGGGAAGAGCGGATCCTCATTGCCCGAGAGCTTTTCTTCCCGCAGATAGCAAACCCACTCTTCCACAATCCGGCGAATCTCATCGTCCACGGGGAAAAAGAATGTATCGAAGGTTTTGCTGAATTTCGTCTTCACCTCCCGGGCATCCTGATGGACTCGTCCCGCGCTCAGGTCTACATGCTTCAGTTTCATGGAGGCAATGGCGTTGTCCCGCGCCCCCGTGAGGAGGGTAAAAGCAATCAGGGCGCGGTTGCGGCGTTCAATCTCAGTGTTGGCGGGCATCGTATGCAGGACGTGCTTGATTTGCTCCAATGTCGGCCCCTTCTGCTCCCGATGAGCCGTGGCAATGCGCGTGTCCTTATCGGAAAGGTTGAAATAGTCGGCATCGGAATACTGAAAGCGGGACTTGTAGCTGGGCTGACCGGCCAGCCAATAGAAGAAGCGTTTCAGTTGAGTAAGAGTTGCGTGTAAGGTCGCCTTGCTCAGTTTCACGCCGGACTGCTGTCCCTTTTGTTCGGCAAGATATTTCTTGAATGCAACCGCCTGTTCATAGTGGAATGCCCTGAAGTCCCGGAACTTGGTGTACTCCTCGAAGCGGTGCAGGGCACTCGCGGTCACATCCACGGTCGGCTCGCTGTATCGCATGGCTTCCTTCAAATAAGCGAAATACCGGCGCTTGATTCGTTCATTTTCTGGGTTGTGCTTCGTCATGGTGTCATCTCCCTATTTCAAGTCACTGTTTACGCTGGGCTGAAGACTATCGCTTACTTGCCGCAGTGCTTGCGGAAACGTGATCTGCATTTTCCCGAAAACCTGCTCCAGCTTGGCCCTGCTGATGCACCGCTTCATCATGCATTCGCAGGCTGGGCAGAAGGCAGTTAGGTTGCCGAACTTCTCAGTTACAGGGTGATAATCCACCATCTCACCGGCAGGCGATCTGGGCGCACGGCATCGAAAGCAGTAAAACTCTCCTGGCTTGCATGACTGCTTATTCTTTGTCCGACGGGCTTTGAGAAAGTCAGCAAGGTCAGAACCTAAAATCAGCATCGGACGCTTATCGTCACTGATAGGCAGTCCTGCCTTAACCCAGATACGCACGGTGTTTTTATGGATACCGAACAAGTTGGCGACTTCTTCCACTGAGTAGCTGCGGAGGATTTTGACAAGCCGGTGGTTGGGATGGCGTTTGGCCATGATGGTTGCCCCCGCTTACTCGGCTGTCTTGCGGATGGCTTGCAGTTTTGACACCAGAGCGCGTACGTCTGCGTTGGATTGGCCGGAGATACGGGCGGCATTCAGCGCCGCCACTTCTATGGCTGGCCAGCCAACGGCGCGCCCTCCCAGACTTACTGGCTTGGTATAAAGCCCTTGCGCTATTCGCAGGTAGATTGTGCTTCTCGACAGACCTGTGCTCGCCTTGATGTCGGGAAGTCTAAGGATGGTATGCATCATCTTTGCACCTCGTTGGGCGTTATTGAAACTGTCCCTATTACGAGGCAGCTAGGGCACTGTCCTGCAAGCTAGCTTGCTCACAGACCATTCAATGCAGGGTTTTCATGGAAATTCGGGTAGCAGTGTGGTTTCTGAGTAGCCGACAATACGAGAATTGGCGCTTAATATGGATTCCTGAGATAGGTTCTAGTTACTCTATTTACAGGTGGGTTATCACGAAGGCCTCATCGTCACCCTTGCGTGTGAGAATACTCGTCCAGCCAAAGCCCAGAGTGCCTCCCGTGGCCCAGCAATAGCCCTCGCAAAGGATGTCCTCGATACCATCTCCATCGAAGTCGGCGCGACAGATTTCACGAAGCATAAGTCCCCAATGCCATTCAAGGGACAGTTCACTCGACGAAACCCGCAAGATCGTAATTTCACCGCGCCCCAAGAGATCGCTAAAAGAAAGATTTTGCATCTGTGCAATCGCTTCCTCATCATCCGGCGATACACGCGGCAAAGCCGACGCTGGAAGCAATTCAAGGTCTGCGACTCCTCGATATGGCTGCCTAATGAAGCTAATAAGAGGTATTCGGACAGATTTTGCGGCATTCAAAATTGCATTTGTGGCTTTGAGAAAAGCTTCCGATTTGATGTCGTATGTCGTTTTGGCATAAAACCCGGCGTCTAATGCCGCTCTGTATTCCCTACAAGTACGAACGGTCATACGAACACCATTATCATCTCCGAAATCTGCTGCAAAGATCGGATTCCCGCCCATCATGACTGGTCGGTCAAGATATGCTTCAACCTCTTCAGGCGAAATCGATTCAATCAATTCGCCGGGAGCATCGGCAAAAAATAGTGGCTTCGTGAGCCGCAAATTATCTGGCGATTGCGATTCTCGGAGATCCATCGGCAGAATCAATCCCGAGCGAATCGCCTCTCCCACGCTGGACAAAATACTATCTCTGCTATCGCGTTTCTTTTTTGAAGAGACTAGATTTTTGATATTAGGGGCAGCTATCTCGGCTTGATGAAGAAAGAACCTTGCGTTTGGCTCATTAAGGCGAATCTTCCTGGGAGAGTTGATCCGGAAGGGGCAGTTGAACTGGAGCGAAGCGTTTATCGATGGAAGTTTCGCTTCTGCCAAAAACGCTTGGCTGGAAAACTTCCGCCACTTGGTCGTCCGCTACGACCGCCTACTCCGCATCTACGATGCCTTCTTCCACATTGCCTGCTTCATGATCGCCCTCAGAAGGTCATGAAACAGCCTCTAGGCCGATTGCTAGCGTGTAAGGTGGTCAGAGGATCGGGAACACATCACAAACATCAGCCCAATCGATACTTCCGTACTGGTCCGCTTCCGGCAACAAAGCTGGAGGCA
>Ga0302270_10002438_pt1 | contig 18121 bp, 18 predicted proteins | sample III_Bog_E2_3_FD_198773 | JGI IMG/M metagenome (GOLD analysis project Ga0302270, IMG submission 198773) | Peat permafrost microbial communities from Stordalen Mire near Abisko, Sweden - III_Bog_E2_3 | ecosystem: Environmental > Terrestrial > Soil > Wetlands > Peat | place: Sweden: Abisko... | reverse complement strand
TGTCCCTCCTCAATCACGGCTCTGAGCCGGAGTGTTTGATAGCACCCCAAGCCTAATCCGCGCTGCTTGAGGTGGGACAGGTCAATACATGATGTCTAGGCTGTGAAAGCTACTTCCTCAAACTGTACAGAAATTGGGTAATCCTTGAGAAGGAACGCTTTGAACCTCTGCCTCTCCACGGTGGAACCTCCAAGGCCTTCGCGACCCGAAGACTATTTCCTATTCTCTGGCCGCCTTGATCCGCGCCTCCGCGGTCCGCAGATCGGCCGGAATTTTGTGCAGGTTTCCGACCTTGCCCAAACCGAAGGGCGGCATGTTGATGTATATATTTTCATACGCGCCCGGAGACACTATATAAGTTTCATGCCATAGGCCGACATCACCGCTGGTGCCGATGGCATCGTTGAAGGCCTGCCCCGCCGGGAAATGGCTGGCTTCCTTGTTGTTGGCATAGGCCAGCAACAGTTCCAGTGAACGCCAATACTGAAGCAGGATCAGAGTTCGACCGAACCACATCTCACCACTGAGCAAGCCGGCCTCCGGGTGCCGGGAAAGCTCTTTCAGCATCCGCGACAAGGCCAGCGCGATGGGAACCCATTTGTGGACCTTCCAGGGCTTGTTGATCCTTACGCCCACGAGGAACACCACGAAGGGGTGCGGGTAGCTGGCGGTGAATCGATCCGGCTGAATCATGAACAAGAAACCCTGGCTGAAGCGATGGACCGGCGCTGACCCCGCCGGACATAGGGTGAAATGCCGATGACCAGGGGAAAGTGACAAAATGGGAATCAATTAAGGGCGGGTGATTGCAAAGGTCCCGAACCCCAGCGCCGTGGGGTCCCGGCTTGATCAGGCGACCGTGCGGGGCACAAGTGGCCAGAGCGGAAATTTTCACAAGATAGGTCCCCTTGATGGGGACCTATCTGATGACAAAATCGCCGAAACGGCAGCTAGAAATGGGCATGCTCCGTGCGCTGGATGATCTCCTCCTGGAGCGCCAGGGACAGATCGCAGAAGTAGTCGCTGTAGCCCGCCACCCGGACGATCAGGTCCCGGAACTGTTCGGGCTGGGCCTGGGCCTCCCTGAGCTTGGCGGCGTTGACCACGTTGAACTGCAGGTGGTGCCCGTCCAGCTTGAAATAGGCGCGCACCAGGCTGTGCAGGTTGGTGATGCCGGACTCGCCTTCCAGCAGGCTCGGGGAGAACTTCATGTTCAGCAAGGTGCCGCCGGTCTTGACGTGGTCCATCTTGGCGGCGGACTTGAGCACGGCGGTGGGTCCCTCCCGGTCGGCGCCCTGGACCGGGCTGATGCCTTCGGAGAGCGGCAGGCCCTGGTGCCGGCCATCGGGGGAGGCCTGGCAGACTTCGCCGAAATAGACGTGGCAGGTGGTGGGCAGCATCTCCACCCGGTATTGGCCGCCCTTGGTGTTGGGACGGCCGTCGATGGCCTCGAACAACATGCTGAAGGTGCGGGTCATCCAATGGTCGGCGCGGTCGTCGTCGTTGCCGTACTTGGGGGTCTTGTTCAGCAGCCGCTGGCGCAGGCTTTCCATCCCGGCGAAGTCGCCGTCCAGGACCTGGATGAAACGGGGCAGCGACAGCTCCCTGAGGTCGAACACCACCTCCTTGAGCGCGCTCAGGCTGTCGGTCACGCTGCCGATGCCCACGGCCTGGATGAAGGTGTTGTTGTAGCGCGCGCCGCCGGCGTTGTAGTCCTTGCCCCGCTGGATGCAGTCGTCGGTGAGCACCGAGAGGAAGGTATGGGGCATGCGGGTGGCGTAGAGGCGCTCGATCAGCTGGTTGCCGCGGATCTTGATCTCCAGGATGTGGTGCACCTGGGCTGAAAAGGCGGCGAACAGGTCATCGCAGCTCCTGAAACCGGCGGGGTCGCCGGTGCGGGCGCCGATCCGCTTGCCGGTGCGCGGGTCCAGTCCGTCGTGCAGGGCCAGTTCGAGCATCTTCATCAGGTTGAAATAGCCGGTGAGGATGTAGGCCTCCTTGCCGAAGGCCCCCACTTCCACGCAGCCGGAGCAGCCGCCCTCCCGGGCGTCCTCCAGGGTCTTGCCCTGGCGCAGTTGCTCCGCAACCACGGCGTCGGCGTTGAACAGGGATGGGAAGCCATACCCGTTGCGGATCACCTTCAGGGCGTGCTTCAGCACGGCATCGGGGGTCTTGCGGGAAACCTGCAGGTTGCTGCTGGGCTGCAGCAGGTGCATCTCGTCGATGATCTCCAGCAGCAGATGGGTGAGCTCGTTGGAACCGTCGGAACCATCCCGCAGCAGGCCGGCCAGGTTGATGTTGGCGAAGTCGGTCTGGGTGCCGCTTTCGGCCGCCGTCACCCCCTGCTTGGCCGGGGCGGTGTGGTTGTTGAACTTGATGAAGAAGCACTCCAGCAGCTCCTTGGCCCGGTCCCGGGTCAGGCTGCCGTCGCTGAGCCCCTGCTGGTAGAACGGCCACAGATGCTGGTCCAGATGGCCGGGGCTATACGCGTCCCAGCCGTTCAGCTCGGTGATGACGCTGAGGTGGCAGAACCAGTAATACTGCAGCGCCTCCTGGAAGTCCCTGGGCGCCTGGGCCGGGACCCGGCGACAGACGTCGGCGATCTTCAAAAGCTCGGCACGGCGCTCCGGGCTGGCACCCATGGCCTGGGCCTCGGCCCGTTCGGCGTAACGCTCGGCCCAGCGCATGACGGCATCACAGGACAGGGCCATGCCCTGCAGGGCCTCGCGCTTGTCCAGGGCCTCGGGGTCATGCTCGAAGTCCAGCCGGGCGAGGGACTCGGCGATATCCGCCTGGAAATCGAGCATGCCCTTGCGGTACAGCTTGCCATCGGCCACGGTGTGGCCCGGGGCCCGCTGCTCCATGAACTCGGTGAAGCAGCCGGCCTCGTAGGCGTCGATCCAGGTCTGGGGCAGCTCGGCGAACATCTGGTCGCGCATGGATCGGTTGGCCCAGTAGGGGATGATCTCCCGCTGGTAGAGGTCGATGACCGAAGGGTCCACCCGGTACCGGGTCAGCTTGCGGGAGTCCAGGATCCGGAGGTCCTCGGCGCTGTGGCAGGTCAGTTCGGGGAAGGTCGGCACCGCCTTGGGCTTGGGCCCGCGCTCGCCGACGATCAGTTCGCCCTCCCCCAGCCAGAGGGCCTTGGCCTCGACGATGGCTTGGAAGTTCAGGGCCCTGAGCACTGGCATGCTGTACTTGCCGAGGTTTTCCCGGTAGAAGGCGGTGGTGATCGCCGCCCGCTCCCCGGTGATGGAAGGCACCGCGGCCAGGCTTTCCCCCTTCAACTGCTCCGTGCGTTCACTCATGGATGGCCTCCAGTGGTGGTGGGAAGACCCCGGGCGCGGAAGATCGCCGCCAGGGCCTCCATGCGTTCCGGGGTGGGGGGCTGGACCTCGTCCAGGTCATAGTCCCGGCCCATGCGGGCGAACTTGGCCGCCCCGGTGCGGTGGTAGGGCAGCAGGTCCACCTGCTGGACCCCGGCCAGGGACGCGAGGAACCTGGCCGTGGCCTCCAGGTTGGCTTCGTCGTCATTGATCCCGGGAATGATCGGCACCCGGATCCAGATCGACCGATGGATTCCAGCCAGGGCTTTCAGGTTGTCCAGGATGGTCCGGTTGGATTGGCCGGTGGCGGCCTTGTGCCGGGCCTCATCCATGAGCTTGAGGTCATAGAGCACCAACCCGGCCAGCCCGGCAGCCGCCTGGAGCACCTCCCAGTTGGCGAACCCGCAGGTGTCCAGGGCGGTGTGCACGCCTTCGTCGCGCAGCCGGGCCAGGGCCTCCAACAGGAAGGGGGCCTGCATGAGCGGTTCTCCGCCGGAGAAGGTCACGCCGCCCCCGGACTGGTCGAAGAAGATCCGGTCCCGGAGCAGATCCTTGACCAGGACTGACGGCTCCAGTTCCCGGCCCACCTGGCGCAAGGCGCCGGTGGGGCAGGCCGCCACGTCCGCGGCGCCCTTGGCCGGGGCGGTCTGGCCGGCGAGTTCCTGCTCGCTGCACAAGCCGCAGGCCATGCAACGGTTTTCCATGCGCAGGAACTCGGTGCGGGGCGCCTGGCTTTCGGGATTGTGGCACCAGAGGCAGGACAGCGGACAGCCCTTCATGAACACGGTGGTGCGCACCCCGGGGCCGTCCTGGAGGGAGAAACGCTGGATGTTGAAGATGGATCCCTGGCTCATGCCGGATCCTGGCCTTGGCTGGCGAAGTAGTAGGCGTGGATGAAGTGCTCCTGGACCTTGAAGGACCAATGGATATCCTGCAGATAGCTGGCCGCTTCCCGCCAGGCCGAGCGCGCCAGCAGGTCCAGGAACCGCGCATGTTCCGCGGCGATGGAGTGTTCCTCCCAGGTCCGGATGAAACCGGCCCGGCGGGGCCAGTCGTAGAGCCGCTGCTTCAGGGAACGCACCAGGGCCAGCAGGGCCTTGTTGTCGCTCAGACCGAGGTAGACCTCGTGGAAGGCCAGATTCAGGTCGTAGTAGCGGTTGAAGTCGTTGCCGGCCACCGCGACCGCCATGGCGGCGTTCAGTTCCCGCATCCGGGCCAGGTCGGCGGGGCCCAGGGCCGGGCCATGCTCCCGCAGGACGGCCGATTCCAGGGCGCCGATGATCTCGTAGTAGTGCCGGATGTCCTCCAGGGTGAGCGGGTTCAGCCGGAACCCCCGGCGCGGCAGGACCGTCACGAAGCCCTGGGTCTCCAGTTGGAGCAGCGCCTCGCGCAAAGGCGTGCGGCTGACCCCCAGCCGCCCGGCGATGGCGTTCAGATCCAGAAAGGCGCCGGGTTGTAGATCGCCCCGGTTCATCTCTTCCCGCAAGAATTCGTAGACCTGCTCCCGCAGGGAACGGGTCTGGAGGGAAGGGTGGGGAGCGGAGATGGTTGGCATCTGAAATATGATATATCAGATTCGCCAGCTTGGCCTCTCCTTTCCCTTTCGCCTCTATTCCATCCCGGCAACCTCGAGGCCAAGTCCAAGGCTCCGTCCGAATCGACAGCTGGGGTACCATTGGGGTCTTGACGCTGTGCTACAATTTTCTACAATGTAGGCGGGAGGTTTCCCATGACAGGACTCCGTTATCCCGCCGACCCCGCCGACCCCGCCGACCCCGCCGAGCCAGGCGGCAAAGGCCCCGGACTCCATCGGGCCATCCACTTGCGGGTCTCGGAAGCCGAGGCCATTCGCTTGGATGCCCACGCGCGCAATCTCGCCAAAAAACGCAACACATCGGTGAGCCTTTCCGAAGCCGTGCGTGATCTTCTGAGCCAGGCCCTCAGCAGGGAACGGGAACTACCCTGGGAAGCAGCCCTCAAGGGACTGCCCTTCGTGGCGTGGAGTGGCGGCAAGCCAGGGTTACCGGCCCTGGAGCCGGGGCCTGAGGGTAAGAGCATCGCCGCGATCGTCCTGGAAGACCGGGGCTAATCGTGATCCTGTATTTGGACACCTCAGCGTTCGTGAAGCTCATCCACCGGGAGGAAGGGTCTGAAGAAATACGGAACGCCTATGCTCGGGTGGAGGCCGTCGCCTCATCCTCCCTGGCCAAGGTCGAGATCCACTCGGCCCTGGCGCGTCTGCGCAGGGAGGGCACGGCCGACGAAGTCCTGGGAGGCTGGCTTGCAGCTTTCGCGCAAATGTGGGAGGGCATGGCCCGGGTCGACATGGACCGAGCATCGGACGGGGCCTGCGCACTTTGTCTCAGACATCCGCTCCGGACCCTTGACGCCATTCATCTGGCCTCGGCTATGCTGCTCAGAGCGGAGGGAGGCCTGGAAGTCGTCTTCGCAACCTGGGATGGGAAGCTGAAGGAGGCTGCCCGGCAGGAACGGTTCCAGGTCCTGCCGTAAGCCGGGCCTTCAATCCGCCCAGCCGCCGCCCAGGGCCTTGTAGATGGACACCAGCGCGGTCAGGCTCTGGGACTGGGCCTGCAGGCTCTGGTCTTGCTGGCTGAGCAGGCCCAGCTGGGCCTGGAGCAGGGTGCTGCGGGCGATGTCCCCGGCCTGGAACTGCCGCTGGGCCAGGTCCAGGATCTGTCCCTGGCGGGCCTCGGCATCCAGCAGCTGCTGGCGCTTGCGCTCGTCCTGGGCCAGGCGGGTGAAGGCCACGTCCACGTCGGCCAGGGCGGTGAGCACGGCCTTGTGGTAGGTGGCCAGGGCCGCGTCGTAGCCGGCCTGGTTGGCCCGGACTTGGGCTTTGAGCAGTCCCTGGTTGAACAGGGGCAGGCTGAACTGCGGGCCCAGGCTCCAGTTGCGGCTGGCGTTCTCCAGCAGGGTGCCGCTATGGATGGAGTTCCAGCCGGCGTTGCCCACCAGGGAGAAGCGCGGATAACGTTCGGCCACGGCCACCCCCACGTCGGCGTTGGCCGCCTGCAGGTCCCGCTCGGCGCCGCGCAGGTCCGGGCGCCGGTTCAGCAGGTCCGAGGGCAGGCCCGCGGCGGGCGCCGGAGGCACCGCCATGAGTTTCCCTTCGCCGCCCACCTGGGCCTGCACCGTATCCACCGGCTGGGCGGTGAGGGTGGCCAGGCTGGTCAGGCTTTCCCGCAGGCTCACTTCCAGCTCCGGCACCGTGGCCCGGAAGCTGGCCAGGTTCAGTTCAGCCTGCTGCAGATCCTGCCTGGAGCTGTCCCCGGCCTGGACCGCAACCTGGGTCAACTGCAGCAACTGCTCCAGCTGCCGGGTTCTGGCCCCGGCCAGGAGGAGGCGCTGCTGGCCGGTGCGCAGCTCGATGTAGGTGCGGGCCACCTCGGCGGCCAGCACCAGCCGGGCGTCGCTCAGCTGTTCGGCGCTGGATTGGGTGCGGCTGAGGGCAGCCTCGGACAGGCGCCGTTGGTGGCCGAAGAAATCCAGCTCCCAGGAGGCGTCGAAGCCGGCCTGGTAGTTGGTGAAACCCAATATGGGGTGGGGGATGGGCACGTTGGCGAACTGCTCGCCGTTGGCGCTGAGCAGGTCCCGGGACACCCGCCCCTCCATGGTTACGGTCGGGCCGCCCTGGGCGTCCTGGACGCCCTGCTGGGCCCTTGTCTGTCGCAGCCTGGCCTCGGCCAGCTGCAGGTCCGGACTGGCGGCGTAGGCCTGGGTGATGAGCCGGGTGAGGATGGGGTCGCCAAGGTCAATCCACCATTGCAGCTGCGGCGCCTGGGTGCCGGCGGTCACGGCGAAGGCGTCCGGCACGGGCATCTTGGGCCGGGCATAGTCGACCCCGACGGGGCGGCAGGCCAGCAGGACGGGAAGGATGGGAAGAGCCAGGTATTTATTCATTTTGGGGCCTCGGTCAGGCGATGTGGCGGCGGAACATGGTCAGGGCGGCGGACAGCGTGCAGAGGGCGACCGCCAGCAGGGGCCACAGGTAGGGCCAGGCTTGAGCGAAGCCGAAGCCCTTGAGGAACACGCCCTTCATGATGAGGATGGTGTGGGTCAGCGGGTTGATCCAGGCCAGGCCGCGCAGGAGCAGCGGCATGTTCTCGATCGGGCCCACGTAGCCCGAGAGCAGGATCGCCGGCGACATGAAGGTGAACACGCCGAAGAAGGCCTGCTGCTGGGTCATGCAGATGCTGGAGATGAACAGACCGATTCCCGCCAGGGCCATGCCGTAACAGAGCAGGCCGACCACCAGCACCAGCGGGGAGCCGGTGAAGGGCACCCGGTAGCCCCAGGCCGCAGCGCCGGCGATGAAGAGCCCCTGGACCAGGGCGATGAGGATGCCGGGCACGGCTTTGCCGATCATGATGTAGACCGGGGTCAGGGGCGAGACCAGCAGCTGGTCGAAGGTCCCCTCCTCCCGCTCCCGGGCCACGCTGAGGGCGGTCACGAACAGGCAGCCGATGGTGGTGATGATGGCCACCAGGCTGGGCAGCACGTGCCAGAAGGAAAACAGGTTGGGGTTATAGCTATTGCGCACGTCCAGGGCGCTGGCCGCCTCAGCGCCGCGCTCCCGGGCATAGCCCGAGATCACCTGGGTCACGTAGGCGCTGGCGATCTGGCTGCTGTTGGAACGCCGGCCGTCCAGGATGGTCTGCAGGGGGGCGCTTTCCCGGGCCAGCAGCCGGCGGGAGAAGTCCGAAGGGATGGCTATGGCCAGCAGGGCCTCCTGGGATTCCATGGCCTCGCGCAGTTCCGGCCCGCTATGCACCACCTTGATGGTGTCGAAGGCGGCGGTGCGGCCCAGGCGCTGGATCAGCTCGATAGAGGCGGCACCCGCGTCCTGGTTGTAGACGGCGAGGGTGGCGTGCTTGACCTCCATGGTGGCGGCGAAGGGGAACAGCAGGACCTGCAGCACCACGGGCATGATGAGCAGGCCCCGGGACTTGGGGTTGCTGAGGACGATCTGCAGTTCTTTGCGGATCAGGGCGAGCAGGCGTCTTAGCATGGGGTCAGTCCAGAGTCCGGGTGGTCTTGCGGGCGGTCAGGGTGATCCAGAACGCCATGAGCAGCGCCAGGAACAGTGCGTTGGGGACCAGGATGGCGGGGACGGTGCCGGCCATGAACAAGGTCTGCAGCGAGCTGGTGAAGTACCGGGCCGGGAACAGCCGGGTGAGCCAGCGCAACGGCCAGGGCATGCTGTTGATCTCGAACACGAAACCGGACAGCATCATGGCCGGGAGGAAGCCGGCGGTGAGGGCGGCCTGGGCGGCGTCGAACTGGTTGCGCAGGACGGTGGACAGGAACAGGCCGAAGCCCAGGGCGGCACCCAGGAACAGGGTGCTGGAGCCGGCCAGGACCAGGAACGAGCCCCGGAACGGCACCCCCATGAGCAGCACCGCCACCACGGTGCACAGGGCCATGGCCACCATGCCCAGCAGGTAGTACGGCAGGATTTTGGACAGCAGCAGTTCGGCTTCGGTGACCGGGGTGGCCAGGAGCGCCTCCATGGTGCCCCGTTCCCATTCCCGGGCCACCACCAGCGAGGTGAGCAGGGCGCCGATGACGGTCATGACCACGGCGATGGAGCCCGGCACCAGGTAGTCCCGGCTGATGGTGGCCGGGTTGTACCAGGCCCGTGGCCGCAGTTCCACGCCCGGGGTGGGGGTGCCGTCGGCCAGGGGCGCCCGGGCTTGCTGCCAATTCTGCCAGGCGGCCTGGACGTAGGAGGAGACGAAGTTGGCGGTATTGGGCTCGGAGCCGTCGGTCAGCACCTGGATGGCCGCATCCTTGCCGTGCAGCCAGCGGGTGGAGAAATCGTTCCGGATCACCACCAGGCCGCGGATCTCGCCCCGGGCCATGGCGTCCTGCAGGGCCCGCAGCGAGGCGCCATGGTGGATCTCGAAGGCGGGGGTGCCCTGCAACTGCTGCTCGAAGCTCACCGCCGCCGGTCCGTCGTCCAGGCGCAGCACCCCGATCTTCACCAGGTTGGCGTCCAGATTGATGGCGAAGCCGTACAAGAACAGCAGGAGCACAGGCAAAACGAAGGCGATGAGGATGTTGCTGGGGTCGCGCACGATCTGGTAGGACTCCTTGCGGCACAGGGCCAGCAGGCGTCGGGTGGAAATGCCGCTCATGGCTCGGCCTCCAGGATGAGTTCGATGAAGGCGTCTTCCATGGTCGGGTCCGGCCGCTCTTCGGTGGCGCAGCGCCGCTTCAGGTCGTCCGGCCGGCCCAGGGCGATGAGCTTGCCCCGGTAGACCAGGCCGATGCGGTCGCAGTACTCGGCCTCATCCATGAAGTGGGTGGTGACGATGATGGTCACGCCCTTGTTGGCCAGGCCGTGGATGTGGTTCCAGAACTCCCGCCGGGTCACCGGGTCCACCCCGGAGGTGGGTTCGTCCAGGAACAGCACCTGGGGCTCGTGCATGACGCAGCAGGCCAGGGCCAGCCGCTGCTTGAAGCCCAGCGGCAGTTGCCCGGCCAGGGTCTCCAGATACGGGGTCAGGTCGAAGGTCTCGATCATCTGCTGGACCTTGAACCGCTGGGTCTCGCCCTGCAGGCCGTAGATCTCGGAAAAGAACAGCAGGTTCTGGCGCACGCTCAACGAGCTGTAGAGGGAGAACTTCTGGGCCATGTAGCCCAGCTGCTGACGGGCCTCGGAGGGGCTGTGCTGCAGGTCCAGGCCCATGACCAGGGCCTGGCCGCTGGTGGGCTTGAGCAGGCCGCACTCCATCTTGAAGGTGGTGGATTTGCCGGCGCCGTTGGGGCCCAGCAGGCCGAAGATCTCGCCCCGGGCCACCTCGAAACTCACGTCGTCCGTGGCCTTGAAGCTGCCGAACTGCTTGCACAGGTGCCGGGCGCGGATGATCGCCGCCGGATCCAGGGCCGGATCCGGTTCCCTGGCCTGGGTCACCTCGGCCAGGGCCGAATCGCCTCCGGGTCCGCCGCCCAGCAGGCTGATGAAGGCGTCCTCCAGCCGCGGCGGCACGGCCTTGAAGGCAGCCTCGGGGCCGGCGCCGAGCAGCGCCAGATCCGGGAAGACGTTGACCTCGCGCAGGACGAGGCGGACGGTGCTGCCCTGGATGGCGCCGTCGATCACCTCCGGGGCGTTCAGCACCCGGTGCAGGAGGCTTCGCGGGCTATCCGCCAGCTGGGTGATCTGGAAGCAGCGCCCGGCCATGGTCGCCATGAGCTCCTGGGGGGTGCCGCTGGCCCGGATCCGGCCTTCGGCCATCAGGCGCACGTCGTCGCACAGTTCCGCTTCGTCCAGGTAGGCGGTGCTCCACACCACGGTCAGCCCGTCCCGGGACAGGGCCCGGACCATCTTCCACAGCTCGCGCCGGGAGATGGGATCCACCCCGACTCCGGGTTCATCCAGGAGCAGGATCTTCGGGTGTCCCAGCAGGGAACAGGCCAGGCCCAGCTTCTGCTTCATGCCGCCGGACAGCTTGCCGGCATAGCGGTCGGTGAAGGCGGCCAGATCGGTGAAGGCCAGCAGTTGCTTGAAGGTGGCCTCCCGTTCCGCGCCCACCACATCGCGCAGGTCGGCGTACAGGGTCAGGTTTTCCAGTACGCTCAGATCTTCGTAGAGACCGAATTTCTGGGGCATGTAGCCGATCAGCTCGCGCAGTTCGCCGCTCTGGGCCTGGGGATCCAGGCCCAGCACCCGGACCTCGCCCTGGGTGGGCTTGAGCAGGCCGGCCAGGGTGCGCAGGAAGGTGGTCTTGCCGGCGCCGTCGGGCCCCACCAGACCGGTGATGGTGCCGGTCCGCATGACAGTGTTGACCTGATCCAGGGCCGCGGCCGGGGCGCCCGGGAACCGCTTGACCAGGTCCCGGACTTCGATGGCGGCGTCAGACGTGCTGGCCGGGCTCTGCCCGGTCAGCACGGGAGGGAGCACGAGGGAGGACTTGGAGCTAGCATCGCGAGCGCGCGGTCCGCCCTCGTTCATATCAGGACTCATTGGGCCAGCCGCACGGTGACCGGCATGCCCTGGCGCAGGTGGACGTCGGGATCGGTCACCACGATGCGCAGCCGGTAGACCAGGGAGGTGCGCAGGTCGGCGGTCTCCACGTTCTTGGGGGTGAATTCGGAGGTGGGCGAGACGAAGCCCACCACTCCGTGGTACGGCTTGTCCGGGTGCAGGTCGGTGGTCAAGGTGACCTGGGTCCCGCTGTTGAACCGGCCCAGCATGGTTTCGTCCACGTAGGCCCGGGCCCAGACCGGGCTGGTGAGGGTCAGGCTGAAGCCGGGGGTGCCGGCCGCGACCATGGAGCCCTTCTCCACCGCCCGGGTGAGGATCACCCCGTCGCTGGGGGCAGTGAGCTGGGCATCGCGCAGGTTGAGCTTGGTCGTCTCCAGGCTCGCCTGAGCCTGGCGCAGTTGGCCGTCGGCCTCGGCGATCTCCTCCTTGCGATAGCCTCGGCTCTGCTCGCGCAGGTTCTGCTCCGCCAAGCGGACCTGGGCCGCGGCCTGGTCGCGCTGGGACAGGGCGCTGTCCAGGGTCCGCTGGGGCGCAGCCCCGGAGGGCACCATGGCCTGCTGGCGGACCAGTTGTTCCTCCGCCTCCTTGAGCGCGGCCCGGGCCGCTTCCAGCCGGGCCCTGGCCTGTTCCACATCCTCGCTGCGGTAGCCCTGGTGCAGCATCGCCGCGTGGGCCCCGGCGGTGGCCACGGCCGCCTCGGCATTGGCCACGGCGTCCTGCAGCGGCTCGGGGTCCAGGCTGGCGATCAGATCGCCCGCATGCACTTGGCTGCCCTCATCCACTTTGATGTCGCTGACCCGGCCTCCGGTCCGGAAGGCCAGGTTGACCTCGCGGATGTCCACGTTGCCGAACAGGGTCGGGTGCTTGGCCTCGCCGTGGCTGCGGCAGGCCCAGGTTCCGCCCCCGGCGGCCAGGGCGACGGCGGCGACGGCGAGGATGATGCGCGGTTTGGGGCTCATTGGGTCAATCTCCGAGAACAAGCAGGGTGGTGTTGCGGCGGGTCTGGGTTCTCATGAGCTCCAGTTCCCGGTCGCCGATGGCCTCCCAGCGCAGGATGCGCAGGAACGGGGTACGGTAATGGCGGATGCAGAGCACCTGGCTGATCAGGGTGCCGGCCAGCAGCCGGACCCGCTCCAGGTCATCCCCCGGCCGCAGTTTCTGCAGCAGGCCGACCATGGCCTGGCTGTTGCGCTGGATGACCCGCTCGAACAGCAGCTCGAACGCCGCGCCCGGGAATTGGGTCTCGCGCAGGACCAGTTCGCCCCAAGCCGGATGCTCGTGCAGCATGTGCATGAGCACTCCGTCCACCAGGGCCAGAAGCGGCTGCAGGTAACGATCGGCCGGCGCTTTGGCGGGACTGGGTTCCGCCAGCGCCTGGTCGATGCTGGCCAGGACCGGATCCAGGACCAGCCGGATCTGGCCGGTCATGCGCTCGAACACCGCCAGGTAGAGCCCTTCCTTGCCGCCGAAGTGGTAGCCGATGAGCGCCGCGTTGACTCCGGCGGCCAGGGCGATCTCCCGCAGGTTGGCCGCCGCGAAGCCTTCCCGGGCGAAGACCAGGGTGGCTGCGTCGAGCAGGGCGTCCCGGGTGCTGTCGCCGCGGGCGGGGGATTTTGATTTTTCATCCATGAATCCAATTTAATTGATCGTTCAAATTAGTCAACCGTTTAAAATCATACCCATCCCCTCCAGCCCCAAGTCCACGCCTGCCAGGTGCGGTAGGCAAGGTTGGTCCTGGGCGGCGATGGTCGGCAGGTCATGGGATAACCATGAAAATACCCCCCTGAAGGGGCTTCCATTCCTCCGACTCGGCTGGGTTCGCATGAGCGACTCAATCTTTTCCCTTGTATCTGGATCCAGCACTCCTCTATGCTGTTCTTAGGAGATGAGAATATGTCTCAAGATCAACCAAGACCTCTCAGCGATCTGCACCCCGGGGATGAAGCCGTGGTGTCCGAGCTTCTGGCCCAGGGGAGAATCCGCCAACGGCTGTTGGAAATGGGGTTCATCCGGGGCGCCCACCTGAAGGTGGAGAAACTGGCTCCCCTGGGCGATCCCATGGAACTGATCATCAAGGGCTATCACCTTTCCCTGCGCCGGGAAGAGAGCCAATGCATCCTCGTCGCCGAGGAAGCCTGAGCCAGCACCAACGGAGCTAAATCTCCCAGGCGGAATGGCCGGCCGCCAAAGGCTGGATCAGGACTTGTCCGCCGCAGAAGCGGGCCACCAGGGCCGCCACTTCCTCCGCCGCGGCCTGACCGGCCTCGGCGCTCACCGGCGGCAGGGCGTCGATGTTGATGAGCACCCGCCGGGTGCCCGGTTGGATCCGGCTGGGGTGGCCGTTCTTCCAGCACCAGGCCCGGCAGAACACATCCCGGTTGCCGGTGTCCATGAGGATCACTTCGCCCGGGTTCGGGGTCTCCCGGGCATCCGGCTGGCCCAGGGGAACGTAGGTCTCGGTGCCGTCGGCGTAGCCCAGGCGCACCTCGCCCACCACCTGGTCCAGGTCGTCCCCCCCGGCGGGAATGCAATGATGCAGGCTGACCACGTTGAAGATGCAGACCAGGGGATTGATGAAGGGCAGTGAAGCTCCGCCGAGGACCCGCTTGATGAGGTTGAAGATCGAGGGTGGGCACTTGTTGGGGTTGACCTGGAAGGTCTGGAACGCCTCCCGCCAGGCGGCCAGGCGCGGGTGGGTCTTGAGCTCCAGGTAGGCCGGATCGGCCCGGACCGCCGCCTCGGCTTCCCTTAGCATCCGCTCCAGTTCCGGCAGGTCCTCCGGTCCCCGGGAGTTGTCCATTCCTTCCGCCACCACCACGTGCCGGACGTAGCCCGGGAAGGCCTGGAACAGGGCTTCGTCGACGCTGATCCGCATGGGGTCAACCTTTCCGGGCGATCATTTCGATCTCGATCCGGGCTCCCAGCGGCAGGGCGGCCACGCCGATGGTGGTCCGGGCCGGGAAGGGCAGGGCGAAATGGGCGGCGTAGACCTCGTTCATGGCGGTGAAGTCGTTCATGTCGGTGAGGAAGACGTTCACCTTCACCACGTCCTCGGGGGTGAGCCCGGCGGCCCTCAGCACCCCGAACAGGTTCTGGAAACACTGGGCCGTCTGGGCCTGCACATCGCCGTCCAGCAGCTTGCCGGTGGCCGGGTCGAGTGGGGTCTGACCGGACAGGTACAGCAGCTTCCCGGCCCTGACCGCATGGGAGTACGGCCCCACCGCGGCGCCGGTTTCGGTGGTGATCGCTTTGCGTGCCATATGCGGATCTCCTTGGAGGGTTTATCGTCCCAGTCGATGCCGGGCCAGGGTCGCGAAGTAGCGGGCGCCGGGCAGCAGCAGGCTGTCGTTGAAATCGAACCGGGGGCTGTGCAGGGGGGTGCCGCCGGGTTCGCCCGGGATGCCGCTGCCGATGAACATGTAGTTCCCAGGCACCACCATGAGGAAGGCGCCGAAGTCCTCCGAGGCCAGCACCGGCCTGCAGTTGCCGTCGACGTTGGCGGCACCGGCTACCTCGATGGCAGCCTTGACCGCCTTGGCTACGCAGGTTGGCGCATTGAAGGTCGGTTCGAATTCGAAGCTGTACTCGAACTCATGGGTGGCGCCGTGGGCCGCGCAGACGCCGGCGACGATCGCGGCCATGCGCTGCTCCAGCAGGGGTATAGCTCCGGGTGTCGCCCTTGAGCACGACGTTGGCCGGGATGACGTTGCGGGTGCCGTCGGCGATGAACTCGGTGACCGAAACCACGGCCTGTTCGGTGGGATCCAGGTTGCGGGCGACGATGGTCTGCAGCGCCAACACGATCTCGGCGGCGACCACCAGGGGATCGATGCTCATGTGCGGCCGGGCCGCGTGAGCCCCGCGGCCGTGGATGCGGATCACGAAGTTGTCCTCGGAGGCCATGATGCCTTGGGGCCGGGTCTCGAAGCGGCCGGCCGGGATCCCGGGCATGGAGTGCACTCCGTAGATCTCGTCCATGGGGAAACGCTTGAACAGGCCATCGGCGATCATCGCCTTGGCGCCGCGGCCATGCTCCTCCGCCGGCTGGAACACGAAGTGCACGGTGCCGTCCAGATCCCCGGCCCAGGCCAGCAGCCTGGCGGCGCCCAGCAGCATCGCCATGTGGCCGTCGTGGCCGCAGGCGTGCATCCTGCCGGCATTGCGGGAGGCATAGGGATGCTCGCCCGCTTCCTGGATGGCCAGGGCGTCCATGTCGGCCCTCAGGCCGATGGCGCGGCTGCTGCCGCCCAGCCTCAGACTGGCCACGACGCCGGTGCCGCCGATGCCCCGGGCGACCTCCAGGCCGAAGGATGCGAGCGTCTCCGCCACGAAATCCGAGGTCCACCGTTCCTCGAACCCGGTTTCGGGACAGGCATGCAATTGATGCCGCCACCCAACCATTTCCCGCTCGAGTTCAAGCACATCCATGGCTGCTCCCGGTCACCGGGTCCCGGGGGACCCTTCGCGATGAATCAAGTATGCTTCATGGCGCCGGCGCTGTCGCTCCCAACCGGACGATGCGGCCACAGGCCTCGGCCAGGGCCGTGTTGTGGGTGACCAGCAGAGTGGTGGGCCTCAGTTCCCGGTGCAGGTCCAGGAGGAACTGGAACACTTCCTGGGCGGTGGCCGGATCCAGGTTGCCGGTGGGTTCGTCCAGGAGCCAGAGCCCGGGCCGCCGGGCCAGAGCCCGGATCAGGCCGACCCGGGCAGCCTGCCCACCGGACAGAGTGCTGGGCAGCCGGTGGGCCAGTTCGGTCAGGCCCACGGTGGCCAGCAGTTCCGCCACCCAGACCCGGTGGCCTGGCGCCAGGTCTCCGGCGATGCGGAACGGCATCAGCAGGTTTTCCTCCACGGTGAATTCCGGCAGCAGGTGGGGCTGCTGGAAGGCCAGGCCTACATGGGCGCGCCGGAACAGGGCCGAGGCTTCGGGCTGGCCCATGGGCACGGTCTGGTTCCCGGCCCGGATGGTGCCGGACTCCCAGTGGTCCAGACCGGCGATGCAGTTCAGCAGCGTGGTCTTGCCCACCCCGGAAGGGCCCACCACCGCCACCAGGGTGCCGGCCTCCACCTCCAGGGAGAACCCGTCGAACACCGGATGCTCGGCCCCGGCATAGGTCTTGTGCAGATCCCGGATGGAGAGGGGAAGACCATTCATTTCATCAGCTCCACCAGTTTCCAGTACAGCTCGAAGGTGGCCAGGGAATCGCCCAGGGCGGTGTGCCGCTTCTCCTCGGGCAGCTCGATGCCGAAGTGGGCGAACAGGGCGCTGGAACTGAGGTTGTCCAGGGGCAGCTGGCCCGCGTCGCGCAGGGCGGCGGCCATGCTGTGGGTGTCCACCATCCGATGGCTGAAGCGCGGCTCCAGGGTCCGGCCGTGGCTGGCCAGGAAGGTCGCCAGAAAGGCCTGGTCGAACTGGACGTTATGGCCGGCCAGGATGACCGGTTGGCACCGGTGGGGAAAGTGCTGATCCAGGAACACGTCCAGGACCGTGAGCGCCATATCCGGTTCCAGGGCCAGGGCGCTGTGCTGGACCAGGTCGATGCGGTTGACCTTCATCCCGCCGGCGGAAACCACATAGGGCTCGTGCCGGATCAGGATCTCCAGGCTGTGGGTGAGGTGCGGGCCGTCCCCCACCACCAGGCCCAGGCTCAGCAGGCTATGGCTGCGGGGATCCAGGCCCCCGGTCTCGGTATCCAGGAAAAGCATAGGCTGGGTCATGGCTCAATCCGCTCGAAGGGCGTCGACCGGGTCGACACTGGCGGCGCGCCGGGCCGGGTAGCGCGAGGCGGCCCAGGCGACCAGGAGGGGGAACACCGCCACCAGCACCAGATCGGACAGGTGCAGGCGGAACGGCAGGAAGGTGATGAAGTCGTAGACGGCGGCCGGCAGCTTGATCAGCCGATAGTGGTCGGCGATCAGGCAGAACGGGACCGAGACCCCCAGGCCCCAGGCGGTGCCCACCGCCCCGATGCGCAGGCCCTGGAGCTCGAACAGGCGCTGGATCTGACTGGGGGTGGCGCCCAGGGCCAGGAATACGCCCAGGTCCCGGCGTTTTTCGGTCACCAGCAGGACCAGGCTGCCGACGATGTTGAACGCGGCGATGAGCACGATGAGGGCCAGCACCGCCCCGAAAATCCATTTCTCCACCTGGAGCGCGGCGAACAGGGACCGGTTGGTGTCCCTCAGGTCCTGGGCGAAGAAGGGGCCCGGGCCGGGCCCGTTCAGCGCCTTCAGCACTGCGGGCTTGACCTGTTCGATGGCGTCGACGCTGGTGGCCCGGACTTCGATCAGCTCCGCCTGGTCGGTGCCGGCCAGCCGCTCGGCGTCCTTGATATGGATGAAGGCCCAGCTCTTGTCGTATTCGCCGATGTGGCTCTGGAACAGGCCAGCCACCTTGAAGCCGACCATCTTGGGCTGGAGCCCGGACAGCCCCAGGTCCATGCGCAGGAACACCACCGCCACCGGATCGCCGATCCGGATCCCGAGGTTCTGGGCCAGTTCCCGGCCGATGAGGATCTCGCCCTCCTTCAACTGTTCCACCCGGAGCGGCTTGAGGCTGTCGAAGATGCTGGAGGTGCCATGGGCCGAGGCGGGATCCACCGCCTTCAGCATGAGCGGGGCGGGAGGAGCATCGCTGTTGGCGGGTTTCAGCAGGCCATGGTCCAGCCGCATGGGGCTCGCCGCCACCACCCCCGGGGTGGTGCGGATGATGCGCAGGGAGGCCTCGGTGTCGGGAATGTCGCCGCTCAGGTTGGCCACGGTGAAGTGGGCGGTGGCGGAGAACAGG
>Ga0302270_10002435_pt1 | contig 18149 bp, 14 predicted proteins | sample III_Bog_E2_3_FD_198773 | JGI IMG/M metagenome (GOLD analysis project Ga0302270, IMG submission 198773) | Peat permafrost microbial communities from Stordalen Mire near Abisko, Sweden - III_Bog_E2_3 | ecosystem: Environmental > Terrestrial > Soil > Wetlands > Peat | place: Sweden: Abisko... | reverse complement strand
CCGTAGAGGAACTGCTGGGATTGCTGCTGCTGGTTGGAGACCAGGAGGTAGACCACCGTCACCTGGAGGGTGGCGTCTTCGGCCAGCACCGTCACCGATTGCACCCGGATCAGGTCGGACAGCCACTGCTGCAGTCCGGCCTGGATGGCCTGCTGCTGGGCGGCGGCCAGCACGTCGCTGTTGGGGGCGAAGACCAGCTGAGCGGTCCCGCTCCCGAAGGTGGGCCGGTTCACGCGTTCACCGAGTGCGGTGAACAGGATGAGCTCGATCATGTCGCGCACGTGGTCCGAGGTGTTCGCCTGGGCGGTGCGTCCGGTGGTGTCGAAGGAGAATGGAAAGGCGAGATTCATGCTTTGGTCTCACATCGCCATGACGCGGGTTTGCATGGTCACGGGAAGCAGAGGGACGCCTCCGGGCGCCGTGATGGCGGTTCCGGATTGCACCACCAGAGGCTGTCCCATGGAGGTGACGCGCAAGGTGCCCACGAGCCACTGCCCGGTGACGCAGGGGGGAATGGGGACGGCCGGAATTCCCGGGCACCCCGCCACCAACCAAGGGGCGGCGATGGTCGCGGCGGGCATGCCCATGAGCACCACGCGCGGATTGGGGACGGTGGGCGATGCTTGTCCGCCGTGGGCGCACATCACCACGGCACCTTGGTGGAGGAGAAACCCGGCCATCAGGTCACCACCAGCGCGCCGGCGTTGATGGTCACGGCGGGTCCGTTCATGGCGATGGTGGCCCCTTGGCCGTTGCTGATGAGGATCCCGATGTCGGAGATGGAGATCATCGCGCCCGTGGTGGCCTTCAGCAGGATCCCGCCCGTGGGTCCGGGCATGTCGCTCAGCACCAGGGTGTTCTGTCCCACGGTCTGGATCACCACGGCCTGCAAGGGAGGCGGTGTGGCCAGGGCCAAGGCGGGAGTTTCCGCAGCCGTCCCGTAGAAGCAACCGGTCCAGATGGGATAGTCCGTGTCGCCTTGCTCGAATTCCACCCAGACCCCGGCTCCGATCGTGGGGACCGCGTAGAACCCGTTCTGGATGCCCCCGAAGGGAAAGCAGGGCATCGCCCAGGTGGAGGGGATCACGGAGACGTCGGGCACGGTCACCATCAACCGTCCGATGTTCATGGGGTCGATGTTCTGGAGAACGGTCCCCCTGAATTTTCCGTATTTCCCTTGCAATTCGATTCTCCATTCCCCCGCTGCGCGCAGGGTGTGTCAAATTCTGTTGGACTCGGTTCCCTAGAACGGCAGTGTGGGCACCAGCGGCGTGTTGGAAACCAATGCGTTGCGCTTGAGCACGAAGCTCTGCTTGTATTCGCCGGGCTTGATGCGATGGGTGGCCTGGTCCACGAAATGCATCCCGTCGAAGGCGATCCCCGCGCCGCGCACGCCCACCAGGCTTCGGGCGCGGAGGGGCTGTCCGTAGCGCATCACGTCCAGGGTGCCGTCCCCGGAAACCACGTCGGACATCTTGACGCTGCGCGCGAACCCGCGCATCAGGGCCTGGGCGGGGTTGAGCTTGGCCGTCCCCTCCATGAATTCGATCTTCGGCGGCGGCATCACCACCGCTCCCAGAGGCGGGCTGAACGGCGTCACCGGAGGAATGGGGATGGGGATGGGGACCTTGGAGATCGGATCCTGGATGAACACGATGGGCAGCACAGCGGATTGCGGCTCGTACCGGAAGTTCAGGCTCTCCACGTTGGTCCAGGAATCCAGGTTCACGCAAAGCGCCGTCTGCGGGAGCCCGAATCGCATCTGGGGTCCCCAGTAGGCCTGGCTCATGCCCGGCAGGGGGCCGGGAACCATGTAGAAGACGTACCCCACCTCGTCGGCGAGCTGCTGGATGTAGGCCAGGTCGGTGCTCTTCTGGGAAGGGGTCTGCAGGAGCGGAATGGGGATGTCCGGCGCCGGGACGGGAATGACCTCCGGCACCACCCCGAAGGGCGCGTACTTGGCGAGGATGGTCAGGACCCGCAGGTCCGGGCTCATGCAGGGGTAGGGAAGCCCGGTGAAGTCGATCAGGTCCATCAGCGCAGACAGATCCTGTCCCGAAACCACAAGCTTGGACGACCCTGTCATGGCGTCCGGCTGCACCTCCGTGTGCAGGACCACGCCGTCGATCAGCACCTGCGGGATTCCGGGGAAGGTGACCAGCAGCACCACCCGGAGGATGGGGATGGGAGATCCGCCCGCGAGCAGGAAGAAGGTCTCCAGGATGCCCTTGTCGGCCAGGGTGAAGGTCAACTGGAAACCGCTGCGGCCGGTGGCGCTTTCCGTCACCTCCACGGAGACCAGCGCGTCGGACAGCGGCTTGGGCGCGGGGATGGGTTCCACCGGGCCTGCCAGGAGGGTCAGGTAGAGGGGGCTAACCATTGCGCGCCCCCGGAGGGATTCCGCTGACCAGGGGGATCTGGATGACGCGGCCGGGCACAGACACGAGCTCTTCGGGGTCGCTCGCTCCGTTCGCGTCGACGATCATCCAGAAGAGGATGGGATCCCCCAGGAACCGCGCCGCCAGATTGTCCAGACGATCTCCCGCCACCACGCTGTAGTCCTGGGTGCGCGTGTAGGTGGATGTGGGAGGGATGATCCGACGAGACAGGTAGGCCACCTGGGTCCCGTCCGGCAGCGTGGTCTGCTCCACGGCCGCTCCGTAGTAGCGGCTGCTGGGATTGAGCGGCGCTCCGGTCCCGGCGGCCGATTGGATCAGGGCGGCGAGGGCGTTATCCATGGTGGGGCCTTTCCGTCATCGCCGCGCCGCCATGGATTCCTTGCCGATCTGGTAGGCCATGTACATGGCCCCGGCGGGGTTCAGGAACCCCACGTCGTTCACGTTCAGCACGCGCATGGACAAGGAGACCTTGGCGCGGATCGGGTTCAGTTGCGGATCGAAGGCTTCTTCCGCGATCTCGATGGCCGTCAGGCGCACCGGAGTGACCCGGTTGGCTCCCCAGGCGAACAGCGTCAGGTTCGAGGACATGGGGAGGATTTCGATGGTTCCCACCAGTGAAAGGACCTCGTTGGCGATCAAAAGGCCGCTGGACGGGTACACGAGCAGTTCCAGCACGGAAAGTTGGGGCTGGATTCCCACCGCGACGGTGGTGGCGTCCCGGGCGGCGAGCTTGTCGGTGGCGTCGATCTCGATCTCGCAGGTGATGGTCTCGATGGGCGGTCCCTTCAGGCGCAGCACTTCGGTGCGATCGGGCTGGTCTCCCACGCTCTGGGGCTGCAGGTTCCGCTTGATGGACTCGGGGTTGTACTGGAAGTCGATGGTGTCGAGGGGAATTCCCGTGTTGGGTTCCAGGACCAGGATGGCCCCCTTCCGCAGCAGCGGAGAGACATTAGACACGTCCCGCTCCTTCCCCGCGAGCCGCGAGGCTTTGACGGAGGATGGCGACCACTCGGGATGCGGCTTGTTCCGCGGTGGCCGTGTGGGAGATCCGTCCCGCGTCCAGGTTGGAAAGACGCCGTCCGCCGGCAGATGCCAGGTCGGACGCTTCCATCCGGCCCAGGAGCTTCTCCAGGGCCGTGGGAAAGCCCTTCTGCGCGGCGGGGGAAAGTCCGTCCACCGCGATGCGGTCGATCCGGAGATTCAAGGTGTGCGCGTTCATGCCCAACCCCTGGTTTCCGCCGCGGTCAGCGGCTTCTCGAGCTTTGCGTACTCGGTGCGCGCGGCTTCCAGGACATGGTGGATCCTGATGTCCGTCCCGTCCTCGGCGGCCAGGAACGCGGAGAGCAGCGCGATGTTGCGGATGACTCCGCCGGTCACGTTCAGTTGCGAGAGGAGGACCGGGTCCAGGGAGGATGCCGGTGCCGCCGCGGGGAAGGCCTTGCGCCAGATGCGCTCTCGGCTGGGGGCGTCGGGGAAGGGGAACTGCACCACGAAGCGCAGGCGCCGCTGGAAGGCGGGATCCAGCGCGTTCTGCATGTTTGTGGTCAGGATCGCGATGCCGCTGTACGATTCCATGCGCTGGAGCAGGTAGCTGACCTCGAGGTTGGCATAGCGGTCGTGGCTGTCCCGCACCTGGCTGCGCTTCCCGAACAGCGCGTCCGCTTCGTCGAACAGGAGGATGGCCCCGCTGCGCTCGGCGATGTCGAAGATGCGGCGAAGGTGCTTCTCGGTCTCGCCGATGTACTTGCTGGTCACGGTGGCGAGGTCGATCTGGTACAGGTCGCGGTCCAGCTCGGAGGCGAGCACCCCGGCGGCCATCGTCTTCCCGGTTCCGCTGGGCCCGGAGAACAGCGCGGAAAGCCCCATTCCCCCCGCGTGCCGTCCTTCGAATCCCCATTGCCGGTGCACCACGGACGATCGCCGGGCGTGGGTCACGATCTGTCGAAGGATCGTGGCCTGGGAAGCGGGAAGCACGAGATCCTCCCAGTACGCGGCGCCTTCGACGTGGGTGGCGAGATCGTCCAGGGAGCGCCGCGCGATCTGTCGGCAGATCTTCCAGGTGGCGGGTCCCAGCGGATTCTGCGCCCCGTCGGCGGTTCCCGGGATGGACATTTCCTGGAGGGCTTCCGCCGTCTCTCCGATTTCGCGGGAATCCAGCGGGAAGGCATCCACGATGGAGTCCAGGTCGGCGTCCAGCCGCGAGGCGAGGGGTCCCAGGCGGGAACGCCAGAGGGATTTGCGTTGGGCCGCCGTGAGGCTCGGGACGGAAAGACGGATTCCGTCCAATCGTTCCGCCGCGGAGCCCCCGTCCACGTCCACCGCGACCGGGGCGTCCAGCCCCCCCAGCCAAGCCTCCAGGGCGCCCACATCCGGGATCCGCGAGGTGCGCACCAGCAGGGCGGCGGGCCAGAGCGCGGTTTCGCGCGCCACCACCCTGGCCATCCTGTCGCGCTCGGCGGCGGAGTCGGGCAGGTCGGCGGCGTCCAGGACCCATGGATGCAGTCCGGACTTCCCGCACATCGCGCGGAAGAGGTCGGTTCGCGAACCCGTCCGCCCGCCGGTGAGGAGGATCCGGCTTCGGTGGCGGGAAGGCTTCATCCAATGCGATATGCCGCGCGCGGCGAGGTCCTGGAGCTCCGGGCGTTCCTCGTCGGGAAAGGTTTCCTCGAGATCGCCCAATGGATGCACGATGTGGTCCAGGCGTTCGTCGGTGGCGGGCACCCCCAGCAGGTACTGCAGGATGCGCTCGTCGATCGCGAGCGGGACCTGGAGGAGCGGACCGGACCCGAGATCCAGCAGACGCCAGTAGCGCAACGGACGGAGCCGGCTCACGACGCTCCAGTGGGGCCGGTCGAAGACCTGCATGGCAAGCCCGAAGGTGGGAAAGGGCGCCGCCGGCTGGATGGACTTGCAGGCTTCGCCGAACCGGCGGTCCACCGCCGCTCCGGCGCACAGGAGGAGAACGTCCTTTTCGAAGTCGCTGAGGGAGAAGAGCTCGCGCAACCGTTCCACCGGGTTGGATCGGGCCGTCCCGTCGGCGGGGATGTCGTCGCGCGTCCGAGGAACCGGGGGGGATTCGTCGGATTTCGTCAACCTGCTGTAGACCTCCTCCAGGGAGTCCCAGACGGTGGAGGTCGGCTCCGTCGCGGCGGCCATCAAGGACCCACCTGCACCTGGGGCAGCCATTGGCCGAAGGTGGGACTGCCCGAAATCCCGTCCAGCGCGATCCTGCTCTGCGCGCCGTCCACTTCCACCCGCAGGGGATGGGTTCCCGCCGCGAGGGTCGATGGGATCTCCACGGTGATGGTGCCGGAGAGGGAGGCGCCGGTGAGGGGGGCCGCAGGCACGGGCAGGGCCTGGTCTCCCACGTAGACCACCACCTGCTGCAGGTTGCCCACGTCCGGAGACACGGAAAGCGCGAAGGGTTGCCCCTGCTTCGCCTGGAACGGCGGCGTGAGGGCGGGGGGGATGGTGGGGATCAGCTGGAACGGCACGGGATTGGATGAAAATCCCGGATGGACGCGGGTGGAAGAAGGGAATGTCGTGCCGCGCAGGACGCGCACGGTGTGGGTTCCGGCCTGCAGGGTCGGCGGCACGGCCACGCGCACGAGGTCGCCTTGGACCGTGGCGGCCGAAACGGCGGCGCCGCCGTCGAACGAGACCGTGGTGAGGACGGCGGAATCTCCCAGGAAGTTCGATCCATTGATGCTCAGGATCTGTCCGATGGCCGCCATGGACGGCGAGACGGACTCGATGACGGGGCTGATCAACGGCAACGCCAGGACCGAACGGCTCCGCACGGGCAGGTTCGACTTGTAGGTCTTGCTGTCCTGGATCACCACCACCGAGACCTGGTAGGATGTGGTGGGCCGGTAGTTGGTCTGGAACGCGGTCCAGAGCCGGTAGATCTCCTCGGTGGTCAGGGCCTCCGGAGTGATCTTGATCTGCTCGATCTGGCTCGCGAGATTGCTGGCCGCCACCAGTTTCTGTTCGTTCGAGGGACTCCCGGTGGACAGTTCGGTCAGCGCGTCCTGGATCACGTTGCGGGGAACCACCGGTGTGGAGTGGAAGACCTGCATGGCGAAGGCGAGGAGGATCTCCGGGTCGAAGGCGTTCCCTCCGTAGGCCGTCACGAGGTAGTGCAGGTTGATGGCCAGCGGAGGATTGCTGGAGGGTGCTCCCCCCGAATTCGAGGAGGGCAGGCCCAGGTTGCGCAGAGCGGGATTGATGCTCGCGTAGTACATGAAGAGGTTCAGCTGAGGGGGCTCGTCGGGCCCGGTGGTGATCGTGTCCGGCGCCTTGATGGTGATCCCCGGAGGGGAGATCAGGACGGACGACGGCCCTCCATCGGAGAGAGCGGTGCTCAGCATGGACTTCAGGACCGCGCTCACGCCCCCCACGGCCAGGTAGTCGCTCATCGCCGACTCTCCTGGCCGCGACGCAGGAATTCGTCCAGCGAAACCCTCGGCCTGAACGCGGGCATCGGGGTCTTGGCTTCCGCTCTCGGACCGCGCAGCTCGATGGTCCCGATGGAGATGTTGATTTCCGTCCGTTCGACCGGCGGAGTTTGGAAGGTCTCGCCATCCCCCCCAGGAGAGCCTGCGCCGACATCGACGGAGGACTGCGCCTCCCGATGCTCCGGCGAATCCGCCTTCGCCCTGGGGGTGTTCCAGGTCGCTCCTTCCGAACCTCGCGAATCCATGGTGCCCGGGTCTGGATGCGGTTCGGGCCCGCTTCTGTCGCGGAAAGAGGGAGGCTTGGACAGGAGCCGTATTTCGGAGGGTTCGCGAATGGACCCGTCCGGGGTCCGGTCGGGAGCCGGTTCCTGGTGCGGTGCGGAATTCGGCGAGGCGTCCGGAGGGCCGGGATGCGGAGAGGCGTCCCGACCTGGCGGCCACGGTGTGACAAATACCGTCCGCATCGACGGGTCGGAGGCGGTACGCGGCGACGATGCGCCCGTGGATTCGGGACTGCGGAGTTCGGGCGAAGGCGGCCCGGGAACGAGGGCCGCCTCCTCGTTCTGGAGTCCTCTCGCCGGGGCGAGCACAGGCCCTCCGGAAACTCGCGGATGCACCTGCGGCAGACCTCCGCGGGCGCGGGCGACCATTCTTTGGAGGACTCCGGTCATGCGTCCAGCATCTCCAGGTAGGCGGCACGCCGCATTTCGCCCATGGCCGCGATGGAGGTTTCGCTCCACCCGTAGGCGCTGGCCAGGGTGTGGATTTCACGCAACAGACGCTTCGCGGCGGCGCCGATTTCACGCGCGAAGAAGCGGACCACGTCCAGATCCAGCACCGGCCGGCCGCCGCAGGCGGCGCATTCCAGTTGGATCCGGATCTCGGATGCCGAATTCAGGGACTCGAACCGTTCCACCCACTCGGTGGGGATCGCTCCTTCCGCGGGAGGTTCCACCCCGAGGGTCCGTGAGAGCAGGATGGCCTGTGCCCGCGGTTCGTCCGGCGCCTCCATGCTGGCAAGGATGTCGGCCGTGTTCGCGGGTCTCGCGCCGGTGGCGTCCTGTTCGGGAGTCGCTTCCAGGCCGTCCAGGAACAGCGTGGAGTCCATTCCGAACTCCAGGGGAGATGCGCAGTCCGGACAGATCGCGAAGCCTTCCATCCGGGGGCCGAAGGTGAGCGCACGCGCCTTCAGCAGCAGCGCATCGCGGCGGGAAAGCGGAAGATCCAACAAGGTCTGCGCGGGGATTTCGGGGGCGGCGAGCTCCAGCAACGCGAGCGCGCGACGCGGCTCGACCGTGGCGCGGCACCGGTCCCAGGCCGTCAGCATCTCTTCGCCACGAAGTCCTCGCATGGGCATCGGTTCCAGGTGCGGGCGCGTACGGGTCACGCGCGGGTCGAGGCGAAGCTCGGCTCGGTCGGTTCTGTCACCGACGTGTCCCTCTCCCAGCCTTCGTTCTCCAGGATGATGTGCTGGATGGCCACCGCGTTCGCGTTGGCGTCCAGGTCGGGGAGCGCCTGGTATTCGGAGACCCAGGCGCGGTAGATCTTGTAGCTGATCGCGAGCTGGCCGGCCTCGTTGTAGAAGTCCAGGATCAGGTCCTTGCGGAAATCGGCGAGGGAGATCTCCGCGCCCAACCCCGCTCCGATCTGCCAGACCTTGGCGGCCCAGGCCTCGAAGGCGAGATCGTGCGTGACGCCCCGCTCCAGGGTGATGGGCCCGAACTCGCTGCGTCCGGGCGTCTTGCGGCTTGTGCTGGGGTCGCCGCCCTCGCGGAACTTCACCACTTCCGTGGTGCGCTTGAGCGCCGAGCACTTGCTGACTCCCGCAACGTACTGCCCGTCCCACTTCAAGCGGAACTTGAAGTTCTTGTAGGGATCGAATCGCTGCGCGTTGACTGTGAATTCCGCCATGGTGTCTCCCTGTTCTCTGGATTCGGTTCGTGTGTTCCGGTGAGGTGTCGCCGATCTCGGATCAGTCTCCGGCCTGTCCGGTCAGCTGCTCGATCTGGATCACGACGAATTCCGCCGGTTTCAGCGGCGCGAAGCCGACCAGGATGTTCACGATTCCCTGGTCGATGTCGGCCTGGGTGGTGGTCTCGCCGTCGCATTTCACGAAGTACGCCTGGTCCGGGGTCCTCCCCTGGAAGGCGCCCTTCTGGAACAGCTGCTGCATGAAGGAGCCCACGTTCAGGCGGATGGCGGCCCACAGCGGTTCGTCGTTGGGTTCGAACACCACCCACTTGGTGCCGCGGAAGAGGCTCTCCTCCAGGTAGAGCGCGGTGCGCCGGACCGGCACGTACTTCCACTGGTTGGCCATGGCGTCCGCGCCCACCAGCGTGCGCGCCCCCCAGAGGATGGGCCCGTAGAGGGGGAATGTGCGGAAGCAGTTCAACCCCAGCGGGTTCAGGGTCCCGTTTTCCTGGTCGTTGAGCTGGTAGGTCAGATTCTGGACGCCATTGAGGGTCGCGCCGATCCCGGCCGGAGCCTTCCAGACGCCGCGGGTGCCGTCGGTGGTGGCGTAGACGCCGGCCACGACCCCGGAAGGCGCGAAGGTGCGCAACTGTCCGTTGTTCAGCGGGTCGGCCAGGCGCAGGCGCGGGAAGAACGCGGCCCCGTTCTCCTTCACCACGCCCAGGGTGTTGGTCTTCCAGTCCACGGCGGAGGCCACGGTGTTCACGTTGGGCGGAGGGTCGATCAGGAGAAGCGCCCGACGCTGCTCGCAAAGGGCGATCGCCGCGGAGTAGATCTCCACCGGGTTGATGGTGGTGTCGGGCGCGGTGGGGTCTCCCGCCGAGGCGCGCGCGGCTTCCGGAATGCTCAGCAGGTTGAAAAGGTCCACCTTGGCGAGCGCGTAGATCCCGCTGAACGCGGCCGGATCGCCGATCAGTTCGGTGGAGGTGGGCAGTCCCGTCGGGGTGGTGGCGGCGGTGGAACCGGTCTCGGCGTAGGAGGCCCCTGAATTCCCCATCCCCAACGCGTAGTGGGCCACGTTGATGGAGGTGGGCGGAGGCGATGCGCCCAGGCCCAAAGCCGCTCCGGCGTCGCTCACCCCGCTCGCGGAGAGCGCCAGGAAACCGATCACGGCGTCGGGTTGGTTGGGGAGGAAGGCGTTGACGCGGATGCCCGTGCCGGAACCGGATGGCGAGGCCGAGGCCACCACGTACGCGCCGGGAACGGCGATCGACAAGGCGTTGTTGATCGCCTGCTGCAGTTGGTTGGCCAATCCTTGGACCGTCTGGGGGATCGGAAGGTTCTTGCCGATCACCTTGATGGTCAGCGGCGACCCCGGAACGTTGGGTAGGCTGAGGCTGACCGATGCGTCCTGATTCGCCGTGGTGTTCGTGTTGCCGCCTCCCAAGGCGGAGTTCACGGTCTCCAGGTAGCTCACTCCGCCGACCACACCGGAGGCGAGAGCGGCGCCCACGATCCCGGTCGCCGTCACGGCCAGGGTGGGAGGGTTCGAAAGGCTGGCGGTGTTCACGCCCACGAGCTGCGAACCGTTGTCGGGGTCGTTCACCACCGAACCCACGAAGTTCTGCCTGTTCTTGTCCAGGGTCACCGAGGGAAACGATTCGGTGGTCCCGTCGGCGAGGTTGGTGATCGTCAGGTTGAAGGCCCAGGGGTCGCCGGTCGCCACGGTCAGGTCCAGCCCGCGGAGGTCGGCATCGATCAGGAGTTGGCCGTTGGCCCATTGGCCGCTGCTCAGGGCGCTGAAGGTCAGATTCGCGAAGGCCACTTCCGCGTAGGGGACGGGCGAGGCCCCGCTGTAGTGCATGGGCGCGCGCACCACGTAGGCCTGGGATCCGCCGTTCTGGAAGAACTGCTGGACGGAGTAGCCCAACTCGCTGTTGGAAGCCAGACCCCCGTACAGCCGCTCGAAGTCCGAGAAGCTGTAGACCGCCTGGGCGCGGTTGTCGATGCCGCGTGCCGTGTAGCCCACGAAGGCCGCCACGGAGGTGGCGACCCCGGTGATCGAATGCACGGGACTCTGCAGTTCCTGGATGTAGACACCGGGATACGTGGGAGATGCTGGCACGTCGGCCTCCTTTATGGAGTGGGGGTTGGGGTTCGCGGAATGGGAACCGCCCGCCACCTTTTGCTGGAAAGACTTGCGGCGAGAAGGATGCCAACCTTGAAACGGCGAATGGGACGCGGTCGCAATGCGTGGGGTGGGATGAAAAGATCCTGGTTTCCGCGGGTGTTCGCCACAGGACAAGGTTTGTCGGAGATGGGGAGGGGAAGGCAACACCGAGCCCCCTCTCCACCGCTACCCGGTGGAGAGGGGGAGTGGGGGTGAGGCGGGCAGCAAGGAGGCGACGCCGAATGCATGGGTGTCCCTCCGGGGGAGGGGTTTTCCGGATCAGGGCTTCTTCGGCGCTCGTTTGTCCAGGACCAGGCCGGCGACGACCCCGATGATCCGCCGCATCGTGGCGACGATCTTCGCCCTCAAGCCCATGGCCTTGTCCAGGGATGCCTTGTGGGTCTTCTTCCCGGCCGCGGTTCCGTCGCCCTTCTCCACCGGTTCCCCGTGCTGGGTGTGCGTGTGGAAGGACAAGGCGTCCCGCGTGGCGGGATCCGATCGCAACAGGCGTTGGGCGCGGTAGCTGACCTCGTTGGACAGGAAATTTCCCCCGGGCCCGCTCACCACCTGGGCGGAATGGGTTTCGCCGCCGGCTTCGAAGTCGATCTGGGTTCCGTTTGCGCGGCGCTTCATCGTGACCAGGATCTGTTGCAGCGCCCCGTCGTCGGAGATCTCCGCCGTCTGCGAATGGGCAGCGGGCAGACCCAGGTCCGACAAGGCCTTGTCCGCATCCTTCGCCGAAGCGAACTTGAAGGTGATGGTCTCTCCGGTGGTCGGCTTGTCGATCGCAGTGGAGCCCTTCTTCGCGGGGAGCTCCGTTTTTTCGGCGATGTCGTCGACGGGTGCGTTGCTCTCGATGATGGCGGGACCCGCCGTCCCGCCTGTCGCCGCGGCGACGCCGGATAGACCTCCTGGAGCGTCGTGCACTCCCACGGCGTAGCGCTCCAGCCGAACCGGGCGGGACGCGTCCAGTCCGGCGTCTTCGCTGATGGTGAGCACGGCGTCCACCTCCCGGGCGTGGGGTCCGACCATCTTCTCCACCACGCCGGCCTCGAAGGCCTGGAAGCTCACGGGAAGGACCACGCCCTCCACGGCCGCGACGCCTTTCGATCCCAGGGCCCCCTGCGCGGGCAGACGCAGTCCGTCCAAGGCCAGCACGGCGGCGCCGGAGGGATTCCATTCTCCCGGATCTGGTTTGCGCAGGCTCCCGCCGGTTTCGAACGGATCGAACCCGGTGACCAGGATCCGGACCGGGTTCGATTTGGCGGGGGTTCCCTTCGCGAAGTCGACGTCCGAGGCTCCGCGCGCGGAAAACTCGAAGGAGTCGCGGATCCAGGTCAACTGGGTGGCCAGATTCCGTCCCGACTGGTTGTAGGCGGTGGTCGAATCGGGACCCAGGGACGGATGGCTCGAGATGAAGGCGTCCAGGATCTCCAGGATCTCCTGGAGGACCTCGAAGTGCGACTCGTTCCCCAGATCCTTCGCGGCCTTGCCCAGCTCCCAGATCCGGGTTCCGGCCGCTTTCCCCACCGACCTGGCGTCTTCCTCCACCAGCGACCCGCCCGCCTCCACGGTGGCTCTCGCCTCGAACAGCATGGCCTCGAATTGGCCCACCAGATTCCGTCCGCGGGCGGCTTTCAGGCCCGGGATCCAATCCTGCAGGCGGCGCAGGGCGGGCCCCTTGCCGCCCTTGGGGACGGTGGCGGCGGGGCGCGCGGACGAGCGCGGCGGACCGGCGGCCACGAGGAGGGTTTCCGCTCCCCACTTCCAGATGGGCGCGGGGCTCTTGTCCTTCTCGGGAACGCTGTCCTCGAATTCCAGGTTGGCGTCCTTGGCGGTGGTGCGCTCGACCCTGCGCCCGGGAGCCGATCCGAGCGCCTTGTCGTCGGGTTCCGCTTTCTTGGGGTTCTCGGATTTCAGGAAGGCGTGGATGTCGTCCTTCTGTTCCTGGAAGAGCGGTTCGTTCCCCTGCACCAAGGTCAGGTTCCGGAGCTTTCCGCTCTCGTCCCGATCCACATGGGTGATGGTGTGGGTGTGCCCTCCGGTCCGGGGCTTGTCGAAACCCTTGTCGTAGTGCCACCAGACCAGGATGTCGCCCGCGTGCAGAAGCGGAGACAGGGTCGTGATGGAGCGCAGCGGATGGCCCTGGGCGTCGCTGTAGGGGGCCACGATTCCCGCGACCTGTTCGGTGCCCACGTCGGAGATCAACCGGAGGACGTCCTTCTCCTCGGCCTTTCCCGCCTCGCTTCCCAGCGTCCATTTCCCGAACTTCTGGGTGCGGTGGTGGGCGGAGAGCCAGACGTGCCGGAGGATCATCGCCACGTCGGCGCAGTCGGCGGGAAGCTGGTAGGCCGTGGCGCGCAGGTTCTCCGGAAGACACTTCTTGACCCATTCGTCGGTGGGGTGGTCGATGAACCTCTCGCCCGGCTTGAGGGGCCCGATGGCCTTGGGCTCGGGCGGGGGTCCGGGTTCCACGGCCTGGGGTCGGAACGATTGGCTCGCCGCCTTCTCGCCGATCACGTCGATCCCGCTCGACTTCGCGCCCGGGGTGTCCTTGGCCGAGAAGGTCTTCAGCGAAGCGAACGTCTCCATCCATCCTTCGTAGGTGGGACAGTTTTCGGGAGTCTTGTAGTTGCAAGTCCCCGGGGCCACGGGTGCGGCGCTCGCGTTGGCCTCGCAAAGAGCCCGGTCCGGGGTGGATGCCTTGGCGTCGTCGTCCGGCGTGCGCTGGACCAAGGGGTGCGGGGCGGTTCGCGACGGCACCTGGGCGCGGCCCCGCTCCTCCACGGAACGGGCCGCGTCGTCCGCCTCCCGCTCCAGGTGGCCGCGTTCGGGCCCGAGGTCCAGCGGACCGTCGCCGGCTCGGACACGGGGTCCGCCCTGCTGGATCACGTGGGCGAGTTCGTGGGCCAGGAGCATCCTTCCGGAGTTGGACGCCGGATCGAACCGGCCGGACCCGAAGACGATGTCGCCACCGGCCGTGAACGCCAGGGCCCCCAGGGCGCGGGCGGAACCCGCGGCTTGGGCATCGTCGTGGATCCGCACGCCGCGCAGGTCGCGCCCGAAAACGCCTTGGGCCCAATCCAATGCCTGCCCGTCCAATTCCCGTCCCGATTCACGCAGCACCCCCAGGGTCTCGCCGGGGATCGCCTTCGCCGAGTCCGGGGCGTTGCCCGCCTCGGACTTGGGCAACACGTCCACGGCGTCCTTCAGATGGTCCTTCTCGGCGACCATGTCGTCGTGCACCGCGGTGCCGGCATCCGTGATCTTGTAGTTGGCGGCGAACGCCTTGAAGGCCTTGGTGTTCTCCCCGCCCAAGGCGGTCTTGGCCGCATCGAATCGCTTGTCGATCAGCGCCTGGATGGATTCCTTGTACACCGCGTCCGACCTCACCACGGGCCCCACGTACCACTGGCTGTAGTAGTTCCCGATCTTGGGGGCGTGGCTGTACCATCCTCGGAACTTGAAGCTTCCCGCCAGGTAGGCCGCCCGGTCGTCGTCGGACCCCTTGGCGACCGCGGCGGCGATCTCGTCGGTCATCTTCGCTTCCAGGAATTCGTGGACGCGGGCGTGCTCGGCCGGTCCGTTGATGGCGTCGATGAGGGCCAACTCCTTGAACGCCGACGGGGCCTTGCTGCCGTCGGTGGGAGACGCCCCGGCGGGGAGCTTGGAGCCCAAGGCCGAGCCGAGGATCTTCTCGTCGATCAGCTCTCCCGCGCCGCTGTGTCCGGAGATCATCACTCCCGAGCGGGCGGGGGCCTTGGTCCAGACCCCGGTGCCCACCAGGACGCGGAAGACGGTGTCGATGTACCCGTCCACGTCGAAGGACTTTGTTTTCTTGGTCTGTTTGCCGACCGTGGCGGAGGTGGTCCCGAATTCGGAATCGCCCGTTCCCTGGGGAAGGATTCCCACCAGTTGCTTTTTCCCGGCGCGGGAGAGCTGGTCCTCGATCGCGTCGATGTCCACGTCCTGGGTCTTTCCCCCGGACTCCACGTTGCCGGCGTTGTGCCCGTGGAAATGCAGCAGGACGTCGACGGGTTTCGTCAGGTCCAGGCCGGGTGGGAGGACCACGATGGCCTTGCCGCTGGACCCGACGCCCGTCTGGTGCCCCACCGCCAGGGAATCGAGGGGGATCCGCGTCATCCCCGAGGGCGTGGTCTTGTCCTTGTCGGGACCGGTCGCGCCGGTCCATCCGATCTTCCCGGGATCCGGAGCCCGCCGAACGACCGGATCGCCGCGGACCGGTTTCGCGATTTCGGTTCCCGACAGCGCCGCGGCCGCGAGCCGATCCGCCGCGCGTTCCGCGGGATCGTCCGTGGACCCGATCGCCACATCATTGGACGGAATCCGACCAGGATCCTGCTGGACCACGTGGGCGAGTTCGTGGGCCAGGAGTCCCATGCCCTCGGGGGTCCGTGGTTGGAACCGACCTCGGGCGAACACCATGTGCTGCCCGGTCGCGTAGGCGAGGGCTCCGATCTGGCTGGCGGAACGCGCGGCCTCGGCGTCGTCGTGCAGGCGCACTCGACCGAAGTCCGCGCCGAACCGCGGTTCCAGGAAGCGCCGGATTTCGTCGTCCAGGGGTTTCCCCGGTGCGGACAGGACCTCGCGCACCAGGGGCGGTGCGGATCCCGACGGCAGGGACGCCACCGTGGCGCGGCGCAGGACCTGCTTCTTCTTGCACTCGTCGCACTCCTCCCCGCTCGGGGCGCGGGCACCGCAGGAACATTTGGCCTGGCTCGCGTTCGGCTTGGGCGTGAGGGCGATGGAATTCTTGGGCGCGGCACCGCTCATGGTGCGCATGGAAATACGCGAGATCGGTGCCAACGATGAATATGCGACTAGGAGTCAAACTTGTGACAAGCGCATGGATATTTTTGTCCTATGCTGTCTCGGGTTTCCGGAAATGTCGATGAAATGAGACATCACGGGGTCTTTCCGAGGCGCTCGTTTTCGCATAGATTCCTCACGCGCGCTGCACGGGGTCATCCCGAATGCTGTGACAATTTCCGAAATCGACGGGGGAGACGATGATCGAACCGCAGAGAAAGCCACACCGCCTGCCAGCCGGTTCGGGACTTTGTCCGGTCGAACCCATCGAGGACTCGATCCTTCGTCGGCTCCGCGAGGGGGTCGGGAAGGGACAACTGATCGGGAGGGACGCCGGATTCCTGCGGGAGATCCGGAAGATTCCCGTGGTGGCGGCCAGCGACGCCAGCGTTCTCATCTGCGGAGAAACCGGGACGGGGAAGGAGGTCTGCGCACGGGCCATCCATTCGTTGAGTTCCCGCTCGGGCGGTCCGTTCCAGGCGGTCAACTGCGGTGCGCTTCCGATCGAACTGGTGGAGAACGAATTGTTCGGGCACGATAGCGAAGCCTACACAGGCGCCGCAACCGCGCGATCGGGACTGCTGGCCGAATCGCAGGGCGGAACCCTGTTCCTGGACGAAGTGGATTCCCTCCCCGCCCCGGCGCAGGTGAAGCTCCTGCGGTTCCTGCAGGAGCGCGAATACAGGCCGCTGGGATCCACGCGCACCCGCAAGGCGGACGTCAGGGTTCTCGCCGCCACCAACCTTCCGGCCGACGAGATCGCGGGGGGACGGACGCTTCGTCGCGACCTGTACTACCGCCTGAACGTCGTCTCCCTGCGCCTGCCCCCGCTGCGCGAACGCAGGGGGGACGTTCCTCTCCTGGTGGAGCATTTCCTGTCGCACTGGCGCAACCGATCGGCCATCCCGGTCGAAGGGCTCGCCCCGAAGGCCGTGGAACGCCTGATGGCCCACGACTGGCCCGGCAACATCCGCGAATTGGAACACGTGATCGAGCGGGCGGTGGTGTTCTCGACCTCGAGTTTGATCGCATCCGAGGACCTCGACCTGCCGGAACCCGTCCCCTCGGGGGTGGACCTCTACTCGGGACCCTTCCGCGCGGCGAAGGCCAGGGTGGTGGACGACTTCGAACGCGTCTACATCGAGAGGCTCCTCTCCATCCACGCCGGGAACATCAGCAAGGCCGCCTCGATCGCGCGCAAGAACCGCAGGGCCTTCTTCGAACTGATCCGCAAGCACAGCATCGACGTCTCGCGCTACCGCGAAACCCTGGCCTAGATTCACCGCGGCGTCCGCGTACGGGAGGGAGACCGGGTGTCGGCGCACTTGGGATTGTAGGGAGAGCGAGCTTCCCGGGCTTACATTTCCCTCTTCCATGTCCGAACAAGACGTCTCCGGAGGGGCCAAGGCCCTGACCGACCAGGAGCTTGCCCGCCGCGAAAACCTCCGCCGGATCCGCGAGCTGGGCGTGGAGCCCTATCCCTACCGGTTCGCCTTCAGCCACCGCGCCGCCGATCTCAAGCTGCTGGGCGAAGGCAGGGAAAGCGCCGACCTCAAGGCTTCCGGCACCTACGCCCTGGCGGGGCGCATCGTGGCGTTCCGCAGCTCCGGCAAGACGGCGTTCCTGAATCTCCAGGACGACCACGAACGGATCCAGGTGTACCTGCGCCGCGACGACGACGCCCAGGAGTCCGGCACCGTGGAAGGGCTGGGAGAGGGGATCTGGCCGGTGGTCCGGAGCCTGGACCTGGGTGATTTCATCGGCGTGCGCGGCGTCCTCATGCGCACCAAGACGGGCGAGCTGACCCTGCAGGCGGTGGGGAAGGGCGGCTTCGAACTTCTTTCCAAGTCGTTGCGCCCGCTGCCCTTTCCGAAGGTGGAAGACGTCAAGGACGAAACGGGCAAGGTGGTGGGCCGCAAGAGCTTCGAATCCAGCCTGTTCAGCGACGTGGAAACCCGCTACCGGCAGCGCTACGCCGACCTCGCGGTCAATCCCGAGGTGGCGGACGTCTTCCGCCAGCGCACGGCCCTGGTCCAGGAGGTGCGCGCCTACCTGCTGGAGCATTCCTTCCTGGAAGTGGAGACCCCCACCCTGCAGGCCATCTACGGCGGGGCGTCGGCGCGGCCCTTCACGACCCACCACAACGCCCTGGACATCCCCCTCTACCTGCGGGTGTCCAACGAGCTGTACCTGAAGAGGCTCATCGCGGGCGGGTTCGACCGCGTCTTCGAATTCGTGAAGGACTTCCGGAACGAAGGCATCGACCGCACCCACAATCCCGAGTTCACCCAGGTGGAGTTCTACCAGGCCTACGCCGACTACAACGACATGATGGACCACTTCCAGGCGATCTGGCAGCGCGGCGCCAAGGCGGTGCTGTCG
>Ga0302270_10002430_pt1 | contig 18162 bp, 9 predicted proteins | sample III_Bog_E2_3_FD_198773 | JGI IMG/M metagenome (GOLD analysis project Ga0302270, IMG submission 198773) | Peat permafrost microbial communities from Stordalen Mire near Abisko, Sweden - III_Bog_E2_3 | ecosystem: Environmental > Terrestrial > Soil > Wetlands > Peat | place: Sweden: Abisko... | reverse complement strand
GACATCACTTCCGGACGCAAGCAGCTCGAGCCGGGAGAGAGCGAGTACCTGGTCTATTCGCGTTTCAACCACCCCAACGCGGAGATCCTCCAGGATCAGATGGTGCCGATTGAAGAGAACGGCGAGTGGGCTCTCGCCTTCAATTCAGGGCTCGCGGCGATCATGACGGCGCTGCTCACCGTCCTCAAGCCCGGCGACTCGATTGTGTACACCATGCCACTGTACGGCGGAACCATGGGCATGATGCACAATCTGCTGGAGCCGTATGGCATCCATACGGTTGCGGTGCCCGCCGGTCACAGCGAGGAGTTGGATGAGGCCATTCGCTCGACGCCCATGCTGCGCGCGGTCCTGATCGAGACACCCGCGAACCCGACGATGGTGATGGCCGACATCAAGCGCGCCGCACTGGTCTGCGGGGAACTCGACCCGAAGCCCGTCCTCATGGTCGATAACACGTTCCTCGGGCCGGTTTTCCAACACCCGCTGACGCTGGGCGCGGACCTGGTGCTCTATTCGGCGACGAAGTATCTGGGTGGCTTCAGCGACCTTCTGGCCGGCATGGTGCTTGGCCGGGATCCGGACCTGCGCAACCAGATGTTCGGCAAACGCGGGATGTTCGGCAATATCCTGCAGCCCGACGAATGCTGGATTCTCGATGGACGACTGCCGACGGTGAGCTTGCGCATGAACCGCCAGAGCAAGAATGCTCAGCGCATCGCGGAGAGCCTGGTGCGGCGGCCGGAGGTGCGCAAGGTCTATTACCCGACTCTGTTTGACGACCCGGAGCAGATCCGCATTCGCCTCTCGCAGTGCGACTACCCGGGCGCCATGTTCGCCATGGAACTGAATGGCGGCAAGGCGGCGGCTTTTGATTTCCTGAGGAACCTGCACCTGGCGAAGAACGCCGTTTCGCTGGGCGGGATGGAAACGCTGGTCTGCCATCCGAAGACGACCACGCACTCGGCCAGCGGACCCGAGGAGATGAAGCTGGCCTGCATCACGGATGGGCTGGTGCGCGTCTCGGTCGGGATTGAAGACTGGCGCGATCTGTTGCGGGACTTCGAGCAGGCGCTGGATGCAATCCGGCCGATGCTCGAAGAGACCGGCGCGCTTACCGGAAAAACGTCTTCCAGGTTGTGACAACGAGGGCGTGCGCAACCATGGCGGCGCGCACGCCTCCGCCTCGCCGGTAGGCCAATCCGTAGAACACGCCCATCACCGCGGCCAGCAGCGCCATCTCCCAATTCGGGAACTGCCGGTAGCCGAGATGCGCCAGTCCGAACAGCGTGGACGCAACTCCGATGGCCAGCGCCGGCCGGCCGCTCCATTCTTCAAACCAGCGCTGGAGCAGGCCACGGAAGAAGAACTCCTCGCTCAGCGCGACCACCCACAGGACGGCGAAGAACGTCGGAAGCGCGACAGCATACTTGTAGCCTGAGGCCGGCAGTTCGAAGTGGGCAAAGCCCAATCCGTAGACCAGCGCCAGGACTGGCGGCATGGATGCCAGATACCACAATGCGCCCGATCGCCAGTGGCGTAACTGCGGCCAGAATCCGAAGCCGGAGTCGATTCTTCGGACATTGAGAATCGTCGCGATGCCAACTTGGATCCAGACCAGGTGCCCAAGCAATTCCACCGGCGCCTTGGGCCATGGGCGTGGATAAATGGCGCCAAACCAGTTGAACAGGATGGGCGCAGCCATCAGTGCGACGAACGCCAGGTCGGTGTAACGGGAGACAGGCAGAAAGTGAAACCAGAAGGCGGCCAGGGCGACGAGCCCCAGGAGCGCAACCAGCGCGTGCGGCCGGAATACGCCACACGGGATCGAGTACAACATCCACGGGATGGGCGCAAGAATAATCAGACGTGGCGGCGTCCAGAACTCGCGCCACTTCGGAGCGGCGAGGCTGAAGTAAAACGCCAGTTGGACCAGACCTGCGGCGAGCAGAGCAAGCGCGAGCGGCCAGGCGATGTTGACGTTGCCGTAGGCGATCCCGGTCACTTGGAGTTGCCTCTGAGGTAGGGCGGCGCTCCAGCGCCGCGCGGGGTCTCCAGACCCCGTTCCGGAAGAGTTTGCCAGACCTGGAGGTCCGGCGCGGGCCTGGAGGCCCGCCCCACCAAGCCAGCCTGCGCCACTGGGCTATGCTGACGGTGAGGGTAGCCGGTGGCCGCAAGACTGAGATTCGCGCTGGGCAAGTCCGTGGGCTTTCTGACGCTTGTCCTCTTCACGTTAGCGTCTTCCCGGCTGCCTGCGCACGAACATCAGGATGACCCTCCGCAAGACCTGGTCCGGCGCGTGGCTCAGCAGGAGGCACGCAACTCCGAGGAACGCTCGCATTACGCCTACCGGCAGGAGGTTCTGCTCGAAGACCTCCCGGGTGGCAGGCAACCGAGCGGGCTGTATCGGGAGACGCGGGACGTTATCTTCTCGCCCGAGGGCGAACGCACCGAGCGCGCGGTCGGCGAGCCGCAATCACGCCTGGCGCGCCTGGTGCTGACGCCGGAGGATTTCGACGATATCCGCAACATCCAGCCCTTGCTGCTCACCCCGGAGCTGCTGCCGCGCTACGAGGTCCGGTTCCGCGGCGAGGAGAGCATGGACGGCCACGACTGCTGGGTGCTGCAGGTTCGACCCAGGCAGATCCTGCAAGGCATGCGACTCTTTGACGGGATGCTATGGGCCGAGAAGACTGGTCTGAACATCGTCCGCAGCGAGGGCCAGGCCGTGCCGCCCGTGTATTCGCACGTCGATGGGAAGGACAGCGAGAACCTCTTCCCGCGCTTCGTTACGACGCGCTCACAAGTCGATGGCTTCTGGTTTCCCACGCTGACCTTCGCCGATGATACCTTGCCGTTTCGCAATGGACCGTTACGGGTGAAGATGACCATCCGCTACAAGGACTACAAGCGCTTCAAAGCCGAGTCCACGATTACGTTCGAAGAGAAATAGAGTGTGGATGAGCACAGACGACATCGCGGGCAACCATCTACTTCGCAAGTAGCAGAAGCGCTTCGTCGGCGCTGTTTTCACGAGCGAGGTCAAGTGCGGTCTTCCCCGCCTTGTTGCGGAGCGCGCGGTCGGCGCCACGCTGGAGCAACAGCTCGACGGTGGTCCCACGATTCCAGCTCGCGGCGTGATGCAGCGGCGTCGCTCCGGCTTCCGTATCTTTGGCGTTGATCGCGGCGCCCTTGTCGAGCAGGAGTTCGACCACCGCCGTCTGACCGGCGAGCGCGGCGTCGTGCAGCGGCGTACCGCCCGATGCATTGCGCGCGTCGATCTTTGCTCCGTGACTGAGTAGAGCTTGCACCACGGCGATGTAGCCTTTGAGGGCTGCGTCGTGCAGCAGCGTGCTGCCGCCGGGGCAGGGCATGTTGGCGTCCGCGCCCTTATCGAGAAGCAGCGAGACCACGTCGGCCTGTCCGTGCAAGACCGCGGCCTGGAGTTGACTGGCGGCCGTCTGGCCACCGGAGTCGAGCTGCGCACCGTGCGCCATCAGCAGCTCCACGACCGGCGTGTGCTTGAAGCGCAGAGCTTCATCGAGCGCGGTGGCGCCAGCCAGGTCCTTAGCCGCAATCTCCGCGCCTGCATCAAGCAGCACCAATGCCACGTCGGCGTGTCCCTGAATTGCGGCCTCGTGCAATGGCGTCGCGCCGCTGTCCTTGTTTCGAACGTTCACCGTCGCGCCGCGGGCGATGAGCAGCTTCACCATATCGGCGTGGCCGCGCCACGCGGCTTCGTCGATCGGCGTAGACCCGGAGTCGTCGGCGGAGTTTACGCTCGCACCCTTGTCGAGCAGCATCTTCGCAATCTCGATATGCCCACGGTTGGCTGCCAGATGGAGCGCCGTGGACCCGCTGCGATAGCGCGCGTTGACATCGGCGCCGTGCGCCAGCAGGACTTCGACGACGGCGCGGCGATCCATCAGCACCGCGTAATGCAGCGGCGTGGACCCTGCCTCTTTGTGGCGGGCGTTCGGGTCGGCGTGGTGTTCGAGGAGCAGCTCCGCAATCTTCGCCTCTCCGCTCCAAGCCGCGTCGTGCAGGGCCGTTCCCCCCAGCGAGTCGTACTCGTTGACATCGACACCCTGGGCGAGCAACGCAGCGACGGTCTCAATGTCCCCGCCGCGAGCCGCAGTATGCAAATCGGAAAAGAGGAGAAGACAGAACAGCAGCGGCGTCATCGCCCAGCCTTTTACACTCCGTTCAAAAATGCCGCCAACCAGGTTCGCAGCCCCGCCACTCCAACAGAGCCGCCGATTCCTTAAACGGCTTGCGGAGCGCCAGCGTCCACCACCGCAGCGTCAACGCGTGCCGCCATGGGTACATAGTCACGCTCGTCGCTGCCGAGGTAGACCTGGCGCGGCCGCACGATCCTCTGCTCCGGATCGAGAATCTGCTCCTCCCACTGAGACAACCATCCCGGCGTGCGCGGAATCGCAAAGAGCACGGGGAACATGTCGACGGGGAAGCCCATTGCCTGGTAGATGATGCCCGAGTAGAAGTCGACATTCGGGTAAAGCTTGCGACTGACGAAGTAGTCGTCCTCAAGAGCGATCCGCTCCATCTCCAGCGCCATGTCGAGCAATGGACTACGGCCCGTGACCTCGAGCACTTCGAAGGCGACTTGTTTGATGATGCGGGCGCGTGGATCGTAGTTCTTGTAGACGCGATGGCCGAAGCCCATCAGACGCGCGCCCTCGCCGGCCTTCACGCGGCGGATGAATTCGGGGATGCGATCTTTCGTTCCGATCTCCATCAGCATTCGCAACACGGCTTCGTTCGCGCCGCCGTGCAACGGACCGTAAAGTGCGGCGGCAGCGCCGGCGAGCGCGGTGAAGGGATCGCAGTGCGAGCTCCCTATGCCCCGCATCGTGGTCGTTGAACAGTTCTGTTCGTGGTCTACGTGCAGGATGAACAGCACGTCCAAGGCATGTTCCAGCACTGGGTTCGGCTTGTAGCGAAGCTGAGTCCCCTTGAACATCATGCTGAGGAAATTAGCCGGATAACTCAGGTCCCCATCGGGGTAGACGAAAGGCATGCCGACCGAATGCCGGTAACAGAAGGCGGCGATGGTGGGCATCTTTGCCATCATGCGTTCGAATTGAATCAGCCGGTTCTGGGCGTCGAAGATGTTCTTGCCTTCCTTGTAGAAGGTGGAGAGCGCCGCGACGGTGGACAGGAACATGCCCATCGGGTGAGCGTCGTGGCGGAAGCCGTCGATGAACTTCTTGGTCTGCTCGTGAATCAGCGTGTGCGAAAGTACGATATTCACGAATTCGTCGAGCTGGTTCTGCGTCGGCAATTCGCCGAAGTAGAGCAGGTAGGCCACCTCCAGGAAGGTGCTCTTCTCGGCAAGCTGCTCAATCGGGTAGCCGCGATAGCGCAGGATTCCCTTGTCGCCGTCGATGAACGTGATGCGGCTCTTGCAGGCCGCCGTGTTCATGAAGCCTGGGTCGTACGCCATGAGGCCGAAGTCTTCGCTGTCGGTCCGGATCTTTCGCAAATCAATCGCGCGAACGGTCCCGTTTTCGATCGGGATCTCGTAGGACTTACCAGTTCGGTTGTCGACAATTGTCAGTGTTTCGGAAGGCATTGGAGCACCACGCTAAAGCAATGAGGCGACGATGGATCGTCTTGATTCTAGCTTAAGTAGATGTGGACGCTGGCCCGTGAGTTGCAAAAGCCCGGCGCATCGCTGAAAGGACTACACGCCCGGGACAGCGATGTCGCGGCCGCGACCGCTATAATCCGAGCATGTTACGAGTACCCAGGCAGGCCGCCCATCGGCGTGTGCCAATCCTGATATCTTACGCGCTGTTAGTCCTGTCGATCGCAACGGTGGGCGCGCAACCGCCCCGTCCGCTGAGCCACAAGGACTACGACTCCTGGAGGCTCATCACCGGCCAGGCGATTTCGCGCGACGGCAAATGGGTGGCCTACGCCTACATGAGCGAAGACGCAGATGGCGAGGTGATTGTCAAAGGACTGGCGACCGGCAAGGAATACAGAATCCCGGCCGGCAATCTGCCGCAACCACCCGTTGTTCCCCCCGCTGAAGTAAATCCGGAAACCCCGCCGCAACGGCCTTCCGTGAAAATGCGGTTCGCGAGCGACGCGCAGTGGCTGGTCTTCACGTCCTTCCCCACAAAAGCGGAGGTCGATCGCGCTCGCAAGGACAAGAAGAAACCGGACCAGATGCCGAAGAAGAATCTGTCGATCGTCAACCTGACGAACGGCCAGGTGGAACGCGTCGCGAACGTGAAGAGCTTCGACCTGCCGGAGAAGGGCGAAGCCTGGTTGGCGTACGTGGCCGAAGCGAAACCGGAAGCCAAGCCGGAGACGAAGTCCCCGGAAAGGCCGGCTGCGGACTCTGCCGGCCTCGCCGGCATGGTTGAAGACGACGGCCGCGCCGATCAAGCGGAGGAGGCCAGCGGCACTGGCAACGCGACGGCCAAGAAAGAATATGGCACGGAGTTGACGCTGCGCCACCTCGGCGGCGCCGAACCGGCGCGCACGCTGGCCGACGTGCTGGAATCCGGGCTGACGCGCGACGCCGATGTGCTGTGGTTTACGACGTCCTCCAAGAAAGAAGATGACAACGGGATCTACGCGTTGAAGCCCGGCTCCACTGACGCGCCTACGGCCTTGTTGAAAGGGAAAGGCAAGTACGCGAAGGCCGCCTGGGACCGCGCTCAAAAGCAGATGGCGTTTCTCAGCGACCGCGATGACGCCGCGTCGAAGACGCCCAAGCAAAAGGTCTATTTCTGGGACCGGCAGGCGCCGGCCGCGACAGAGCTGGTCTCCGCAGCCACGCCCGGCTTCCCGCAGGGGATGGTAGTGGGCGAGAAGGGCACGCTGGCTTTTTCGCGAGATGGCAAGAAACTCTACGTTCCGTCCGCCGCGCCACCCACGGCCCCGCGCGATCCGAAGTCCGAGCCTGCGTCCGAAGACAAGGTCACGATGGACCTCTGGCGCTGGAATGACGACTACGTTCAGCCGATGCAGCGGATCCGCGCCAATCAGGAGCGCAACCGTACTTATCGTATTTCCTTTGATCTGGCAGCAAAGAGGCTCGTGACCCTGGCCGCGCCCGATCTGCCTACGGTGGCTCTGAACGACTTCGGCACGGCAGCGATCGGGCTGGACGATCGTCCGTATCGCACACGGGTTGACTATGACGGCAGCTATGCGGATCTGTATCTGGTTGACGGGACCAACGGAGCCCGCAAGCTAGTGCTCAAGGAAGTTCATTCGAGCGGCTCAACGGCCGCGCAGTGGTCGCCCGCGGGGCGTTTCGCCGCCATCTACCGCGACAAGCATTGGTACGCAGTGGACGCAAGCGACGGCACGGTGCGCAACCTGACAGAGAAACTGCCAGCGGCCTTTTTCGACGAGCAGAACGATGTGCCGGAGACTCCACCAGCCTACGGCTTCGGCGGCTGGACGCGGGACGGAGCGGCGCTGATTTACGACCGCTTCGACGTCTGGCGTGTGCCGGGCGACGGATCAGCCGCGGTGAATCTCACGGGCGGTACAGGCCGCGCGCAGAAGATCCAATACCGCGTCGTGCGCACCGATCTCACCGGGGACGAGGACGAACCGGACCTGGGCATCGATCCGTCCAAGCCGCTGATGCTTCGCGGCGAGAGCGAGGAGACGCGTGCGACGGGCTTCTTCCGCGCTTCGGCGATAACGGCCGGCACGCCACAGCAACTGCTCTGGAGCGATGCAGCCTGGCGCTACGTCGCGCGGGCCCGAAATGCCGACGTGTTCCTGGTTTCCGCGAGCCGGTTCGACGAGTATCCCGATCTGCAGGTGACAGGTCCCAGTTTCGATGCGCTGAAGAAGATATCCGCCGGTGGGGAGCAGATGAAACCGTTCTCGTGGGGCACGGCGGAACTGATCCGGTACAGAAACACCGACGGAGTACCGCTGCAAGCGACGCTCTTCAAGCCTGCGAACTTCGACGCGAAGAAGAAATACCCGCTGATGGTTTACATCTACGAGCGGCTGACCCAGAATCTGCATAGCTTCGTGAATCCCGCGCCGGGCCATTCCGTGAACACGAGCTACTACGTCAGCAACGGCTACCTGGTGCTTCAACCCGATATCGTTTACACCCTCGGCCAGCCGGGCCAGAGCGCGTTGAAATGCGTGCTGCCCGCGATTCAGGCCGTGGTGGACTTGGGGATAGTCGACGAAAAAGCCGTCGGCATCCAGGGCCATAGTTGGGGCGGTTACCAGATCGCGTACATGGTGACGCAGACCACGCGTTTCCGCGCCGCCGAGGCGGGGGCTCCGGTCGGCAACATGACCTCGGCTTACAGTGGCATCCGCTGGGGCACTGGGCTGCCGCGGCAGTTTCAATACGAACACACGCAGAGCCGGATCGGCAGGACAATCTTCGACGACCCGTATAAGTTCGTGGAGAACTCACCGGTCTTCCATGCGCGCCGCGTGACTACGCCGATGCTGATTCTGCACAACGACAATGACGACGCCGTGCCATGGTATCAGGGCATCGAGTACTTCCTCGCTCTGCGGCGCAATGGCAAAGAGGCTTATCTGCTGAACTACAACGGCGAGTATCACGGGCTGCGCCGCCGCGCCGACCAGATGGACTACACCGTTCGCATGCAGCAGTTCTTCGACCATTTCCTGAAAGGAGCGCCGGCGCCCGAGTGGATGGACAAGGGTGTGCCGTATCTCGATCGGGACGAGGAGAAGCTGAAGTTCAAGCAGCAGCTTCAATAGGATTCGCTCTTTCCGCTGGAAAGCGCGGATGGTTGTGGCACGCCGAGACGTTTCGAATAGTCACACTACGGCCCTAGATCGGGGCGAGTCTTCTGGCTTTTCGGTCAGCTGGCCGCGATGACACCGTTCCCTCATGGTCGCGGCTCCGTACCAGGGATGGTGCCCGGTTTCGACGCCGCTTCACGACCGCCGTTATTACCGGATCGATTCGGCTTGCTTCACGGCGTCCGTGGACAGGCCGTAGGTTTCAAGCAACGTTCCGGTGGCCCGCTGCAACACCGCTTTGGCCTTTGCGAACGAACCACGCGCAGACAACTCGGTGAGCCGCGCCTGCGACAGAACCTCCTGGAACTGGCTCACGGTGAAGGCCGTACTCAGACCCTCTTCGAAGCGCGCCTTTTCGGCATCCAAGGATTCAATCTGAAGCCGCGACGACTCCGCCGCCGCATCGTAGGAGGCTTGTGCGCGATGTAGCGCGATGACGGCGTCCTGCACTTCCAGCCTTGCCTGGTTGCGAAACTCCTCGGCGCGAATGTCCGCCTGACGTGAAACGATCTCGTCACGAGCGGCGTCCGCCTGCGCGGTCCGGTTGCGCAGCGGCAGATTCAACTGGATCCCCGCGCCATAAGTGGGATAGTTGCGCTGGAATACCTGGCCCAGCGCTCCACCGTATCCGCCAAGAAAGGCCAAGTCCGAATTGGCGGCAACGGGATTGCGGTCGCCGCCAAGGCCGGAGTTCAAAGCGAAGGCGACGATATCCAACTCAGGCTTCAAGTTGTTGCGCGAGCCTTCGAGAGCGATGCGCGTGTTTTCGGCCTGCAAGCCGGCCTGCAGCAGGTCGGGCCGGCTCGCGAGAGCCGTTTCGAGAAGCTTGCCAGCGTCCAAGGCCACGGTCTCCTTCGGCAGTTCCAGCGTATCGGTTGGCACTACGCGCGCCTCGCGCACGGCGGCATCGTCGAGCCCCTTGCGGAACAGCACGCTCTTGAAGACGGCCTCCTGCTCTTCCAGCAAGGCGCGGGCGTTGATGAGCGCCTGCTGCGTGGTCAATAAACTGGCGCTGGCGCGCGTGACCTCGATGGAAGGCAGAATGCCCTGCTCCACGCGCGAAACCACCTCGCGCTTCAGCCATTCGGCTAGTTGGAGGTCCTCTTCCTTCACTCTCACGTTGTCGCGCAAACTAGCCAGATCGATGTAAAGACGCGTCACGCCGTAGACCGTGCTGATGAGTTGCTGTTCAAAGAGCAGCCCCGCGATCTTTTCCTGGTTCGCGGCGATGCGGATGTAGCGGCGGTTCATGCTTCTTCCGAAACCTCGCAGCAGCGGTTGGGTGATGGTGAGGGAGAGGGCTGAAGTCACATAAGGGCTGTAGTTGACGTCCGACGCGTTGATCGTGTTGCGCGAGTTGTTGAACGACAGCGCGGCGCTTGCGCCCGTGGAGAAGCCCTGCGTCAACCCGGCGTTGGCGTTCATCGTCGTGCCGATCAGATTGTCGGTGCCATACGAGGCGGGACTGATCTCGGGTGTCGACTGGTGCGAGTAATTCAATGCGCCTGACAGCGACGGGTCGAAGATGGGCAGCACCGTACCCGTACTCAGCGAATTCTGGCCAAGAATCGACAGGTTTGATTCCGTGCTAACGAGAACGCCCAACTCCGAAGGGTTGGTCGGAATGCTGGCTCCGCCCGAGGCTTGCGTACCGAGATTAGTGAGCAGCGGGCTGGCCGGTCCACCGATGCCGAGAGGGGCTTCGGTCACCGAGTATTGCAGACCGCGTGTGATCCCGCCGCCTTGCGCCCGCAGGAGATCCTCGCGGGCGGCGAGCAGGTTATAGCGCTGCATCTCGACATCCAGGTTGTTCTCGACGGCAATCGCGATCGCGTCGCGCAACGAAAGGTAGAGCTGGCCGGCCTTGAGCAGATCGGCGTAGCGCGACGTGCTGTTCCACTTCGGCGCGGGCACTGAGGACGGCCGCCAGGCCCTAGAGAACTTCGCCCACCCTCCGGGGGCATCCGACGCTTCTACGGGAACAACCAGCGAAGCGGAAAGCAACAAGGCGAGAATCGTCTGAATACGCATGGCAGAGGCTCCGCTCAACGCGCTTGCCTCCCCGCGGCAGGGCTGGCGGCGTGCGACCGCTGGAAGGGCTGCGCATCAACGGCTACGCCTTCACGGACACGGTCATTGGGATTGACGACGACCTTCATCCCTTCCTTAATCCCGGAGAGCACCTCGATGTCCGAGCCATTATCGCGTCCGACGAGCACCGGCCGGAAATGGACGGTGCTGGAATCGTCCACCACCGCGACCAAAGTCCCTTCGGCGCGGGCGATCAACGCTTCGGACGGAATCAGCAGCGGCGGATCTTCGCGTGTCGCACGGATGGTCACGTTGGCATACATGCCGGGCATCAGTTCGCCTTTCGGATTGGCCACCTGCACTTCCACGAGCAGCGTTCGTGTCGCCGGGTCGAGCGCGCCGGCCGTGCGTGCGACCTTGCCTTCGAAGACCTTCCCGGGCAGGTCGTTGAACGCGATCTCCGCGCTCTGGCCCGCGCGCATCTCGTTCGCATTCATTTGAGGAGCGTTGATGAACGTCCGCAATGTGCCCGTTTGCGCAATGCGGAACAGCATCGTATTGCCCGCGGCGATCAGCGTTCCCTGATCGACGTTGCGCAGCGTGATGACGCCGGCGAAGGGGGCGGTCACTCTCAGATAGCTGTGCACCTGCTTCAGCCGGGCGAGATTCGCCTCCATCGCGGAGACATTATTCTGGGCCGCCGAAACAGCCTTTTGGAGCGAATCCACAGCGGCGATATCGGCCTGATAGGTGGCCTGGTAGGTGTCGTTTTCCTGGCGGGATACGATTCCGCGTTTCTCCAGGTTGCCGTAGCGGGCCGCGGACACACGGGCGAGCTCGCGAGTGGCGATCCCTTGCGTAAGATTCGCCTTGGCTTGTTCAAGCGCCGAGCGTGACTGGTCCAGCGAGGAAGCCGCCTGCCGGACCTGCTGGTCCAACTCGGGCGCTTCTATCTCGGCGAGCACCTGGCCCTGGGCGACGTGGTCCCCGATATCGGCGTAGCGGCGCTTGACGTAGCCGTCGGCGCGCGCCAGCACAGGCGCTTCGGTGATAGCTTCGAGCGTGCCCGGCAGCACGGTCACCGCCTCGGCCGGGGCGCGCGTGACCAAGGCGACCGGCACGATCGGCCGGGCCGTGATGGCCTGCTCGGCCTCGGCGGCCAGCACGTGCTGCCGCCGCAGCTTGGGCAGCAGGCCCACGGCGAAGCCCAGCACCAGCACTAGGGCAAGCACAATACCGAGCGTACGCAACAGCGTGGTCCGCGGTTTGGGATGCGAAAGCTTGGGCACGTCTATGTGCGCCGCCGCATGGCCCTGCCTGAGGTGCTGAACTTCGCGCTCCAGTTTCTCGATTTTTTCTCGCAGCCCGATGCTTTCGTCGCTGGACTGCGGAGGCGCCAATTCAGGCTTTTCCGGGATCATTCGTTTTCTTCTTTCACAATCAGTGCTTCGTGATCGACCGGAGGCTTCGTACGGAGCAGGCTGTAAACCATGGGGACCACGAACAATGTCGAGACTGTGGCTACCAGCAGCCCTCCGATCACGGCCCGGCCAAGCGGCGCATTCTGCTCGCCGCCTTCGCCCATCCCCAGCGACATCGGCAACATGCCGAGAATCATGGCGGCGGCCGTCATCAGCACCGGGCGGATGCGAACCACCCCCGCGGAGAGCGCGGCCGCACGCGCATCCAGCCCTTCCAGGCGCTCGTCATTCGCGAAGACAACCATCAGAATGCTGTTCGCCGTGGCCACGCCGATGCACATAATGGCGCCCATCAAGGAGGGCACGCTGAGCGTCGTCTGCGTGATAAACAGCATCCAGAGAATGCCCGCCATGGCGCCCGGCAAGGGCATCAGAATGATGAACGGATCCAACCACGACTGGAAATTCAGAACCATCAGCAGATAAACGAGCGTCACGGCCAGGATCAGTCCAAGTCCGAGCCGGGTAAACGAGCTTTGCATGGTTTGGAGCTGGCCGCGAATGCTGATCGAGGCTCCGGGCACGAGCTTGGGCCTCATCTCATTGACAATGCGGGTCACCTTGTCGCCGACCGAGCCGAGGTCCGTGCGATCGATGTTCGCAAAGACGTCGAAGGCCGGCTGGACGTTGTAGTGGCTGACGATCAACGGCGCCTGACCGTGAATGGTGGTTGCGACGTTGCTCAGCAACTGCGTCGAGGACGGAAGTGAGCCGGGGTTGCCGTACCCGGCTGAGGACTGCGCCGGACCGGCCTGCAGGCTGGCCAGGCTCGCAGTCGGGTTGGCGAGAGACGTGTTCGAATTCCTGGTGAGTCCGCCGGAGTTGACGGGAGTGCGCAGCAGGACGTCGAGCGACGGGATGGCGTACTGCGGCGTCTGCACGCCGATCGTGTAATTCACGCCGTTGTTCCAGTTCAGCCAGTAGCTCGGCGCGACCTGCGTACTGCCACTGAGCGAGATCAACACGCTCGATGTCACATCCTGTTGCGACATGCCAAGTTCGGCCGCCCGGCTGCGGTCGACGTTCACCCTGATTTCGGGATAGTCGACGATCTGATGGATGTGCACGTCGGCCGCGCCGGGCACGCGCTCGATTCTGCGCTGCAGCTCCTGCGCCATGGCATAGTTGGCCTCGATGTTCCGGCCGGCGACCTGCACGTCGATGGGGGCCGGCAGCCCGAAATTCAAAATCTGGCTGGTCATGTTGGCGGCTTCGAAATAGACCGTCGCGTCGGGGAAACGGGCGTGCAGGCGCTGCCGCAGAATCGCCACGTAGCGCGCCGCAGCCAGCTGGTGGTCTTCTTTCAACGCAATCTGAATATCGCCGTCGCTCGGACCTGTGTTCTGGTTGTCGCCGAGCGCCAGGTTGATGCTGCTGAATGGCAACCCGATGTTGTCGAGAATGGTGTCCAGGTCGCCCGGTGCAATGGTCGCGCGGATCTCGTCTTCCACCTGGGCAAACAGTATTTCGGTCTGCTCGATGCGCGTGCCGGAAGGCGCGCGGACGTGCAGCCGGATCAGGCCGGCGTCAACGTCCGGGAAGAAGTCGCGTCCCACGAACGGCAGCAGCCCCAGCGAGGCCAGCGAGAAGCCGAAGAAGCCGATCAAAGCGAAGCGGCGATGCGCGAGGCTCCACTCCAGAAAGCCGGAGTAAATGTCCCGGAAATGCCCGAAGCCGCGGTTGAAGGCCAGGTGAAAACGATAGAAGAAGCCATGCCCGGACGCGCTCTCGGCGTCCGACTCGCCATGTTCCCCGCTCTGATAACGCGCGATTTCCGGCCGCAGCATGTAGTAAACCAGCGTTGGCACGAGCGTTCTCGACAGCAGGTAAGACGCCAGCATGGCAAACACGACCGCCAGCGCCAAAGGCGTAAAAAGGAAGCGTGCCGCGCCGGTGAGCAGCAACACAGGGACGAACACGATGCAGATGGCCAGAGTGGAGACGAAAGCCGGAACGGCGATCTGCGAGGCGCCGTCCAGCACAGCCCGCACCATCGGTTTGCGCATCGCCATGTTGCGGTGCGTATTCTCCAGCTCCACGGTCGCGTCATCGACAAGAATGCCGACAGCCAGCGCCATGCCGCCGAGCGTCATCGTGTTGATGGTCTCGCCAAGCTGGTTCAGAACGATCAGCGAAACCAGGATGGAGAGCGGGATCGAAATGCAGACAATCACCGTGCTGCGCCAGCTTCCAAGGAACAGCAGAATCATCAGTCCGGTGAGCAGCGCGGCGGTGAGCGCCTCCTTCAACACCGACTGGATGGCGGCGCGCACGAACAGTGACTGATCGAAGAACGTGCGGACCTGCAAATCCCTGGTCAGCCCGGCGAGAATCAGAGGCAACTGTGTCTTCACCTTGTCGACGATGTCCAGTGTCGAGGCCTGCCCGTTGCGCATCACGGTGAGCAGCGCGCCGCGCCGGCCGTCCCTGCGGATGATGTTGGCCTGCACCGCAAAGCCGTCGCGCACCTGCGCCACGTCGCGCATGTAGACCACCGAGCCGTTGGCGGTCTTCACCGGGAGATTATTCAGTTCTTCCACTGTGCGTGGGCTGCTGTTGACCTTGATCTGGTATTCCCGGTCACCGAATTTGGCCGTGCCAGCGGGCAGGATCAGATTTTGCAGCCCCAGTGCGTTGGAGATGTCGATCGGCGACAGGCCGCGCGCCTGCATCGCGTCGGGGTTCAGGTCCACCATCACCTGCTTGAATTTACCGCCGAACGGCAGCGGGATCGTGGCGCCCTGGACGGTGGCGAGTTGCGTGCGGATGAAGTTCTGTCCCAGGTCAGCGATGGTTTGCTCGCTCAACACCGGGCTGCTGAGCCCGATCTGCAGGATCGGCACGGAAGACGCGTCGTACTTCAGCACATTCGGCGGCGTCTGGCCGGGAGGCAGCACGCGCAGAACGCTCTCGCAAGCGGCGGAAACCTGGGCCAGCGCCATGTCGATTTTGACGTTGGGTTGAAAGTACAACCGGATGACGGCTGCCCCGTTATAGGATTGCGACTCGATATGCTCGATGTCGTTTACCGTGGTGGTCATCCCGCGCTCAGAGACGGTGACAATGCGCTTTTCCATCTCCTCCGGCGAAATGCCGGTGTAACCCCAGATGACGCTCACGACGGGGATGTCGATGTGGGGGAAAATGTCTACCGGCATGGTCACCATCGCCGCCCCGCCGAGAAGGACGATAAGACACGCCATCACGATGAACGTATAAGGGCGCCGGAGCGCCAGTCGGACAATCCACATTTATGCTGTACCTGCGATGTAGGGACCTGGAACGGGCGGAAATTACAACTTGCGGGCGAAGCCGCCCTATCTATATCGGATGACAGGAGTCCAGGGCTGCGATATGGCCCTTTGGGGCTATCCCTATCTCCATTGAACACCATCTGGCCGGAACGCGAACGCAAACCATTGTTTTCAATAGAACTGCGAGGACGTTGTTTTCCCGGCCGCCTGGCATCGGACTCCGCGGAATGGGACCAAAGGAAGCGGGAATCGACGAGATTCAGGGCAGATGAACAATCCCGCGCTGAATCGCGGCTGTCGCTGCCTGGGTCCTGTCTTCCACGTCCAACTTATCGAGGATGCTTTTTACGTGGTTCTTTACGGTGTGCTCGGCAATGTTCAGGACATAGGCGATTTGCTTGTTGGCCAATCCTTTGACAATCAACTCGAGCACTTCCAACTCGCGTGCGCTCAGGATGGGGCCTGGAACCTGCGCCTGGAGAGCAGCCAAAACCTGTTCGGGAAGGTAGCTCTGTCCCGCTGCGACCGCGCGCACAGCCTTCAGCAGGTCGTCGTGCAACACGTCTTTCGTCAGGTAGCTCGCCGCGCCCGCATGCATCGCACGCCGGATATCCTCGTCGCCCCCATAGGTACTCAGGCAGATCAATCGCGCCTCTGGAAACACCGAGCGAATTGCGGCCACCGCCTCAATTCCACCCAGTACCGGCATGCGAACGTCGAGCAAACCAACATCGGGCTTCGTCTGGCGGTACATGTCGACCGCCTGTTGTCCATTCGAAGCTTCCGCAACAACCGTGATGTCGGGCTGAGCATTGAGGATCGTGGTGATGCCGACCCGGGCGATCAGGTGATCCTCGGCGACCAGTACACGAATGGGCGTTTCGGATTTCATGCTGTGGGGTTACCTCCAGACGGACGGGCGGACTCCATTCCAGGCGGGTGCGTGCGTTTGGATTGCGGAACCGGGGCGGATATTTCCACCAGCGTGCCGGCTCCCGGGCGGCTTTCCAGCCGGAAGGTTCCGCCAATGCGCGCCGCGCGTTCCTGCATCCCCAGGATCCCGAAGTGGCCCGCCGACGGGTCGAAGGTCCCTTGCGGGTCGAAGCCCCGCCCGTCATCCCGGATGGTGAGATCCACTCGAACGGTTTCGCCGTCGCGTACATAGCTCAACCGCACCCAGGCGTTTTGTCCCTGGGAGTGATGAGCCGCGTTGTGCAAGGCCTCCTGCGCCACGCGAAGCAGGTGCTGCTCTTCTTCGTCCGGGAGCTTCGCTGCTTCACCGTCGGTTTCCACATGGACCCTCAATCGGGAACCGGCGACCCACAGCGGTGCGGCCGATGTGAGCGCCTCGCCTAGCGATTGTCCCTGCAACACAGCGGCTCTCAGGTCCATCACCGAGCGCCGGGCTTCGGTCAGACTGTGGCGGACCATTTTCCGTGCCAGGTCCAGATGTTGCCGCGCGCTGGCTGCGTCCTCCGCCAGCCGCATCGACGCAGCGTCGAGCAGCGTCGAAAGCCCCACAAAATCCTGGGCCAGCGTGTCGTGCAACTCGCGCGCGAGCCGCGCGCGTTCGCCCAGGACGATCTGGAACCGGGCCCTCAGCCTCCTCAGCCGTAGTTGCCAGGAGCCCCAGAGCACGCCGAGCAGAGCCACACCGCAAAGGCAAGCGAACCAGGTTGTCTGGTAGTAGTGAGGACGTACGGAAAATGCGTATTCTGCTTGACTGACACGCCCGCCCGCCTCGGCACGCACGTGGAAGAAGTAGTGGCCGGGTGCAAGGTTGCTGTAACCAGCCGTCCGTCGCGCACCGCCGTTTACCCAATCCCGGTCCACGCCATCCAGTCGAAACATGTACCGCACCGCTTCCGGCGCGCGCAGATGGATGCCGGTAAAGCGGAAGATCGCTCGCCCATCCCCCGGGCCAAATTCATTGCCTTGCATCGAGTCCGACGGTTTCCCGTCGAATTCGGCCAGAGAGATGAGGAGCGATGGAGCGAGCCGGCCGGGCACTGGCGCCGCCGGATTCAGCAGAGCCAGCCCTCGCGCGGTGGGGAACCAGAGCCAGCCGTCCGAAGTCAGTGCCCCGCTTCCCGAGGCAAACGCAGGGGCGCATTGCGCACTGCGCAGGCCGTCGGAAACGCCCAGCAGTTCTGCGTTGATTCTCCTGGACTGGCCCGACGTGAAGGCAGCCAGGCTAGCCCTCGTCACGTGACAAATGCCCTGCGTCGTACCCAGCCAGAGGTCTCCCGCCAGATCCTCCACAATGATCGCGATATTCTCGGCTGGAAGGCCTTCCGAAGCGCCACAGTGGTAAAAGCGCCCGTTTCGGCGCCACACCAGGCCCCCACCGACCGTACCGATCCACAGTGTCCCATCACGCCCTGTGCTGAGGCTTCTGAACTGCTCCGCGGGCAGGCCCTCGGCGGTGCCGTAATGGGATACGCGTCCATCGCGAACCTCCCATAGATCGCCGCCATAGCTCGCTGCCCAGATGGCGCCGTCCGGCGTCTCCGCCAATGCGATCATCCCATCGTTGGTGGTCGGGCCGCCTCCGGCGATATGCACTCCGCGTCCCTGCCCAATCCGGATAAGGC
>Ga0302270_10002409_pt1 | contig 18249 bp, 14 predicted proteins | sample III_Bog_E2_3_FD_198773 | JGI IMG/M metagenome (GOLD analysis project Ga0302270, IMG submission 198773) | Peat permafrost microbial communities from Stordalen Mire near Abisko, Sweden - III_Bog_E2_3 | ecosystem: Environmental > Terrestrial > Soil > Wetlands > Peat | place: Sweden: Abisko... | reverse complement strand
GCTTCTCCCGGTGCTCTGGTTCGGCACCGAGGAGCAGAAGCAGCGCTATCTACCGAAGCTGGCTACCTGCGAGACGGTCGGCGCGTACGGTTTGTCGGAGTCCACCTCCGGCTCGGATGCCATGCACATCCGCACCAGGGCTGTGCTGCAGCCCGACGGCAGCTATATCCTCGACGGCGAAAAACAGTGGCTCACTAACTGCGACGTTGCCGGGCTCTACACGGTCTTCGCCAAGATCGTGGACCCCGCCACGGGCAGCGAGCAGTTCTCGGCTTTTCTGCTGGAACGCGGCACGCCGGGGCTGACGGTAGGCGCTGAAGAGCACAAGATGGGCATTCGAGGCTCCTCCACCTGCCCATTGGTGCTGGCCGAGTGCCGGGTTCCGGCGGCCAATCTGCTGGGCGAGGCGGGTAAGGGCCACAAGATCGCCTTTGGCGTGCTCAACGTGGGCCGATTCAAGCTGGGTGCGGCCTGCGTTGGGCTGGCAAGAGTGGCTCTGGGTGAGATGGTGCGCTACGCAAACCAGCGCAAGGCCTTCGGTAAGGCGATTGCAGAGTTTGGCCTGATCCAGGAGAAGATTTCCGCCTCGGCCGCGCGTCTCTACGCCACCCAAAGCATGGTCTACCGTACGGCGGGTATGATCGACGCGCGCCTGGCCGGGGGCGGCACGAGCGAGGTGGACTGCTTTGCCGAGTACACGGTGGAGTGCTCCATTCTGAAGGTCTACGGCTCTGAGATGAACTCCTTGGTGGCGGACGAGCTGGTGGCCACTATGGGCGGCTTTGGCTACGTGGAGGAGTTTGCGGCCGAGCGCATGTACCGCGACGCCCGCATCAACCGCATCTTTGAAGGCACCAACGAGATCAATCGGCTGATTGTGGCCGGCTGGCTGCTGAAGAAGGCCATGACCGGCAAACTGGCGCTTACGGCAGCCATCCGCCGCGTGATGGAAGACGCCATGGCGCCACCCAGCTTCGACCTTGGCGACGAGCAAAGCGATCCGTTGGCGCGCGAGGCCAAGGCGCTGAGCGCGGTGAAGCGCATGACGCTGTTTGCCGCCGGCGTGGCCAGCCAGCGCTTTATGACCGCGCTTGAAAACGAGCAGGAAGTGATGGGTGCGCTGGCGGCGATGATCGGCCAGGTCTACGCGCTGGAGTCGGCGCTGCTGCGCGCGAAGAAGCTCGTGGGCAAGCCGCAGGCCGCGGTGGCTGCAGCCATGACGGGGCTGGTGGCAGCGCAGAGCGTGGCAGTCTGCGAGCAGTCGGCGCGGTTGGTGCTGGCGGCCTCGGCCGAGGGCGACGAGCTGCGCACGCAGATGGCAATTCTCCGCCGGTTGGCGCGCGTCGAGCCTGCCAACGTGGTCGAACTGAGCCGCAGCGTCGCGCGCGCAGCGGTGGAATTGGAGCGCTATCCGCTGTAGCTGGAAAAGCCAGTAAAAACAGGAGAGATGCGCAAAGGGCGCTGGCCATAAGCCAGCGCCCTTTGCGATTGCAGTGCCGGATGAAAGCCGACAGCTACTTGAGCTGCTTCAGCTTGAAGTCTTTAAAGGTGATCTGTGCGCCTTCTGCTTCGAGGCCCACGTAGCCCTTCATCACCTCGATGTCCACGGTGTTGACCACCTTGCCGTTTACCGCCAGCGTGCAGTGGCCGCCTGTGCAGCGGATGCGATAGAGATTCCACTCACCGGCTGGCTTCACGCGATTCTCCGCCATGTCTTTGAGCAGGTTGAAGGCGGTAGGTGTGCCGTTGCGTGGGGTCAGCCCGAACAGGTAGCCGCCATCCAGCTTGGTCTGCGCCTGGTGCCAGATTGCGCCGTCTGCGCTGTTGCGGAAGAAGACGCCGGAGTTGTATTTGGGTGTGCCGGGCACGGGCGTAAAGCGCCACTTCACGCTGAAGTCGAAGTTGCCCAGCTCCTGGTTGAACCGCAGCCACTCGTGCGCCCCATTGCCGTCGCAAACAATGGTGCGGCGAGCGGCGTCAATATGCCACTGAGCCTTGGCGTCCAGCGGCTGGGTGGGCGGAATCGAGAAGCGCGTCCAGTGCGACTCGGCGTCAGTGGGAAACAGGTTCACGCTTTGAGCGCGGGCAGGCAGGGCTACGGAGAGAAGCGCGGCAACCAGAAGCGCAGGCGCGGCGGCTAGCAAAACGAGGTGCGTGCGCCGGGAAAACAAGAAAGTATAAGACATGAAGAGTCGTCCTTTCACACTCAGGTGCATGGTGAGCGAACTTGGAGAGTCGGAAGAATTCTAGCATCGGCCCCGGCCTTGAACCGGGAGTGCGCTTCACGTCGGGGCACGGTGCTTCTATTTTGAAGGCGTGATCAAAAAGGCTGCAAGGCGTCTACTGTTGGAGCGAAACGGACAGCTCCATCCAGGCCGCGACGGGTTTGTTCTCCTTGTAAGCGGGAATGAACTTCCAACTGCTGGTGGCGGCGATGAGTCCGGGGTCGGGCGCGCCCTTCATGTACGCCTCTCGAACCTTGCCCGCCGCGTCCAGCAGCAGCTTCATCATGGTATCGGGCGCCATCGCCGGCACTGCACGTGCATCGGTTGGCTCCGGGCGGGAGAGTTGGATGGGGATAGCGGCGGTATCCACGCGGACCACCGCTGCGTGATCGCTGGCCTCGATGAGCGGCAGCATCAGTCCGGCCGGCCCCCAAAGCGTTGCACCCTGCCCTGCGCGTTCCTTTGTCGGCAGCGGATCGTAGACGAATGTGTGGTGGCGTGTCCCCGTGGCGCCGGCAGAGACGGCGTCTACCTGCGTGTGTATGCCGTGCGCGCGGGCGTTTATCAGGGCAGCGTGGATGCGCTCTCGGTCGCCAGCGGGCCACAGCTCGTCCAGCGCTTTGGCGGCCTCCGCATCCCGGCCACTCCACAGGTAGCAGGCGACGATCTCAAGCACCTTGATCTTGGTTTGCAGCATTTCGCGGTAGATGTGCAGCTTCTCGGGTGGGATCACGTCGAGCCGCCCGTCTGAGGTGCGGAAGGCCTCCATACCCCCGGGCGTGAGCTGGGTGCGAAGTCCGGCAATCCGCTGGTCGTATTCGGCCTGGAACTCGGCGCTCACGTCCAGCAGTTGCTGATGCTCGAAGCGCAGCACTACGGGCGGCGCAAAGTCAAAGGCGGAGAGGCGCAGGCCGTCGAGGCCGTTGAAGACGCCGGCGTCAGCTGCCCAAATCTCGATGCGGCCATCGAGATCGGCATCAGCGGCAGAGTAAGTGTCGCTGCCCGTCAGTGTGCGCAGTAGGCGGGGCGGTTTCTTGAGCGTGTAGATCTCGTAGCGCATCAGGGGGTCTCGCGCACTGCTTCTGATCTGGAAGGCGGCAACGGGCACACCCACGCCAAGATCGATGCCGAGCGCATCGGCGTCTATGTCGGCTGCGCTGGTCGCAATGGGAAGCTGCCGGCCGTCCCACGAGAAACGGGCTTGGCAGCCGCGCCGTGCAAACCCGCCACTATGTTCCGCGCCGATGGAAACGGTGATGCCACCCACCAACTGCGCGGTAAAGCTGCCCATGCCGCCGGTGCAGACCAGCGGCGGCTCGGCGGCGCACCAGGGCAGGGCCAGAAAGCCGAACAGGCTGGCAAGCAGCAGGATAGAGCAGGCGCGGCGATGTGCGGAGGTGGGCATGGCGGTCACCTCCACTCTACGCCGGGCGCGTGTGCTTGGGGCTGCGGAATCGGTGTCCCATACGGCGGGAATGCCCAGGGCTGGAATTACGAAGCCTGGCGCAACGAAGCCTGGAGCTGGGCAGCCACTGGACGAGGGAGCGTAGCACGGGCCAGCGGAGCCACGGAAAACACCCACGCCAGCCCGGCCACAACGTCAATGCCGTAGTGCAGGCGCAAGGCCATGGTGGAAAGCGTGATGCCGCAGCACACCAGGCAAGCACCAGCCAGCAGCCAGCGTGGAAATCCTTTGCGCCCCACCCAGACCATCAGCCACGGATTGGCCGTGTGCAGGCTTGGGAAGCAGTCGGCAACGTAGCGAAAGTTGTTCGCCAGAAAAGCGTAGATGGAAGTTGATTCAATGAAGCCCGGCGGCGCGGGTGGCAACAGCGAGAGCGGCCCGGAGACGGGAATCAGGATGTAAGAGCAGTAGCCCAGGTAAAAGGAGACGATCAGCGTGCGGCGCACCAGCAGGAAGTTGGCGCGGTCACGGTTTAGCGCGAACCAGCCCAGCATCAGCATCGGCGTGAGCGGATAGAGGGCGTAGCAGGCGGTCATCACCCTCAGAAAACCTACGCCATCCATTCCCCAGCGGGCGAACAGAACGTAAGGCGTCTGGCCGAACAGGGCCACGTCGGCGGCCAGCATGTCACGGTCAAGAAACGGGATGTGCAGGGCGGCGGTAATGGCGTAGGCGTTCAGCAGATGCAGCGCCACGTAGCCCACCACGGCCACCACCACTGGCGCAAAGTCCAGCACCGGGCCGAGCAGCGCGCGCGCCTTTTGGCTCCAGCGCGCAGCCGGCACCAGCACGGCCATCAGTACGGCGCTTGAAATCAGCACGGCCCGCGCCAGCAGCAGCCCTCCTGGCGTGGCGAACACCGGAGGATGCAGCAGCGTGCACACCAAAACGATGAGGAGGAACAGGGCGGTAGCGAGTTCGTCGAGGCGACGGCGAAAAAAGGTGAGCATAAGCGCGAACACTGATCTGGAAACTGGAAGTGTACGGGCCAGAGGCTACAACGGGCAAGGCGGTATGACGCTGCCCGTAAAAAATCCCTATTTACGCGCGCAAAACCAGTTGCCGTCAAACTCCCGGTCCACGGTTTCCTGGGATTCGATGCTGATACTGACGCGGTCAATGGAACCCTGAGGGTAGCCAGCCTCGGCAAGCGCCAGCCTCGCTTCATCCAGCAGCCCGGCATCGTTGCGGAGCATTTCGCGCTCTGCATCCGTGGCCACATCGATGCCGATGCGCAGGTTGTCAGCAGACTTATGCGTCGTGCCCATGCTGTGGATGCGCACGCCCGGAACGCGCTTGCGCACCAGCGTGCGAATGGCTTTTCGTGCACGGCGAATCGCTGGCCAAACCTCCCAGCCGACGCAGTTTGTCATGTAGTCCAGCAGGAGCGCCACCGGAACGAGGATGATGACAAGCGCGAGTGAAGCGGCGGAGAGGACGATCCATTTGAGCACCGCCCGATTATAGCCACTGCATCCTCAAATTGCTTTGAAGGGCAAAAGAAAAAGCCCGCGGCCAAAAGGCTGCGGGCTTTTTCTTTTGGTTCTGGTTCAGGGCTATGCCTTGGCTGTAGTTAGCGCGCCCAGATCGGCGGCCAGCTTCTCCGTGGTGAAGGCCTCGATCAGGTCGCCCGCCTTCAGGTCGTTGCCGAAGCCGGAGAGGCCGATGCCGCACTCCATGCCGTTGGTAACTTCCTTGGCGTCGTCCTTGAAGCGCTTGAGCGAGACCACCTTGCCCTTGAAGACCTGCTCGTCACCGCGCATGACCTTAATTTCGGCATCGCGGCGGATCACGCCATCCTTCACACTGCAGCCGGCAATGGTGCCGACCTTGGGGATGTGGAAGACGTTGAGCACTTCGGCCCGGCCAAGGTAGTTCTCCTTGAAGACCGGCTCCAGCATGCCCAGCATGGCTTTGCGGATCTCGTCCTGCAACTCATAGATGATCGAGTGCAGCCGGATATCCACGTTCTCCTGTTGCGCCAGCTCGGCCGACTTGCGTTCGGGGCGTACGTTGAAGCCGATGACAATGGCGTTGGAAGCGGCGGCAAGCAGCACGTCGCTTTCGGTAATGGTGCCCACGCCGGAGCGGATCACCTTGATCCGCACCTTCTCGGTCGACATCTGCACCAGCGAATCGGCCAGCACTTGAACCGAGCCGGTAACGTCGCCCTTGATGATGAGCGCCAAGTCTTTCATTCCAGCCAGGCGAATCTGCTCGGCCAGGCCTTCCAGCGACACGCGTGAACTCTTGGCGAGTTGCGAGTCGCGTTCCTTCATCTTGCGGTAGGTGGCAATGCCCTTGGCCTTGTCGCGATCGGCAACCACCAGGAAGGTATCGCCCGCATCGGGAATCGACTCGAGCCCGAGCACTTCCACCGGGGTTGAAGGTCCTGCTTCCTCAATGGCTCGGCCACGATCGTCGAACATGGCGCGGACCTTGCCGAAGGTGTTGCCGACAATGTAGCTGTCGTTGAGGTGCAGCGTGCCGTCCTGTACAAGAACGGTGGCCACTGCGCCGCGACCGCGATCCAGCTTGGCCTCAATGACGGAACCGACAGCCTTGCGGCCTGGAGTTGCCTTGGGAGCCTTGATATCGCTGACGAGGCAGATCATTTCCAGCAGCAAGTCGAGGTTGATGCGCTTCTTGGCAGAGACCTCGACGAAGACGGTGCTGTCCTGTCCTGCGCCAGCCCATTCCTCGGGAATCAGGCCGCGATCAGCGAGCTGCTTCTTGACGCGGTCGGGGTTGGCTTCAGGCTTGTCGATCTTGTTGACTGCCACGATGATGGGCACGTTGGCGGCCTTGGCGTGATCGATAGCCTCAATGGTCTGGGGCATCACGCCGTCGTCGGCAGCTACCACGATGACCACAATGTCAGTGACCTTGGCGCCGCGGGCACGCATACGGGTAAAGGCTTCGTGACCCGGTGTATCCAGGAAGACGATCTCGCGGCCGGAAGCAGGCGAGCCCTCTTTCGAGAACTTCACCTTATACGCGCCGATGTGCTGCGTGATGCCGCCGGCCTCGCCACTCACTACGTCGGTTTCGCGGATGGCGTCCAGCAGCGACGTCTTGCCGTGATCGACGTGGCCCATGACGGTGACCACAGGTGCACGAGGAACTTCCACGACATCGATGTTGTCGGTGTCGAGAACCTCTTCGATGGCCTCGTTTTCCAGCTCTTCTTCGTAGCTGATGACGGTAGCGGCTGCGCCAAAGCGGGCTGCCACATCCTTCACCATCTCGGCGTCGAGTGACTGGTTGACGGTCACCATCATGCCGCGCATCAGCAGCGTGGCGATCAGATCCTTGGCGCGAATGTCCAGCTTTTCGGCCAGATCCTTCACGCTGATGCCCTCGGTTACCGTGATCTCACGGGTGATGGGCAGGGGCTCGTTGGAGTAGATTTGGCCGCCATAACGAGGAGGCGGCACAAAGCCCTTCATCGGACCTTCCTTGGTCCGGGGGTACTGCTGCTGTCCGCGACCACGGCCACGCGACGGCGCACGCTGCGGACGGCCTGCTTCCGGAGGCGCAGTAGAGGCTCCAGGGGCTCCAGGGCGAGCTCCGCCGAAACCACCGGGGCGCGGCGCGCCAAAGCCAGGACGTGCGCCAAAGCCAGGACGTGCACCCGGAGCACCAGGACCGGCAAACCCTCCGGGAGCCGAACGAGTGGGGTGCTTGGGCCGAGGGCCACCGGGGAACTGCCCCGGAGCGCCAGGCGTGCGTTGCTGATAGCTGCCAAGGCCGCTGGGCCCACCAGGGCCACCGGATCCTACAGGGCCGCCAGGGCGGCGATCAAAGATCGGGCGTCCACGCTGGATGCCGGCGTTGGTAGGCGAGATTGCTGAGGGCGGCGGTCCGGGTGGCGGCGGTGGCGCCTTGTAGACCGGACGAGGGCCAGTCTGCGGCATCACCATCCGGCGTGCCGGGGGTGCAGCCGGAGTCCTGACCAGCGGATTGCCAGACGTGGTCAAGCCGCCAGCAGCGGGCCGGTGCGCGGCGTGTGTGCCAGGCGCAACGGGGGCGGCAGGAGCGGCCGTTGCGGCCGGGTGGGGATGAACTGCTGGCTTGGCTGCTGCCTCAGGCGAAGGTGCGTTAGCCGAAGTCAGAGGAGTTGGAGCCACAACAGGCTCGGCGGCGACGGGAGCGACGGATGTAGCCGGCGGTTCGGGGGCCGAAACAGGCGTCGGGGGCGCAACCGCAGCAGGAACAACCGCGGGCACAGCAGTAGCCGCGGTAACGGGCGGCTGGGCTGCAACGGTCTCTTCCTTGGCTGGCGTGGGGGCCACAACGGGGGTGGGCTGCACAGGAGGCTTCGCGGCCACTGCGGCGGGCGGCGGCGCTACAACGACTACCGGGCGCACCGGTGCTGCTGCAACGGCAGGTGGCCGTGCAACAACAGCAACCGCGGGAGGCCGGGAGGCGATGGCCGGCGCGGCGGGTTGATGCACGATGGGCGGGGCTGAGCGCGGCTGGGGCACAATCCTGCGCGGTTCAGGGCGCGCGGGCGCCTGTACGGCAACCACCGGAGGAGGCGCGGGAGCAGCTGGCCGTACAGCGGTGGGCGGTGGCGCAACAGCGACCGCCGGCTTCACTCCATGTGGATGCCGTGCCCGCTCTTCGTCTTCCTGCTTCTTGGCCAGGATTGCCTTTAGAACGTCGCCCGGCTTGGAGATGTGTGAGAGGTCGATCTTGGGTGCAACCGACTGAGGCTGACGCGACGATCCGGAGCCCGAATGGGACCCGCTATGAGTGCGCTGGAACTGGACGCGCACCTTTTCGGCTTCGTCTCCCTCCAGGGAACTGGAGTGGGTCTTGCCCGTAGCCAGACCGAGTTCTGCCAATATATCAAGAACCTGCTTGCTCTTGATTTCCATCTCGCGCGCGAGATCGTTGATCCGAACCTTACTCATCCGCCTCTTTTCAGTAACTTCTACCACGGCCGGTTAGGTGCTCATCGCTGCCTCGTGGCCATGGTGCTTCTGCATAGTCCAGTGTACGTACGAATGACCTGGGAGAGGGCGCATACTATGCGCCTTCCTCCGTGGTCGCCTGCTGTTCCGCTGCTTCGCTTTCCATCTCTTCGCGCAACTGGTCCGCGTCGGTTACGTCTTCGACAACTGCATCTTCTTCGCCGCCGGGAGCCTCATCGGCCTCTTCGGCCTCGATGCCTTCCATCTCTTCCTGAACTTCGGACGAGTTTTCAGCCTCGGCTTCCTGGTTGTCGACCACCGCGTCCGCGTCCGCAATCTCCGGCTCGCCGCCTTCTTCCCCTGGCTTGACCGCTTGGCCTTCTTCGTCCTGGCCTTCCTCGGTCTCGTCAAAGTGCCCAAAGTAGTGGCGAACGGCAATCGAAATCTTTTCCAGCGTCTTCTCGCCGATACCCGGAATCTCTTCCAGTTGCTCCGGTGTCATGTCCGCCAGGCCCTCGACGGTGGTGATGCCGGCAGCGATCAGCTTCTGCACAATGCTGTCGCCCAGCTCTGTTACCTGTTCAATGGGCGTGGTCGGGCCGCCAGAGAGAGCCACCATCTGCTGTTCCACTTCCTGGCGCTTCTCTTCCTCGCTCTTGATGTCGATCTTCCAGCCCAGCAACTTGGCGGCTAGACGAACGTTTTGGCCCTTCTTGCCAATGGCCAGCGACAACTGCGTGTCGTCCACAATCACTTCCAGCTGCTTTTCGCCCAGATCCGCAATGGAGACGCGGCTCACTTTGGCTGGTTGCAAGGCCTTCTCGGCAAAGGTGGTAATCTCTTCTGAAAATTCGATGATGTCGATCTTTTCGCCGTGCAACTCGCGGATGATCGACTGTACGCGCATACCCTTCATGCCCACGCAGGCGCCCACCGGGTCCACGTCCTTGTCGCGACTCTGGACGGCGATTTTGGTGCGCTCGCCGGCTTCGCGCGCAATGGCGCGGATCACCACCGTGTTGTCGTAGATCTCCGGCACTTCCGACTGGAACAAGTTCGAAACCAGCTCTGGAGCGGCACGCGAAACGATCACCTGCGGTCCCTTGGCGGCGCGGTCCACCTTGATCAGCACCGCGCGTACACGCTCGCCAATGGTGAATTGCTCCAGCCGCGACTGCTCGCGCTTGGGGCAGCGGGCTTCCGCCTTGCCGATGTCGAAGATGATGTCCTGGCCTTCAATGCGCTTGACCGTGGCGTTCAGAACTTCCTTTTCGCGGTGCGCGTATTCAAGGAAAACCGTGTCGCGCTCGGCTTCGCGCACCTTCTGGAAGATGACCTGCTTGGCCAACTGCGCGGCAATGCGTCCCAACGGGCTGGTGTCGCGGTACAGGCGGATCTCGCTGCCAACCTCCGCGCCGGGGGCCAGTTCGCTGGCCTGCTCAAGCGTGATCTGGTTGAGCGGATCTTCCACCTGCTCGGCGTCGGCGACCACCGTCTTGTAGATGTAAGCCGTAATCTCGCCGGTCTCTTTGTTGAGCTCGCCGCGCATGTTCTCCTGGGTCTTGTAGAACTTGCGTGTGGCCAGGGCAATGGCTTCCTCGACCGCGCCAACAACAATGGCGGGATCGATGCCTTTCTCCTGGCTGAGGAGCTCGATGGTCTGATACAAAGCGCTGCTGGCCATACTGTGCTGACTCTCTTCCCATGTGCGGGGCGGGAACCCGGATGCTGCTCCTGCCGGTTGGTGTAACGGCGCTAAGCGCGGGCCAAAACTGCGGGCCACGCGCCGTCTGCTGTGTTAGATTTCTGGCACCAGGTTGGCCTTCTCAATGTTGGAGTAGGCAATCTCCACGGTGACAATGCCGGCCTTGCGGCTCTTGCTGTTCTGCTGCACCGCGTTCAGGTCCAGCGTGATTCCTTCATCACTGGCGGCCGTCAAGCGGCCCAGCCAATGGCGGTTATTGCGGATCGGCTCGAAGGTCTGCACCTTGCAGAGCGTCCCGCTAAAGCGGCTGAACTCCTCGGGCTTGCTGAGCTTGCGATCCAGGCCAGGGGAACTGGCTTCAAGCGTGTAGGAGTCCTCGGGAATCAGCTCCTCCACGTCCAGCAGCACGCCAAAGTCCCGGCTGAACCCGGCGCAATCCTCATGCGTCACCCCGGAAAGCTGCCCGGCGCTCAGCGTGCCGTTCTGCGATTCCTTCACCAGCCGCTCCGGCAACCCCTCGGCTCCGGCCTCAATCGCGGCCTTCAACTTCTCGCGGCCCTCGGCATTCTTCTCCAGGAAGATGCGGAGGATGCGCTCCTTGGCCGGGCCGGCGAACTCCAGGTCCACCACGTCCAGCCCGTGCGAAGCCGCCACCCGCTCAGCCGCCTGTCGAATTTCGTGAAGCTTGACTGCCATTCTTCCTGTGCTTCCAACTACCTGATTCCAGACGATCTATGCGCTGGATCACTCGGGAGGGGGCGGCTGACAAGGGCTGTGAACCCAGGCTGTATTTGCCGCAAATAAAAAGTGGGCTCTAAGCCCACTCATCTCTCCGCCAGCCGGTGCGCACACGGTCCTTCCTGGCGGACAAATTCGTCTGCACCGATAGAATACCGCGAAATGGTAGGGAATTCAACGGGAATCGGGGGAATCGTCCGTATGAAGCACGAGTTTTGATGCAAATCCAAACTCTGCTTTGCGATACTTACGGCCATGAACTGGAAGCCGCGTCTGTGCTGCATCGTTTTCGTATGTCTGTCGGGAATTCTCTCTTCTGCCGCCGGGTGGGCGGATGACACCGCAGTGGCCATTGCCGCCGGCGGACTGGTTCCTCGCCAGGAGAGACGCATCGTGATGGCAAAAGAAGTGCTGCGGATCGGCTTGGACAAGGTCGTGGTTGATTACGACTTCCGCAATGAGACCAACGAAGACGTGACCACAGAAGTGGCGTTTCCAGTGCCGCCCTACAATTCCGAGGTTCCGGAGACGCTTCCCTCGCAGCAGACCCTCGAGAAATTCCGCCTTTGGGTGGATGGCAAGCCTGTGAGCTATCAAGCCGATATCAAGGCAACAATCGGTGACAGGGATATGACAGAGATTCTGCAGGCCGATCACATTGATATCCCCACATTTGGGCACTATTTCGGCAAAGACAATGCGAACCACTTTTTCCAAGAGTCTGTTCCGGATTTTGAAAGGTTGCCAGAGAGCGAACAAGAGCGAATCGTCAAGGCGGGCCTTTTCGACGACTCAGGCGGTCCAGCCTACGCAAAATGGACCGTCCATCTTCAATACCACTGGACACAGAGGTTTCCAGCCCACTCCGTCGTGCACATCCGCCACGAGTATGCGCCTTGCATCGGCTTCACCCGCATTGACTCCCCATCTGAGGTTTTTGAAGCTCTCGCGGCGGATGATCCACCAGCGAATGCCGACTCCGTCGTCGCTGATCAGGTGTCTCTATTGTCTGGTTTCTGTCTGGGCAAGTCTCTTCAGAAGTCGATGGCCGAGCGGCTTCTAAAGAGCGAGACAGACCCCGTTGAGATAAAGAACCTATCTGCAGGAATACTTTATCCGCAATGGGTGGATTTCGTTTTGACCAGCGCTAATAGCTGGAAACAGCCGATTGAAGATTTCACACTCAGCGTCGAGCGCGGACAGTTATGGATCAAAGACAGGGAAGCAGTGGTGAACTTCTGTACCCCGCAACAAATGCCTATCAAGAAGCTTGACCCCGACCACTTCCAGGTGCATCTGACCAACTTTGTGCCAAAAGCGGAGCTGCGCATCGGCTTTTTCGACCTGCCCATAAGCAAGCCCGTTAAACCGTGAGGCGGAATACGGAATTACTCGACATTCGGAAAGGGCTCAAAGAAATCTGCCGGGAGCCGGAAGCCAGGTGTCTCTATGACTCCTAGGCGCTTTGTCACTTTGGGTTTGATCGCTACCAATTCAGCCGCGGGTATCTTTCTGCGGCCAGCCGTCAGAACCACCCGTTCGCCTGCCGCAGCTTCGCGAATCAGCATGGACAGTGAGCGCGTTGCTTTCGATATTGAGATTTGAGTCATGCAAACTCCTCAGGCCGAGCGGTGCAGCGCTTCGCCCAGAACAGCGGAGATAATCTCCTCCTGAACGCCGTGGCGGCGCAGGCTTTCTTCCATGCCAGCGAGTTCTGGCCGGTCAAGCCGGGCAAGGTCTTTGCGAAGTCCCTGTCCGATGTAGGCGCGGATCAGGGGCTGGTAGCCGGAGAAGCCTATCTTCGGCGCAACCTCTTTGAGATCCTCGATCACGTCCTCCGGAACCCGGATACTGATCGTCGTCATTGGACGGTCGCGGCGAAGACGCCGTTCCATGCGCTCCTCATTCGTTTTCATAGAGCCTCCGTTCGGCGCGCGTATACCTATTGTATATACGTTTATATGAGTGGCCCACGGTGGAAAACGATGGGGCCAGACGGATTTGTGTCAGGGTCGATTGGGTGCCCAAAACGCATCGGGACGCATGAATTTCCCCCGGTGCTAAACTCAAAAGTAGCCGTATGCCTGTCTCCAACCCAATCCTCCCCTCTGCTTTGAATCCTTCCGATCCCAACTTCACTGCCGAACGCCGCGCTCTGCTCGATGCTGCCATGCGGGCGGCAACCGAATATCTTGACGGCGAAGACGCGCGCCCGGTTGCGCCTCCGGCTGAGGCCGTGGCTGCGCTTGAGATCTTCCGCGAAGCTGTGTCGGCAGGGCGGGCCAGTGCCACTGAGGTTCTGCGCCTACTCTCGACCGTTGGCTCGCCTGCCACAGTCAGCAAGACCGCCGGGCGCAACTTTGGCTTTGTAAACGGTGGATGCCTTCCCGCCGCGCTGGCGGCCAGCTGGCTGGTGAGCGCGTGGGACCAGAACGCAGCGTTTTTTGTGCAGTCTCCCACAGCCGTCACGCTCGAAGAGGTGGCGCTGGGCTGGGTGCGCGAGCTGCTCGGATTGCCCGAGGGAACGGGCGGCGCGGTCGTCACCGGAGCCACCATGGCTAACTTCACCGCTCTGGCTGCGGCGCGGCAGCAGCTGCTGGCGCGGGCTGGCTGGAACGTCGAGGAAGACGGCCTCTACGGCGCACCCGAAATCAAAGTCGTGGTCGGCGACGAGGTCCATGCCTCGGTCGTCAAGGCTCTGGGTCTCCTGGGCCTGGGTCGCAAGCGCGTTGTGCGTGTGCCGGTCGACAACCAGGGTCGCATGAGGGCCGACTCGCTTCCCAAGCTCGACGAGCGCACCATTCTGGTCTTGCAGGCGGGCAACGTGAATACCGGCGCATTCGATCCGGCGGCGGCCATCATCCCAGCGGCGCGCGCGGCCGGCGCCTGGGTGCATGTCGATGGAGCTTTCGGCCTGTGGGCGCGTTGCTCGGAGCAATATCGTCACCTGGCCGAGGGTTTTGAGCTGGCTGACAGTTGGGCGACAGACGGCCACAAGTGGCCGAATGTGGGCTACGACTGCGGCGTTGCGCTGGTGCGCGAGCCGGCAGCGCTACGGGCTGCCATGGCCATCCGCGCCGAGTATCTGGCGCTCGGTGAGCACCGCGAACCTACGGATTACAATCCCGAGCTCTCGCGCCGTGCGCGCGGCGTGGAACTGTGGGCAGCGCTGAAGCAACTGGGCCGTGCCGGCATGGCAGAAATCGTTGAAAAAACCTCACGCCACGCGCAACGCTTCGCTCAAGGCCTGCGCGCTGCGGGCTACGAGGTCCTCAACGACGTCGTCATCAACCAGGTGCTGGTCAGCTTCGGATTGCCTGAAAAAACGCTCGCAACCATAGAAAAAATTCAGCAGGACGGTACCTGCTGGTGCGGATCGACCGTCTGGCAGGGCCGCACCGCCATGCGCATCAGCGTCTCCTCGTGGGCCACCACTGAAGACGACGTGGAGCGTAGCTTGGCAGCAATGTTGCGCGCCGCGCACGCAGAATGACGGGCCTGCTTGCCGGCAAATGACAGCCTGTTCACGCTGCCGGGCATCTACAAGGATAGTGTGGACAGGTTTTGGACACACTGTGCCTGTTTCCAGCATTTTTTCGCGAAATTAAAGCCCGGCAGCAGTAGGTTCGATAACCTTCCAAGCACATGCTCCTTGAAGACTGGGCGCAAATCCAAGTTGAGTGAGTTGGTGGACCATGCCCTCCCTCCGGCAGCGGACAACCACGATGCTGGCGATCACGGTATTGGCTGGGTTACTGGGCCTGTATCTGGGATCGCTCATGGGTCGGGAGATTGCCGTATGGGTCACGCAAGCGCACCTTGACCAGTACGCCGGCAGGCTGATCGTCGACGAAGAGGCCTCGGCTGCGGAGTTGCGCACGGCATTGGCGGCCATGGACGCATCCGAACACAAGAGCTGTTCCGCGGCAGAGGTTGGCTATTTTCGCGCCCTCATCTTTGAATCGGAGTTGCTGAAGGATGCCGGTCGGATGCGCGACGGTGTGATCCAGTGCTCCGCTGTGCTTGGCCGGTCGCCGCTGTCACTGCGCGCAGGCGACGCAGCCTTCACGCAACAGGATGGCAGCGCCATCTACCGCGATATGGCGCCCTATGCGAATCGCGGCATGACCACAATCACTCTCGAACGCGGTGGATCGTACGTGGTGTATACGCCGCAGACGCGGCTGCATCTGGAGCCCGCGCCGATGCACTTTACTGAGACGGTCACCGATGCACCGTCACAAAAGCAAGGTTGGCTGCTGGGTGAGGTCTCAGGCGCGGCGCAGGGGATTCTGAACCAGGAAGGATTGTATCGCGCCGGTCAGAGCATGTATGCCACGCGCTGCTCGATTCGTTTCTTTGACTGTGTAACGGCCTATACAACGCTTCCTGAGGTGATTGAAGCCAACCAGCAGCGCTATCTGGGTTGCATCGGCTTATCCGGCATTGTCTGCGCGATGCTGGGGTTGCTCGTCTCCGCGCTCTACCAGCGGAACAAGGGGCAGGAGCAGCAATTGCGCAGGGCTATCCGCCAAGGCCGAATTCGCGTGCTCTACCAGCCCATCATCGAGTTGGCTACAGGCCGGGTGGCAGGCGCGGAGGCTCTGGCGCGATGGACCGACGAGTCTGGTACCGCCGTTGCCCCGGATGTTTTTGTCCGCATGGCGGAAGAGCGCGGATTTGTGGGTGAGTTAACCTGCCTGGTAGTTCATCGCGTGCTGCGCGACTTTGGCGAAGTGCTGCGCAACCGGGCTGACTTCCGCGTCAGCGTGAATGTTTCAGCGGCGGACCTGTGTGACCAGCAATTCCCCGCCATGCTTGAGAAGGCGCTCTTCCGGACCGGTATTTCGGCGCACCGCCTTACCATCGAAATCACTGAGAGCTCAACCGTGCGCCACGAGCAGGCCATCAAGGCAATCCACACATTGCGCGAAAAGGGCCACAGCGTGCATATCGACGACTTCGGCACAGGCTACTCAAGCCTGGCGTACCTGCAGGATCTTTCTGTAGACGCCATCAAAATCGACAAGGTCTTTACGCAGGCCATCGGAACCGGATCGGTGACAGTGGGCATCCTGCCGCAAATTCTGGCAATGGCGCAGGTGTTGAAGTTGAACGTAATTGTTGAAGGCGTGGAGACGGTCGAGCAGGCTGCGTATTTCTACTCGGCTGAGTTACCTGTCTTTATGCAGGGCTGGCTTTACGGCAAGCCGCAGCCCTTCTGGGAGTTGCAGAAGATGATGGTGGAAACAGGCAAACACGTTTCCCCAGAAGTGTTCTGCGCAGAGAAAGAAGTGAGTGTTGCCTGACGCTTGCCGGGCTTTCTCTAGCTGTCGCTTCGGAGCCTCACAACCCACTATTGATCCGGCCCTCAAAATAGAAGCACCGTGCCCCATCCATTTCGCAGGTTTTATCGCGAAATGGGTGGGAAGCCTACACACTATTGAAGGATCGGATCGCTAGCGGCAGCTTTGCACTTTGCGGCAGCCGGGCTCAAGAACGACAATAGCGGAATGAAATTGTTTCGCTCCGTCGCCGCTCTCTTGCTGGCCATTGCAATGGCCGCGTCCATGCTGCAAGCGCTTGAAAAGCAGTCCTCCCAGGTCTTTCACGCGCGGCGCGTGGCGCTGGCTGAGAAGCTCCACGGCGGAGTGGCCGTGTTGTTCGCGGCCAAGGAGCCGGTGCTGGACTTCATGGCCTATCGCCAGGACTCTGACTTCTACTACCTGACCGGTTGGACCGAGCCCGGTGCGGCGCTGGTGGTAGTGAGCGCGGGCAGCGATGCGGCCACCCCGCGGCCCTACCAGGAGATTCTCTTTCTGCCCACGCGGAACCTGCGGATGGAGCAGTACACTGGCGCCAAGCTGGATGCGGCCACGCCCGGCGTGACGCAAAAGACCGGCGTGGACGCTGTGCTGCCCATGGCCGAGTTGCCCGCCGTGCTAAACGGCCTGATGGCGAACGAGCGCAGGCTCATTCGTAACCTGTGGGTGCAGCCGGAGTCGGCCGACGCCAAGGCTCTGGCCACCTTTACCGCCACCACGCTGGGCATGGACGCGGCGGCGGAGACGCGTGACGTGACCGCACCGGTAGCCGAGTTGCGCGTGGTCAAAGACGAAGGCGAAATCGCCTTGATGCGCAAAGCGGCCGAGGCCTCAATCGCCGCGCAACTTGAGATGATGCGCGCCGTAAAGCCCGGCGCTACCGAATTGGCCGTTGCCGGCAAAATGGGCGCGGTGTGGGCCGCCAAGGGCTGCGAGCGCGCCAGCTATGCGCCCATCGTGGGCTCGGGCCCTAACTCCACCACGCTGCATTACTCTGAGAATTCGCGCACCATCGAAGACGGCGACATTGTGGTGGTTGACGCTGCCTGCGAGTACTCCATGTACGCGGCTGACATTACCCGCACGGTGCCCGCCAACGGCCACTTTACCCCGCGCCAGCGCGAGATCTACAACATTGTGCTGGCGGCCCAGCAGGCCGCATTCGACGCCTTCGTGGCTGGCAAGTCCACCATCAACGACTTCCTACGCCAGGACCCTAATTCGCTCGACACCGTGGCCTACAACTACATCAACACCCACGGCAAGGCCTTGGACGGCGCACCCCTCGGCAAGTACTGGCTGCATGGCCTCGGCCACATGATCGGCATTGACGTCCACGACCCCGCCAACTATCCGGCCGTGCTCAAGCCGGGCATGTTCTTCACCATCGAACCGGGCGTGTACATTCCTGAAGAAAAAATCGGCGTGCGCATTGAGTGCCATTTCCTGGTGGGCGCAGATGGCAAGCTCGTTGACCTCGATGCAGCCCTGCCGCATACAGCCGAGGATGTAGAAGCTGCCATGCGTGCGAAACAGTAAAGAGCAAGCCAGCGAGTTCATGCGTCGCCACTGACTCATAGAATCGACGAAGCATCCAACCCCTTCACCGTGGCCGTGCTGCAGGAGCAAAGAGTATGGACGACCTTGATCAAAATGAGCGTGAGCCGGAAGATCACTCGCTCGACGGGCTGGCAAAGGCCTTCGCCGACCAGTTGCTGGCCTGCCTGGAAGAGTGCGCGCGCGGACGCAAGGGCCTGTTTGGCCAGTCGGTGAACGCGGACGAAGGTGACGAAGCCTGGCCGGAGGCAATCCAGCTCCGTGAGCTGGCCGCGGCGTTGCAGGGCGTCTTTGCGCAAGACGAAGAGCGCTACGC